>MDSZ01242809.1_pt1 | contig 57466 bp, 68 predicted proteins | sample 811201 | NCBI WGS metagenome assembly MDSZ01 (sample SAMN05326647, study PRJNA326480) | marine metagenome | isolation source: seawater | place: Indian Ocean: North | collected 2010
CTCGGTACAATAGGGATGATAGCCGGCGCTATGATATCAGCTGGTGGTTTGGGGTCGTATATTGATGTCCCTTCAATTTTAATTGTTTTTGGTGGATCTTTTTTCGCCGTAATGTACACAGCACCTTTACCTGTATATTTGGGTTCTTTTGGTGCTTTCGGTAAGGCATTTAAACCCCCCGTAAAAAAAATGGATGAGTTAATTACTAGAATAGTTGAATTAGCTGGAATAGCGAGAAAAGATGGAATGATGGCTCTAGAGGGGCAGGAAACACCAGATGCATTCTTCGATAATGGACTTCAAATGTTAGTCGATGGTGCAGATGAAGAAAAATTGACAGTTCAATTAAAAAAAGAACTAAAGGCTATGCAAGTGCGTCATGAAAAAAATATTGGTTGTGCTCAGTCATGGGTAGATATTGCTCCTGCAATGGGAATGATAGGAACATTGGTAGGACTGGTAGCCATGCTTGGCAACATGGCTGACCCTAAGGCAATTGGACCGGCTATGGCAGTTGCTCTTCTTACAACTTTATATGGAGCAATGATCGCTAACACAATTTTCATGCCTATTGTAATTAAACTAAAGGGATATTCTGCTTATGAAACTACTTACAGAGAAATGATAATAACAGGCTTACAATTCATTTCTAGAGGAGAAAGTCCAAGAAACATTCAAGATCAATTGATAGCTAACCTTCCGCCAAAAGAAAAGCAAAAGTTAATTGAGTCAGCTGCAACTTAAAACAAGGTGACAAATGGCAGAAGAAGCTAAAGAAAAAAAAAAACCACAAACTGAAGAAGAGGAACATGAATGCGAAGAATGTCCTCCAAAAGGTGCCCCTGCATGGATGGCAACTTTTGCAGATATGGCAACGCTCTTAATGGCATTCTTTGTTTTAATTCTTTCTTTCGCTGAATTTAATGTTCCCAAGTTTAAACAAATAAGTGGAAGCATGAAAAATGCTTTTGGTATTCAAAGAGTTGTACCTGTTGTCGAACAACCAAAAGGAACGACAGTTCTTTCACTTAGTTTTAGTCCAAACCCGACACCCTCAGTACAGGAAAACTTAAAACAACAAACAACTGAAACAGATCAACCAAAAGTTGAATTAAAGACCAAAGACCAAGATAGAACTAAAGATGATGGTGAAAATGAAGACGCAAAGGAACTTGCAGAAAATATTAAAGAGGCAATTTCAAAAGGGGATGTTGAAGTTGAAGTTCTTGGAGAAAAGGTAATAGTCAATTTTACTCCATCTGAGGCTGATGAAAAGGAATTACCTCAATTATTACAAGAAACACTCAATGCCGTTCAGGCAGCTAAAGCTGCATCTGGTAAATCAGAAACAGATGTTTTGATTGGAGGAACAGACAAACAACTTGCAATGCTAGCAACTGCTTCATCTGTTCAAGGAAAGCAGGATGCGGAGTCCTCTGAAGGTAATGATAGTGGAGAATCTCCTGACGTATCTAAACAAGAAGAAAAAAAGGCTGAAATTGCCGAGGATAAGTTTAAAGTTGCACTCAAAGAAGAAATAGGACAAGGATTAATTGATATAGAGAGAAATGAAGATAAGGTTATTATTACAGTAGGATCAGGTGGAGCTTTTAAATCTGGATCTGCTGATCTTACTTCAAAAGCAAAAAAAATTATGGCTAAAATAGCAGAAGTTAATGAAAAAGGAAGAAGTGAAATCCTTGTCTCTGGCCATACAGATAACAAACCACTCACATTTGGGTCCATATACAGGGATAATTGGGATTTAGCAGCTGCAAGGTCGTCATCTGTAGTTCAAGAATTAGCCAGCACTGGAAAATTGAAACCAGAAAGAATGAAGGCAATTAGTTATGGTGAAACTCAACCAGTAGCTAGTAATGATGACACTAAAGGTCGTGAAAAAAATAGAAGAATAGAAATCGAAATTAATTATTAAAAAAATGTTCATTGAAAAAAGTCCATATTATAAGCAAACAGTTTCGCATGAAATTAAAACAGAACAAAAAGGCGATAAACTTCAAAATTTGAGTGCTGATGAGGACTTTTCATTTTGGGGCTGGTTTAAGGGATTGGTTAATCCACTGCAAAATTTACCTATTATCAGTGGAATTTATTCTAGTGTAAATTCAGATAATGATGAATCTGACAGGGACTTATTGCAAAACAGTCTTGGTGGTTTTATGTACGGTGGTCCTATTGGGGCTATAGCTGGGTTTGGAAACTGGGTTTTTAATAAATTATTTGATAAAACACCAACAGAACTTGCACTTGACCTTTCTGGAGTAAGTAGTTTTTGGAAGAATGATCAAAAGAGTGATGACAAAAAAGTTGATTTTGCCACCAGGCAAGGTTCAAATGAAAACAAATTATATATTCAATACGCAAATGTTCCGAAAAATATTAGTTCAAAAACATTAGTTAGTTTTAATAAAACACCTGTAAAAGAAGAAGTTAGTAAAATTCCATCAGCACCTGATGTCAATATTATTGCAAATATTGAAGAAGTAAATAATACCAATAAACTAGTTCCTCAAAGCAATAATTTAAATAAAAAAAATGACATTGTTGATACAAAAAAATTAGATGCAACTGAAAATAAATTTAGGGAGATTAATTTTTCATATCCTCAATGGAAACCTGATGCTAACAAAAAGATCGAGGAAAAAACTAACTTATTAAGAGATAAATATCAAGAGCTTGGAAAAATAGAAATTTCCAATAGATTAAAAATAAACGCTTAATCTTGAAAGTCTAACTCTTCATTTTTATATTTCTCAAAAAATTCCGTTCCCAAAATAGATTCTATTTTTTCTAATGTTAGATCTCCAACCTGAGAACCATAATTTTGGTAATATTCATCACATTTTCTTGAAGCTGCGCTAGCAACAGCTTGAGTTATGAATTCATTGTCCACAGCTGTTCTTGCTCTTGTTGTAGCCTCAGATTTAGCCTTTGTAAGCCTACCCATAGCTGAATTTTTCTTTCTGTTGAGATCATCAACCACTTCCATCAACTGTTTGTACGATGGGTCAGGAACATTAATTTTAATAAATTGACCCTCAACCTCATATTTAAACCCAACTTCATTTATTTGTTCAGTAAGAACTTCTACATGTTCAGTATTAAAAACGAGTAATTCCACTAAATGAGGGTTATCCGTTTTTCTAAGATCTGCTACATCAACAAGTCTCCTTGGCTTGCCACTTATATTAACTCTAATATTTCTGATGATTGTAAGGTTTGCATCTGTAGCCTTAACATCTTTTAAAATATCAATATACTCTTCCACAGCAGCTTTCATTAAAGTTTCTGCTTGGACTGAATATTGCTCCGCCATTTTTTACCTCAACTAAAATAATTTAGAAATATACTATACCAAAGCTTCTTTTTTTTCATCAATAATGTTGGAATTATTTTTATTTTCATTATTAGTCTTAGCTTCTTCATCAACGGGTTCTGGATCATCTAATTTTGAGTATAAAAATCTAGACTTAGGATCTAAATCTCTAATTATTTTGTGTGCATCGTCCATTGATTTAGCTGCTAATTTTAAACTAAATGCTTTGCCCTCTAGCATTGAAAAGCTAAATAGAAGATTAAGCTGCGCTTTGTAACAATAAATAGATGTAAGAACCCAACCTAATAAAAAGATATAAAAGTTTATTGAAAACAGCATAAATATTAATGTTGTGGAGGCAAAGAGAACCCACCACTTTCTTGAGTAAGCTAACCAGAGAGGAGGAAAAAGCCCAGCTGACAGAGAATTAGAGTTTTCATAGACATCATATCTTCTGTAAACATCTCTCATTGCAATATATTCATTAAGTTGATCAAGATCGTAGTTTTCTTTTTTGGAAAAAACACTTTTAACTCTATTAGTTTCTTGTGTGTCTGTTGTAACAAAGTTGCAACCAAGGCTATTATCAATTATTAAATCAAAAATTATTTCATTTCTCATAATGGTAAGAACACCTTTTTCATGATTTTTTTTTAGATTCTTGAGTTCTTCAGTTAATTTTTTTTCTCCATAAGTGTAAAATTCATTGTTAAACGCAACAATAATATCATCAGCTTTTAAGAAAATTGAACTTGCGTAACTTTTTTTTCTAATCTTATCAATTTTGATTAGAAAATTATTTGTTGTTGATTCTGACATTATTTATCAAAAAGTTATGGGAAAGTAATACTTTCCTTTTGATCTCTGATTTCTCTTACCAATTGTTTGTTTTGACTGGCAATTGCCTCTAGAGCAGCATTTAGTGATGTAGTACTATTTGAGAGTTCTTTAAGTAATTTAGAATTTTGATTTTTTTTATTCTCTTTCATAAGTTTTTTGAATTCTTTATTTAAATTCGCTGATGTGACAACATTTCCCTCAGCTATGGACTTACCTAACTTATTAGTCTCATCTTTGATAGATTTTGATAAACCACTTGATAAGTTGGAAATCTCTTTTGATAGGTTTATCATAAGATTTTTATCATTTGCTCTAATTGCCTCAGATAGAGAGTCTAGAGCACCTTGAATTTTTTCATTTGCGTTAACAAGATCTGAGTGCTGAGCTAAACTTGAATTCATACTTTCAACAGCTTTATTTACGTTCTCGACATTTTCAGCGAACACTACAAGTGCTTCCTTGCTCGTACTTGTCATTTCTTCTAATTCAGATAAAGACTTAAAATATAGAAGACCAGTTAAAATAATAGCAATAACAGCAGTCGCTATTGAACTTGAAAAAACTATTGTGGTATATTTATGTATTTCTTTCACTTTTTGCTCCGCTTTTAAATGTTCATTTTTAATACGTTTATATTCCGATGTAACATCTGTGGCTGCGTCAGCAGCATCTAAAGCAATTTTAATGCTTTCTTGCATTGCGTTAACTTGTTGATTCATGCAAGTTTTCCTTTTTTAACTTTAATATTACCATTTTTTATTCTATTTGAAAATAGTGCACAATCTGTGCCAGAAATATTTTTTACCTCCATGTGAGGAATTTTTTTTGAAATTACCCCAAATGCTTTACAGCCGTAGGGAAAATTAGTTTTATAGGTCACATAAAAGTGTGAACAATTATGACATAATGGCTTAATCATCTTTTAGATTCTTGATCTTTTTTACAATTTTGGCAATTTGAAACCTAAGTGCCCCTAAGAATGAGGTAAGCGCACAAAACCAAAGAAAATATGACAATAAAATTTGATCATTATTATGTAATTCTATTGCTTTAAAATGACAAATCACTGAGCTGTAGAAAAAAGCAAAGGTGACGATTAATTGTGAAATATTCCTATTTAGCATTTTGTTTTCCAAACTCATCAAAAATTAAATCCTCTGGCAAGTTAATTTCAGGTTTCTCAATTTTTTCTCCATTATCAATTTTGTATATATAAGCCAGTGCTATTGCAACAGCATTGTATAATTTACTTAAGATTTCTTCTCCTATTTCACAAGTGTAATAAAGAGCTCTTGCAAGTTGAGGGCTTTGCATTTTTCCAATATTTAATTTTAATGCTTGTTCAATTAATTTTTCAGCATTTTTTCCTCGCGCTTTTGCTACAACTGTTGGTGCTTTTGAGTCACCAACTTCATATTTTAAAGCTACTGCAAAGTGTGTCGGGTTGGTAATTATAGCTGTTGCTTCTCCTAAATTATCGATAGAAGCGTTTTCTTTTTTACTTTTCGCTGCAGCGGCAATTTGTAGTTTTCTAATTTTTTGTTTTACCTCTGGCTGCCCATCAGTTTCTTTATATTCATCTTTCACATCTTGGTGTGACATTCTTAAAGATTTAATATAATCATATTTTTGCCATGCAAAATCAATTGCAGCTATTAAAGCAAGTCCAACAAGTAAAGAAATTACGAGAATTGGAAACAATGAAACAAGCCTGTTCACAGCGGAAAAAAGATTGACATCACTTATATTTACTAATTCTGGTAAATAAAATTTTAAAACAAAATAAGAAATTCCGCCTAAAAAAACTACTTTTAGAATGGATTTAGCTAGTTCAACTAATCCCTTCGTTGAGAATATTCTTTTGAGTCCTTTTATTGGGCTCATTTTTTCAAATTTCCAGTGAAGGGCTTTGAAAGAAAAGTTTAGTCCATCACCAATTATAAATTGTGTTAAAATACAAATAAATAACAGTGGTGTCGAAAAAATAATAGTTACTTTTATAAAAAAACTAACAGCGTCCTTTATAGATTCAAGTGGAGATTTTCCATTTAGTAGTTCTGGCCCAAAGTTAAAAAAAGATCTAGTTATCATCAAAAAATCATCCAAAAGGGGAGGGATAATATACATAATAATAACCCCTGATGCTAAAACAGTAAAAACAAACATTTCCTTTGAGGATACAACTTTTCCATCCTCTCGGGCTTTTTCCAGTCTTCGGGATGTGGGGTCCTGGGTCTTTTCCTGACTTTCATCTTTGTCTTCAGCCATTTATCTTCCTAAGAATAAAATTTCAATTGATTCCAACGAATTTTTTGTTAACTCTGCAAATGCATTCCCAATAGTTCTTGTGGATAAGTAAAGAACAAAAAATGCTAAAAGTAATGTGACAGGAAACGCAAACGAAAACATGTTAAGTTGAGGTGATGACCTTGTAATAACACCAATCGCAATATTGGTCATTAACAATGCACCAACAACTGGAAGCATTATTAATCCCCCCGTGTAAAACATTGCCCCGGTTGCTTCAATCCCTAATGCAACCAAAGAAAGTGGAGGTAATTCAGTACTGATTTTATATATATCAAAACTTTTTATTAAAAAATCAATTGCAATAAGATGACCGTTTAAAGATAAAAAAACAGTAATTAAAAAAAGGTCTAAAATCATACTTACAACAGGAGTTTGCCCTCCGGTTTCTGGATCAACCATTTGAGAGAAACCTAAACCAGTTGAAGAAGCCATTTTTTCACCTGCTAATGTTGCAGCGCTAAACCAAATACTAAGGGTAAGTCCTAAGGCAATTCCGATTATTGCTTCGATAATTATTATTATAAATAAGTTTTCAATCTCTGAGATTGAAAATTCTATTTCAGAAATATATCCAAAATAAAAAAATGAAATAACCATTGAGAAAATAATTTTAACATTAAGTGGGATATTCCTTGATCCTAAAAAAGGGCTAGAAATTAGAAATGCAGACAATCTGATCGAAGATAAAAAAAATTTAAAAATATAGTCCATTAAGGCATTTATTTCTAAACCTGGAACTGCATCCATAGGCGAATAGAAAGGTAATGGAATAAACACTATTTGATTCCTGAGATTGTTTCAAATATAAACTTGAAATAATCTGTCAAACTAACTAAAAAAAAATTAGCCATTAAGCCCATAGCAAAAATTACTAAAACAATTTTCGGTACAAAGCTTAGAGTCATTTCTTGAATAGATGTTGCAGCTTGAATTATGCCAATAATCAAACCAATTGCCAATGCAGCACCAAGAAATGGGCCACTGGAAATTAAAACCTGGTAAAAGGCCAATCTTACCATTTCAATATTTTCGTCAAATCCCACTCATTACTCCATTTATGAAAAAGTTCCAACTAATGAGCCTACTGTCATTGCCCAACCATCAACTAAAACAAATAAAAGTAATTTAAATGGTAGAGCAATAAGCATTGGTGATAACATCATCATACCTAGGGACATTAAAACAGAGGCAATTACCATATCAATCACAAGAAATGGTAAAAATAATAAAAAGCCTATTTGAAATGCTGTCTTCAATTCACTTGTCATGTAAGCTGGCAAGATAATATAAAAAGGAATTTCAGCGGAATCTAAAAATTCGCCTTGTTTTGCCATATCTGAAAACATAACTAAATCATTCTTTCTGGTATTTTTAATCATAAACTTTTTAAGTTCATTACCTCCACTTTCGATTGCTTCATTTAGATTCATCTCTCCTGACTGATATGGTCCTGAAACTGTAGAATAAATTTTATTAAATGTTGGAGCCATAACAAAAAAAGTGAGAAAAAGTGAAATTGCAATTAAAATTTGGTTTGGTGGTGTTTGTTGAGTACCTAGTGCTTGTCTTAATATTGACATAACAATTATTATTCTTGTAAATGCAGTCATACCTAAAACTAATGACGGTAAAATAGTCAAGGCTGTCATAAGAGCTAGTATTTTGAGTGAAACAGAGTATTTTTTGTCCCCGTTTGCAAGTTCAGTAATAGTTAATGCATCTAAACCACCTGGAGATGTTTCAGCAAAACCCAACAATGGAAATATGATAACTAAGAAAAATATTAAGCTATACTTTTTCATTCATTAGCCTTTTCTCAAATACTTTTTCCAAACTATTTTTTTTTAAAGTGTTATTATTTTTTATTTCTGTTAGGAGAGAACCTGAGTTTTTTCCTGAAATGAACAAATAGTCTTTATTATCTAAATTAAGTATTAGAGCTCGGTCTCCCTGACCTAAAAGAGTAACTTCAGAAACTTTCATTCTTTTTTTTGAATTAATTCTTTTGGAAATTATATGTTTATTTTTCTTTAGGTAATAAAACCCAATAAACATTACAAATAAGAAACCAATTACTAATAAATAATTTGAAAGACTTGGACCTGTATATTCTTGCATTTTACCTCACTTTGGAAACAGAGATGCAAGATTATTGCCGATATGAAAAGTATTAATCTAAGTTATTGAAATTATTAAGAAAAAATTTTTTATATCATTATATGTCAAAATTATGGCACTATAAATTTTGAACCATTTCTTCAGGATCTGAAACTTCAGTAAATCTTATACCAAATTTTTCTCCAACCATTACGACTTCGCCTTTTGCTATTTTCGTGCCGTTAGCCAGAATATCTAAAGGTTCACCTGCCAGTCTTTCTAATTCTACTACGGAACCCTCGTTTAATCTTAGGAGATCTTTGATTTTTATCTCAGTATTGCCAACCTCTACTGTTAATTTAACTTCAATATTTTCTAAAACTCTTAAATTGCTGACAGCAGCTGAACCTTGTTCAGAAACACTTTTTTCATTATCAGGTGTTTTTGGTTGATCTTTTGCATCATCGGAAGTGGCTTCTTCTTGAGGCAGTTCTTTTTTTTCTGTATCAGTTTGTTTTGTTTCTTGTTGTGCTGTTTCTGCGTTCATAATTATCTCCTTAATTTAATCTTTTTGCCAGTTTAACACAAGCATTACCTTTTATTTCTCCCATTTCAGCTTTAAAATAATTTTGAGAATCTACAAAAAAATCAACCATTTCATCAACATTTATATTGAGAATATCTCCTTTTTTCATTCTTAATAATTTGGACATTGAAACTAAAGGTCTTGCCAAGTGACTACTTACTTTAAGTGGAACCTCTAAAACAGCTTTTTCTAACTTATCTCTCCAGGAAAGACTTGATTCTACTACATCTGATTGTACTCTTGAACGTAACAATGATGAAACTGGTTTAAGTGTCTGAAGGGGATAAACAACATCAAATGAAAGAGAGTCTATCTTTGGAAGTTGCATCACGAAAGAACAAACAATGACAAGGTCAGTTGATTCTACAAATGCAGCAAATTGAGGATTTTGCTCTCTACTGTGAAATTTTATTGAAATTGGGGTGAGATCTTTCCAACATTGCTCTAATATTTTTCCTATACCATCATTTATAACTTCAATAATTTTATCTTCTGTTGAGGTAAATTCTGTTCTGTTATTATCGGATACCTCAAGTTTTCCTCCGTACCTACTACTCGTACATAAACTAACAAAGTTTGGAGGTAATACTGTAAGCATTGAACCTCTAAGTTCTTCAATTCTATTGTTTGTCATACTCATAAAAGCATCCAAACCAGAACTATACTCCTCAAAAGTTTTTACTTCGGGTGGAAAGGAACTAATCCTTGGCTGAACTCTTAACAAAGGTAAAAAAACACTTCGTACAGTTCTTGCAAACCTTTCATTTATTAACCTTAAAGCATAATAATCACCCAAGAGAGTAAGATCATCAGAACCAAAGTTAAATGTTTTGTATTCTACTTCACTGGTATCTTTTACGGAAGTAGACGTGCTTAGATCTCCAGATCTAAGTCCTTCCATGAGGGCATTTACTTCCTCAGTTGATAATTTTCTTGATGGTTCTGCCATTTTAAGATCTCGCCATTATTTTATTGTAATACAAATGATGTGAAATGTACATTCTCTACACCACCAAAACCCTCAACCTTCATCAAAACACCATTAATACCATCTTTCAAAGCATCTGCTAGACTTTGTTTTCCTTCTCTTCCAGCTATATCATCTGCAGAAAAAGTTGACATAATTGTTAATATTTCTGATCTTAAAGCAAGTTGGTGACTATCTACATTCTCCATTACTTGTTCATCGTATTGAGTTGAAACTCCAAGAGAAAGCTGTAAAAACTTTTTTGACCCCTTTAAGTTAGTTGTAAAATTACCAGGAAACTCATAATAAGTTGTAGCAAAAATTTCTTCCTCAGGTGTAATTTTAGGAATTTTCTTTGGACCAACAGGACAATTACCATCAGCATCTTTTTCTTCCTCAGTACATTCTTCTGCAACCTCTTCCGAATTTTCTTCTTCATCTTTGTTTTCTTCAGGGTTTTCCTTTTTTTCAATTATTTGAGAAATTTCAGTTGAGGGATCTGATGAATCACCTCCACCCATAAAAATACCTAAACCTAAGCCAATACCAAGTAGAGCAATACCACCTACAATCATAAGGATCAATTTAATGGGGCTCTTTTTTTCTTCTTCTTGATTATTTTCTTCAGCCATTTTTACTCCTAACTAAATAATATTGTAATTATGCATTTACATCAATATTACGATTGTTATCCCTTTTAATTTTTGTTACATCAATCTTTTTTTTTAAAATTAAAGAATTTTGATTCTCATCTTTTTTTGATTGATTCTGTTGATTTAAATTACCATTATTATGATTGTCATTATATAATGAAAATTTGTTATTTTTCTCCTCAATTATATCGTTTATCTTTGTTAGATTTTCATTTAAAAGATTTGCTGCCTCTTGGCTTTCTGCATTAATGTTTATATGCGTTTGTTTATCTTTAACAAATACTTCAACGTTTAATTTTCCAAGATTTTTTGGCTTTAAATAGATATCCACCTTTCTAATTCCATTTTCTATTGAATTTTTAACGAGTTTTGAAAATTTTTCACCCCAACTACTTTCAAGTAAATCTAAGGTTTGTTCGTTCATAAAGTTTTGTGTGTTTTTTAAGCTTTTTTCAGAAACTTTAGCTTTATTGTCAATTAAATTTTTTTGGTTAGAAGTAATTTCAGAAGATTTTCTATCTGGATTTTTTTGTAAGTTATGTAAAATTTTATGATTAATTTCTTTATGATTAATTTCTTTAGAAACTTTAACATCCTCAAAATTTGTTGTATTTCTTTCAAAATTCTTTTTTTTTGCAATTTTTTTTTCTTTTAATTCTGACAAATTGTGCTTAGGTGCTTTTGATGCTGATATATTAATATTATTGTTAACTACTCTTGTATTAAGGTTGTTTTCTTTGATAGGTGATTTAGTTTCAGGACTTAGAGAAACTTTTTGAGAATCCCAATTTTCAATTTTTTTTATTTTTATCACAAAATCTTGTTTTTTTGAGGGTTCATTACTCTTATTATCTGCACTAGTTGTTATTTTATCAATATTAATCTTGTCTCCCGAAAAGATTTTTTTTGTGTTGTCCAAATTATCAGTATTGGTAGTTAATTTTTTTTCGTTTTGATTTTTTTCTAATTTAGCAAACGTATTTTTGGGGTTATTATAGAAAAAGTTTGTTATTTTTTCGGATAAATTTGAATTATTAGTTACTTTTGTTTCACTAATCCCTAATTCTTTATAAAAAACTTCTGCCAGTGATTTTGTAAGATCTACAGTTTTATTTTCATCAACATTTTTATTTTCACCGATAGTTTTTTTGTTAATCTTATTTGATTCCAAGCTTTTGCTGGTATCAGTTATTTGCTTTTGAAGGTTATTTGCATTATTGGAATCACCTTCAAGGTTAACCAAGGCAAATAATTCAGCAAACAGTTCATCGAGTTCACCAGGAGTTTTTTTAGTATTCAGACCGACTAAATTTTCTGATGATTGTAATTTATTTTTAAAAGAAACCATATTCATAATGAAATATTCTGCAAAAATGGTGCCACACGGACTTATAAAAAGCTTTTGATCCTGTAATTTTGACTATTTTTTAATTCATTTTCTTTTTGTTTGTAAACAAAATCATCAGATATTTTTTTTTCAATAATTTCTTGTTGTTTTTTTATTTTTGAAATTTGCTTTACATACCCTGAAATCTCTTTATCAATGTGAATTTCTCTATTTTTTGAAATTTCTATTTTTTCATTAAGGTTTTTTTTAAAAAAAGAATTACCTTTAAGTTCTGAGCTACTCAATACATCACCAATTTTAACATTTGTTCCGTTTAACAGCTCTTGGAGATCTTGATTGATCTTACTTAATTTTTTCTTTTCATTATTTAAGGTACCCAAATTTGAATAAAGGTTACTTTTTTTTATTTTTTTTAAAAGTTTTAAAACTTTATATTTTTTTTTCATTTAATAAAATTTTTTAATAATATTGATACATTCATTAAAATTTGATTTTTGCCGATAATCTTGTTTGATTAATTCGCAAATTTTAGGCCAAAGTTCTAATGCCTTGTCTATTTCCTCATTTTGTCCTTGATTATAACCTCCCATGAGAACTAAATCCTTGTTTTCCTGATAAATAGAAAACATTTTTTTTATGTACTCTGCATTTTTTTTATGATCCTCAGTTATAATGGAATTCATAACCCTGCTAAGTGAATGACTAATGTCAATTGCAGGAAAAATACCTAATTGAGCAAATTCTCTAGAGAGTACAATATGTCCATCTAAAATAGCTCTGGCAGAATCAACCACAGGATCATTTGTATCGTCTGAGTCGGCTAAGATTGTGTAAAAACTTGTGATTGATCCTTCATTCATAACCCCTGTTCCGGTTCTTTCAATTAAATTTGGTATCATAGATATAACAGATGGTGGGTAACCTTTAGAAGTAGGTTGCTCCCCCAATGCTAATCCAACCTCTCTTTTAGCATGAGCAATTCTAGTTAAAGAGTCCATTATTAGGAGAACATTTTTTCCTTTGGATCTAAAGTATTCTGCAATCGAAGTTGCTCTTTCAGCACCTTTAATTCTAAGAAGTGGTGATTTGTCTGCGGGGACAGCAACAATGGTTGTTCTTCTTTTTGTGTCATCATTCAAGACTTCAGAAACAAAGTTTCCTAATTCTCTTCCTCTTTCTCCTATTAAAGCAACCACAACAATATCTGCTTCAGTAAATTTTGTCATCATACCTAAAAGAATCGATTTTCCAACACCAGAACCGGCTATGATCCCTAACCTCTGGCCTCTTCCTACAGTAAAAAGAGAATTTATGACTTTAATGCCTACATCTAAAGTTTCAGTTATAGGTTTTTTTTTCATTGGATTTATCGGTTTACCGTTAATCGGCCAGATTTCGTTTAATGATAATTCATTTTGCTCATCAATTGGATTTCCAAATGCATCAACCACTCTTCCCAAAATATTATCACCAACCTCAACATTTGTACTTCCAGATGAGACTTCAATTATAGATCCTGAAACAAGGTTTGCATTTTGATCGTGTATTGCAATAAGGTTTTTTTTTTCACGAAAACCAATGATCTCACCAGTTACATAAGTTCCATCATTACAAAATAATTTGCATAAAGTTCCAATAGGACAAGGAAAAGAATCGCACTCAACAATTTTTCCATCAAATTTTGTGATTTTACTTTTGAAAGATTGTGTTTTCGATAAAGAAATATTTTCTGAATTCTTAAGAATTTGATTGGCTAGTAACATCTTTTTTTAAATTATTGGTTTTATTAATTATGTTTTTTTTATCAGTTTCTTTTTCTGGGTTATTTTTAGGTTTAATATCATTTGGTTCTTCAATATTTTTTTCCAGAATTAAAAGTTCATCATCAATATTATCAGTTTGCGAGATTTTAATTTTATTTTTAATAATTTCAGCTACTTCAATTGACCCAGATTTAATTTTTATGTCGCCTCTTTCGATTTTTTTGTCAGCTTTAATTTCGAAATCAATTTCTATTTTACTCTCATTCAAAAAAGATGTTATAGCTTTATGATCTGGCTCACTTAAAAAAATCTTAGTTTTCTTAGTTGAGTCGTCTAACATATCTTTCAATTTATTAATTTTATCAAGAAAGAACTCCGTTTTTGAATCAATTTCATAACCTACTATTTGATTTACAATATTTAATATATTTTTGTTAAAACTCTCCATCAGTTTTTTTGACAATTCTGGCGTCAATGAAAAAATATTATCTGTTACATTTTTAAATGTTACTGCAAGAGCTTTTTCTCCTTTTTCAAGCTCATCCTTAGTTTTTTTTACTCCCAAATGATAACCTTTATTGTAATAATCTTTAGCTAAATCGTTTGCAATTTTTTTGGCTTCAGCCTCTGTATATTTTTTCTCTAAAGCTTTTTTTTCCTCTTCGCTTTTGGTGTCTTTTTCTTCATTACTTTTAATTTCATTTTTTTCTAAATCATTATTCTTTAAATTCTTTTCTTCTGTCTTTTTTTTTAATTCTTCGGCTTTCTTTTGTGCGAGATCAGTTAATGTTTTTTTTTTAAACATAGTAGATATATTATCTGATAATTCTGAATCTTTTATAAAGTCCTGTCTTGTTTTGCTGAGCAAACTTAAAATTTCTTCTGTTTTTAAAGCTTCAGAGTCTTTGGACTTATTGTTCTCTGTATTAGTAGAATTTTCTTTTAAAGGCATCATACAAAGTCGTCTCCACCTCTTCCAGCAAGGACTATAGTTCCTTCATCTGACATTGTCCTAGCAACATTTATTACTGCTTTTTGCGCTTCTTGAACCTCAGTTAATCTAACTGGGCCAAGAACTTCCATTTCATCTTTTATATTAGCAGCTGCTCTTTGAGACATACAATTGAAGATTTTTTCTCTAAGTTCATCATCTGTACCTTTAAGAGCAATGATAAGTATTTCTTGATCAACATTTCTAAGAAGTGTTTGCATACTTCTATCATCCATTAATATTAGTGTTTCAAATGTAAACATACTTTCTTGAATTTCTTTCGCTAAATGTCTATCTTTTTCACCTAACGATTTCATAACCCTTTGTTCCATGTTTTGTTTTGTAAAGTTCATGATTCCAGCGGCAGCCTTTATACCACCTACAGATGAGGCTCTTAAAGAAGTATTAGTTTTAAATTTAAGTTGCATTACTTTTTCTAATTCTTGAAGTGCATCTGGTTGGACAGTCTCTAAGGTTGCAATTCTATGAATAATATCTGATTGAACATCTTCTGGAAGTAGAACAAGAACATCTGCAGCAACACCCGGTTCCAAATAAGAGATTATAAGTGACATAATTTGAGGGTGTTCATCTGATATAAGTTCGGCAACAGACCTTGCGTCCATCCAGTCTAAAATTTCAATAGGTTTGTCACTTTCAGTCGGGGTAATTCTTCCTAGAACAGATTGTGCTTTGTTCTCACCTAAAGCCTTTGTCATAACATTTCTTATATAATTTGATGAACCCATACCTAGATCAGTTTGAGTTTTTATTATTGCTAGAAATTCATCTAATACTCTATTTACAGTATCTTGGTCAAGACCTGCAACATTGTACATTTCCTTTCCTAATTGTTGAACTTCTTTAGGACCTAAATTTTTTAAAATTTCAGATGCTTCCTCTTCACCCAGAAGCATCATAAGAATTGCACACTTTTGAGTACTTGTTAGTCTTTCGTAAGGTGATAATTCTTCTTCGTTTGATTCTTTTTTTTTTTCTTTTTCTTTTTCAGCCATTAACTTTCCTTATAGTGCATCTTTTTTCATTAATTGTCTAAATACATTTGAAACTTTTCCGGCTTCATCTCCAACTATCATCCTTATTACGGCAACTTTATCATCGTAAGTATTTGCAGTGTCAAGCATCTCTGCAGAAATGGCAGCCTTTTTAGGTTTTAATTTTGCTTTGATATCCTCTAATGATTCTCCTTCTTGAACTTCAACTTCACCTTCTTCTTCTGCTTCAAGATCAGCCTCAGAAACTCCACCGGGTCCAGCAGCCCCTCCAACTGCACCTGCAGATGGAACAAGAATTCTGTTAAGAAGTGGTTTTAAGGCTCCAAAAGTTACAATCGCTAAAATTAGAACAGTAGAAATTTGTCCTACAATGTTTTGAAACCAAGCTTCCTCGTACCATTTAGTTACAATAACTTCCATTTCCTCAATAAAGTCACCACTTGTTACAACTATACTGTCACCTCTATCACCGTTAAACCCAACTGCCTCTCTAACTAATGAAGTGATTTTTTCTTTATCTTCTTCATTTAAAGGTTCGCTAACTGTTCCTTCTGGTGTTTGAATAACATTGTTTTTAACTAATACAGCTGTTTTTACTTTCCTAATTTTTCCAATTTGACCTATAGTTGTGCTCAGTTTTTTACTAACTTCATAATTTCTTACATTGGAAGTAGATCTTTGTTTAAATTCTTGTTCAGTTCCTTCAGCTGGAGTATCAATTTGTAGATCTGCTGCTAATGGAGCCTGGTTTGCAACTGCTCCTGGAACTCCTCTTGCTGGTCTATCAGTTGATTCGTCTGCACTATTTTGTTCGCTTCTTGTAGATATGCTTTCAGGATCAAATGTTTCTTCAGTTACTTGTGTATTTGAAAAGTCCATCTCAACATTAACTTGGGCTGTTAAATTACCTGCACCAACCATTGGAGAAACTAATGATAATATTCTTTCTCTGTAAAGAGATTCTATTTTTATTCTATGATTTAATTGTTTTTCAGTTAAAGCAATGTTGGGATCATCTTCTGGTTTAGAGAGAAGTTTCCCGTATTGATCAACTACTGTTACATTATCTGAAGACATATTTGGAATAGAAGAAGAAACTATATGAACGATTGCACGTACTTGTTCTCTATTTAAAACTCTTCCATCTGATAATTTAATAAAAACTGAAGCTGTTGGAGATGCAGAATCTCGAACAAAAACTGATCGCTCTGGTATTGCCAAATGAACTCTTGCTCCAATAACGTAAGAAATTTCATTTATTGATCTTGCCAATTCTATCTCTTGGGTTTGCTTCATCTTCATGAATTCAACTGAACGACTCGTCCCCATAGGAATTTTTTCTAAGAGATCATAACCTTGAGGGACTGAACTTGGAAGACCCTCTGCCGCTAATTTCATTTTTGCTTCATAGTATTCTGTGGATGGAACAATAATCTCACCAGTTGCTGAATCAATTGATACATCAATTCCATTAGATCTTAGAACATCAATAACTCTAGACTTTTCATGTTCAGGTAAAGATGAAAAAAGAGTTGTTCTTGAGGGTTCTCTGAATGAAATGAAAAATACCATACCAATAAATATTACAAAAAGAGTTATCATTACTGGAATAGATCTTTGAACTGCAGGCTCATTTGTATATCTCTTAATTCTATCGAAAGTATTACTAATATTAGAAATTAATCCACCAGTGTTGATTGGATTATTTGTAATTTCTGTAGTTTGAGTTTGTTCAGCCATTTTTTACCTCTTTTTTTAAACCGGCATATTCATAATGTCTTTGTATGCAGAAAGCACTTTGTTTCTGACATTTAAAGTCATTTGAAAACCGAGACTTGCCATTTGTTGATTAATCATTACTTTCGTCAAATCGTTTTCTAAACCTAATTCAAAGTTTTTTGTAAGCTCTGCACTTTTAAGTTGATTACTAGAAACTTCGTCAATAGCATTTTTTATACTATTTAAAAAATCAGCTTCTTTTTGGTCATCAATTTTTGGTGTAAGTTCAGCAACACCCTCCTGAATATTTTTAATCTGTTGTTGATTGTTATTAGCTTCAACTAAATTAGGTTTAAATACTGTTGTAAGATTAGGTTTCATTTACAAGTCCTTTCCACAAACTAAATAACAGCCTGTTTTTGATTATTATCAAAGTTTTGGTAAAGATTATTATTATTATTTACATCAATCATCACATTTGCAGAGTCAATAATGTTGTTTTCTGATAGAACAATTGCTCTTTGTAATACATTTTCAAGTTCTCTTACATTTCCAGGCCAATTATGATCCGTTAAAATTTTTTGAGCTTTTGAAGTTATATATGGAATTTTGTCAATTTCTGAGTGTCGTCTAAGTAATGCCACACTAATTGGGATGATATCATTAGACCTTTCTGATAAGTTTAAGGTTTCTAAAGGAAAAACGTTTAATCTATAATATAAATCTTCTCGAAACTTTTTTTCTTTAACCTCGTCAGCCATATTTCTATTGGTAGTCGCAATGACCCTTACATCAACATCAATATCTCTTTGTCCACCAATAGGCGTTACCTTTTTTTCCTGAAGAACCCTTAGTAATTTTGCTTGAAGTGACAAAGGCATTTCAGAAATCTCGTCTAAAAGTAGCGTTCCTGAATCTGCTGCTCTAAAAATTCCTTTGTTTGCAGACGAAGCACCTGTGAAAGCTCCTTTTTCATGACCAAATAGCATAGCCTCAAGCATGTTTTCAGGTATAGCAGCACAGTTAATTGCTACAAAAGGCTTTTCAGCTCTTTTAGAATTTTGATGTATAAAATTTGAAATTACTTCTTTTCCAGTTCCTGTTGGGCCGTGAATAAAAACTGTGACGTCAGTTTCAGCAACTTTTTTAGCCATATTGATCAAACAATTAGTTTTTGAATCAGAAAAACTATATTTTTCTGACTCTATAACTTGAAAAATTATCTCATTAATTACTTCATCTAGCTGTAGATAGGAAATTATGAGATAAGCTGCACCTAAATCACTTTCAACAGAATATTCGGTCTTCTCATTATCTAAGACAACAATATTGGTGCAAACAATTCTTCTTGAAATTTTTAAAATTTCAGATTTGCCCCCAATACTTTCTTGAAAATTTTTGGAACAGATTATTGTAGATTTATCTTTTTCTAAATTTATTGTTTCTTCATTTGAAACAAGGTTTATATTACAATTTTTGTGTTTTAAAAACTTAAAAAGTGTTTCACACTCTTTAAAACAATCCTTTAAAATAAATATTTCTTTCATTCTTTGCCTTCTAATTATTACTCAAAACCAAAAGCAAGAAACTTACCAATTTAAAAAAAAAATAAATAAAAAAATTAATTAATCAATAAAATCAATAAGTTATAAAAAAAAATATCTTTTTTTTATTTTTGTAATTTAATTATTGTCATTTTTCTGACATTATTTACTTAAAATGAGCAAGCAAATTATAGTTGGCAGTTGTGAGGCAACTCAACAACTACGCAAATTAGTTGACATGGTTTCAGCCTCTAATTCAACAGTCTTATTAAGGGGTGAAACAGGTTGCGGAAAAGATGTAGTTGCAAGAGCAATTCATTTAGCATCAAGAAGAAGTGGTCAGTTGATAAATGTTAATTGTGCGGCAATACCATCAGAACTTTTAGAGTCTGAACTTTTTGGTCATGAAAAAGGTGCTTTTACAGGGGCTGACTCAAAAAAAGAGGGACGTTTTGAGGCCTCACATAATGGTACTTTGTTTCTTGATGAAATTGGAGATATGCCAATGCCATTACAAGCGAAACTTTTAAGAGCAATTGAAACTAAAAAAATTCAAAGAGTTGGTGGGAGAGGTGAGATAGATTTAAATTTGAGATTAGTTTGTGCAACCCACCAAAATATCGAAAAAAAATAGAAGATGGTCTATTTCGAGCCGACTTGTTTTATAGAATTAATGTTTTTCCTATAGAAATACCAACATTAGCAGAAAGAAAAGAAGATATACCAGAATTACTCAAATATATTCTTGCAGAGATTAAAAAAGATAATGAACTAGATTTACCAATATTTGATGAATCAGCTGTAATCGCATTAAAAGAATATTTATGGCCTGGAAATATAAGAGAATTAAAAAATTTAATAGAGAGGGCAGCAATTATTTTTGCTAAAAAAAAAATTAATGGAAAAAATATAAGAGAAAATTTATTAAAAATTAATCTACCTAATTTTAAAGATGAAAGTAATATTTTGTGGGAGATGACCTCTGAGCTCACTGATGTAAAGGATATTAAAGAGGAAAAGCAAAATGATAACAATTCTCTTCCTCATCCAAACAATTACAAAAAATGGTTTGATTATTTGGATAAAATTGATTTAAGAAGACATCTAAGTGAAGTTGAATGCATATTGATTGAGGGTGCACTGAGAAAAAGTGATGGTTCGGTTACATCTGCTTCTAAGAATTTAAAAATTAATAGAACAACATTAATTGAGAAAATGAAAAAATATTCCATTCCACGAATGGGAAACGACTAACTACCCAGATGTTTAATACCTTTCTTTTTTGCTAAATCAATTTGTTTACTTCTCTCTTCAAAGTTTTTTTTTTGTTGTATTGTCGTTTTATTTATACAGTTTGGGCAATAAACCCCCTTTTTATAATTTTTTGAAACTTTATCATTTTCACTAATAGGGGATCGACATCCAAAACATTGATCATAATTTCCTTTGAATAATTTTACATTTAAAGATACTCTTTCATCAAAAACAAAGCATTCTCCTACCCAATTTCTTTTTCTATTTTTTGTTTTTTTTAAATACGATATTATTCCACCTTCTAGTTGACAGACATCTTCAAACCCCTCTTTGATAAGAAAACTACTTGCTTTTTCGCATCTAACTCCTCCAGTGCAAAACATTGCTATTTTTTTATTTTTAATTCTTTTTTGATTTTCTTTAACCCAGCGTGGAAATTCAGTAAAATTAAAAGAGTTTACACAAGTTGATCCTTTGAATGTACCTATTTTCGATTCATAGTCGTTTCGTGTGTCTAGCAAAATAACGTTTCTATTTGATACTAAATCATCCCACTCATCAGGGTTTACGTAATTACCCGTTTTATCTTGGGGAAAAATGTTTTTTTGTCCCATTTTGATTATTTCTTTTTTTATTTTAACTTTTAGCCTTATGAAAACATGATTTGAATGAGACTGAATCTTATAGGTAAGTTTTTTTTGTAAAAGATTGTTTATAAATGAAGTAAAATCTTCTCTATATTCATTTTTAATTGATATTGAACCATTTATACCCTCTCTCGCTAACAGTATTGTTCCTCTAGAGGATTTTTTTCTTAAAAATTTATAAAGTTTAATTTTTAGTTGCTCTAAATTATTAAGCCTAATAAATTCATAAAAAGATATAATTTTTATTTTTTTATGCATGAAATATTTTTCCAAAACCTTTTTAAAACATTTGTAGCTGTTGATCCTATTTCGCTGATTCCTATTTTTGTGGTGTTAACTTCAGGCATAGATTCAAAACAAACGATAAAACTTTCACTTCTAGTTTTTTTTATATCTTCATCTGTACTAACATTTTTTTTATTTTTCGGAAATAAATTTTTAATCTTCATGGGAATATCAATAAACTCATTCCAAATAATAGGAGGTATTTTTCTTCTCTTTATTTCATATGAAATGGTTTTTGAAAAAAGAATGAAAAGAAAAACCAATGCCTCAGATAAGATTCTTGATGATGTAAATCTCAAAAATATTGCTGTTTTTCCTATATCTATACCATTAATTGTTGGTCCTTCAGCACTAACATTGTCAGTATTAATATCTCAAAATATTGATTATAGCTTATTAAGTTTTTATGTTCAGGTTTTGCCAATTTTGTTGGTTTTAATATTAACCTCTTTAATGATATTTTTTTCATCTTATATATTTAAAGTTGTTAATGAAACTATTATAAAGGTTTTGCATAAGCTTTTTGGAATAATACTTGGTGCCCTTTCTGTGGAGTTTATAATTACTGGAATTAAAGGAGTTTTATGAAAATAGATTCACCATGTATTGGAATCTGTAAGCTTGACAGCACAGGTCGCTTTTGCCTAGGCTGTTTCAGATTAGTTGAGGAAATTTCTGGATGGCAGCAATTTTCTAATGAACAAAAAATAAAAATTATGGATAAAATCAAAGTACGTAAAAATGAATAAAATATATATCTTTTTCATAACAATATTTTTATTTAAAACTGCTTTTTCAAAAAACATTTGGATTGGCGAGTGGGTAGCATTGGATAAATGGCAATCTGAATTTTCTATAATTGTTCATAAAGATGGGAATGCTATCTCAAACTATGGTGACGGTGATGAGGGTAAATGGTCTCTTGTTGACGGAAATCTTGAAATTAGGTGGGAATCTGGAAAGTCTGATTATTTTTTTAATGGTGTTATGGGTTATCAGAGAATTAGCAGATTTCGAGAGAATAGTTACACATCTGGACTTAAGAAATTACCTAACTAATTTCAAATTTGGTTTTTTTAAATAATTAATTAATTTATTTAGCTTATCAGAGCACATGACAATAGATTTATGATCAATTAAGGTGTATGTTTTTTTTCTAAAATATTTTTTCTCAATCTGAAAGGATGGGGCGTGTCTAAAGGATTTATGAATAGAAAACGTGGCATAATTCTTTTGAAAACTTATTGAATAATCTTTCCATTCACCTGTGGAAATTTTTTTTGAATAAATTTCCATTATTTGATTTATTTCATTTTTCTTAAACCTGACAATACCCATTAAATAAATATAAAAATTGATTTTTTTAAGGATAAATTATAAATACTTATAAAAAAATAAAAATTTTAAAAATTATTAAAAAAATGAGTGAAGATTTTATTAGAGAAGTAGATGAGGATCTAAAAGAAGAAAAAAGAATTATTTTTTGGAAAAAGATTTTTCCTTATGTTTTAAGTATTTCTCTTGGGATTGTTTTGTCTGTTTCAGGTTATGTTTTTTGGAATAATCACACTGAAAAGGTTAGTCAACAACTAGGCGATGATTTCACAGCTGCAGTACAACTTGCTAACGAAGAGGATTATGATGCAGCCATTATTGCTTTAAATAGAATAGTTGATGAGGGGTCAGATGGTTATGTAACGTTAGCTAAAATGAAAAAGGCCTCAATATTTATCCAAAATGGTGAAATTGAAAAAGGTTTGTCTATATATCTTGACTTAGAAAGAAATGCTATTGATCAGTCATTCAGGGATATAGCCTCAATTTTATATGTGTTAAATTCTATGGATAATGAAGATCCAAAGAAATTAATGAAAAAAATTGAGGACTTAGAATCCAGTAAAATATGGCAATCATCTGCTTTAGAAATGAAAGGTTTTTTATTTTTAAAAACAAACGAAAAGGAAAAAGCTGTTGAAACCTTCCAATCTATTTTATCTTTACCTGGCTCACCATCGTCTTTGGCCAATAGAGCAAAAAATATGATTGAATACTTGAAGGACTAAATAATTGCTTAAATATAACTTTTTAAAATTTTTGTCTGTTTTAATTTTTTTTTCCTCATGTGCTTATTTTGAAGACGAAGAAGATATTATTTTGCCTGGAAAAAGGGAAAGTATTTATTCTTCTGAAGGGGAGGTGCTTCTCAAAGTAAGTAAAAAGGTAATAATTGATAAACCGAAAAATATTGAAACGTGGTCTCAACAACATCAAAATATCAAAAACCATTTATCTCATTTTAAAAGTAATTCTGTATTAAAGGTTGAAAGAAAAATAGATCTTGAGGGGATAATTTTTGAAAAAAGCAAGTTTTTTACTCCACCAATAATTGCAAATAACATAATTTATTACTCTGATAACGATTATAAAATAATTGCTAAAAACTTAATAAATGGGAGGACGAAATGGAAATTTGAATTAAAGTTAGAGAAGTCAGAAAAATTTCCCCTTGTTGCTGGTTTTTTTTTAGAGGAGAACAAACTGTTATTCTCTTCAGGACTTGGCAATCTATATTGTATAGATATAACAAGTGGAAAAGTTTTATGGTTAAAGAAATTTGGAGTGCAATTCACACGTCCACCTGTCTTACATAAAAATAAAATATTTTTAGTCTCTGATGATAATCAGCTTTTTGCAGTTGATAAGAATTCAAAAGAAATTTTATGGAGTCATCTAGGAAATATTGAGGAGTTATCAATAATTGGTGGCTCAAAACCAGTGATTGATCAAGGTATGATAGTGGTTTCTTATTCCTCTGGTGAAATATTTGCACTTGATGAAGAAACTGGATCAGTTATTTGGTTTGATAATATAAGCACTGCTAATATTTTTGCAAAAACAAGTGTTAATGATATTCAATCGCCTATTTGTATAGAAAGTGAAAAACTCTACGTTCCTACATTTTCCAACAAATTTTTAGCTTACAATTTAAAAAATGGAAAAAAAACTTGGGATATTAAACTTTCCTCCATTAACCCAATTACAATTTCTGGCGAAACCATTTATTTAATTGATATAAACAATAGGTTAATAGGTTTAGATAAGGCTACTGGTAAATTACTTTGGGCAGTGCAATTAAAATCAAAAGAAAATAAAAGAGAGATAATTTGGTCTGGACCATTATTAACTTCTAATAAATTATTAGTGTTATCATCTACTGGTTTGATTTTATCATTATCACCTTTTACAGGCAAAACACTCAGTAAGATCAAGTATAAAGAAAAATTTATAACTTCACCTATACAGACTGGGGGAAAAGTTTATTTAATTTCAGAAGATGGTATATTATATATCTTAAGTTAAAATGACTAAAACTGTAATTATTGTAGGAAGACCTAATGTGGGTAAATCTTCACTCTTTAACGCCTTAGTCAAAAAAAAAATTGCTTTTGTGGACAAAGAACCAGGTCATACAAGAGACATAAATAAGAAAAAAATTTTTATCTTTGATAAGGAAATTACAATTGTAGATTCCCCAGGTATTTTCAAAACTAAAGAAAGAGTGCAAAAAGAAATAATTAGTAATGCAATCTCACAAATCGCTAACAGTGAACTTGTTCTCCTAGTTTTTGATGCAAAAGAATTACTTAACAGTGATGACTTTGAGGTTGTTAAAAATCTTAGAAAAATGCAAAAAAAGATTATAGTTATATTGAATAAAACCGAAGGTTTTTATAATGATAATACTGTCAATGAAGTTGAGAAACTTGGTTTGGGAAAACCACTTTTTATTTCATCAGCACATATGACTGGCATTTATGAGGTTAAAGAAGAAATTTCTAGCAATTTAGAGTTAAATGATACTGAAAATATTTCGGTTCCCAAAAATCTTAGAAAGCTAAGTCTAGCTATTGTAGGAAAAACTAATTCTGGTAAATCAACATTGGTAAATACTATTAAAGGAAAAGAAATTATAATAACTGGTGATGTCCCTCATTTAACAAGAGATGCAATTGAAACAGATGTTAACAAACAAAATGTAGATTTTAAAATAATTGATACGGCAGGCTTTAGTAAAGATCTAAGTGGGTCCAAAAACTTAACAACAAACTTTGTAGAACAAACTAAAAAAAAAATAAGATTGTCTCAATCGATTTTAATTTTAATGGATATAGATGATTATTATGAAAGGTTGCATTCAAGGATAATTAGGTTAGTTTATGACGAAAATAGATGTATGGTAATAGCAATCAATAAAATTGATAAATATAAAAAAATATCCGAGTCACTTATTAAGGAAAAAATTTATAGTTTAAACCCTCAAATTAGGGAATTACCAATAATTTTTATTTCTGCAAAAAAAAATATTGGAATAACTTCTCTTTTTAAATCAATTAAAAATCAAAATTTACTTTGGCAAAAAAGAATTTCTACTTCTAAATTAAATAATTGGTTGAATACACTAATAAAAAAAACCCCTCCTCCTTTACATAAAGGACGTTCGATTAAATTTAAATATATAACGCAAGCAAGTTCATCCCCTCCAAAGTTTAATATTTTTGTTAATTTTTCTAACGCATTGAAACTAGATTATAAAAGATTTATTGAAAAAAATTTAAGAAAATCTTTTAATTTAAACGGGCTTCCAATGAAGATAATCTATAAAACTTCACAAAACCCATACAGTAAATTATGAGAATACTTTTACTTCTTTTTTTTTTTTAAATTGTAATTTTATTAATGCCACCGACATTAATATCATGATAATTATAGAAAATTGCAAGTCATGTCATGGAGAAGATTATTCAGGTAACAAATATATAAAATCATTAAAAAACCTTGGTAAGGAAAAATTTATTAATTCAATGAAACAAATCAAATCGAAAAACGATCATTCAGTTATGTCAAGAATAGTTAAGCCTCTAAGTGATGAAGATATTCAAATTATTGCAGAATATATTTATGAACATAATTAAAAAAAAAAGAATTTTTATAAATTCACTTTTTAAATGGACAATTTTTTTATTGCTACAACAAATTGTAATTTCTAAAAAGTTAAAAGCTAAATCAAAACCAAAAATTTTAATAATAGGCGGTGGTTTTGGAGGTATGTCATGCCTAAAATATTTTTCTAATTTTAAAGATTTAGTAGATTTAACTCTTGTTGATAAGTCTGACCAAATTCAAACTTGTCCTTTCTCAAATTTAGTAATTGGAGGTTTGTTAGATTATTCTCAAATTACTTTCAATCTAAAATTAGACTCTTTTGTTAAATTTTATAAAAACCAAGTTAAAAAAATTCATCCACATAAAAAAAAAAGTTGAATTTATTGATGGTTCAATTTTAGAGTATGACTTTTTAATCCTTTCTCCTGGTATTGGTTTTAAGAATCAACAAATAAATGGATATTCTCTTCAAGACAAAACTAATATCCCTCATTGTTGGGATGGAACCAAAAATATAAAAAAATTTAAAAGTTACCTTAATTCTCTAGAAAACAAAAGTGTGATAATAATCTCCTCTCCAGATTATCCATATCGCTGTCCACCAGCTCCCTATGAAAGAGCATCAATGATTGCAAATTTCCTTAAAAAAAGAAAAAAAAAATTTAAAATACTTATTTTTGACGCGAAAAATTCGTTTACTAAAAAAGATATTTTTTTTAGTGAGTGGAAAGAAAATTACGGTGATTCCGTAGAGTGGATTAAAAGAGATAAAGGGGGAATATTAACAAATTACGAAACCAAGTTTGTATACAATAATCAAGGCCAAAAAATAAAAGGTGACTTTATTCATATTATACCTGAACAAAAGGCAGCAAATATTATTTTTGACTCAAATTTGAGTTACTCAGACTGGTGTAAAATTAACCCCACAACATTTGAGCTTAATGACTTTAAAGATATTTATGTTTTGGGAGATTCAGTTGATGCTGGTGACATGCCTAAATCAGCTTTTTCTGCAGAAAGTCAGTCTAAAGTTTTATCAATAAATCTAATAAACAGAATAATGCAAAAAAGTTACATCGATCCAGTTTTTTTGAATACATGTTATAGTTTTTCAGCACCAAACAGAGCATTTTCTATATCGTCCTGGTATAAGCTTAACAAAACTAAAGATAGTATTGTTTCTCTTGGGAGCTCTGAGAGTAAATTAAAGGCTTCTTCACTAGAAAGACAAAGAGAATCAATAGAGGCTTTTGGATGGTATGAGAGTATTACAAAAAAACTTTATATTTAAAAATTTTAAATTATCTGAATGAATCTTTTATAATTTTATCTATCGCAGAAGATAAGTCATAATCAACATTTTTTGAATTTTGTGTGATTTCTGTGATTCCTTTTCTAAAGTTTGGAACTTCAACTATTTTTATTTTGGTTTTTAATCTTTTGTTTTCATCATTATAAATCTTTGCCAACGTCTCAATTGCAGCCTTAGAAATACTCAAAATGTTGTAAAAAGATTTTCCCTTTGAGATTTCTGAATTTTTTAAAAATATAAGTCTAGGCCTTGTTGACTTTTTTAGTAATGGCTCTAACTCTTTTAAAATTCGCCAATGAGAATTAATATTAATTTCCATCAATTCAGACCACTCAAGATGTGTAAAATGTGTCAGTGGACTTAGTCTATTAAATTTACCAATCAAATTAAAAATAAAATCTATTTTGTTTAACCTTAATGAAATAGATTTGTATAAATTTTTATAAAAATTTTCATTATTTAATTCACCTTGAATTAAAATTGGCTTAACATTGAATTTTTTTTGAATTTGATCACTTAATTTATTTAATTTACTAACCGACTTTCCATGTAAGATTAAATCACATCCTTGTTTTGATAATTCAATTGAGAGTTCTTGACCTAAAAAACCAGTAGCTCCAAAAATAACTCCCTTACTCTTTTTTAGTTGAAACATTACTTTGCTTCAATTAATAAAGACAACTGAGATGGCTTTGAACCTGACTTCTGATCAATAAGTTCTACAGGATAGTCACCACTAAAATAATGATCCGTAAATTTTGGATCATTTTTATCTCGCCCTTCATTATAACCCAAAGCTTTATATATTCCATCAAGTGAGACAAACTTTAAAGAATCAACACCAATGTGATCTTTTATTTGCTTTATAGTGAACCTTGAAGCAAGAAGTTCTTTTTTTGTTGGAGTGTCAATTCCATAAAAACAGGGATATTTAACTGGAGGACTTGCTATTCGCATATGGATATTTTTAACTCCTGAATTTCTAAGCATTTCCACGATTTTTACTGAAGTTGTTCCTCTAACTATTGAATCATCTATGAGCGCAATGTTTTTATTTTTTAAAGAAGCTAAATTTAAATTATGTTTTAGTTTCACAGCCAAATGTCTTATTGAAGTTGACTCTTGTATAAAAGTTCTTCCAGTATAATGATTTCTGATAATTCCGAATTCAAATTTTTTGTTTAATTTCTCAGAAAAACCCAAGGCTGACGCATTGCCAGAATCAGGTATTGGAATAACTATATCTACAAGGTCTTTGTCAGAAAAATTTTCCTTTGCTAATTGATGACCTATTTTTTTTCTAACATCGTAAACATTTCTTCCTTCAAAAATACTGTCTGGTCTTGAAAAATAAATGTATTCAAATAAACAGGGTCTTAATTGGGTTTTTTTAAACGGTTTAATTGAATTCAATTGATTGTTTTTAACGATGACAATTTCTCCAGGTTCTATGTCTCTTATAAGTTTAGCTCCAATAATATCGAGACCACAGCTTTCAGAACTAAAAACATAAGAGTTATCAATTTTTCCAAGAACTAATGGTCTTATTCCAAAAGGATCCCTAACGGCTATTAAAGAATCTTTTGTCATTATAAGTAAAGAGTAGGCACCACTCAAAGATCTTAGTGAATAAATAAGTCTTTCTATTAATTCACCTTTAGTATTAGATAGCAAATGCAAAATTACTTCTGTATCAGATGTAGATTGAAAAATAGCACCTTCGTCAATCAATTGATTTTTTAGTTTTTGTGTGTTTGTAAGATTTCCATTATGGGCTATAGCTATCCCACCAAAGTTCAATTCTGAAAAAAGTGGTTGTACATTCTTTAGGGCAGATTCTCCAGTTGTTCCGTATCTATTATGACCAAGAGAAATTTCACCCTTAAGTTTGTTTATCAACCCTGCCTCTGAAAAAACCTCAGATACTTGGCCCATTCCTCTATAAGCAAAAAAGTTTTTTGTATCTGAAGTAACTATACCTGTTGAATCTTGACCTCTATGCTGAAGAGCATGAAGGCCAAGAACGGTGAGTTTAGCAGCATCTTTATGGTTATACACACCAAAAACAGCACATTCATCTTTTGGTTTGTTTCTCGAAAAATAATATTTCACATTAATCCGTATTCTCTATTAGATAATCTAGACTCTTTTTATCCACTTCATTATAAATTTTTTTATCTTTATCAATCAACTTTTTAAGTTTAATCTGAGAATCAATACTTTTTTCAAACAGTGTTTTTGACTTATCGTTAATTTCTTCTCTTAATTTTTTCCCAATATCACTATCTTTTTTTAAGAATTTAAGAATTTTTTCATTTGTAATAAGAGTAACAAAATTAAATTTTGATTTTTCAATCCATTCAAATTTATCATTCTTGTAAAAATAATGAAAAGAAAAAAAACATAAACTGATGATTAAATATCCTCTAGTTAAACCAAAAAAAAAACCTCCAGTTCTATCAATAAAACCAATATCACTTTTTTTAATTAAACCTGAAAAATTTCTTGTTAAAAAAGAAAACACCACAAAAATTATTAAAAAAGTTATCACGTAAGATAGGGCACTAGAGAAAAATAAATTATTGATAAATTTATTAATTAAATTAACGAATTTATCTCCGAAGTTATAGGTAATAGTTAAAGCAATGATCCAATTAAGGACTGCAAGTAATTCGTGAGAGAATCCTCTTAAAAAAGCGAAAAAAGCGGAAATTAAAATAAATCCAAGAATTAAAAGATCAAAGATTAAATAATTTTCCAAACTGAATCTCCTTGATTATACAATACCGTTAATAAATTTTTTTAGTACTGGATTAGCTTTTTTCTTAATTTCATTTGATTTTCCGTACCATGATATTTTTCCATTCTTAATAAAAGCTGTGTAATCAGAATATTCATAAACACTATTCATATCGTGAGTAACTGTAATAGTTGTGATTTTATTTTTCATGACAAGTTTTTTAATAAGTAAATTTATTTGTTTAGCAACTATAGGGTCAAGACCTGTTGTTGGTTCATCTAAAATTAGTATTTCTGGGTTTTGAAGCACTGCTCTTGCAAGCCCTACTCTCTTTTGTACACCTATAGATAGATTAGAAGGAAACTCTTTCAGAATTGATTTTGGGAGAGCAATATCATTTAAAATTTCTAGAAAGTCATTATTTTTCGATGCAAATGTTAAATTTTCTTTTACAGTAAGACTATCCAACAAGGCTGCGTTTTGAAATAGAATTCCAAATTTAGCCATATATTTATTTTTATTTTGGAACGATAGTTTACAAATATCAGGAATTTCATTAAATGAAATCTTTCCGTCATCATAATTCATTAATCCGTCTATACATTTTGTTAAAACTGATTTTCCTGAACCCGATTCACCAATAATTGCTAAAGATTCTGATTCATAAATTTTCAGGTTAAGTTTATTTAAAACTTTTTTTTCCCCAAAATTCTTGGATAAACTTTCAATATTAATTTTTAATTTTCTCATAAGTCAAAAAAAAGTGAAGTTAGGATGTAATTCGTTAAAAGAATTAAAATTGAAGAAGATACCACTGAATAGGTTGTCGATAACCCCACACCTTGGGCTCCACCTTTAGCATTATAACCGTGATAACAACCCATGAAAGTTATTATAAAGCCAAATACGCATGCTTTCACCAACCCTGAAAATACATCTAAGAATTGAACAAAATTGTATGTATTTTGTAAGTAAACAACTGGATTAAAATTTAGAACTTTTGTACAAATTAAATAACCACCAAAGACACCTATAATATCACCAATAAAGACCAGAAAGGGTAATGAAATTATTCCAGCCAAAATCCTAGGAATAAAAAGATAATTATAAGGGTTTGTTGATAAAGTTTTTAGCGCGTCAATTTGTTCCGTAACCTTCATAGTCCCTATCTCAGCTGCAATAGCGGCACCTGACCTTCCAGCCACCATAAGGCCAGCAAGAACAGGTGCTAATTCTCTCGTAATCGATAAAACCACAACATTAGGAATAGCACTTTCCGCAGAAAAACGAGAAAAACCAGTATAGGATTGGAGTGCGAGTACCATTCCTGTAAAAATTGAAGTAAGTCCAACAACTGGCAATGAATTATATCCAATTTTAATTAGTTGTTGCGAAAAAATTTTCAGATAAAATTTATCCAGAAAGCTATATTTAAAACAATCTAAAAAAAAAATAATAATTTCGCCAACAGATGAAAAAATATCAAAGAAAATTTTCCCAATTTTATAAATAATTTCAGAAAACCTTGAAGAAAATTTATTCATACTTTGTCAATATAAATTTTTTTCACTCTATTACCAATATTATTTAAAATTTCATATGCTATAGTTTTTGATTTCTGAGCAATTTCATTAATTGAAATATTTTTTCCTATTAATTCAACATAATCTCCTACTTTTAAATCATTTTCTTGAAGGTCTGAAATATCAATTGTCATGTAGTCCATTGAAATACTTCCAATTACTGGCAACTTTTTTTTAAAAAAAACATATGATCTATTACTCAAAATTCTAGGGTATCCATCTGCATATCCAAAACCAAGAATCGCTATTCTTTTTTTTTTGTGAGATTGAAAAGTTGCGTTGTATCCATAAATTTGGTGTGAATCTTTAAATTCTTTTATTTGTAAAATTTTAGCAAATAACTCAATTACATTCTTAAATTTTTTTTTTTCGATAGTTCCAAACAAACAGCCACCTGAACGAACTAAGTCATATTCAAATTTTTTTAAATTTATTATTGCATGAGAATTAGCTAAGCTATAAAGAGTGTTTGGAAAAAAATCAATTATCTTTTCAAATCGCTTTTTTTGTTTCTTATTGAAAATACTTTGTGGTTGGTCTGCTGAAGCAAGATGTGACATTATGCAGAAAATGGGAATTTTTTTTTCTTTGCAAAAAGAAATAACACTTTCTTTGTCAATATCTGTTATACCTAAACGATTTATTCCAGTATCAAAATGTAATGCAACTTTATGTAACAAATTAAATTTTTTAGAAACTTTATAAAAATCAAGAATTTCTTTAAAAGAATTTATAACAGGAATTATTTTATTTTTTAAAACCTTATGAATTTGTTTTTGAGATAAATTTATTATTCCATTAAGTAAAATAATATTCGAGTTAGAAGTTTTTGACCTCACTTTTAAAGTTTCTTCCAGACTGTTTAAGAAAAAATCTTTACAACCTATACTAACTAGTTTTTTCGTAACTTCTAATAATCCTAAGCCGTATGAGTCTGACTTTAGAACGCTACCAATTCTTTTATTTTTTAATATTCTTTGAAGAGTATTGTAGTTTTCACTTAAACAATCTAAATTTATTTTTAATAAACCATTTTTGTTAACAATGATTTTTTTCATTGATATAACAATTTATTCAACAGATATTTCAACTAAATCTGAAAATTTGGTACTTGAGGCATTAAAATGGAGTTTAACTCTGGAAATGGGGCCGTGTCGATTTTTTGCAACAATTACTTCAGCAATATTGTGAACTTTTTCCATTTTATTCGTCCACATTACATGCTTTTCAGTTCCTTCTTGAGGCTCTGTTCTTGCCAAATAATATTCCTCTCTGTATAAGAATACAACTAAATCTGCGTCCTGTTCAATTGACCCAGATTCTCTAAGATCTGCGAGTTGAGGTCTTTTTTCCTCACGATCTTCAACTTTTCTTGATAGTTGAGATAAAGCGATAACAGGTATATTGAATTCCTTAGCTATAGCTTTTAATCCTCTCGTAATATCTGAAATTTCTTTCACTCGATTATCATTAAGATTTCTTGATTCACTGTGAATTAGTTGAAGGTAATCAAGTATTATTAAGTCTAGACCTATTTTCCTTTTTAAACGTCTTGATCTAGACCGTATGGCTGATAACGTTAATGCTGGAGAATCATCAATAAACAATGAAAGATTCTTTAATTTGTTACTACTTTTCATTAAATTCTCGAAGTCAATCTTTGAAATATTTCCTGTTCTTATTTTTTCTGATGGAATATTAGAAATTTCAGACAATAATCTTGTTGCCAGTTGTTCGGATGACATTTCTAAAGAGAAAAATAAAACATTATGGTGAGTTTCTTTTTCTGAAATTTTTTGATTACAAATATTAGCTGCAATGTTTGTGGCGAATGCCGTTTTCCCCATTGATGGACGGCCAGCAATTATTATTAAATCAGATTTATGAAGACCACCTATTTTTTTATCAAAATCATTAAGTCCAGTTTTTAGAACTGTAACGTCAGAGCTTTTTTTGTATGCTTTTTCGGCATAACTTAAAGTTTCAGCAAGTACATCATCAAAATTTTTAGGCCCTTTATTTGTTTCACCATGATTAGTTAAATTAAAAAGGTTTAGTTCTACTTTTTCAATTATGGAATTTGAGTTATCGTCATTGAAATTTGTATAAGATTGGTTGACTAAATTTGTCCCAATATCAATAAGCTCTCTTCTTAAATAGAGGTCATAAATAAGCTCACCGTATTGTTTGGAATTGATTATACTCACAGAATTTTCTGAAATTTCTAGTAAGTATTTCATTCCACCATTCTCTAAAAAATTTTGATCATTTTCTAAATAAACTTTTAAAGTGTTCAGATCCGCCACTTGATTATTTGTTATTAGTTTCTTTAGTGTTTGAAATATTATTGAATTTACTTTACTTGAAAAATGTTTTGATTGAAGAAAATCCTCAACTTTTTCCAAAGCTAAGTTATTTGATATTATTGCTCCTAATAGAGCCTGTTCAGCACCAACGTTTACTGGAACCTCTCTTGATATTTTTGATTCTTTTTCGCTTGATATACTTTTAAGATTGGTACCTGGATCATTAACCATGGAGTTATAGTACCAAAAAACTTTTTTAAAGCATTAATTTTCTGGTTGTGGATTAAGTGGAAAATGGGTAAAACTTTTAAAAATTTGTTAAATAAACTTTTATAAGATAAAAAATGTAAAAGATTATAGGAAATAAAACATATTTTCTTTCGACTGAACTTGTAAAAAATAATGTTAAAGAAAAACAAAGAACACAAAATACTAAAAAAAATACCTCAAAAAATAATATCTCCGAAAAAACAAATGATTCAAAAAGAGAAACTAAGCCAAGAATTAATAGTAAATTGTAAATATTTGAACCAATTATATTGCCAATAATTAGTTCGGATTTTTTTCTTTTCGCTGCTTTTACAGATGTAATAATCTCTGGTAAAGAAGTACCCACTGCAACAACAGTTAGGCCAAAAAAAGAGTTTGAAATTCCATAAAAAGCAGAAATTTCTATTGCCGACCTAACCGTAAATTCTGCTCCAGTAAAGGTTAGAAAAGTAGAAATTATTAAAATTGGTAGACCGTGTTTTATGGGGTTCTTGAGTATACTTCTTGATAATAAATCATTTAATTGTTGTTCGCTTTCCTCTTGTGTGAGTGAGTTTTTGAAGCTTTGGAAAAGGTAATAAATAAATAATGCAATGAACAAAATTCCAGTCATATAAGTAAAATTTAAAAACCAAATGAAACACAATAAAATTAAGTGACAAATTAAATGAAAAAAGACATCGAACCTTGATATTTTATTTATAGTTATTTTTGAAAAAATAAGAACAACTCCTAAAACCAAAATTATATTAGATATATTAGAACCAATTACATTTCCAACAGATAAATCAGGAGATCTTTTAAGTATTGCTTCAATTGACACTAATAACTCTGGAAGAGATGTTCCAAACCCCACAATCGCAAGGCCAATAAAAAAATCTGATATTTTATATTTTTTGCCTATAGCAATTGCGCTAGATAACAAAAGGTCGGCTCCTTTAACTACTAGGAATAGACCAAGTAGTAATATAAAGAAGTCTATTAAAGGCATTGAATAATTTAGATTAAATATAAAAAAAACATTATTATATAAAATTATTAATTTTTTAGCCTTCTGCTATTTGTCTTTTTCCTCAGCTGTTTTTTTTAAAAGATTTTTACTATTAGGATCTGAATCTTCATTCGTTTGACTTGTAGTCGGGGGGTCTAGGTCACTTTCAGTTTTGGGTTGTACATTCTGTGATTCTAGTTTTTGTTCATCATCTTCTGCTTTGGTGTCACTTTTTTGTTTATCTTTTAAAACTTTTCCGGAGGAAGTATTTTTTTCTGATTCAATATTTTTTTTTTCTTGTAACTTTTCTTTTGGCTTTTCATTCTCTATTTTTTGAAGTTCGGCATTTTCGATTGAAGTTGATACATTGATTTTAATATTACAGCCAACTTCTGGATGAAGTTTAATGTTAATGTCATAAATACCAACCTTTTTAATTGCATTATGAAAATTTACATTAGATGGTTTGACATCAATGTTTTTTTCAATGAAAAAATTTGCTACATCCTTCGGTGATACGGATCCATAAAGTTGACCGTTATCACTAGCATTTCTAACAAAAATGACTTCATTACTTAAAATCTTTTTAATAGATAATTTTGCGTCTTCGACAACTTTGTTATTTTTTTCTACTAAATCTTTCTTTATTTTGGCAAAATAATCTTTATTCTGATCATTTGCTCTAAGTGCTTTTTTTTGAGGGATTAAATAATTTCGTGCATAGCCGTCCTTAACATTGACAAGATCACCAATTTTACCTAGCTTATTTAAGCTTTCTAATAATATAACTTCCATGTAATTTCCTTAAAATCTTTTTAAAACATTAATAAGAGTTTTAAAATAACCAATCATAAAAATTGTTAAAAATAGAACATAACCTAAAAAAATAAAAAGTAAAAATATAATTAAAAATTTTAAAAAAACATTTATTTCGAATTTCTCCATGAATTTGTGCATGTAAATGAATCCTTGATAAAAAAACAGAAAACTTAAAATAATTACTGTACTAGAAATATGATATTTAAGTTCACCGATCGTAAAAAAAGATAATAAAAGTAATGCATTGAAAATTAAAAAAAACCATGTTGGTATAAAAAACTTTTTTAAATTTAATGAAAAGTTTTTTATAAAATTTAACTTTTTAAGAATTAGGTTGGTAATTAAAAAGTTTACAATAATAAAATTTAATAAAGTGAAAGCGTTTATTGATGGTATTAATCTTATAATGTTTTCTACAATGTTTTCTTTTGCAATGCGCTCTGAAATGTCAGAATCACTGATTAACTTAGAAAAGAAATTTATCAAATAATCTTTTAAATCTTGATGATTAAGGTTGTAAAAATAGAAGTAGTTAAAAATAATTAAAAGAAATACTATAAATATAGTTAAATAAATTATTGCTTTTTCCTCAGATATTTTTTTTGTTTTTTCTAAAGCCAAAAAATAAAAGAGAGAATAAACAACAATTGAGGATGTCAGAAGGTTAAAAATAAATCTTTTTGAAAATTCTATTTCGAAAAAAGAAAATTCATAAAAATTTAAAACAAAAAAAAATAAACTAGTACAAATTAAAGTTATTAGAAATAAACTTTGTTTTAGTATTTGTCCAACAAAAATTATTGGAATCGATGTAAATATCGGAAAGATCTGCGGTGTTAATCTAAATAGTAAAATCTCAGAAGTAATTAAAAAAGTTATGGAATAAAAAAAAATTAATAATTTATTTCCTGAAGATGGAGACATCAATTAGAGACATAAGGTAGTAACGCAAGAAATCTAGCTCTTTTAATTGATATTGTTAGTTCCTTCTGTTTTTTTGAAGAAACTGAGGTAACTCTACTTGGGAGAATTTTTCCTTTTTCAGTTATATATCTTCTTAAAAGGTTGAGATTCTTATAATCAACTGAGGGTGCTTCCTTTCCAGAAAGGGGACATGACCTTTTAAACAAAATTTTTGATTGAGTGTTATCAAAAGCTTTACTTTTCATATTTTTTCTCCTCGTTATTGCTTTCGTCTAAGGGTGAAAGTTTTTTATCGAATGACTGAATTTTTAAATTTAAAAATCTTAGAAATTCTTCATCAAGTTTAACTGAATTGTTGAAATTATTTAAAACATCAGGTTTACATTCGCTATTGACAAGAAAATAATATCCCTTGGAATTTTTTTTTATCTTATAGGCAAGTGAGCGAAGTCCCCAAGATTCAGTTTTAAGAATTTTCCCCCCGGAATCTTCAATTTTTTTTTTTACTTCATCAAATTTAGTTTGGGCAGACTTTGGGGATATTTGACCACTAAATATAAAAACACTTTCGTACATCACAAAACTCCTTTTGGTTAAACTTGAATATTCAAGATTAGCTAAATATTATTAGCAAGGTTATTTACTTATTTATATCAATATTGATATAAACAATTCAATAATATAAAAAAAATTATGAAAAAATCAATAACATTTGTGTTTCCCGGTCAAGGATCCCAGAGGGTAGGCATGGGCTTAGAACTTTACCAATCTCATGAAAAAGCAAGGGAGGTTTTTGAAATAGTTGATGAAGCACTTCAACAAAAATTAAGTGATATAATTTTTAATGGTAGTGATGATGAACTTAAACTTACTTACAATGCTCAACCTGCTTTAATGGCCGTAAGTATGGCAATAGTAAAAGTTTTGGAACACGAACTCAATAGCAAGATTTCTAATTTTGTTGATATAGTATTAGGTCATTCACTAGGTGAGTATTCAGGTTTATGCAGCATTAATTCTATTGACCTTGTTGATACAGCAAAAGTATTAAGAGTAAGAGGTAATGCTATGCAGAACGCGGTGAAGGATATAGAAACACGAATGATTGCTGTAATTGGGTTAGGGTTAGAGGAAATTGAATCAAAGCTTTTGATGTTTAATAAAGATGATTCATTTATTTGTGAAGTTGCAAATGACAATTGTCCAGGTCAAGTAATATTATCTGGTTTAAAACCAAGTCTAGATAAAATTGAGGATGAATTGAAAAAATTCGGTGCAAGATCGATAATTGACCTTCAAGTAAGTGCACCTTTTCATTGTTCGTTAATGAAGCCTGCTTCAGTTGAAATGAAGGAAGCTTTAGAAAATGTTAAGATAAAGAAACCATCAATAAGATTTTTAAATAACGTATCTGCAGATTTTATTAGCAACCCGGAGGAGATAAAGAGTAAACTTATTGAGCAAGTATATAAGAGAGTTAGATGGAGAGAAAGTATTCTTAAAGTTTCCAAATCAAATATTAAAACAATTGTAGAAGTTGGATCAGGAAAAGTTTTAACAGGTTTGAATAAAAGAATGAAAATTAGTCAAAAATTAATGAATTTAGATTCGATGGCGGATATTGAAAACTTTGTTAAAATAGTTGGAGAAAACTTATGAGAAAAAATGTTTTAATAACTGGCGCAGGTGGAGGAATTGGTGTTTCAATATGTGAAACTTTAATAAAAAAATATAATTTAATTCTTGTTGGAAGAAATATTGAAAAATTAGAAGGTTTAATGAAGGGTGAAAAGTTTGTACTTAAAAGAATTGCATGTGACTTAAAAAGTATTGATGAAATTAAAAAATTATATGAAAAAATAACTAAAGATAACCTGCCTATCGATATTTTGGTTAATAATGCCGGTATAACTGATGATAGTTTATTTATTAGAATGAATTTTGAAAAATGGGATAATGTAATTCAAACAAACCTTAATTCAAACTTCATGCTAACCAATCTTTTTTCAAAGATTATGATTAAAAAACGGTGGGGTAGAATTATAAATATTACTTCGATTGTTGGTCACACTGGAAATATGGGGCAAGCGAATTATTCTGCTTCAAAAGCTGGCATCATTGGTATGACAAAATCAATCGCCGCTGAACTTGCAAAATGGAATATCACCGTTAATAGCATATCTCCAGGATTCATAAAAACTAACATGACAGATAACTTAAATGATGAACAAAGAAAATCTATAATAAATAAAATTCCACTTGGAAGGATTGGTTCGCCCTATGATGTGGCAAATTGTGTTAAATTTTTAGCTTCTGAAGATTCTAGCTATATTACAGGAGAGACAGTTCATGTTAATGGTGGAATGGCAATGTTATAAATATGTTTGATTTAAAAATAAAAATATTTATTAATATAACTTTAAACTAAATTAAGTAAGGATAAATATGAGTGATATTTCAGAAAGAGTAAAAAAGATTGTTGTTGAGCACTTAGGTGTTGAAAGCGAAAAAGTTGTTGATTCTGCAAGTTTTGTTGATGACCTTGGGGCTGATAGCCTCGATACAGTCGAATTAGTTATGGCCTTCGAAGAAGAATTTAATATCGAAATACCTGATGAGATTGCTGAAAAGATAACAACTATAAAAGATGCAATTGCACACATAGAGAAATCACAAAATTAGTTAAATGAGGCGAGTGGTTGTTACAGGTATCGGAATGTGTACCCCACTCGGCTATGGTGTTGATCTCAACTGGAAAAAACTGATTAACGCCGAGTCTGGTATACGAAACTTAATAGGTTTTCAAACCGATGATTTACCTTCAAAAATCGGAGGGCAAGTTCCCATGGAAGGTGACTCAAGATTTTTTCCTGAAAATGTTATACAAACAAAAGAAAAAAGAAAGGTTGAACCTTTTATTGAACTTGCATTAATTGCAGCAAAAGAGGCAATTAGTGATTCAGGATGGGAAGCCAATTCAACTAATGAATCTGAAAGAGCTGGTGTTTTAGTTGGCTCAGGAATAGGTGGATTAGATGGAATCAAAAATAGTGCCGAAAATTTAGCTAGAAGCCCGAGAAAAATCTCTCCCTTTTTTATCCCCTCATGCTTAATAAACTTGGCTTCAGGCCATATTTCAATTAAATACAATCTTCGAGGACCAAATCATTCGGTGGTAACAGCATGCGCATCAGGAGCGCATGCAATAGGTGATTCTTTTAGAATCATTTCCTATGGAGATGCTGATGTTATGATTGCTGGAGGTACAGAGGCTGCTTGCACTCGTTTTGGAATTTCGGGGTTTTGTGCAATGCGAGCTTTATCAACTAAATTTAATGACCAACCCGAAAAAGCTTCTAGGCCATGGGATCAAGACAGAGATGGATTTGTTTTATCAGAGGGTTCGGGTATGCTTGTTCTAGAGGAATACGAACATGCAAAAAAAAGATCTGCAAAAATATATGGTGAGATTATCGGTTATGGTTTAACAGGAGACGCTTATCATCCCACTGCGCCAGCAAATGACGGAAATGGTGGTTTTAGAGCAATGAATATGGCTTTGAAAGATGCCAAAATTTCATCGGATGTAATTAATTATATAAATGCTCATGGAACTTCTACTCCATTAGGAGATGAGATAGAGTTTAATGCTGTAAAAAAAATTTTTAAAAATAATTCAAATAACTTGTTTATGTCTTCTACTAAATCATCAACCGGCCATCTCTTAGGTGCCTCAGGAGCAATTGAATCTATTTATTCAATTTTGTCTTTAAATGAGAATGTGATTCCACCAACATTAAATTTAACAAACCCTTCAAAAGGTTGTGAGGGTATTAACCTTGTTCCAAATGAAAGTATTCAAAATCATAATAAGTATGCTTTATCAAATTCTTTTGGATTTGGTGGAACGAATGTCTCATTAATATTTAAAAAAACTTGAACTTGTGTCTAAAACTACAGTTTTTTTTATATTAATAATTCTCTTAAATTTTACAAGATCAGCTATTTTTGAACCTAATAATTCATCGAAAGAAGCTAATGTAATAATAAAACGTGGAATGAACTTAGACGATGTGACAGAATCACTTTACTCAAAAGAAATAATAAAAAATCCTACTATTTTTAAACTATGGGTAAAAATTAACTTTCTTGAAAAAAAAATAAAATCTGGTGAATTTGTGTTTAATGCGAATGATTCAGTTTTCAGCGTTTGTAAGAAAATAGTGAATGGTGATATTATCTTTAGAAAATTAACTATTTTTGAAGGATCTTATAAATACGACCTTCTTAAAAACCTAAGAGAAATTGATCCTAACACAATTTTGTCCTATGAGGATATTCCAGACACTCTTGTTGCAGATACTTATAGTTATCAAGTTACAGATTCAGCAGAGAGAATTTTGAATGAAATAAAAAAAATTTCTGACGATTTTTCTTTAAAAATTTGGTTGGAAAGAAATAATAATATACCATTAAAAAGTATTGATGAAGTTTTTATTTTAGCTTCAGTTGTTGAAATGGAGACATCTCTAAAAAAAGAAAAACCAGTCATATCTGGCGTTTTTTATAATAGATTAAATAAAAACATGAGGCTTCAGTCAGATCCGACAGTCGTATATTCTCTAACAATGGGTAGATTCAAGTTAGGAAGAAAACTCAGTAGAAAAGACTTAAAAAATCAATCACCATATAACACATATGTTAATAAAGGTTTACCACCTTCAATTATATGTTTTCCTGGAAAGGACTCACTCTTATCAACAACACAACCATTTAAAAGTGAGCTATTATATTTTGTTGCAAAAAATAGTAATGGAGAGCATTATTTTTCCACCAATTATAAAGATCATTTAAAAAATATTAAGGCTGCACGTGAAAAATGAAGAGAGATAGAAAAGGGTTTATGCTGGTTTTATCTTCTCCTTCAGGAGCAGGAAAAACTTCTATTTGTAAAGAATTACTTAAAATTGACAAAGAATTAAAAATGTCTATTTCATACACAACAAGACCCAAGAGAAAAAGTGAAGTTCATGGAAAAGATTATTTTTTTGTTAATGACAAAAAATTTAACGAACTTAAATCTCAGAATTTTTTTATTGAACATGCCAAGGTTTTTGATCACTTTTACGGAACCCCAGAAAAATTTGTCCAAGAAAATTTAGGAAAAGGTGTTGATGTACTATTCGATATAGATTGGCAAGGTGCACAGAAGTTATCTGATTATTCTAAAAATGATGTTGTTTTAGTATTCATACTTCCACCAAGTAAGTCTGCGTTAAAACAAAGATTAAAAAACAGAAATGAAGATTCACTTGAAACAGTTGAAAAAAGGATGAGTCAGGCAAAATCTGAGGTCAGTCACTGGATTGAGTACGATTATGTAATTATAAATAAAGATCTTAAAAAATCTTCAAGTGAAGTTATTACAATATTGCAGGCTGAGAGGAAAAAAAGAAACAGACAAAAATTTATTTTTAAATTTATTGATAGTTTTTTAAAATAGCTCTTCCGATAACTTTATATATTCTAATGGTGTTATTTCCTCGGGCCTGAGGTTGGGATCAATTCCACATTTTGAGATTTTGATTTCAATGTTAGGATCAATTTTTTTTAGATTGTTTCTGAGGGTTTTTCTTCTGTGAAGAAAAGATAACTTAAGAGTTTTATCTAAATTTTCATAATTAAATTGCTTTTTTTTTGGGGGATTATTTTTAAAACTGCAGAGTCAACCTTTGGCTTTGGAAAAAAATTTTCAGGTTCAACTTTTAGTTTTACTTCTATATTTGACAATAGTTGAGCCAAAACAGATATTCTTCCATATTCTTTAGTTTTATGTCGAGCTGATAGTCTTAATGCTACTTCTTTTTGAACCATTAAAATCATTGTTTTAATAGAATTTATATGAGGCAACCATTTTAGTATCAAAGTAGTTGCAATGTTGTAGGGTAAATTTGCTAATATAGTAATTTTTCTATTGGAGAGTTTGAAAATTGGTATTTTAAGTATGTCATCAAAAATAAGTTCAACATCTTGTTTTTTTTTATCAACAACTTTGGATAAAAAGGGGTGAAGAGAATAGTCTTTTTCAATCAATATAAGTCTTGATGGATTTTGTTTTAAAATGTATTTAGTGAGATAACCTTTTCCGGGCCCTACCTCTAATACTTCCTCATTCTCAATTTTTGTTAAAGAACATATTTGTTTTTGTATTTTTTCATTTATTAAAAAATTTTGCCCTAGACTTTTTTTGTTTTTAAAAAGTATATTCATGAATATTTTTCAAGAAATTCAAAACAAGATATTAAACTATCAATTTTTGCACTATTTTTTTTTGCTATATCAAAAGCAGGTCCATGATCTGGAGAAACTCTGAGAATTGGAAGACCTCCTGTGACATTTACGGAATTAAAAAAGTCTAATGTTTTTAGAGGTGATAGTCCTTGATCATGATAAAGGCATAAAATTCCATCATACTTTTTTCTGTTATTTTTAAAAAAACATGAATCACTACTCAATGGTCCTTCTAATCTTAATTTATTTCTGTTTAAACTCTTTATAACAGGTGAAACTATTTTGTTTTCTTCCTCTCCAATTATACCATATTCCCCTGCATGTGGATTAATTCCAAGAACACCAATCAGTGGGTTTTTTATTTTCCATATGGATTTAAGAGAATTATGAAAAATAACAATTTTCTCTTTTAATTTTTTTTTTGATAACTGGCTTACTACTTTTTTAAAGGGAATATGCGTTGTCACAAGACCAATTATTAAATTTTTACCTTTATCTAGAGGTTTTGAGGTAGTAAGGATCATAATCTCATTAGATAGAGGATCTATATATTTTTTTGACAAATGACCTATATATTCAGTTTGACCATTAAAATTAAAACCGTACTGTTTCATGGTTTTTTTACAGATAGGCAGAGTAATTATTCCTGATGCATGACCATTTTTAACAAAATCAAAACTTTTTCTTAGTGATTCAATTATAAATTTGCTGTTTTTTTTTTCGGGCAAGCCTAGTTTGTACTTTATTTCATTACCAATATTGTAAATTGGTAGATATTCATTAAATATTTCAAATGTTTCACTAGGATTATTAATAGTTTTTATTTTAGCTTTTAAATTAAAGTAATTAATTATTGATCTGACTTTAAAATAATTATCAATAACAAAAAAAGGAAAAATTTTATTCTTTTTCCTACTCATCCATGTTTTTACTAAAATTTCAGTATTAATACCTGCCGGCTCGCCCATTGAAATCACAATTGGTTTTCGATTCATTTTATTTATTAAAGTATTTGATATTTGTATTTTTTCTAAGATTTGAAATTAATGTATTTGCAATTTGATTAAACTTTTTTGAGTAGATTTGTTTTTCGATATCTTCTTTAGTTAACCTTTGTGTTTCATCAACTTTTCTATCACATAATTTTAACATAACAAATTCGTTTCCTATCTCTATTATTTTAGATAAACCATTTCTATTTAAATTTTCTAGATTATTTTTATATTGTTCATTCATTTCCTCCAGTAAAATTTCTTCAAACTTTACAGCAGTCACATCACTGTTTTTGTTTTCAAAAGGTATATTACATGAAAAGTTATCTATCGAAATATTATTCAAAGTTTCACTAGTGAAAGTTGAAATTTTCAAAAAAGTATATTTAAATTTACTACTACCAAAGAACCTTTTATTATTTAGTTTAAGTAATTTAAAACCGTCAGCTGTTTTGAAATTTGAAATTTCTCCTATTTTCAGTTTTTCTAGATTTTTTTTTGTCTCTTTTTCTAGGTTATCCTCTAAAACCCACTGAGAATCTAAATTTTCCATTTTATAAGCTTCAGAAAACTTATTAGAGAGATTTTTAAATGAAATACCTTTGTCAAGCAATACGAGAAATTCCTTTAATCTTTTTTCAGATTTTTTCCAATTTGAAGGAGTTTCATTCAAAAATAAAACTTCAGAAAAATCATATTCATATTTACCTTTATTTTGGGTTCTTTGATCAAATGATTTTTGTATTTCTTGATCACTTATTCTTATTTTTGAAGAAACAATTTTTTGTAAATATTTTTTCCATAAAAGCTCAGATGATATTTGTTCCATTAAAACATCTATATCAATCCCTTCTTCGCCTAAGAAAGACTTAAAATTTTTAAAATCACTTTTTGGAAAATTGTATATTACAGATGCAAATTCAATTAGTTCTTCATCAGTATGATCAAGGTTGTTTTTAACTGCTTCTAATTTTTTAATTTTTTCCAAAATTAATAATTCTAATACTCTCTCTCGAACTGTATCTCTATTGTTAATGCTATCCTCAAGATTAAGTGATTTGAGGGCAAGTTGTATTCTTTGTGATAAATCATATGTAGTTATTATTTCTGACTCAACACTTACAATTAGACCTTCGAACTTCTCCTGAGAATTAAGCATTTTTATCATAAGAGAAAAATTAAGAACCAGAAAGAAAAGAGTTTTAAAGATCATTATCCATAATTTCTTTAAGACTAAATAAGAAAACAAAATTGTTAGAGGTTGGATCCTCAGGGTTGTGTGTAAATTGCCTAGTCCATGCCAATGATACTCCAAAACATTCGTCCTCATATTTTATTTTTGTACCGTAGTTAAATAATTTTAGTTTGTTTTTTTTATCAAATGTAGTGTAAGCAGTAAAGTTCCAAAAATCATCAAACTTCTGATCATAACGAAAAGAAAATTGATTTTTACCATCAATTATACTTTTACCATTTTCATCAACAACTGGTGCATAATGATTATTTGAAACAGAAAGAATTGAGTTTTTTTGTCTTAGTAATAGGCTTGAATATGCAGTTTTAAGTGAAAAATTTTCTTTATCAATTGTAAAATATGATTTTAAACTTACTTCGGGAATAGGTGCAAAATCAAAATTTCCTGCTATATCTGAAAATTTTCTATTTATCCCAGAATTTTTATTAAGATATTTATTATTATCAATCTGATAACTTTGTCCTACTTGAAAAGATTTGACATTACTAGCATCCTGATTGGCTTTATTTAAGAATGAAAATCCATAATCTATTCTTGATAAACTATCTAACCTATCAGTACCGTGAACTCTGTTGACTTTAAATAAATCAACAAAATCAAGATCAAAATTATTAATATCACTATCATCAGGTATGTTCCTATTGAATGCGTTCCTATTACTTTTTACCGCTAAAATTTTAGGTGTAAATACACTTGTAGAATATTTACCAACCCTTTGATACGGTTTTGAAATTTCCAAAGAAAACTGAGGAAATAAATTGTGTTTAAATTTATTGTGATCAAAACTTCCTTTCACTGGGTTGTCATATTTTTTGATCTTGTACAGCCCTGCATTTAAATGGGCACCAAATTTTAAAAATGTTCCATCTTTAAGAATTGTCGGATATAAAAGGTTTTGTGTAATAAAAAACTTTTTTGTTTCATTACCTTCTGTCCTATTGAGGTTAACCATTTCAATATTTGAGTTAAAGTTTAGTGAATTTATGACATTTTGTGAATTTAGGTTTATATAAAGTCTAGGTAATACTTTGGGGGTGTGTTTTCTGTTAAATTCTCTTCTATTATCTTGAAAAATAAAAGATTGTAGACTGTAGGAATTATTAGCTCTTATTGATTCTAACTTCAAATTAGATTCCAGAATGTCATAATAACGATATTTATATGTATTTTGATAATTCCTGTCTGTTGCTCTTTGTATTTTGTAACTGGCATAATTTTTAGAATTTAAATAAAAAATACCTTTAGAATTTATATGTCCTCTTTTTTTGTCCTTTTTTTTTGTAGTGACTGTTTGATTTTCTACGGTTCCACTAAATTGATTTATCATTTCTCCGTTTCTAAAATTTTTTCTATGTTCAATGAAAAGGGCTGGATTTTTTTTTTGAGAAAATTTTGGTGTTATTGTAATATCATGGTCTTCAGCAATAGGATAGTAATATGGTGTATCAATCGCAAATCCAAAATAATGTGATTGAAGAAAACTAGGTGCCAAAAAACCTGCTTTTCTTTTTACAAGTGGGGAGGGGTGTGAAAAATAGGGGAGATATAAAACACTTTTTCCTTTTATATCAAGAAATGCATCATAATATTTCACATCAAGTTTTTTCTTATCGTGAATAATCTTTTTTGCTTTAAGTTGTATTAGAGGAGGATCATACTTTTTTGTTTTTTCATTAAAGCACAATTCACATGCCGTAAAAGTTCCATATTCTAACTTTTCCCAATCTTTATCTCTTCTTTCAACTTTTTTTGCAGCAAGTCTCAAATAGTTTTTACCTTCTTTGGTTTCAGTAGGAATATAGATATAATTATTTTCTATTAATGCATTTTTTAAATCATGATCTGCAACTATTTTTTGTGCCTTTAAAACACTACCATCAGAATTAAATATTTTGATATTTTCTCTTGCAGATAGCACTTTGGAAGAATTATTTACAAACACTTTTTCTGCATATAATTTAAATTCTTTATCAATTATTTCAACATTGCCAGTTGCATAAATTCTTGTGTTATCTTTATCATAAGTGAATTGATCAGCATTAATTTCAATTTTTTCATCAGCAAAACATACATAATTGATAATTAGGAATAAGAAAAAAAAGTATTTAACCATCTTCAAGATGTATAAGAGTACTAATTAATAAAAAAATAAAAATTAAAGGGGTTGCCCAAACACTTAGAAAAATATTTAGATCAGAGCTTTGTCCCAAGGTTTTAATGAGGTCAGAAGAAAAATGAAAGATTAAACCTATTACTAAACCATATAAGATTTTAATTAAATTTTTTTTAATTCTATCCCTTTTTATAGAAAGTGAACATCCTAATAATACCATTGATAACAGAATTAAAGGAAATGAGTATAAATAATTTTTATAAATTATATGTTTTTTAGTTGAGAAACCCGAAGATTCTAAGTTTTTAATATAATCGTTGAGTCTCCAAAAACCAATAGTTTCAGGAGGACGAAAATTCTTTTCTATTTTTTCAGCATCTAAATTAATCTCAATATTATATTCTTCAAAAATTTTTGGTGGCTGATTGATTTCAAGTTTAGTACCTTTTACAAGTTCCCATTCTCTATTGTTTAACATGTTAACATTTTCAACATCAATTCTCTCTAAAAACTTATTTTCTTGATCGAATTTGAATATTTTGACATTTTTCAAATTATTTTTTTCAAAGGAATAATGTTGAGCATTTATAACATAATCAAATTGGTCTGTTCTTTCTCTAAGCCAAAGACCAGTTTCAGATATTGAAAATAACCCATAACTACCTTTGAAAAAATTACTTTCATAATTTTTAAATTTTATGTTCATATACGCAAAAATAGGGTTAAATACAAAAATATAAAGACAACTAATAATTAATGTATTTGTTATTGCAGGAAAAATTAAAAACCAAATAGAAAAACCTGATGATCTAAGAACCACTAATTCATTGTTTTTATTAAGTTTCATGTATGTATGCATTGAGCTTAACAAAAAAACAATTGGTAATATGATAGGAAAAAGACTTGGAATATGAAGAAAAGCCATTTTTGCAAGAATAATTAATTCGACTTGTTTGCTTGAACTTCTTCTGATTAATTCAATTAAATCAATCGAAATAAATAAGAGACAGGAAAAGAAAAAAACTAATAAAAAAGAAAATAAATTTTCTTTAAGCAAGTATTTAATGACAATTTTATTTTTTAACATTAACAAGTCTTTTCGATTTAATGAGTATAAATGAGGTTATGATAAAACTAATAATTGATGGTACAAAGTTAAAAAAATGCATACTCTCAAATTTAATTGAAATATTTGATGAGATGATTGTGAAAATCTGAAGAATAATTATTAAACTAAATATTTTGATTACTCTGAGAATATTATCAATTCTAGTAAATTTAAAACTAAGTAAAAAAGAAACAACTAATAAACTAAAGGAAATCGCATTTAAAGGTATTGAGTATCTCATTGTTATTTCTGCTTTGAAGGCTTGAAGATTGTTTTTGTCATCTAATGATTGTAGATTGGGGTTTCTTAATTCAGACATTGACCGCTCCGAAGGAGATTTCCATCTATCCAAGAAATTATCACTTTTATTTTGACTAATATTTAATAGATATTCATCAAAATAAAGTACAGACAAATTTTTATCTTTAGATTGAAATTGCTGAGACCCTTCCTCCAAAAAAATTTTTGTAGAGGTTTTTGTATTTATTATTTTACCCTTTTTAGCGATCAAGGTAGATGGTTTATCGACATCTCTTGTGTCGTGTATAAAAATATTTTTTAACCCTTCTCTTCCACTTTCTTTTATAAAAATTGTAAAATCTTTACCAATTGAATTAAACACACCTTCCTGAAGAAGACTTGATGAATAGTCATTTTTGATGGTATACAAGAGTATCTTGAAGTTTTTATTTGATTCTGGTGTTTGGTGAAAAGTAAAAAAAGAACTTATTAATGCTAATGTTATTCCAAAAAAAACCGAAGGTTTAATTAATTCTAAATTAGAGAAACTTGATGATTGAAGTATTATTAGTTCTTGGTCTGTAGTCATTCTTGAATAAACAAAAAAGATTGATAATGACAGAATTATAGGTATTAAAACTGGAATTATTTGAGGTATAGAGTTTAAAATTAATTGAAAAAAAACTAATGATGGAAGATTTCTACTAATCATTAATTCAATCAATTGCACACTTTTTGCAAGACAAAAGACTGAAACTATAAAAATAAGTATAAGCAAGGAATTAGTAAAAAGTTGCTTTAAAATGTATCTATCGACTAAATTCATTGAATTTTTTTTAAAATACAATATACCTAAATTAATATAATTAATCACAGTAATAAATATAAAAATGATAATAAATTATTTAGACAAACTTAGCGAGAAAGATCATTTAATAATTGTGTCATCTGGGTCAAACAAAGTTACCTCTAATAATTTTTTGAATAAGGATTCAGAAAACCTACTTAATAACTTTATTGATGCAAATAAATCAGATAAAGAACGTATTGAGACTTTTTTTTCTAGTTCTGGCAAATTTAAGTCTAAAATTACTTCTTTCACCTACGCTAGGTTTGAATATAAAAAAGATTATTCGACTCAACAATCGTTTTTTAGCAGTTTATTTTCTTATATTGAAAGAAAAAAACTAAAGAATATCGCAATTCTTCTAGATAATGTTTCATTATCAAAGTCGGACATAAAACTTGAGATTTTTGAAAACCTTTTGATTGGGTTTAAATTAAAAGATTATAGGTTTGAAAAGTATAAGAAATTTTCAAAAAAAGACTTTAAAGTAGAGAAAATTACTCTCCTAGATTTTTCAGGCAAAGATAAATCAAAAAATCAAAGTGATTTAAAGAATAAAGTTAAAAATTTAGATGGAGTTTTTTTAACCAGAGATCTTGTTTCTGAACCTGCTAATATTCTATATCCAGAAAAATTCGTGGAATACTGTAAAAGTTTGAAGAAGGTAGGAATAGAAATTGAAACATTTGACGAAAAAAAACTAAAATCTTTAGGAATGAACGCTCTTCTTGGTGTTGCTCAAGGATCAGTTCGCCCAGCAAGAGTTATGATATTAAAATGGACTGGAAATAGTTCACAAAAATCAAATCCATTAGCATTTATCGGAAAAGGAGTGACTTTTGACACAGGTGGGATCTCAATTAAACCATCATCTGGTATGGAGGATATGAAATGGGATATGGGTGGTGCAGGAGTTGTTGCTGGTTTAATGTACACTTTAGCACTAAGAAAAGCGAAAGTTAATGTTATTGGGGCTGTTGGATTAGTTGAAAATATGCCTGATGGTAATGCACAAAGACCAGGTGACATTGTTCAGTCACTCTCAGGCCAAACAATAGAGGTGTTAAATACGGATGCTGAAGGAAGATTAGTTTTAGCTGATGTTTTGTGGTATATTAACAAAAGATTTAAACCCAAGTTTATGATTGACTTGGCAACCTTGACTGGTGCAATTATTGTAGCTTTGGGGGAAAGGTATGCTGGGCTTTTTTCAAATGATGACCTTCTTGCCAAAAAAATCTTGACTGCAGGAAAAAAAACTCGCGAATTAGTATGGCAAATGCCAATGGATGAGGAATTTGATAAGTTATTAAATTGTCCTGTTGCTGATATGAAAAATATAACGGGAACAAGAGGTGCTGGTAGTATTACAGCAGCACAATTTTTAAAGAGATTTGTTGGAAATACAAGTTGGGCTCATCTTGATATTGCGGGAGTAACTTGGTCAAAAAAAGGCACTAATTATGCAAGGCCTGGGGGTACTGGCTTTGGTGTTAGATTATTAAATCAATTCATAAAAGATAATTATGAATAATAATACTAAAAATTCTGAGGTTAATCTTTATTATATTAAATCCAACTTTAATAATATAGCTTTGAACCTTTGCAAAAAACTCTTAGATAAAAAAATATTAATTGTATTAAAAGATGAAACAGAAATGGTCACTTTAGACAAATTTCTTTGGACAAAAGAAAAAGATAGTTTTATTCCACATAAAATTATTTCAGAAAAAATTTATCCAAAAGATAACTTAATTTTATGTCACGGAGATTATTCAGAGATAAAAGGGATATCGAACTATGATGTAGTTTTAATTTCACCGAATATTCAAATAAAAAGGGTTCTTTTTTTAAAAAAACTTTTCTTGTTTTCGTATCAAAAATTTGAAAAAAGTATGTACACTGAATTTTATTCAAAAATTAAAGATAAAGTTTCTAAATTAAAATGTTTTTACGAATACGACATTTTAAAGTGGCAATCAATTTCAAATTAATAGGAGATTATTATGGAGCTTACACTATCAATAATTAAACCAGATGCAGTAAAAAGGAACCTCATAGGTGAAATAAATTCACTTATTGAAAAAAATAATATTAAAATTGTTGCCCAAAAAATGCTTCATTTATCAACCAAAGATGCAGAAGGCTTTTATTTTGTTCATAAAGAAAGGGCTTTTTTTGGAGATTTGTGTGAATATATGACATCTGGACCAATTGTCGTTCAAGTTCTAAAGGGAAAAGGTGTTATAAACAAATATAGAAAACTTATGGGTTCAACAAACCCAGCAAATGCGGAGGAAGGAACCATTAGAAAAATTTACGGTGTTTCAGTGGAAGCAAACTCTGTTCACGGTTCTGATAGTAAAGAGAATTCATCAATAGAGATAAATTATTTTTTTTCAAGCAGAGAAATTTTTGACGAAAATTAGCTAAGCTATTAAGAAAAGCCAAAGAAGAAAGAGAAGAATTGTAACTGCAACACAAGAATAAATAGTAAATTTCATAAATTTAGCGAAAAAAGCCTCGTGTTCTTTACCATCAAATTTTGTCATTTATTTCTTTTTCCAAATTAGATAAAACTTTTATATACAAATTGTGTTCCTCTTTCAATATTTTTTTTTTTAAATTTGATAGTGTATCTTTTTCAGCTATTCTGATTATTTTTTGGTCAATAATTTTTCCTGTATCAATGCCATCGTCTACAAAATGAATAGTACATCCAGTATATTTAACCCCTTTTTTTAGCGCTTGATCCACTGCATTGAGTCCAGGGAAAGAAGGTAGTATTGATGGGTGTATATTAATTATTTTATATTTCCAGTTTTTTAAAAATTTTTTATTCAAGATTTTCATAAAACCGGCAAGACAAACTAAATTGATTTTTTCATCATGTAAAATTTTTTGAAGTTTTTCCTCAAATTTTTCATTATCAATAATTTTTGTTTTAATTTCTTTTTTTTTTGCTAACTCTATTCCTTTTGAATTATAATTATTTGAAACTACTATTTTTACCTCAGAAGATAAAATTTTTTTTTTACATGCCTCTATAATGTTAAGCATGTTTGACCCATTACCAGAGATTAAAATTGCTAGCTTAAATCCCATGTCCCAAAATTTTCTATAAAAACTTTTTTTTTTATTTTTTTTCCTGATGTTATTTTTCCCATAATATGAAAATTAATTTTTTTCTTTTTAAAATAATCAAATACATTAGTTGAGTTTTTGGGATCAATTATCAAAATTAGGCCTATCCCACAATTAAAAGTTTTTAACATTTCTTTCTTTTTAATTTTACCTATTTCTTTGATCCATAAGAAACTTTCAGGAATAGAAAATTGTTTAAAGTTAATATGAGCCAACATATTTTCGGGAATAATTCTTTCTAAATTTTCAAAGATACCTCCTCCAGTAATATGAGAGATTGCTTTTATGTAATTATTTTTGATTAGTGGGAGAACTGATTTTACAAATATTGTTGTTGGTTGCAATAGATCAATACCTAAACTGTGAAATTTTGATTTGTATGGTGGTGTCTTAGTTAGTGAAATTTTTTTTGTTTTTATAATTTTTCTTATTAATGAGAATCCGTTTGAGTGAAAACCATTTGAATCTAAACCTATAATTAAAAAATCTTTTTTAACTTTTTTTTCCCCAAGTAAGTTCATTCTTTCTACAACTCCAACTGAGAATCCTGCAATGTCAAAATCATTTTTTTTTATACATTCCTGGCATTTCAGCTGTCTCACCTCCAACAAGTGAACATCCTGCGTCTTTACAAGCCTTATTTATGCTTGTAATTAGTTGAAGGAATTCATCATTTTTAATTTTCGATGAAGCTATATAATCTAAGAAAAATAGTGGTTCACCTCCATTTGCCAGAATATCATTGACGCACATTCCAACAAGATCATATCCAAGAAATCTCAACTCTTTAAGCTGTATAGCGATTTTTAGTTTTGTTCCCACACCATCAGTACTGCTAAGAAGAATTGGATCTTTATAATTTAATTTTTTTAAATCAAGCAATGATGAGAACCCCCCAGGATTCTTTATAATTTCTTTCCTAAAATTAGATTTTGTAATTTGCTCAAGTTTTTTGACTAATTTAGAAGATTTGTCAGTATCAACACCGGATGATTTATATGTATTAATGATTTATCTCCTTTAATGTTTAGTGTTATTTCAAAAAATAAATGCTATAAATTGTTTATAACCAAATCTTGAAAATATTGAAAAAACTTTTCTGTACCATATTCATTTTTTTTATCAATATAGCAAATACTTTTGCTAATGAGGAAATTTATTATATTCCAAGTAATGAGGTTTATTTAGAAAATACTGGGAATGTATTAGAATTAAGAGAAAGTGCTAAACTTATTTCATTCCAAAAAGCATTAAATATTTTAGCAAAAAATATACTTGATCCAGAGGATTTTTTAAGATTTGGCCAAATTTCAGATTACAATGTCACGAATTTAATTAGTGATTATAAAGTTGAATCTGAGAAAATTTCAGATATTAATTACTCTGCAGTTATATCAGTAAATTTTAATGAGTTAAAGGTAAGGGAATTTCTCAATAAAAATGAAATTAAATTAAATATATTTGTGTCTGAGAGTTACTTAATTTTTCCAATTTATAAAAAATTTAATACTTTTTATCTGTGGGATAAAGATAATTTTTGGTATGACTCTCTCCTTGCTGAATATGATCAGCAAAGTCTTTTGAAATTATTTTTTCCAAAAAAAAGTCACATTAACAGATTAAAAATTTCAGCAGAGCAAATAATTTCTAAAGATTTAGATAAAATCAATAAATTTTTAGCATTCTACAATAAAAAAAAGGCAATAATAATTTTTTTGGAAGAAAGTTTTGAAATGAGAGAAAATGCCTTTAAATCAGATCTTAGAGCAACACTTTATTCTGCGAATGAATTTTCAATTATCCAACTAAGTGATGATAATCATCTGTCAGAAGGGACTACATCGCAAATTGAATTAATTGCAAAACTAGTAGTCAACGATTTACAAAACTGGTGGAAGAATAGAATAGATTTGGGGGATGATAATGATAATAATCAGGATTTAATTTTAATTAGTGTAGACACGGAAGACTTTAAAAAAAGTTTTTTAATAGAACAAATAATATATGAAATATTTGGGGTCAATAACACTAAGATAAAGGAGATTGCTGAGCAAAATACAATTTACGAAATAAAAACAAATTTAAATATTTCCCATATAAACCTTGGATTAGAGAGTAAAAATCTAAAATTAATTGAAAACAATAATGAAAAAAATCTTTTTAAAATTGAAAATTATTGATGAAACAAGAAATTTTAAACTTCAAGTTTGATAATAAAAAGAATTTTTTTGTAACATCTAAAAATGCTCTTGCATTTGACTTGATAAAAAGATGGCCACATTGGAATAATCAATTTTTTTTTTTATATGGTTCAAGTAAATGTGGGAAGACAAGTTTATCTGAAATTTGGCAAAAAAATTCAAATGCTTACTTTTTAAACGAAAAAAAAATAAATGATATTTTTTCTAAAAATACTGATCTGAATAGCATAAATGAGAATAACTGGGTAATTGACAACATTGATTTGTTTATTGGGAAAAAAAATAACGATAAAAAAATACTCAATTTAATAAATATTTTACAAGAAAAAAAAAAAATCTTATCTTCTTATGACCTCAAAGGTTCCTCCTAAAAATTTGCCCACAAAAATTGACGATCTAATTTCTAGAATTTCCGGATCATTAGTTGTAAAAGTTTATGAGCCAGATAATTTTTTATTAGGCCAAATAATAAAGAAATATTTAGAAGAAAGAGAAATACATATTGACAAAAAAAAATTAAATTATCTGACCAATAGAATTGAAAGGTCATATAAATTTGCAATTAGAATAGCTAAAAAAATTGACAAAGAATCAATGGAAAGACATTCTCAAATTTCTCTCAGCTTCTTAAAAAAGCTTTTAGAAGATTAAATATTTTTTTTTATTAAAATTTTTTTTAGAGATTGTCTAAAAGATTCGTTTTTTATTAAATTAATAATCATTTTCACATCTTTTGTTTTTGTTTTTTTATTTGAGATAATTTTTATTTCTTGGTCTTTGATAATTCTTTTTATTGGAACATTTAATTTTTTAGCTATTTTTTCTCTTTGTTTACATATTTCCTTTAGTAGACTAAGTCTATAATTTTCATGATTAATTATTTTAAGTTTCTCCCATGCTAAATTAGGGCTTTTTATATAACTTTTTTTTATAAGAATTTTTTTATGAGACTTTTTAATATTTAATTTAATTTTATCTTTTTGCATTATTTTTAAAATTTTTTTGTAAAGAGGTATTAGATATTTCACATCGTTTATTGCATAGTTAACTTTGTTAACTGAAAGTGGTCTTTTACGCCAATCAATAAATTGAAAGGATTTATCAATTTTCTTTTTTAAAAATAATTTAAGAGAATCTGCATATCCGAGTGAATCTGATAGTCCCAATAAAGCTATACAAATTTGAGTATCAATAATATTATTAGGGATTTGCTTATATAAATTAAAAAAAATCTCTAAATCTTGTGATGCTGCATGAAAAACCTTTAATATACTATTTGATTTAAAAATCTTTCCTAATATTTTTAGATCAATTTTTTCCTCTAGAGGATCAATTAAAATTATTTCATCTAAGTTTGCTAATTGAATTAAGCAAAGAACTGGATAATAAGTATCAACTCTGTAAAACTCAGTATCAACAGCGACTATTTTATGTTTTTGACATTTTAGATAGAATTTTTTTAATTGATTATTAGTATGTATTAACACTTTAAAAAAATATCATTTAAATAAATTGGTATCAATCATATGGATAACTTTAGATCACATAATTGCGGAGAATTATCATCTAAGAACGTTGAAGAAGTCGTTTATATTTCTGGCTGGGTCAACAAAAAAAGAGATCATGGGGGTCTATTATTCATAGATCTAAGGGATCATTATGGAATTACTCAGTGTGTTGTGAACTCTGATAATAAAATGTTTTCGATCATTGAAAACCTAAAATTAGAGAGTGTGGTTAAAATTTCTGGTAAAGTTGTAAAAAGGTCGGCTGATACTATTAATAAAAATTTATCAACTGGAGAGATCGAAATATTATCTGAAAAAATTGAGATTTTAAATGAATCAGAGCAAATTCCATTTCAAGTTGCCACTGACGATGATTCACCAGAAGAAATTAGATTAAAATACCGTTATGTTGATCTTAGAAGAGATAAAATTCATAAGAATATTATTCTTAGATCTAAAATTATAAACAGCTTAAGATCTAAAATGATAAATAGAGGTTTTTTAGAAATTCAAACACC
>MDSZ01059491.1_pt1 | contig 57408 bp, 55 predicted proteins | sample 811201 | NCBI WGS metagenome assembly MDSZ01 (sample SAMN05326647, study PRJNA326480) | marine metagenome | isolation source: seawater | place: Indian Ocean: North | collected 2010
TCCACTGGTTGCAACTATCCCTGTTCTTAAATCTTGTCGTTCTAATTCATCAATCAATGTTGACATCATTATCGACCCAGTTGCTCCCATGGGATGACCAAGTGCAATGCAGCCACCATTAACGTTTAGTTTTTCATCATCTAAGTTTAATTCTTGCTGACAATGAATCATTGTCGAGGCAAAGGCCTCATGTATCTCAAATAAATCTACATCAGAAACTTGAAGATTACTTTGTATAAGTATTTTTTGAGTAGCTAACATGCAGCCTGATAAAACTAACAAAGGATCATCATTCACAGTGACAACAGAAATAATTTTTGCCCGAGCTTTTTGTCCATTTTCTTGAATTTTTTTATTGGAAAGCAATGTCATAGATGCTGCATCTGCCATTGCAGGAGAATTGCCAGCGGTGTGTACATGTAAAATTTCTTTCAGATCAGGAAAAAGGTTTAACTGGGCTTGATCTACGCCCTGCTCTCCTAATTTTTTAAAACTTGGATCCAATGAGGATAAGCTTTCAATAGTTGTGTCTAGCCTTATGCATTCATCCTTAACACAATGAATTGATTTATTCTGATTTAATACTGGGATGATAGATTTAAAGTGATTGTTTTTTTGCGCATTTGCAGCTCTTTGCTGAGACTTTAATGCTTGGATATCTACATCATCTCTAGAAATATTGAAAAGGCTGGCTATCAGATCAGCTCCACTTCCCATTAGAAAGATCTTTGCTTGAGCCGCCAATACAATATCATTCCAAATTGCTGCTTCATCTGAGAGCATAGGTACCCTAGACATCATTTCCACCCCTCCAGCAATTACATTATCAGCTTGCTGAGATTGGATTTTTAAATGCCCCAAATTAATAGCATCTAAACTTGAAGAACAAAACCTGTTTACAGTAAGGCCTGATATTGAATCAGGATATCCAGAGAACAGAGCAGAGCTTTTAGCAATATTGCCAGCTTGCTCGCCATGTTGAGTGACACAACCTAATATCACCTCATCAATAGAATTCAAATTTAAAAAATTTTTCTGCTCAATATTCTTATACAAAACATCCAATAATTCATATGGATTAAGCTTATTAAGCGCGCCTTTTTTATTGGCTCGAGCTCTAGGTGTTCTAATTGAATCAACAATGTAAACAGAATTCATAGATTTACTTCTTTAGATCACTTTTTTGAGCCCAAGTAGCATGAGTACCGGAACAAATATGATGTGGTAAAGGTATTTCGCAAACAGGTCCTTGCTCAATATTTCGAGCATCAAATAATAAACAGGAGGAACTTTTTTCAGACACGTCATTACTAATTGTTACTAGATACCCATCATCCTCATCAAATGAGCCTGATTTTGGTGCAAAACTTACTTCACTAATAAAAATGTGATCAGGAAACACATATTTACTTAAAGAGTTATTTTGATGATCATGTTTAGTAATTCCGTCAAAAGTAAAATGTCCCTTGGTTGGGATCATACTGTAAGTAAATCGATGTTCAATACCAGCAACATGCTGATTAATAACTCCAAACTCTATTATTTCATTACAAATATCTTCTTCAGTTGTAACTCCTGTTTTTAAATTAAATTTCCACCTGTGCAACCTTGGTTTTAATAGAGAGAAATCTAAAAATGCCATCATGCGCTCTAGGCCTGGAGGAGCATCTACATAATTTTCTGGCCATGGGTGTTCTTGAAAATATCCTTCTAAAATCAATTCATCGCCCACCTCATATGCATTATTCCAATGGAGTACATATGTTGGATCAGCTTCAAACCATTGAATATCTTCTGGATTTCCATACCTTGGAATTACTGCAAATCTTGAGGGTAAATCATGAAGTTTTGTTGCATGGATTCCCTTCTTAAGCAACTCCTGATCCCAAAATAAAGGCAGGTCATTAATAATAGAATAGTTTTTACTAAAAGCCATATCATGAGGAAGCCGTGGGCCGGGTAGTTCAACAGGAATAAAATGTTTAAGATTTTGGTTTTTGTCAACTACGCCATAATTTAAAAAAGGAGTCTGTTTTGAATAATTAAAAAACATCAGTTCGCCCGTTGCAAGATCAACTTTTGGGTGAGCAGATAAGCCTCCTGCAGGTACCCAAGGTGCTTTATTTAAAGTTTCTAATGTATATGGATCTAACTGATACCCTTCTCCACATTGATAAAAAGTTGAAAGCGCCTCTCCCGCATGTACAGTTATGTCAGTTGAGGAGGAATCCTTAATTCCGCCTTGCGCCCCCCAACCTGGAAGCAAAGAAGAGCCAGTCCTTTCCATGAGACCAGCCCACATTGATTTTTCCATCTCTTGTTCAACCAAGAATCCTTCAGTTCGAACAAATTTATTGACGTAATTTGCTTTTCCATTATCAAAATTAATTGAGTGGATCATTCCATCTCCGTCAAAAGGATGAAAGCGTCCTATCGGTTCATGGACTTGGTTTTCTGTATTTCTAAAGTAAGCTCCCTCGATGTCCTTTGGGATATCACCCATTGCCTGCAAATCAATGACCTCGAACTCATCATAGTTTGGAAACCAGGCATCTTTAAGGTAAGGATGATCATGCGTTTTAATTGTCGATTTAACAGTATTTGTTTTTTTAATTTCCATGTTCTATACCTCCAAGAACTCATTTTCAAGCTCTTGAACTATAGATTCTACGCTTTCTATTTTCTTAATTAAACCAACACCCTGTCCGGCCGACCAGATATCCCTCCAAGCCTTGATCTTATCTTGCGAGGCTGAAACATTAAAGCCATCTGAATTTGAACCTAAATTATCAGGATCTAAGTTATTTTTAATAATGCTATCCTTCATATAATAAGCTTGCGCTCCAGTAAAAAGATTTGTCATCCTCAGATCATTATAATTTGATTTAATAATCATAGATTTATACTCATCAACTGCATTGCTCTCTTTTGCTGAAATAAATCTTGTTCCCATATAACAAAGATCGGCGCTTAGTAATTGTGCAGCTCTGATATGTTTGCCCGTAGAAATTGACCCCGCTAAAACAATCATCCCATCAAAAAATTCTCTTACGTAAGAAGTAAATGAAAATGGAGAAAGGTTGCCAGTGTGGCCCCCTGCCCCATGACAAATGAGTGCCATTCCATCAACATTCATGTCAGCACAGCGTCGAGCAAAATCAATGCTATTAACATCAGCTATAACCTTGCCTCCATAGCTATGAACTATTTCGATCACTCTCTCTGGACTACCTAATGCAGTTATAACAATTGCAGGTTGGCACTCTTTTATTAACTCTAATTCTTCCTTAAACCTATCGTAAGTCTTATGGGTAATCATATTAAATGCCCAGGGATTTGATGTAGAGCTATTAATTTTCTGCATCCAAGTTTCAAGCTCTTCGGCTGTTCTGGCATTTGGTCCAGGGAATGATCCGATTAAACCAGAATTACTGCTTGCAATAACTAAGTCTGGGCCAGAGACCAAGAACATGGGGGCAACAATTACTGGCAATCTCAATTGATCAATTAAATTATTATTTTGCATACAATGATTAAAAAATATTTTTTAAGTTTAGTACAACTTTTATATTTTTACTCGCTAAGGTTTTTCTTTTGAATGTAGTGCAATCATGCATATAATTGAATTATGCAAGAACTTGTATACATATTAGGGGGATACCAATCTGACTTTGCTCAGAATTGGCATAGAAATGAATTAGATCTCTTGGATGTCTTCAAAGATACAATCTCTAAGGGGTTGAACGTTGTAGATTTAGAGCCAAAAGACATTGATGTTGCACATGTTGGCAATTTCACTGCAGAATTATTTTGCAACCAAGGTCATTTAGGTGCCTTTTTTGTCTCTTCACACCCAGACTTTTTTGGCCTCCCGTCTTCAAGACACGAAGCAGCCTGTGCTTCAGGCAGTATTGCAACTCTAGCTGCTTGTGCAGAGATTGAATCTGGTAGATATGAGTTAGCTGCAGTCATGGGGATTGAGCAAATGAGAAATGTACCTGGAGAGCAAGCTGCCCAAAACATTGGGGGCCCTGCAATGCGATCTGGTTTTGAATGCCAGGGCGTTCAATATCCTTGGCCTCATATGTTCAGTGAACTTACTAATGAATATGATAAAAGATATGGGATCAATGAAGATCATCTTTCAAAAATTTCAGAAATAAACTTTAGTAACGCCAAAAACAATCCGAACTCTCAAACAAGGGGATGGACTTTTGAATCAGATACTTTCACTAGATCTAATAATGCAAATCCAGTTATCGAAGGAAGAACTAGAAAAATGGATTGCGGTCAGGTGACTGATGGAGCGGCCATTATCTTCCTAGCAAATGAAAAAAAAGCTAAAGAATATGCAAAAGCAAGATCAATAGATATTAGTTCGATTCCTTATATTAAAGGCTGGGGTCATCAAACAGGTCCTATTACATATCAAGAAAAAATAGATTTTAGTCAGAATAAAGACTATGTCTTTCCACATGTAAAAAAAGCTATAGATGACGCATTCTCAAGAGCAAATATGCAGGGTGTCGATGATATAGACGGTATCGAGACTCATGATTGCTTTACTTCAACAGAATACATGGCGATTGATCATTTTGGCATTACAAAGCCTGGTGAGAGTTGGAAAGCAATAGAATCTGGTGAAATCGAAATTGGTGGGAAGATTCCAATCAATGCAAGTGGAGGCTTGATTGGTTTGGGGCACCCAGTTGGGGCTACTGGTGTCAGAATGCTTCTTGATTGTTACAAACAGTGCACCAATAGTGCCGGTAACTACCAAATTAAAAATGCCAAGAATATTTCAACGCTTAACATAGGTGGTAGTGCAACAACGGTCGTCAGCTTTGTTGTTGGATGTGACTAGTTAAATAAATCTTTTAGCTCGCGTCTTAAAACTTTACCCACAGGATTTTTTGGCAAGACATCTATAACCCTTAAATCCTCAGGCATTTTGTATTTTGCAATCTTCTTATCTTTTAGATAGTCAATTATTTCATCTAAAGTTAATGTTTCTCCCTCCGCTACTACCGCAACAACTCCTACTTTCTCTCCCAAAATCTCATCATCATAGCCTGTCACAGCAACTTCCAGCATTTTTGGATGAGAGCTAAGAAGGTTGTCTAGCTCCTCTGGAGAAATATTCATTCCGCCTCGAATAATAAGATCTTTGCATCTACCACAGAATTTATAATATTTTTTTTGTGTTTCCTCTGGAGAAATCTCAAATAAATCACCAGTTCTAAAATAGCCATCTTCATCAAAAACTTCTGCATTTGCATCAGGAGCATTCCAGTAGCCATCAAAGACAGTTGCACCAGAAATCAGAAGCTCTCCAGGTTGCTCAGGCTCAAATATTTCTTCATTAGTCTCAACACTAATTAATTTTGTTTTTACCAACTTTGAAACTGGATTACTCCAATCAAGCCCCTTTATTCCAAAACGAGGGAAATATTTTGCTCTTAATTTTGGGTCCTCGATTTCATTGCGGGCACTAAGCAGTGTTGCCCCTTCATTAGATCCAAAAATATTTTGAACGGTTAAATTATACTTATTTTGAAAAGTTTCAACCATCCACTCTGATAGTGGGGCTCCTCCACAACCTATACATCTAAGACTACTCAAATCCTGTTGATCTAGGATGGCAGGACTATTAAGGAGCATATTCATGATTGCAGGAGGTGCAATAGTGTATTTAATATCCTCATTTGAAATTTGAGTCAGAAAAACATTAAGATCAAAAGGGTGATGTTGAACAAGCTTCCCCTTGCAAAGCAACCAATTAAATAAAAATCCACCAATGCTTGCCATATTAATCATTGGAAAAGGATTTAGTAATGTATCACCTTCTTCAGTCTCTGATACAAAAGCAGCGGCTTTAGCCATTGGCAGCCAAAGGTTGTGACTTCGCGGAACACCTTTTGGGGTGCCAGTAGTTCCAGAGGTCCAGCAGATTGTAAAAATATCATCAGCTGTGACAGGGTTATCCTTTGAATATAATTGCTGACTTTCTATGACGTCACTTGCAGGCCTGGATGAATTTAGATCAATAGAGCCATCAACCTTACCTAATGAAAATTTAAATTCACCATTATTAAATATCGAGGAAAATTGTTCGGCATGAGCGTTACTATTGAATGCCGCAATACTTACAAAGGCTTTCGGATTAGTTTCATTAATAATGCTAGTAATTTCATATTCTCCATATTGCATAGGAATCGGAGAGCATATTATTCCAAGTTTTGATAGCGCTAAATAAACTATCGGCAACTCTACAACATTTGGTAATTGAATAATTGCGATATCGTCTTTTCTGAGGCCCCGCTCATAGAAAGTGGCAGCATATCTTTCAACAATCTCATTTATATCTTTAAAAGACAATCTTTTTGGAGCATCGCCTGTAATTGTTAAACGATTTTCTGGGTCAACAAGAGCTTCTTGATCACCGCATGCATCTAAAGCCTCTTGAAATAGAGAATATAATGTATCCTCTCCCCACCATCCTCTTTCTACAAAATCTTTAATCCTATTTTTACTCGTAAGTATCATGTTTATATTGTCCTTGTATTCTATAGATTAAATTATTTAAAAAAATCAAAGTGGGCCCTCAAAATTTATTCCTACTTTGCTTAATCTCAAAATTAACAAATTACCCAAGCCTGAGGCGCTGGTAAGAACTCCTCCGTACTCTTTTCCACCTGGAAGAGATTCTTCATCCTCAATTAAACAAATCGCACATTCAGAAACTAATTTTGAAGTAACTTTATAACCTGGGTCTCCTCTTCCGTGCATATTGAATACCGACCTCTCACCATCTTCTGTCTCTACTATATATTTACAATCAAACCATCCATTCTCTTGAACGCTCTCTGATGGCCCTTCTCCAGGTTGGGGTAAAAAAGGTTTCACTAATCTTTTTAAAGGCGATAAAAGTATTAAAACTGATAACCCGGTCATAATGATTGATTTGATAGCACTTAACCAACTCTTATGAAAAGAATGTTCTTGATATGTGAAATTAGATCCATAAGATTCTTGCCTTAATGCTAGCAAAGCCTCCGTTCTTCTCACGACCCTAGTATTTGCAGTAGCCATAATAAAAGGTCCTGACCAAGCATTAATTTCAGGTTTTTTTGCGATACCTACCTTGTCGCTACTTAGTAGCTTTTGCTCATCAGAATAGGAGTTTTTTGGATTAAGTAAAAATGGGTCAGTGAGGTCATCTCCAAGATCTAATTCTCCCATAGAGAACATTGTCTCCAGGGTTCCTCCCGAAGCTCCGCCTTCATACGAATGAAATGATTCAATTCTTTTGATAGGTTTGTCTAAACTTTTTGCTGCAAAAAAGACTCCTAAATCAGAGGGAATTGAATCAAATCCGCAAGAAGGAATTATTCTAATGCCTTTTCTTGATGCTTCAGCATGATGCTTCTCTATTAAATCCTTAACCCAAAAGTTTTCACCTGTAATGTCTACATAATGAGTACTGTTCTTAATGCATGATGCAACTAGTTTGGAGCCATATCTGTGAAAAGGTCCGGCGGTAGATAAAATAACCTTCGCTCTAGAAGTTAAATTATCTAATGCCTGCTCATCATCTGAATCAGCTATCAAGATCTCAACTTGTGCTTGATTTTCTTCAGCAACTTTTTGAAGTTTTTCTAGATTTCTTCCGCCAATCGCCCACCTAACCTTCGTATTTAATGACTGAAAATATTTAACACAAAGCTGCCCTGTAAAGCCTGTGGCTCCGTAAATAATAATATCAATATCTTTTTGCATTAGTTAGTTATTGAGTTGTAGAAAACTAAATAATAAAGTGTATAAGGCTTGGAGTAAATTATAAAAATTCTTGCGATTAAACTTATATAAAATATGTAAAAAAAATCATTGGACAGTTATATCGACAAGGATTATCATCACCAAAAGTTTATAAAAATATTATTGGTGATGTTGGAAACTGTCAATGGAAAAGCAAGCCTCTAAATTTCCCTCAGATGCAGAAGTAGTTATAGTTGGTGTTGGCGGTATTGTGGGATCAATGCTTGCATACTGGCTTGCAGAGCTGGGACAAAAAAATATCGTAGGTTTAGAAAAATCTACCATTATTCCATCAGACATTGCATCGACTGCTCACGCTTCAGACTTTGTCTACAATACAACTCATGACAAGCTAGGTTGTTGGACAACTAAATTTAGCAGAAAGTTCTATGAAGACAATGGCTTCTTTCTAAAAAAAGGAGGTCTAGAGATCTGTCGTAAAGACGACGACGCACGTTGGGAGGAGCTTAAGCGAAAAGTTGAATCAGGCAAAGCGTTTGGAACTAATGTTAGGTTGATTTCTGCATCTGAAGCTAAAGAAAAATTTCCTTTGTTAGATGAAGAATCAATACGTGGCGCTATGTGGGATCCAGATGCTGGTTTAGTAACACCCCGCTCACAAGATGTTGTTAACTTCGCAATAGAAAGCTCTAAAGAAAAAGGTGCTTTATCCACATATACAGATACCCCAGCTGTAGGCTTTGAGATTGAGGATGGTCGTGTCACAGGAGTTAAAACTGATAAAGGAACCATCAAAACTAACAAGGTTGTTCTTGCATCAGGAATCTGGGGACCTTTAATGGGTGAAATGGCTGGTGTTCCAGTCCCACTAATGCCAGTTGAACATCCTTTACTATTTTTTGGTCCTCTTCCAGAAATTCAAGGAACAGACGAGTTTCTTGTATATCCGCTACTTCGTGATCAAGGTAACTCAGCTTATGTTAGAGATACTGGCAGACTCCATGGAGGAATGCTTGAATGGGGATATTACGAAGATAAAGAACCCCGATTAGTTGATCCTGAAGATATTGGTAATCCTGAGAAGACCATGATATCTGACTCAATGAGATACCTAAATCTTGAAGAAATTGCTGAACCATTAGAAAAAGCATTTGAGACTACACCTATCCTCAATGAATTGGGCTGGGACGAAAAAAGTTCATTTAACGGCCTTCTGTCTGTAACCCCTGATGCAGGCTCTTTAATAGGTGAAAGCCCGGAAGTTAGAGGCTTCTGGTTGTGTGAAGCTGTTTGGGTAAAAGACGGCCCTGGATGTGCAAGACTATGCGCAGAATCAATGATTAATGGTAAAACGCAAGTGGACATGCATTCTTTTGACATTGCCAGATTCTATCCAGCACAAAAAGAAAAAGAGTTTGTTAAAACACGATCTTTTGAAAATGCACAAACAATCTATACGCCTGCTGTTCATCCTAGAGAGCCCTATATTAGCCAAAGAGAAAAATATGTAAGTCCTTTTTATGAGAGAGAGAAAGAACTTGGTGGCTTCTTTGAGAATGAAGTTGCCGGATGGGAACGTGCTCTGGCTTATGAAAGCAATAAACAAAAACTGGACAATTATTTAAAAGAGGTTCCAGTAAGAGAAAACGAATGGGATAGACGCCATGTGCCATACGAGATTGCTAATGCAGAACATCTAGCAATGAGTGATTCAGCAGGCATGATCAATCTATCACACTTCCCTATCATGGACATAGAAGGCACAGATGCAGAGCGTATGTTGGAATATCTTTCTGTAGCAAAAATTGGTGGTGACACTCCTGAAGGGCGAATGATTTATACAAATTTTTTGGATGAGGATGGGGGCGTACATGCAGACCTTACCATCTCCCGTTTAGGTGCAGATCGTTATCGAGTAGTCACCGGTGGAGCTGATGGAAACCGTGATTGGGTAACATTACGCAATTATCGAGACGATATGGGGCTGGAAGCGAGCATCAATATTCGAACCCATGATATAGCTACTTTAGGATTATGGGGGCCTCAAGCAAAAAATGCTCTTGGTCATTTCATTGACCCCAACGAAATCAGCATAGAGAATTTTCCTTTTGTTGCAGCAAAGAATCTAACTCTCAATTTATCTGGCGGGAAAAAAGTAAATGTCTGGGCAGCACGTATCTCTTATGTCGGAGAAAGTGGCTGGGAAATCTATTTGAAAAATGACAAAGAAGATGGGCTAGCGCTTTATGACTCTCTGCTTGAGGTTGGGGTTGTACCAGTTGGCATTGAGACCTACGCCAATAGTCGACGCCTTGAAAAGAGCTTTCGTCTTCAAGGCGCAGATCTTGAAACCGAATATAATGCTTGTGAATCGGCAATTGAAAGAACTCTAGTTAAAAAAGCAGATTTCCATGGCAAAGCAGCACACCTTATTCATAGAGAGGAAGAGCCAAGTGCAGTTCTATGTACAATGACACTGGATAATCTAAATATATCAGATAGCAATTCACGCTATCCAGTTGGTATCTCTCCGATCATTGATTCTGATACGGGAGAAGTACCTATTGATAGCAAGGGGCGAAGATCCTACACCACTGGAATGTCTTACTGCCCATCAATTAAAAAATTTGTAGTAATGGGATATCTACCTAAAAACATAGCTGTACTAGGAAAGTCATTATCACTGGAATACTTTAATGAAAACGGTGATGGTATTTATCCAATGACTGTTCAGATAGTTGGGAAAGGATCTCTCTATGATCCTGAAAATAAAAAGGTTCGTACTTAACTAATTTCAATGTAATATTCAATTTAATAAAGGGGGAAATAACAATGAAACATCCAAACCATCCTAGCGTCGATCAAAGCGATAGAGTAGTACCATATAATCTTAGACAGAGTGGTCGAACGCCCACAGAATTATTAATCTCAACTCGAGTTAGAAAATCACCTTTTTGGCACTTATCCCATGAAGCGGGTTGCTGGAGGGCAACAATTTACAACCGCATCTATCATCCAAGAGGATATGTTAGGCCTGAAGACGGTGGCGCTATGGTTGAATACGATGCATTAGTTAATCGAGTGACTATGTGGAATGTTGCTGTTGAAAGACAAATAAGAGTTAAAGGTCCTGATGCTGAAGCTTTCACTGATTATGTCATCACTCGTGATGCAACCAAAATTGAACCAGGTAATGGAAAGTACGCTATTTTATGTAACGATAAAGGTGGGGTTCTGAATGATCCTGTCTTATTGAGATTAGCTGAAGATGAATTTTGGTTTTCTATATCTGATAGTGATCTATTGCTTTGGCTTCAGGGTGTAAATGTTACTAAAAAATATGATGTCATTATAGATGAGATCGATGTATGCCCGGTGCAAATCCAAGGTCCACTATCAGAAGACCTTATGGCCAAACTTGCTGGCGAAGAACTTAGAGAAATACCTTATTACGGTCTTATGGAGACTAAAATAGATGGTGCAGATGTAGTCATTAGCCAAACTGGTTTTACTGGAGAGAAAGGTTATGAAATATATGTGCGTGATGCGCATGAAAATGCTGAGATTGTTTGGAATGCTGTTCTTGAGGCAGGAGAAGAATTTGGTTTGATGGTTATAGCTCCTGCTCATCATCGCCGAATTCAAGCTGGCATTTTATCTTGGGGTCAAGACTTAGACCATGAAACCTCTCCTTTTCAAGTTAATTTGAGTTATCAAGTACCGCGAAATAAGAAAGCTGATTACATTGGCAAAGAAGAGCTTGAAAGACAGCGTGAAATAATTGATGCGGGAGATTTCCCTTTCAAAATGAGGATGGTTGGTTTAATTTTTGGTGGAAAACAAATTACTGACTATGCTCCAGATTTTTGGTTGATAGCAGATACAGATGGAAATGATATGGGTTACATTACCTCTCCATGGTGGTCTCCCGAATTAGAGACGAATGTAGCACTTGGTTGGGTTCCATTTACCTCATCAGAGATTGGAACTAAATTACAGATTAGATTACCAGATGAGTACTCAGATTCATCTGGAGACCCTGTAGAGGGTGAAATTGTAGAAGTACCTTTTAGAGAATCTGTAAATCCAAACAAACGAGAGGTGCAAAAAGCAAAAGGTTTAGATTACGCAGATTAATAATTTCTTTGAGGTCGATGCTAATTTGAATCGACCTCATTTTAAGCCCTATCTAACCAAGGAAGATCGACTAAAATTGCTTTAAATTCTTTCTCTGGTGAAGAAATAATTAATTCTTGTCCGCTCTTGGCATACTCAATATCGACGATTATATAACTAATATTCTTATTAAGTCTCGGCGAATAAGCCAAAGCATTCATTGACCCAACTCTCTTTCCATCAATCAAAACAGGCCAATGCTCATCATTAAATACAGTGATAGGATCACCATGAATTTCAGCTCCCATTAATTTCTTAGCAGGACCTTTAAGACTAATTTTCTTTAAAGCCTGTTTTCCAATAAAATCATCTTCCTGATCTACATCAACCATCCAATCTAATCCAACCTCATAAGGATTGTTAGTTCTATCCATGTCAGCTAAATAACTTAGTATTCCTCCCTCTAATCTTAAAATAATATTTGGTGTGCCTGCGCTAATATTTAGATCTTGACCTGCTTGCCAAAGAATTTCCCATAATTCATTTCCTTTTGAATAATCTTGAAGAAATATTTCATAACAACGTTCTCTGCTATACCCCATTCTAGCTATAACCATTGGGATTCCCTCATGATTTACCTCCTTAAACCTGTAAAAACCTAAATCATCTATCCAATTTCCAAAAACATTGATCATCAGCTTTGTTGAATTGGGTCCTTGAACTTGGAGTGGTGATACATCTGGCTCATCTATCTCCACATCAAATTTATATCCTGCAGCTATACCCTGTGCCCACAAAAGAGCATCTCCATCAGCAAGAGAAAACCAATAATGATCTTCTTTAAGTTTTAGCATAACTGGGTCGTTAACAAACCCACCATTAAAGTCTAGTAAGGGTGCATACATCGCTTGCCCTATTGAGCATTTTTTAATATTTCTTGGCGTTAAGAATTGTGATAAAGCCTCAGCATCAGGGCCTTGTATTTGGACCTGACGCTCAACACCAACATCCCAAAGCTGAACACCATTAAGAAGTTTATTGTAATCTTCAACCGTTCCATCAAAACCAATTGGCATGTACATGTGATTGTAAACTGAAAAAGCTTGCGCTCCATATTTAATAGTTGAATCAAAGTATGGTGACTTTCGCACGCGAGGGCTAAAAACTATCTTTGAAGTCTTATACATATATAAATACCTATAATTATAAAAATTATCTAAATTAGTAAATTACTACAGAACGTATGCTTTCCCCAGAATGCATTAGATCGAAGGCCTTATTAATATCTTCAAGAGGCATCTGATGAGTAATTAGATCATCGATATTAATCCTCCCATCCATATACCAATCAACTATTTTTGGTACATCAGTTCGTCCACGTGCGCCTCCGAAAGCGGTTCCTCTCCATGAACGACCAGTTACTAACTGGAATGGTCTAGTTGAAATCTCTTTCCCAGCACCAGCTACCCCAATAATACAGCTTTGACCCCAACCTTTATGGCAGCATTCTAAGGCTTGACGCATGACATCAACATTTCCAATACATTCAAAACTATAGTCAACGCCACCTCCAGTAATCTCAATAATATGGTCAACCAAATTTTCAACATTCTTTGGGTTAATAAATTCGGTCATGCCAAATTTGGTTGCAATGGGAGCGCGTGAATCATTTAAATCTATTCCAATAATTTTAGAAGCCCCAACCATCTTGGCACCTTGTATAACATTAAGGCCTATTCCTCCTAATCCAAATACTGCTACTGTAGATCCAGGCTCAACATTCATAGTAAAAGCAACTGCACCTATACCTGTAGTTACTCCACAACCTATATAACAAATCTTATCAAAAGGAGCATCTTTCCTAACCTTAGCTAAAGAGATCTCTGGAATCACAGAGTAATTAGAAAATGTTGAGCAGCCCATATAATGAAGAATTGACTTTCCCTTTAGTGAAAATCGACTTGTTCCATCAGGCATAATCCCCTTCCCTTGAGTCTCTCGCACTGCTTGGCACAAATTAGTTTTTGGATTTAAACAAAATTCACATTCGCGGCATTCCGCAGTATATAAAGGGATAACATGATCTCCTGGCTTTAAGCTTTTGACGCCTTTACCAACTTCAACAACTATACCTGCGCCCTCATGTCCCAAAATAGCAGGGAAAGAACCCTCAGGATCATCTCCAGATAGAGTAAAAGCATCTGTATGACAAACTCCAGTCGCTTTTATTTCAACCAGAACTTCACCGGCCTTCGGACCATCAAGATCAACTTCGATAATTTCTAATGGCTTTCCAGCCTCAAAAGCAACCGCTGCTTTAGTTTTCATAAATCTCGACCTCCCGTGATTTTAAAAAACTTGTTATTTCTTAATTACTTTTTAAACTTAGCTGCTTCTTCAGAACCGCCAGTTGCTGTTCCTTTAGTGTAAGAATGAGCACCCATGCCAGCAAGGTCGCCGCCTTTAACAATTAAATATTCATTCCTTATTTCTTCACCATCAAAGAAGCACTCTAAAATTTCTCTAACTCCATCAGCATATCTTGCCTGTGCAGATAAAGAAGTTCCAGATGTGTGTGGAGTCATTCCATGATGCGGCATGGTTCTCCAAACATGATCATTTGGTGCTGGTTGCGGGAACCAAACATCTCCTGCATATCCACTTAATTGTCCTGACTTTAATGCCCTAACAATAGCGTCCTTGTCACAAATTTTTCCTCTAGCAGTATTAATGATATATGCGCCTGGTTTACATTTACTAATTAAATCATCATTAAATAAATGCTCGGTTTCGGGGTGAAGCGGGCAACTTATATTAATAACATCACAATCCCCAACTAAAGACTCAACTGAATCATGGTAAGTTAAATTTAATTCTTGTTCTTGCTCTGGAGCTAATCTATGTTTATCAAAATAATGTAGATGCACATCAAATGGATGCATTTTTCTTAACATATCATATCCGATACGTCCGGCAGCAATTGTACCTATATGCATTCCTTCTACATCATAAGACCGCTTTACAGCGTCAGCGATATGCCAACCACCTTCATTAACGATCTTGTGTTGATTATGATAATCTCTGACTAAAGATAAAATCATCATAACAATATGTTCTGCAACTGAACGAGAATTGCAATAAGTAACCTCAACGACATCAACATTATTGTCTATTGCAGCCTGCAAATCTACATGATCAGAGCCAATACCGGCAGTAATCGCCATTTTTAAATTTGGTGCGCTTTCTATTCTTTTTCTTGTTAAATAATAGGGCCAAAATGGTTGTGAAATTACAACATCAGCATCGACTAATTCTTTATCAGCAATACAACCTTCAGCATCTTTATCAGATGTGACTACCAATGTGTGTCCCCTATCTTCTAAAAACTTTCTTAAACCCAATTCACCTGATACACAACCCAGTAATTCACCAGGTACAAAATCTCTCCCTTTAGGATTTGGTAATGTCATACCATCAGGGTATTTTTCTAGTTTTGGAAGCTCCTTTACTGGATAGCTTGAAGGCATTCCGTCTTTTGGGTCATCGTATAAGATACAAAGTATTTTCATTTATCTTCTCCTATTTAATTTTAATCATAATATCAAAATAATCCTTGAATTAGGCCTTTATCATCGATATCTATATTTTCAGCAGCTGGTATTCTGGGTAAGCCAGGCATGGTCATAACTTCTCCACAAACTACTACAATAAATTCTGCGCCTGCCGACAACCTAACTTCTCTAATTGGAACATCGTGCCCTGATGGAGCACCCATCAATAATGGATCTGTCGAAAAACTATATTGGGTCTTGGCCATACATATTGGATATTCACCAAATCCATCATCTTCTAATTTTTTAAATTGATTTCTTACCTTTTTGTCAGCAATTATATCTGCAGCTCCATAGATATTTTGAGCAATGTATTGGGTTTTATCCCAAAGAGACATTTTATTATCATATAGAGTTTTAAATTCAGCAGAGTTTGAATCAGCTATTTTTACAACTTCTGCTGCAAGATCTGCTGCACCTTCACCGCCTTTTTCCCAATGAGAAGAAATTCTGCATTCGATACCAATATTTTTGCAATAATCAATAATTGCAGCATGTTCTTTTTCTGTGTCAGTTACATAATCGTTTATCGCAACAATAACGGGGACTCCAAACTTTCCAATATTTTCAATATGTTTTTCGAGATTCTTGCACCCCATTCTTACAGCATCTACATTTTCTGATCCAAGGTCATCTTTTTTAATACCGCCATGCATTTTTAAAGCTTTAGTAGTGGCAACTAAGACAACAGCGTCTGGTTTTAAACCCGATTTTCTACATTTAATATTAAAAAATTTCTCAGCACCTAGGTCAGCACCAAATCCAGCTTCTGTAACAACATAATCAGCTAGCTTTAAAGCTGTCTTAGTTGAGACTACAGAATTACATCCATGAGCAATATTAGCAAAAGGCCCACCATGAATGAACGCAGGATTATTCTCAAGTGTTTGAACTAAGTTTGGTTGAAATGCATCTTTTAATAATACGGTCATTGCTCCATCAGCATTTAGCTGTTTTGCTCTTACAGGCTCATTAGATCTTGTATAGCCTATAACAATATTCCCTATCCTTTTTTGCAGATCATCTATATCTGATGCAAGGCAAAACACTGCCATAATTTCTGAAGCAACTGTTATATCAAAACCACTTTGTCTAGGTATGCCATTCCCTGTACCGCCTAGGCCACATGTAATATCTCTTAAGGACCTATCATTCATATCAACAACTCTCTTCCAAGTAATTCTTCTAGGATCTATATTTAACTGATTATCCCAATGAATATGATTATCAATTAATGCCGAGAGAAGGTTGTGAGCCGCTCCTATAGCATGAAAGTCTCCAGTAAAATGTAAATTAATATCTGTCATGGGTATTACCTGGGCATGTCCACCTCCAGCGGCACCGCCTTTCATACCAAAACAAGGTCCCAAACTTGGCTCTCTAAGACAAATCATTGCTTTCTTACCAATGTGGCATAAGCCATCGACCAAACCAACACTTGTAGTTGTTTTGCCCTCTCCCGCAGGAGTGGGTGATATTGCAGTAACTAAAATTAATTTACCTTCATTAACATCCTTGAGCTTATCTTGGCCGATTGAAAGATTAACCTTTCCTTTAAATTTGCCATACTGTTCAAGATATTCATTGGTAATCCCTAACTTATCAGCAATTGTCTCAATTGATTTTGGGCTTGCTTCTCTTGCAATCTCTATATCTGTTTTCAAAAATAATCTCCCCTTTTTACTTAATGCAACCGATATATCTTTAAAGAAATATTTTATATAGCAATGGTTACATAAAAAACATTTTCATGCACTGATTTTAATGCGACTATTGTACTTAAGAATATAGATAAGAATAGAGCCTAGAGGCAGATTTTTAATTCTTACTATCTAGTCATAAAATTTATTAATCCTTTATAATAATATGATAGATTCCTAATCGCATATGAACTTTTTCCAGAACCTCATTTCATCCATCATGAGTCGATCTTTGAAAGGTGGTTATTTTCGCTCTAAAGATTTTGGAATTCTTCATGAAGACATCAATAAAGCTTTAGACTCTGTCATGTCAAAAAGTGGTGAAATTTCATCATTAATATATGCGGAACATCTTTCTAATTTAATAGAAGACCTTGATGACAATGCATTTATTAATTTTTTCGACACTCTTGTACAAAGATATAACATAGAGCCAAATGAATTATTAAAAGCATCCAAAGAATATTCTAAACACAAAACTCAAAAAAACTTAGAGGCAATATCAAGATCTTCTGAGCCTAAATGGGTCAAGCTCTTTAGAAGATTAAATACAGTACCTGAAGGTACTCTTAAATTGGTCAAACTCAGAGAAAGAATTAGATCTTTAAAGAAAGATAATCCGGATTTAGCATTCTTTGATAAAAGCCTTTTAGATTTATTTAAGCATTGGTTTAATCCATCATTTCTAGTTCTACAAAAGATAGATTGGTCAACTCCTGCGAATATTTTAGAAAAGATCATTGCTTACGAGGCTGTTCATGAGATTAATTCATGGGAAGATCTTAGGGCTCGATTAGCACCAGAAGATAGAAAATGCTTTGCTTTTTTTCATCCGCTAATACCCAACGAACCTCTTATTTTTGTTGAAGTTGCATTAACTGCAGAAATCCCGGAAACAATTAATGAGATCATCAAAATTGATAGAAATATTACCCAAAATAATGATATTAATACAGCGGTCTTTTATTCAATTTCTAATTGTCAGGAAGGTCTCTCAGGGATTTCATTTGGCAATTTTTTGATTAAGAAGGTAGCGCATGAGCTAAAACAAGAAAACGAAAAACTGGATAAATTTGTAACAATTTCGCCAGCTCCTGGTTTTACAAAATGGCTGAAAAAGAAATCTATAGATGAGAATATTGATGAAGATACTCTTCTAAAACAAGCATTAATTTATCTTATAGATTCTGATAGAGAAGACGGGGTTCCAAATGACCCTGTAGCTAAATTTCATTTAGGCAATGGAGCTATTTTAGAAAGAATTAATTTAAATTCCAATTTATCTGAAAAAGGTCTGAATCAATCAAAAGGCGTAATGATCAACTATCTTTATGATCTTGATACATTAGAAAAGAATCATGAATCATTTTTTAAAACAAAAGAAGTTCAACAATCCGAAAAAATCAAAAATCTTAGAAAAAAATTCCGGATACACTAACAAACCAAAAAATAATTCTAATGGTGGGCCCGGGAGGACTCGAACCTCCGACCAATGGATTATGAGTCCACTGCTCTAACCAACTGAGCTACAGGCCCCAAAATTATTCGTCTAAGAAATTCTTTAGGTGACTTGATCTTGAAGGATGTCTTAACTTTCTTAAAGCCTTGGCTTCTATTTGACGAATCCTTTCTCTGGTTACATCAAATTGCTTACCAACTTCCTCTAGAGTATGGTCTGTATTCATCCCAATACCAAAACGCATCCTTAAAACTTTAGCCTCTCTAGCAGTTAGCGATGAAAGGACATCATCAGTTGCAAAGTGCAGACTTCCCTCAGTTGCATTCTTAAGAGGAGAATGAATAACAGTATCCTCAATAAAATCACCTAAATTAGAATCCTCATCATCGCCAATAGGTGTCTCCATAGAGATAGGCTCTTTAGCAATTTTTAAAACTTTTCTTACCTTATCTTCAGGCATATCAAGTTCTTTGCTTAACTCCTCAGGTGTGGGCTCGCGACCCATGTCTTGCATCATTTGACGAGAAACTCTATTTAGTTTATTAATTGTTTCAATCATATGAACCGGAATTCGTATTGTTCTTGCTTGGTCAGCAATAGATCGTGTGATTGCCTGTCTAATCCACCAAGTTGCATAAGTAGAAAACTTATAGCCCCTTCTATACTCAAACTTATCAACAGCTTTCATCAAACCAATGTTGCCTTCTTGAATTAAATCTAAAAACTGCAAACCTCTATTTGTATATTTTTTTGCAATCGAGATAACTAACCTTAAATTTGCTTCAACCATATCTTTTTTAGCTCTTCTCATTTTAGTTTCACCCATAGACATGGCACGATTAATCTCTTTAATATCTTTAACGCTTAAACCAACCCTTTCCTCTACAGCTTTTATAGCTTTTTGTGCTATCACTACATCAGACTTGATATGCTCTAAAGATTTTTTTGAGTATTTTTTATTGCTCATCAAAGAATCAACCCACTTAAGTTTAGTGATATTTTCCTTATACATTGCAATGAAATCTTTCCTTGGGATTCTTGCTGATTTTACAAATAGGAACTGGATTTTTCTTTCATGCAATCTAATCTCTGCCAAATCACTCCGTGCAAAGAAAGCTAGATCTTCAAACATTTTTGGTGAAAATTTAAGGAATTGAAAAATTAAACCAAGTTTTGTGAATTCAGCTTTCGCCTCTTTGGAATTTCTTCCCTTTGAATCAACAACCTTACAAGTTTTATTAAATTGGCGCTTTAAATTGGTCATGCGCCTTTGAACTTCAGCTAAATCCGGTCCATTATCAACCTCTTCATCGCTTTCTTCTAATTGTTTAGCTTTTTCACTTCCTGGGCCAGCTGAGGGAACTTCTTCCATCTCCTCAAGAAAACCCGTCAACAATTCACTAAGTTTCTTATCTTCAGTTTTTACTTGATCATAAAAATCAATAATATGATCAACGATCCCTGGATAATATACACTTGCATCAAGTAAGTCGCGCATACCCTCCTCAATACGTTTAGCAATTTCGATCTCGCCTTCTCGAGTAAGCAAATCAACTGTCCCCATCTCACGCATATACATTCTTACAGGATCAGTTGTACGACCTGTCTCATTTTCAACTGCAGCCAAAGCCTCAGCGGCTTGTTCAAGAGCAATATCATCTTGATCATCAGATGATTCAGAAAGCATTAATGTATCTGCATCGGGTGCAGTTTCATGAACTTGAAGACCGAGGTCATTGATCATGCCAATAATTTCATCAACCTGATCAGGATCAGAAATATCTTCAGGAAGATGATCGTTTACATCTGCATATGTTAAATAGCCCTGCTCGCGACCTTTTTCTATTAACTCTGCGATTCTTGATCCCTGTTTTTTTAATTTATCCACTTAATTCCTCTTTCTCAAATATTCATCATATGTGATGCCAAATTCAATTTTTTCAATCTTGTTTTGAACTTAATTTTTTTAACCAATCTCTATCTTCATCACTAATTTCTTGCTTTTTTAAGATGATTTGCTGCAAATCCCTTCTTTCTGCTTGCGTAATCGATCTGACATTATACTTGTCTTTAAGTGTTTGCTCTCTATCTTTTTGATTTTTTAATAAAATATCGATGCAATCTTTTAAAAGCTTGAGTGCATTTTCTTTAGATAATTCTATCCCAGCAACCACTGCTTCAGAAAAATACCCTTTAATTTGATCAGATTCCAAGCTCTCAATTACTCTTGATGGCTTAATATCTGGGGTTTGCTTATATAAATCAATAATCACAAATAAAAAGTTAAATTTAGGATCATCTTTTAATTCATCAAAGAAAGACTCTTGAGCAATTTCTGGAAAACTAAGCAATGCGGTAAAAATATTAATTACTGCTTTTACTCTTACATTTGTATTAGCGGTTGAATTAATATTCTGACCGGATGCAAGTCCACTAGAAACACTAGCTTTGGGCAGATCTAAAGATTTGATATCCATACCACATAATTTTGAAACTTCATGAGCATAAATCTCTTTAATCACTAAATTATTTATCTTATTAATCACTGGAATAGCAAAAGCTGCTGCTTGAGATCGACCTTCTAATGTTTGTAAATTGAATTCTTTTACCTTTGATAAAAAATAAGATGAAAGAGAAATCGACTCATCTAAAAGCTTTTGAAAGGATTTTAATCCATGCTCATTAATATAAGAATCTGGATCATGGCCTTGTTCAAAAAAGATAAAATGAATATTGATATCTTCTCTAATAATTGGAAAAGTATTTTCAACTGCTTTCCATGCAGCTTTCCCTCCAGCTAAATCCCCATCAAAAGCAAAATATATCTTATTTGTGTAACGCATGATTTTAGCAACATGGTTTGGTGTGACGGCTGTTCCAAGTGTTGCAATAGCATTCATAATACCGTGCTCATAAAGACTTATTACATCCATATACCCCTCAACAACAATTAAAGAAGCTATATTTTTTTGTGCCTCTTTTACTTCATATAGCCCAAATAGCTCGTTTGATTTGTTGAAAAAAGAAGTTTCTGGAGAGTTTAAATACTTTGGTTCTCCCTCACCCATGATTCTTCCGCCCATGGCAATGAAATCGCCTTTAATATTTCGAATTGGGAAAATGACTCTACCTCTAAATCGATCATAATATCGATTATCTTTTTTGCTAAAAAGCCCAGACTCATCTAATTCTTTACTCGAAACATCTGATCCAAAATGACTTAAAAGAGCGTCCCATTTATCCTGAGCATACCCAATATTAAATTTCTTAGCTGTAGATCCGCTAATCTTTCTATCTTTAAGATACTGGACCGCTTTAGGGGAAATTTTTTCACTAAGATTAGATTTATAAAATTTTACTGCCTGCTCAACCAAACCACTTGGTTTTGATTTGTCTTTTTTTGTCTTTTCATATGGAACTGTCATGCCTACTGCACTAGCAAGAGTTTCAATAGCATCAACAAATTCTAAATTTTCATACTTTCTTAAAAAATGGATTGCATTGCCAGATTCTTGGCAAACAAAACAGTAAAAAAACTGCTTATCTTGATTGACTGCCATTGATGGATTTGAGTCATCATGAAATGGGCAAAGACACCAAAAATTTGAACCTTTTTTGTTTAATTGCAAGCGTCGGCTAACTACATCCACAATATCAGTCTGATCTAATAACTGATCAATAAAACTAGTTGGAATTGACATGGTTCTCCATCCAATTGTCTAAAAATATCTTAGCTGCAAGATCATCGACTCGAGAATCTTTTGAATCTAAGTACATTAATTGCTTTGCCTCAAATGAAGTTAATCTTTCGTCAACCAATTCACATGGAATATTACTTATTCTCTTCAATCTCTTAAAAAATGGATCAACTTTTTGCATCATATCACTTGGTGAGCCATCCATGTTTAAAGGCTTACCAACAAGTAATTGATCAGGCTTCCATTCATCAATAAGATTGGAAATAGTATTCCAAATATCTTTGCCCTCATGGGCAATATTTAAGACAGTTAATGGAGAGGATGTTTTAGTAATTGTTTGCCCTACAGCAACACCAATATGTTTCGTTCCAAAATCAAAAGCTAAAATCTGCATTGTTAAGAATTTGTAAAATTCCAGTCACGAACAATTTCAAGCTGTTGATAATTGGCCATCATCTCTTTTGGAAAAGGTTGAAATGGTGCAGATTGATACAAAATCTTAAGCGCCAAAGCATCTAACATATCATTTCCTGACGAGCGCAAAATATCAGCGCCAATTAAATTCCCCATATGACCAATTATTGACTTAATTTGAACTTTAAAATTACCTTTAATAATGTCAGAACGAGAAATTTCATAGTAACCAGCAGTTTCAACCTGTCTTTGCCATGCATTTAAGTAAATAGTTTCAAAGCTTTCCAAGGTAGAATTTGATTCTAAACGCCTAATACTAAACTGTGACTGATCTTGAAAACTTACATTCTGAGAAACCAATGCTTCTTTATAAGTATTATCTTGAAAAGACTCAAGACCATTGAAAGATCTTCCTTGCTTATCAAATTCTCTATTAGCAAATTTTATATTTACAATTGCCTCCTCTTTAAATTCCCATGGCTTCTGAATCGCAACAAAACTAATCCCAAAAATAACGATGCCGTGGACTATTAATGAGACAAGCAAAGATTTTCTAAACCCCCATCTTTGAATCCTTTGTTTATAGATAAGTGGCTGCATTTTATAAAACTTTTAGTAAAGTTAGCATCGGATTTTCATTAGTTTGAGCAAGTATCTCTCTTGCACCCGTGGGACTAGTTATATTAATTTCTGTTAAATAGTCTCCAATCATATCTATGCCTGCAAAAATAATCCCTTCTTCCAATAGAAGTTTTCCGATCTCTGTGCTGACTTTCATCTGTTGATCACTCAATTCACGCGCCTCGCCCTTACCTCCAGCTGCAAGGTTTCCTTTAAAGTCTCCTTTTTGTGGAATTCTTGCTAAAGCTATAGGAAAAGGTTTGCCGTGAATGACAAGTATTCGATAATCTCCATTATAAATTTCTGGTAAGAAATTCTGAACCATGACCATTGTTCTGTGATCATTGGTTAACGATTTAAAAATCTCAAAATGATCTTCAGAGTCTTCTCCAAATTTATAAATAGATTCGCCCCCCATTCCATCAAGAGGCTTTAGAATTATGGTTGGATATTCTCTTTTAAACATCTTAAAGTCCTTCTCTTTGCATATAATCCTTGTATCAGGCATCCATCTAGCAAATCGAAGAGCAAAAATCTTTTCATTAAATTTCTGCAACGCTGAGGGTCTATTTATTATATTCGCTCCCTCAGATTCAGCATGAGAAAGTATATGTAAAGCATTCATATAGTCCTCATTTACAGGAGGATCTTTTCTCATAAAAATATAATCAATATCTTTAAGTAATTTGATCTGCTCAACTTTCTGAGATTTTTGAGGATAAGTCTTTGGGTCTTTTATTTCATAAGTATCAGCAAAAGTTTGTTGATCCATATATATTAAATCCTTCATCTCACACTGAAGGACTTGACCACCCATACTGTGAACCTCTTGCATCCACAAAATGGTAGTATCCTTCTTTGGATTTAATTTATCTAAGGGATCTGTAATAAATAATGATGATGTCCCTTGCATTAATATTCTCCAAATAAATTATGAAACTTAGTTAGCCCAATTATAGGCGCGGTTTCTGCACGCAGAATATAATGACCAATTTTTAGCGTCTTTAACTCCAAGGCTGACATAATTAAGCGTTCGGTTTCAGAAAAACCTGATTCAGGCCCTGAGATAAGGCTAATATTATTTGCACTCAAACTTTCATGGTCTGTTATGAATTGTTTAGCAATTGTATCAAGAACAAATACTCCTTCTAAATCTCCCTGCTCCTCTATGGCATGTATAGATTCCTTGAGTCCATTAAAATAAGTGATTTTAGGTAAGAAATTACAACCGGATTGTTCGCATGCAGCAATTACTGCTCCTTCAACTTGTATATTTAATTTAGACAAATCTCTTTTTGCTAATGATTGATCAAGCTTATTAGGCTTATAAATAAGGATTGAATGAGCTCCTATTTCAACAAGTTTCTGAACTGAATACATTAAATTCTCTTTTTTAATGTACGGAATTACTGCCTGATAATGTCTTTGGTAAGGATTCTTCACTGAGGATATGTAACCAATGTCAATATCTATATGTGATTTCCCAATCTTGTGAATATTTCCTTTTGCTACATTACCTCGACCATCAAATAATTCTATTGAGTCGTTAGGTCTCAACCTTAGAACCTTGGCAAGATGGTGTATTTGTTTTATGTTGGTGCACTTATACCTTGGCGAGGATAATTCAGGGCAAAAAATTCTAGAACTTCTCATCAAGTAATTATAATTGGTATTTTTTATTATGAGTCAAAGTCATATCATTCTTGTGAGACATGGAGAAGCTTCTGCTGCTTGGTCTACACATCCCGACCCAGGATTAAGCAAACTGGGCTGCCTCCAAGTTGAGAATACAAGAAAAAGTTTAATTAATCAGATTCCTCTTTATAAATTAATCTCTAGCCCAAAAAAAAGAGCAGTTGAAACTATGGAACTGATAAGTCTAAAAAAAAAGTATTCTTTTGAGGTAGATAATCGATTTATTGAGATACCATCGGAAAATATTGCGGTTGAAATCAAACAAGATTGGCTAATGGGTATATTTGAAGCCCCTATTAAAGATCTGCCAAAGACAGTAAAAAATTGGAGAAATAATTTAAGTGCTTGGATTGATAATGCTAATGGAAATTTCATTGTGACAACGCACTTTATGGTAATAAATACATTGATCTCATATCTTACAAACAGCAAATCTATTTCGTATTTTCATCCTGATTATGCTTCTAAAACTGAAATATTTCTTAACAATGGCAAGTTAACCAAACTTATATTGGGTGACAAGAAAAAAACTGAAATTAATCTCTAAAATCGGTTGAGCAATTTTTAATCAGCTGTAGAATTTATATTTTGCATAAAATTCTATAATAAATGGCCAAATCAGTATCACAAAAACAAAAAAATAAGCCCTTGAGCGAGCAAGTTAAAAAGGCTATGAAAAAATACTTTGTCACCCTAGGTGATACAAATCCTGTAAATGTTTATGAAATGGTCATGGCTGAGGTTGAACCCGAGCTTTTAATGGCAGTTATGAAGTATGCAAATAATAATCAATCTAAGGCTGCTAATGTTCTTGGTATAAACAGAGCGACCTTAAGAAAAAAATTACATCGTTATAAGATCAAATAATAATGGGTCTCATTACTCCAAAAACAGCTCTGATTAGCCTCTCAGATAAGACTAATTTAGATAATATTGTTAACTTCTTGCTAGAGAAAGAAGTAAAAATCATCTCTACTGGGGGAACTTATAAAGCCATCAAAAAAATAACTGATAAAGTCATAGAAGTCTCTGAATTTACTGAATTTAAAGAAATGATGGATGGCCGAGTCAAAACTCTTCACCCCAAAATTCATGCAGGGATTCTTGCTAGAAGAGATTTAGACATGGAAGTTTTAACTAATAACGGGTATGAGGTTATTGATATTGTTATTGTTAATCTTTACCCGTTTAAGGAAACCGTTGCTTCAGGATCTTCATTTGAAGAAGCTATAGAGAAAATTGATATAGGCGGCCCAACTATGATCAGGGCTGCTGCTAAGAATTTTAAAGATGTTGCCGTGATATCAGATCCAAATGACTATACTCGAGTAGTTGATGAATGGGAAAATCTAGGTGGTATTTCTTACGAATTTAGAAAAGAGCTTTCTCAAAAAGTGTTTCAACTAATGGCTGAATATAACTCTTGTATTGCACATTACTTAAAAGATATCTCTTTAAATGCTCATCAATATAATTTTGAGAAAAGTGAATCACTTAGGTATGGAGAAAACCCACATCAAACTGCAGATTTATTAACTTTTTCTAATTTAGAACATAAAAATATTGCCAATGCCGACTTCCTTCAAGGTAAAGAGCTCTCATACAACAATATTGTTGATGCTGATGCTGCATGGGAATGTATAAGAGCTTTTGATGAGCCAGCTTGCGTGATTGTTAAGCATGCTAATCCATGTGGAGTTGCAGAAGCAAACTCAATTTGCGATGCATATGACTTAGCATTTAAAACTGATCCAACATCTGCTTTTGGTGGCATTATCGCGATAAATAGAGAGCTGGATAAAAAAACTGCAGAAGAAATAAATACTCGTCAATTTGTTGAAGTTATCTTAGCAACTGATTTTGAAAAAGCAGCATTAAAAGAGCTATCTAAAAAGAAAAATATCAGAGTTTTGCGTCTAGATCTAAAGCAAGATAACCCTTATCCAGGAGTCATTAAAAAGGTTTCTGGAGGAATATTGATTCAAGATGATGATACTTTCATTGTTGCCAGGGAGGATCTAAAATGCGTAACAAAAAGAAAGCCGACCGTTGAAGAAATTGTTGATCTTATGTTTGCATGGAAGGTTGCGAAGTTTGTTAAATCAAATGCTATTGTTTATGCAAAAAATAAACAAACTATAGGTATAGGTGCTGGGCAAATGAGCAGAGTAATAAGCGCTGAAATTGCAAACCTTAAGGCCAAAGAAGAAGGTCTAGAGGTCAAAGGAGCTGTAATGGCTTCAGATGCATTTTTTCCATTTAGAGATGGCATAGATAAAGCTGCTACCAGTGGAATTGCTGCAATTATTCAACCCGGTGGATCAATTAAAGATGAAGAAGTTATAGCTGCTGCAGATGAAAGTAACATCGCTATGATGTTTACTGGAACAAGACATTTTAAACATTAAAAATGCAAATATTAATTATTGGATCGGGGGGCAGAGAACACGCTTTAGCCTGGAAGTCAGCACAGGACCAATCAGTTTCTAAGGTATTTGTTTGTCCAGGGAATGCGGGAACTGCATCGGAAAAAAAATTATCTAATGTCTCTATTAATATTGATAATTTTGATAAAGTAAAAAGTTTCTGCATTGAAGAAAATATTGCGCTTGTTATTGTTGGCCCAGAACAACCTCTAGTTGATGGATTAATAGATTACCTACAAAACAATAATATTAAAGCTTTTGGACCTTCTAGTGCGGCCGCTCAACTAGAGGGCTCTAAAACTTTTTCAAAAAACTTTTTTGTGAAATATGGTATTCCTACTGCTGCTTACGCTTCTTTTGACAACTTTGATGCTGCAAATAAACACCTTAATAACATTCAATATCCAACAGTTGTAAAAGCAGATGGTTTAGCAGCGGGTAAAGGCGTTATTATTTGCCAAACTAAAGATGATGCTCTTGAGGCATTGATCAATATTTTTAAAGATCAAGCTTTTGGTGATGCAGGAACAAGTGTTGTAATTGAAGATTTTTTAAATGGCGAGGAAGCAAGTTTTATTGCTGTTGTCAGCAAAGATAAAATTGTTCCCCTTGCAACCAGTCAAGATCATAAAGCTGTAGGAGACGGCGATGTAGGTCTTAATACTGGTGGCATGGGTGCTTATTCCCCTGCACCAATAGTTGATAAAAGAATGCATCAAAAAATTATTGATGAAGTTATGAAGCCAACCATGCAAGGTTTAATTGCTGAGGGTTCGCCATATCTAGGATTTTTATATGCTGGTCTCATGATAAAAGATGGTGAATTAAAAGTTCTGGAATTTAATTGCAGATTTGGAGACCCAGAGACCCAACCCATCCTCATGAGATTAGAATCAAGTTTAGTTGAGCTATGTCTTGCTGCTATAGAACATAAATTAGAAACATATCAAATCAAATGGTCTGAAAGTCATGCCTGTGGTGTTGTAATAGCAAGTAAGGGTTATCCAGAAAGTTATTCAACAAATAATGAGGTCTCTATACAACCTTTAAGCATAGATGGGGTCAAGCTATTCCATGCTGGGACAAAACTTGATAAAGATAAAGTTCTAACTTCCGGGGGAAGAGTATTTTGTGCAACCGCATTAGGAAAAAACCTCAAAGAAGCTCAATCAAAGGCGTATAATTTGGTAAATTCTGTCTCATTCAACGGAGCGTTCTGTAGAAAAGATATTGGTTACAAAGGAATAAAGTGAATCTATTAGATAATCTTATAAATGAATGTGACATTGCATTAAAAACCCTATCCTTTAAAAAAGGTGGAACGGGTAGATCTTATCCATCAAATCAAAACTCTCCACACTTATCAAAAAAAGAAAAAAATCTTTCAGTGCAACTTATGCGTGTAAATCTAGCGGGCGAAGTTGCAGCACAAGCGCTTTATAGGGGTCAGGCAATGGTATGCAAAGATAAGGTGATAAAAGCTCATCTTATTCAAGCTGGAGAAGAAGAAACAGACCATTTAATATGGTGCAAAAAGCGTTTAGAAGGTTTAAATGGCAAGCCTTCCCTATTGAATCCAATTTGGTATGCGGGATCATTTGCTATTGGCGCAATATTTGGAAGCTTTGGAGAAAAAACAAGTCTAGGATTTGTTGAAGAAACAGAGAAACAAGTTGTAAAACACCTTGAGAAACATCTAGATAAAGTTTCAAAAAATGACCTTGAAACTATTGAAATCTTAAAAACCATGAGAGCAGATGAAGATGAGCATGCTAATGAAGCTTCAAAGAATGGTGGGGAATCCCTATCAAGACCAACTAAAGATATTATGAATCTAACCGCCAAGATCATGACATCTTCAAGTTCTTATATTTAAAAAGAGTTCCTCATTAAACTTTCACCAATTAGGAATACTCTAATATTTTTTTCTTTCAAATATTTTATATCTTCTTTTGATTTGATTCCTGACTCTGCAACAAAAACATTATCTTTATAGAACAAACTTCTTAAACGAACCGAATGATTTATATCTACTTCAAATGTTTGTAAATTCCTATTATTAACGCCTATCAAAGCGTTTTGAAAATGCTCTACTCTACTAAGCTCATATTCATCATGTACTTCGATTAAATAATCAAGATCTAGCTTTTCTGCAATATACGCAAAATCATCAAGCTGTTGATCAGAAAGAATAGATGCGATCAATAGAATGCAGTCTGCACCTATCAGCTTAGATTCATATATTTGATACTCATCAATGATGAAGTCTTTCCTTAATATAGGCAAATGGGTTGCTTCCTTAACATCTTTTAAGTTTTCAATGCTTCCCATAAAAAAATCTTCTTCAGTTAAAATTGATAGAGCTGATGCTCCAAAAGATTCATATTCTTTTGCTTTTTTTACTGGATCAAAACTATCTGAAATAATTCCTGCACTTGGAGAAGCTTTTTTAATTTCAGCAATTATGGCCTCATCTTGATTCGAAATGCTGCTTTTAAACCTGCTCATAGGAAGATTAGAATTATCTAGAGAAATCCTTATTTTCTTCAAAGGTAATTGTTCCTTCTTATTTACAAGTTTTGTTCTTGTGTTATCAACAATTTTTTGCAGAATATTCATCAGATATTTGATTCTCGAATATATAAAGCTAATTTTTCTGCAGCTAGGCCATCGTTCATTAACTGAAATGAGAACTCTATACCATCAGCAACTGACTTAACTTTTTGTGCTAAATACAAAGCGGCCCCAGCATTAAGAGCAATCATATCTTGGACTGAAGATTTGCTTCCAGAAAAAGCCTCTCCAATTAACTTTAAACTATCTTCAGGTGATTGCGCTGAGATCTCAGAAAGTTTGCCAAACGATAGGCCAAAGTCTTTTGGGGAAATCACATATTCAGAAATGGTGTTATTTTTTAATTCTGCAATATATGTTGAGCCCGTAATAGTGATTTCATCTAAACCATCAAAACCATGAACAATAAGTACATGGTCCATTGATAATTTCTTAGCAACTGAAGCAAAAGTATGTAATAAATCTTTTTTATAGACGCCTAAAATTTGTCTCTTAGCGCCACAAGGATTGGTATGAGGTCCAAGCAAATTAAATATGGTTTTTTTTCCTATTTTTTGCCTTGCTGGCATGACATATTTCATAGATTGATGATGCAAGGGGGCAAATAAGAAAACAAACCCAACACTTTTAAAAATATTTTGAAGTTTATTCCTGTCATGGGTAATATCTGCCCCGGCCGCTATCAAAAAATCTGCGCTCCCAGATTTACTTGAAACAGCTTTATTGCCATGCTTTGTAACCTCAGCACCCCCTGCAGCAGCAACAAAAGATGAAGCAGTAGAGCAGTTGAAAGTGTGAAGCCCTGAGCCACCTGTACCACAAGTATCAATATGATCTCCATTACCTAAAGGGAAACTTATTGACTTTTCCTGCATAACTCTAGCTGCAGCAACAATCTCGTTCTCCGTAATACCTTTTTCATTCAAGGCTAGTAAAAATTCTTCTATTGAACAATCATCTACTTCACCAGTCATGATTAATTGAACCGCTGATTGCATAGAATCAAGATCAAGATCTTCTTTATTCTTTAGTTTGTTAATAATATCTTTGATCATAAATTAAGGAAGTTATTAATTAATTTCATCCCATAATCAGTATCAATTGATTCTGGATGAAACTGCACCCCATAAATTGGTCTTGATACATGCTCAACACCCATAATTATATTTGGGTGTTCAGCAATAGTAGATGTAACTGTTAAATCATTTGGCATAGTTGCAGCGTCAATAATTAAGCTATGGTATCTAACCACTGAATAAGGATTTGGGATTTCTTGAAACAATGCTGTGCCTGAATGATTAATGGCTGATTTTTTCCCATGAAAAACCTCGGGTGCTTGAATAATCTTTGCTCCAAATGCTACGCCTATGGACTGATGACCTAAACATACCCCTAGCAATGGAACCTTTGATTCCTGAACAATCTTAACTGAAATTCCAGCTTCTTTTGGTGTGCAGGGGCCAGGAGATATAACAATTCTCTCAGGTTTGAGAGCATTAATTTCAGGGATTGTTACTTTATCATTTCTTTTAACTACAACATGATGGCCACATTCGCCAAAATAATGGACCAAGTTGTAGGTAAAGGAATCATAATTATCAATGATTAGAATCATGAGATCATCTCCATTGCATCCATAAATACTTTAGATTTTTGTCTGCACTCAAGCCATTCATTTTCAGGAATTGAATCTGCAACAATGCCTGCTCCGGCTCCCACATGAATTCTCTTATCTTTAATAACAGCAGTTCTAATAGCAATAGCCGTATCCATATTGCCATTCCAACCTATGTAACCAATTGCTCCTCCATATATACCTCTTGAACTGGGCTCTAATTCATTTATTATTTCCATCGCTCTAATTTTTGGAGCTCCAGATAAAGTTCCTGCCGGCAATACAGCCTTTATTACATCAAAATAACTCAACTTAGACATTAATCTACCAACTACATTTGAAACAATGTGCATTACATGAGAATACTTCTCAATGATCATTTTATCTGTCACTTTGACCGATCCAATTTCCGATACTCGTCCAACATCGTTTCTACCAAGATCAATTAACATTAAATGTTCGGCTATCTCCTTAGGGTCATTAAGTAAATCTTGCTCGTTAAATGCATCTTCATTAGCATCCTTACCTCTTTTCCTTGTTCCCGCCAAAGGTCTTAGGGTTACTTCTTGATTTTCCAGTCTAACTAAAATTTCAGGTGAAGCCCCTACAATCTGGCATTCATCTATATTTATAAGATACATATATGGAGAAGGGTTAAGTTTACGAATAGCTTTATATAAATTAAATGGATCATGATCAAAATCTGCTGAAAAATCCTGAGCTAGTACAACCTGCATCACATCGCCTTCAGTGATGTAATTCTTAATGACATTTACAGCATTAAGATATTCTTCTTTAGAAAAATTTGATTCAAACTCAAATGTATTAGTTAATTCTTTAAAATTATCAGCATGAATAGGTATCGATTTAGATATTAAACTTTCAATTTCATCTAATCTTGATTGAGCAAATGTGTATGACATGTTATCTAGGCATGCATTAAAAATAATTTGCGTCGAATTATGTAAATTATCAAATACTATAAGTTGCTCAGCTTTTACTAACATGACATCTGGCATGTGTTCCTTAAACTTTGAGTCTTTCGTGGGCAAAGTAGCTATTTTGCTTTCAGCATATTGAGCACTCTCATAAGCAAAAAATCCAATATAGCCGCCATGAAATCTTGGTAAATTTTCTTGAAAAGGTGAACGATGTTGCGAAATGATTTCTTCAATTTTTTGAAGGGGGTCTTCAGAGATAAAAGAGTCTTGAACACCGCCAATTGAAGTTTCAATAGTGCTTCCAGAAACCTTAATAATATCAAGACAACCAAATCCAATAATAGAGTATTGAGCCCATCTTTCTCCTCCCTCAACTGACTCAAATAAAAAATTATTTCTTTGATCTGCAATCTTTGCATACAAAGATAATGGAGTCTCTCCAGGCGCTTCAATCTCTTTAGTTATGGGAAGAATTGTAAAGTTAGCATCTTTAAAATTATTATATTCTTCTAATGTAATCATCTAATTTATCTAAAAATTAATCCTATCGCCCACTGTAATTTGGTTCTTAGAAAACCACCCTCTATTAACTTCAAGGGCCATTCTAACCTTCTGAATTGAACAAATAGACTCCTCTGAGAAAGGCACCATATCATAAATCTCTACAATCCTTCCATCCGTAGAAAGATATGCCAAACTCAAAGGAAGCGAAGTATTTTTCATCCACATGCAATGTTTTTTACTTGATGGCCAAATAAAGATCATGCCACTATTCTTTTCTAGTAGTTTTTGATGCATTAAGCCTTTTTGCCTAGTTTCAAAAGTATTAGAAACAACTAAATCTAGCTTTGCAGACTTCCCCTCAAAAGTAGCTTCTATATACCCATAAGAAGGGAAGGAAAAAGCAAGCAGAGAAATATTAAGAAATATTTTTACGAAAACTCTTAATAGTTTGCTCATAATCTGATGATCCAAAAATTGCTGATCCAGCAACAAAAACATTGGCTCCAGCTTTTGAAACTCTGGAGATAGTTTCATCATTTATGCCACCATCAACTTCTAAAAATATTTCTTGATCTTGTTTATCAATAAGTTTTCTTGCTGATCGTATCTTTTCAATTGATTCTTCAATAAACTTTTGCCCCCCAAAACCAGGATAAACGCTCATCAATAAAACTAAATCTATGTCCTGAATAACATTATCCAAAACAGTTAATGGGGTATCTGGATTAATAGCAATTCCAACTTTACATCCTGAGTCTTTGATTATAGTTATAGTTTCGAGTACATCTTCAACAGCTTCTGGATGAAAGCTAATTAAATCAGCTCCAGCGTCTGCAAAACTTTTAGCTAAATCATTGACGGGGGCAATCATCAAATGAACATCAATAAAATCTTTTACACCATCATCCCTTAACGACTTACACACCATGGGACCAATGGTTAAATTTGGAACATAATGATTATCCATAACATCAAAATGTATCCAGTCTGCTCCTGCCTTCATGACAGAATTTATCTCCTCACCAAGCCTCGCAAAATTAGCAGACAGTATAGAGGGAGCTATCAGAGATTTAGTATTCATAATTAGTGATTTTCATCTTTTACCACTTCCCTTGCAAGCTTTAATCTTTCGGGGGTACCAACATCGATCCACAATGAATTATCAAAGTGAGCAGTGGCTTGAGATCTTAAGATCAGAGGTTTAAAAAGTGTACTCCAAACATCGAAAGGGTATTTTTTTGATATATGCTCATCTAATATCTTTGGATTTATCAATGCTACCCCTGAATATGTAAAGTCATTGGAATCTGAATTTAGAAATATTGCCCTCCCATTTAATGAGAAATCCCCTGATTCATTATGATCAGGATTTTTAGTCGCTATCAGATGAATTGAATCTGTGTAACTAGGTAATTTTTTTAAATTAGGTTTAAAAATAATATCTGCATTTGATAGAAGAAATGGTTCTTCTCCTAAATGATCTCTAGCATTTACTAATGCTCCGCCTGTTCCATATGGAAATGGTTCTTCTAAAAAAGTAATCTTAGAAATTGTAGTAAATGGTTCTAAGGTGCTCTTAATCTGATCTCCCAAATATGAGGTGTTAATCACAAATTCTTTTACTCCGTTGTTTATTAGATTATTTATTAATAATTCTATTAAGGATAATTTACCAACCTTCAATAAGGGTTTTGGAATTTCTTTTGTTAGTGGCTGCATTCTAACCCCAAGCCCTGCAGCTAAAATCATAGCTTTCATAATGCAGCCAACTTCATTTCTAGGTTTTGTGAAACATTATCTCGAAGGAACTGGGTTAGGTCTGTTTCTCCTAATTCAGAGGATATGATAGCTGTATTGGATACTATTTGAGGGAGGTCTTTCATTCTAAATGGTCGATTGAATCGCAAGTAAAGCTCTGTAAGAGTGCCCATGATCCTTAGATTCCTTTGAAGGCCTCCCCATAATGTAGCTCTATAAGTTTCTTCAGGTGAGATTTCATAATTAGTAATCTCTGAAAAGGATTTACAATAACCTTTTAGAACATCTAAATCACATGGGATGTAATGATCAATAAGGATGCCAGCTAAATCTATTCCAATTGGTCCAAAACATAAATCTTGAAAATCAATTAAAGCAAGATCGCCCTTCTCTAAAATATGTATATTTCTTCTTTCAAAATCAAAATGACAATTAGTCCATTGCTGATCCATGATTTCTGGCCTTAAACTTGCAAAAAATTTCTTCTTATAACCATCAAACATCTCAATTTTAAGAAATTGAGTACAAAAAATTTTTGAGAACTTCTTTGTATGAGACTCCAATCCCATCCAAAATGTTGTCTGCAAATCATTGTGCTTCGATTGATGCATTTTATTTAAAAGCTCTAAAGATGCAGCAACAAGACTCTTATTTTGGTAAAAATCCTCTTCTTGGATTAATGAGCGGTCTCCCAAATCTTCTAAAATCGTAAAATATTGCTTTGGATCATATTTTAATATCATAGGAACTCTTACATTGGATTCTAAAAACTCATTGGCTCGATTAATAAATACAAGCTGACCATTAATAGGCCTGTTATCAAAAGAAACAACATATGAATTATGTTTAGAGGCTACTCTAAAATATTGTCTACCACTTGCTTCTAGTTTCAGTGGTTCGATTGAATTTAACTCTTTATCAAAATTTTGAGCATATTCAAGAAGTTGACTTTGCAATAATTCAGCTATTTTTAATCTCCGATGGTAAAGGAGTGTCTTCTGGTAAAAAGAAATCAGGGGCCAATTCAGAAAACGGAACATCTGCATACTTAGAGAAATCTCTAACCCCTTCCTCAAATAAAACTAAATCATCTATACAAAAATTTCCTGTAAACTTTGCAGGATCCTTAAGAAATATTTCATATGCTGCATCAGCCATAATTTCAGGCGTCCTGGAAATATTCATTAATTCTTCTCCACCTAAAACATTTTTTATTGCTGCAGTTGCTATTGCTGTCCTAGGCCAAAGGCCATTAACAGCAATTTTATCTTCCTTTAATTCTTCAGCCATGCCCAATACACACATACTCATTGTAAATTTTGCCATGGTATAAGCTAAGTGTGGTCCAAACCATTTAGGTTGCATATCTAAAGGAGGAGCTAAATTCAGAATATGCGCATGCTTAGAATTTTTTAAATGAGGGATGCAGTATTTACTAACCAAATAAGTTCCTCTTCCATTAATTTGATGCATTAAATCATAACGTTTCATGTCTGTATCAGGAGTATTGGTGAGTGATATAGCGGAAGCATTATTAACGCATATATCTATTCTCCCAAAATGGCTTACAGTTTGTTCAACTGCCTTCCTAACATTTTCTTCATCTCTAACATCAAGGATAATGGGTAAAGCTTCACCTCCAGCATGAACAATTTCATCTGCAGCAGAATAAATAGTCCCTGGAAGCTTTGGATGAGGCTCAGCAGTCTTAGCAGCCAAAACAACTTTCGCGCCATCTCTAGCGGCTCGCTTCCCTATCTCGAGACCAATCCCTCTACTGCCACCAGTAATAAATAATACTCTTCCTTTTAAACTCATTTAATCTCCTCAATTTTTTCAATAATTGTTGCTTGATGTTGCATTTTTAAACTGGTTGATGCAAGTTAAGGGATTATTATAAGCTTTAGAAGTGAGGACGACCATGAATGTAGATTTTATTTTTGACTTTGCAAGCCCAAACGCATACTTGTGCCATAAAGCAATAAAAAATCTTGAGGGAGCTCATGATATTAAATTTAATTATGTACCATGTCTTTTAGGTGGCATTATGAAACTTTCTAATAACCAACCCCCAATGATTTCTTTGGCTGAGATTCCTAATAAAATGAAATATGAATTTGAAACTGCTTTTAATAGGTTTATGAAAGAACATAACATCACAAAATTTAAAATGAACGAGCACTTCCCAGTTAATACCATTTCACTTATTAGAGGGGCAATAGTTGCTCAAAAAAATGATTTTTTTGATACTTATGTTGAAATAGTTTTAAGTGGGCTATGGGAGCAATCCCTTAAGCTAGATTCACCAGAAGAACTTCATAAGCTATTAACAGAAAATAATTGTCATGCAGATCTTGTCATAGATGAGATTTCTAAAGATGAAATTAAGGCAGAATTGATCGCAAATACAAGTGAGGCTGTTGAGAAGGGAGCTTTTGGAATTCCTACATTTTTTGTAAATGGTGAGATGTTTTATGGAAAAGATACCTTGAGAGAGCTGAAAGAAATGGCTTCTTGAAGCTGAAATCTTTGAAACTCATATTAGTGCAACATAAACTTATAAAAGATTCCTATAAATTTCTTTTTATACTTATCATTAGCAAGTCATTAAATGTTTTTGCTATAGATCAAGGAAACTCTTTTAATAATCAAGACTACTTTCGTGGCTGCAATAATCCAGATTATCCAAAATTAAATAATACGCATAAGTCTGGCTCACTCAATGCTGGTGTGATGAATATTCAATCCAATGGGGATATTTCTCTTGATGAAAATGTTTTAATAGCAATTGATAATGGGAGCATTAAGGCTTCTAGTGCAACCTATCTCCAAGATCAGGATAAGGTTCAGGATATTAAGAATGGGAATATCTATCATTCAACTAATTATTTTAAATTTCTAAGTGGCTCGCTAGAAAAAGAGTCAGGTGAAATAGAGCTTGGAAGTGGTACCACATACCTAAGAGAAAGAAATTTATTAATTAATTATGGATCATTAACTGGTAATTTAGGAAAAAGTCTTGAATTTAAAAATGCTAACCTTAGCTCTTGCAATAATGATTCTAGAGGCTGGAAGATTGAAGCTAAAACAATCAATATTAATGAAGAAACAAGTCGGGGATATATTGAAGACTTAAATCTAAAAATTCTTAACAGAACAATTTTAAAGCTCCCCTACCTCCCCTTTCCCGCAACAACAAAAAGATTAAGCGGCTTTCTAGAGCCAGAATTCAGTATTACCTCTGACGGGGTTGATATTTTTCTACCCTATTTCTGGGTAATGTCTAAAAAATCTGATCTGACAATTGCTCCAAGAATAGTAAAAGATAGGGGCGCTGGTTTAGAAGGAAATTATCGCTATCGAACAAAATCTAATTTAGAATCCGTAAATTTTTTTGATGCCCTATTCTTTTCAAATGATAAAGAATTTAAAAAAGATCATGTTACCAATGACAATGATAGATGGGCATTTAGATTAAAAGAAAGCAGGAATTTTTCAGCCTTTACTACTTCTATTGATTGGGCAAAGTCTTCTGATCCAATGGTATTGCTTGATTTACCCTCTAGTCTCACAAAGATAGCTAATCAAAGAGATCATTATCTGACTCAATCTGTATCAATCAATATGCTGTTAGATAATTTTTCTATAAATATTATGCGAGAAGGTTTTCAAAGCCTAAATCCTTTTATAAATAATGGATATATCAAAAAACCTGTGGTTAATATTGAATACAGAAAGTACGGGAATAAACTTTCATATTTTGCTAAAGCAGATTATACAGATTTTGATATTGATACAAGTAAGCGCTTATTGTTTGATGATAGCCAAACTAATACAACAGGCAAAAGGTTTGTTACGGAAATTGGTGCAGAAACTCTCCACAAGCATAAGTATTTCAACATATCAATAAATGGATCTTTGTTGCACAAAAAATATAGCCTTGATGATGTCAATCTAAAAACTTCTTCCTCATCAATACCAACTGTTAAAATGCAGATCTCTTCACTATTTAGAAAAAGTTCTAAATCAGGGCTTTCATTAATCGCCCCAGAATTAATTTATCGAAAAACTAATTTCAAAGATCAAAGCATGGACCCTATTTTTGATCTTCATCAGCGTAATTTTGGAAGCTTAAGTGCTCATAATAAAAAATATTTTTTTGGTAATGATAGAGTTCCTGATACAGAGTTTTTAACTGCAAAATTGAAGTGGCAGAAAAGAATGAAAGATAATGAAAGATTAAATTTTCAAATATTCAAGAGACATGAATTAAAAGCAAGCAGAATAATTGACCTTATGCTTAAGCGCCCCTTGGGCAAAGATAGTCAAATTGGTACTAATTTATCTTTTGAAAATAACAGTCTCAAGACCTATATTGCAGCAAACTACTCTCAAAAAAGAAACGCTCTTAATTTTGGACAAACAGGAATAGAAATTAAACTTCCTGAAACTCAGTTAACATTATCAAGAAATTTCCATAGGAATATTCCTCTTTTAAACACTACAAATGAATTGGATTATGCAGAGTTTACGATTGAGCGTCTTATTTCTGGGGGCTACAGATTTATTGGAGGTATTAGTAAAGACCTTGATTTAAATAAGAATTTAGAAAGTTATCTTGGTTTTGGTTTTGAAAATTGTTGCTTGGCCTTCAAGATTTATGCATCAGATAAAAGATTATCTAAATACAATCTTTTGAACTTCCAATCTCCATACTTTAATAACTCAAGTTGGGAAAGAATGATTTCAATTGAAAACAAAAGTAGAATTAACTTTGAGTTTGAGCTTAAAGGCCTTACAAGTGGAAACAAAAAGATAAATAGGTTTTTCTCTAATGCTTTTTCAAACCTTTGATGAAATAAAATGTCCCTAACATTAAGAAATTTTCTTCAGATCTATGTCTTTACAGACTCTTAATTAAGTACAATACCGATTATGAAAAAATATATTTATATTGCTTTATCATTCCTATTCACCTTTCCGCTGGATGCAAAAATTGAAATTCTTGATAGGATTGCAATTATTGTTGGGGATGGAGTAGTTCTTGAATCGCAAGTTAACAATATGCTTAGAAATATTGAAAAAAGATATCAGGAACAAGGCGCTCCTATGCCTCCCAAAGAAGTAATGCTAGAGCAAGTCCAAGAACGTCTAATTATAGAAGAACTACAATTACAAATGGGAAGACAAGCTGGAGTTAGGGTTGGAGATGGTGAATTAAATCAAGCATTTGAGAATATTGCCCAAAGCAATGGATTATCGCTCGAAGAATTCATTAAAACCTTAGAAGCAGAAGGAGAATCTTATGAAGAATTAAGATCACAGGTTAGAAAGGAAATGATTATTCAAAGAGTTCAAAGGGGTCGAGTTGGAAGAGAGGTAGATATCACTGAACAAGAGTTAGACGGATTCTTGGCTACTGAAGGAGCTGTTAAGGAATTATCTCCTGAACTATTTGTACGTCAAATTCTTGTATCAGATAAAAAAAAGGCAGATTCTTTGATAATAAAACTAAATAATGGGGAAGATTTTGCATCTCTCGCTAAAGAAAATTCAACAAGCAGCAGCGCATCCTCTGGAGGTGAAATGGGCTGGAGAAATCTCACCGACCTGCCAACTTTATTTGCTAATGATCTGAAGGGTAAGAAAAAGGGATATGTTTCTGATCCATTAAAAGGCGGCTCAGGTTTTTACATTCTTAAACTTGAAGATAAGCGAGGCGACCTTGTTAGATTTGAAGATCAATGGAAAGTTCGACACATTTTAATGATGACAACAAAATTAAGAGACGAAATATTTACCAAAAAAGAACTAGAAGAAGTTAGAACAAGAATCATGGATGGTGAAGGTTTTGATCTCCTAGCCAAAGAATTTTCTGAAGACCCTGGCTCAGCAAGCAGGGGCGGTGATTTGGATTGGTTAAGCCTTGGTAAAACTGCTCCAGCTTTTGAAAAAATGATGCTCGAATCTCCCATAGATGAAATTTCACCAGTATTTCAGTCTGAATTTGGTTTTCATATTCTCCAAGTTCTTGATAAAAGAACAGAAGATCTAACTGAAGAAGTTATTAAAGACAGGGCCTATGGCATTCTATTTGCTCGAAAATATGATGAAGAATTAGAAAACACTCTTCGCACTACAAGAGCAGAAGCATTTGTAGAATTTAAAGAATTAGATTGAGGCAGCTTCTCTACTCACACGGTGAACCAGCAGGAATAGGCATTGACTTAATCCTTTATTTATCAAAATCAAAATTCTGGGAACAAATCAACGCTTCCTTCATCTGTATTGCAGACGGAGAACTATTAAAATCAAGGTCAAAGATTCTTAACTTAAAAGTCCAACTTATTGAGCTTAAGAGCCTTAAAGAGGCTAAAAAAAATAAAATTGCCAAAGTGCAATTTATCAAAGCTGCTTATTGTCAAGACTGCACGCCGGGAAAACCAAATTCAAAGAATGCAAAATATATTATTAAGAATCTAAATTTTGGAATTGCAGAAAGTCTAAGAAATAAGAAAATCGGCTTAGTAACAGGTCCAATTCAAAAAAGTAATATTATTGATGGCGGATTTAAAAGCTTTCAAGGTCATACAGAATGGATTCGTAAAAAAACTAAATCAAAAAATGCGGTCATGCTTCTTGCTTCAAAAAAGATAAAAGTTGCCCTTGCTACTACACACATACCCTTAACTGAAGTATCAAAAAATCTTACTAAGTCTAAAATAGTTGAGGTTATTAAAATCCTTGACTCAAGCTTAAAAACAAAATTTAAAATTAAGCATCCCACGATTACAGTCCTGGGGCTGAATCCACATGCTGGTGAAAATGGCAAGATTGGTAGAGAAGAATTAATAAAGATAAATCCAGCTGTAAAAATTTGCAAAGAAATGGGGATACATGTTTCATATGCTATTTCAGCTGATACAGCCTTCAATGCTGAAAATTTAAATCAAACTGATGCATATCTTGCCATGTATCATGATCAAGCTTTGCCAGTTCTAAAGGCTTTAAGTTTTGGGGAAGCAGTAAATATTACCCTAGGCACTCCTATTATCAGAACTTCTGTAGATCATGGAACTGCGATAGAGATTGCTGGAAAGATTCAACCTAAACTTGGATCAATTAAAGAAGCCATAAAATTTGCAGAAACCCAGCTGAAATGAATGATAGAACTCATCGACGTAAGTTAGGGCAAAACTATCTTATTGACCCTGTAATCTTATTTGAAATTGAGAAAGCTATAGGCCCCCGAGAAAATAATCTATTTTTTGAAATTGGTCCTGGAACTGGCGCTCTAACAAATTATCTAATAGGTCAAAACATCAAAATTACAGCAATGGATATTGATAAAAATAACATAGAGATACTCGATAAAAAATTTCCGAGAAAAGAGCATAAATTTATATATGGAGATATATTAAAAGAGCCTCTAGATTTTTTAAAAAATTCTAAGCATAGAATTGTTGGCAATCTTCCTTACAATATTTCTACACAAATAATTCTAAAGTTAATTGGATATTACAATGAAATTGAAGATATGCATTTTTTAGTACAAAAAGAAGTTGCCCATAGAATTTGTGCTACGAATCAATCAACTGGCTGGAACCGTCTTGGAGTCAAAATTGCTATCTTTTTTGATACTGCTATTTTATTTGATGTGCCTCCAGAATCATTTGATATTAAACCAAATGTTCAATCCTCTTTCATAAGGCTCACACCTAAATCAAAACCCTTAATTGAAGCAGATAAATTTATTCAATTTTCTAATTTGATTGATAAGTCATTTGCTAATAAAAGAAAAGGGATTAAAAATAATCTTAAAAAATTTACTATTAATTATGAGCAGCTCAATATTAATCCACTTGCTAGAGCAGAAGAGTTATCTCTCAAAGATTTTATTGCCATCCATCAAGTTATTAATATTTAAATGAGCACTTATATAATAGGTGATGTACATGGTTGTTTCCAGCAATTTACCAACTTGCTTAAAAAAATTAATTACAACAAAGATAAAGATAAAATCATCCTGACCGGAGATTTAGTCAACAGGGGCCCAGAATCTCTTTCAGTTCTAAACTATTGCATGGCTGACCAAAATATTACTACAGTTTTGGGCAACCATGATCTCTATCTGCTTTACTTAATGAGTATTAATAAAGCCAAGGGTGAGTTAAAGAAAGTGATTGAGGCCAAAAACAATAAGGATATTTTTAAATGGCTTATCGAAAAGCCCCTTCTACTAAAAATTTTTGATCAATCAAGTAAAAATACCTTTATAGTCACCCATGCAGGCATTCCAGAGATTTGGTCTATAGATAAAGCTCAAAAACTTGCTAAAGAGGTTTCATCAATATTAAAAGAGAGCCCAACTAATGTACTAGAGAATATGTGGGGAAATCATCCCAATCAATGGAGTGAAAAACTAGTTGGGTCTGATAGATATCGGATTATTATTAATTATTTAACTAGAATGAGATTTCTTAAAAATTCTTCACTCTTAGAATTAAAAAATACTAGCGCGAAAGCTACCAAAGGTTATCACCCCTGGTTTAATTATGAATCTAACTCTTATAAAAATAAGAAACATTATTATGTATTTGGTCATTGGGCATCTTTGGGAGGAGATACAAAAAACCCCCACTTCATTGGTTTGGATACTGGCTGTGTTTGGAAAGGAGCACTCACAGCCCTTAGACTAAATGATTTAAAAAGAATTTCGGTAAAGTATTAGCATGGAAGTATTTCAAGTTGGTGGATCTGTAAGGGATGAGTTGCTAGGAATGCAATCTAAAGATCGAGATTGGGTTGTTGTAAACTCTAGCCCTGAAGAAATGGAAAAAAATGGATTTAAACCAATTGGTAAAGATTTTCCTGTATTTTTACATCCTGAAACCAATGAAGAATATGCCCTCGCAAGAACAGAAAAAAAATCTGGCGTTGGTTACAAGGGTTTTAAATTTTATTTTGATTCAAGCATAACTCTTGAAGAAGACCTCAAACGAAGAGATTTTACAATTAATTCAATAGCTAAAGATCAAAATGGAAAGATTATTGATCCATATAATGGAAAATTTGATTTAGAAAACAAAATTTTTAGACATACTTCATCTGCGTTTCCTGAAGACCCACTTAGAGTATTAAGGTTTGCTAGGTTTAAATCATATGAACAACTAAATAATTTTAAATTGCACAAAGAAACAAAAATTCTTTTTCAAGAAATTATTCATTCAAAAGAATTGAAAGACTTATCACCCGATAGAGTTTGGATGGAAACTAGAAAAGCTCTTGTAAATAAGTACAGCGAAGAGTTTTTTAACACAATAATTACATTTAAATTAACCAATCCATGGTTTAAGAAATTAAAAAATGTTTCATGTGATGGAAGTGTTCCTGAATCCAAATGGGCAGATATGCAAAGAGTTAATGATTTCCAACTTTCTGGGTTGCCAATCCCGAACTCATTCCAAAAAACACAAGATCTTTTGAAACAAATACTTGATTTAATTAAGCTCAAAAAGATTGAAGATAAAGTTGAACTAGTTAAAAAAATGAATATTCATCGAAATTATCAAGTATTTGAAGATATAAAAAAATATAAATGCCTTAAAGAGCATAAAAATTACCTAGAAATCATATTTAATACAGTGCTTAAAATTGATTTTTCTTCTCTTGATAGGATTCAAAGCTCTGAAATTTTGCATAAAAAACAATTACTTTATTATGATGCATTGAAAGAAATAGTATGAATAAGACAATTGTAATTACTGGCGCAGCAAAAAGAATAGGGAAAGAAATAGCCTTATCATTCTTCCAAAAAGGATGGGACATTGTGATTCATTACAATAACTCAAGTAAAGATGCCAAAATCCTAGCTGCTGAAATGAATGCTCAAAGAGGTAATAGTGCATTAATCATTCAAGCAAATCTTAATATAGCTGATGAAATAGAAAATCTTTCCGAAACAGTGCTCTCAAAAAAAGGCCGTATTGATGGATTAATTAATAATGCATCAGCTTTCTATCCAACTCCAATTGGAAGTTTTTCCGAAGAAAACTGGGATAATCTTATGGGCAGTAATTTAAAAGCGCCACTGTTTTTAATCCAATCATTTTATAAAGAACTTAATAAAAATAATGGTTTTATTATTAACATTACCGATATTAATGTTGATAAGATTTTGGTAAATCATGCAATTTATCTAGCGGCCAAATCTGGACTTCAAACATTAACAAAATCACTCGCAAAAGAATTAGCCCCAAATATAAGGGTAAATGCAATTGCACCAGGCGTGATCCTTGAACCACCTAATATAAAGTGGACAAGTGAAGAAAAAAATAACATTATTAAATCAGTCCCAATGGGTAGAATGGGAACTAAAAAAGATATTGTAAATGCTGTAATTTTTTTATCTGAAGCTAAATATATAACTGGACAAATATTAAATATAGATGGAGGAAGATCTCTCTGATGGATGATTCTAATTCAAATAATCTTGACGGCAACATTATTTTTTCTGGCACAAAAGAAGTTGTTGAAAAACTTAAATTTAATGAGTCCGGCTTACAAGAATGGTTTAGAGATAATATTCCTTCAGCTGGTAAAATAACTAACATAGCTCAATTTAAAGGCGGCCAATCAAACCCAACTTATAAAATTACCTCTGACAATCAAGATTTTGTTTTACGTAGAAAACCTCCGGGAATTCTCCTGCCATCAGCTCATGCTGTAGACAGAGAATATAAAGTTATTACAGCTCTGCAGAATACTAAAGTTCCTGTTCCTAGGACATATGGCTTATGTGAAGATGAAGAAGTTATTGGAACCCCCTTTTTTGTTATGGATTTTTTAGATGGAAGCATTTACTGGGATCTTTTGCTTCCTGAAAAATCACCCCAAGAGAGAATGGAAATTTATTCAAGTAAAAATAAAGTCATTGCAGAGCTTCATAAGATTGATTATGAGTCTGTTGGGCTGTCTGATTATGGGAAACCTGGAAATTATATCGCTCGGCAAGTTTCAAGATGGACTAAGCAATATATTGCCTCTGAGACTAAAAATATCCCAGCTATGAATAATTTAATAGATTGGCTGCCATCTAATATTCCTAACGAAGATGAAACAGCAATAGTACATGGAGATTATCGACTAGATAATATGATCTTTAATTCAAGTAATAATATTATGGGCGTCTTGGATTGGGAGCTATCAACTCTAGGACACCCTATCGCTGATTTTAATTATCATTGCATTAGTTGGCGTAATATTCCTCAGTTAAGTGATCAAAAATTCTGTCAAGATAATGGAATCCCAACAGAAATAGAATATAGAAATATGTACTCTAAGAATACTGGTAAAAACTTAGATGAGAACTGGGAATTTTATACCATCTTTAATATCTTCAAACTTGCAGGTATTTTGCAGGGTATCATGGGTAGAGTAAGAGACGGAACTGCTGCAAGCAAACATGCCGAGGATCGTGGCAACCAGGTTACTCCACTGGCAGAGACAGCCTGGGACTTAGTTGAAAAAAACTATAAATAAAATCTCATAATAGCTCTGCAAGAGGCTCAGATACAAATCTATACTTTGATATTTGATCACTTTCAAAAAGTATCTCCTCCTCCTCACCTAGTTGGAGAACTATGTCTATATCAAGTGTTCTAGAAGAAAATTTTGGAGCCATTCTGTCTCTCCCAGCATCATCTTCAATATCCTTTAACTTTTTATTAAGACCTTCAAAAGAAATAGAGCTGATTCCACACAAAACTAGGTTTAGAAAATCATCGCCATCAAAACCCTCTGCTTTAGTTTTATGAATAGAAGAATATTCTATCTGATCAAAAATTTTGTTTAATGCCGAGATAGCTAATTCCAAATTTAACTCAGGATTAATATTACTCCCAATGGAAAGGTAGTACTTCATTATCGGTGAATAATAACTCCTACATCTTCTGCATGACGCAATGCGCCTGGTTTAGAAACTCTTAACTTTAATGAAGAGATGTTATATTCTGCTTTTAACAGATTGGCTATACCCTCAGCCAAGGTTTCCTGAAGTTGAAATGAAGAATCCTGAACAAATTTAATAACCCCTTTGGTAATTTTCTTGTAGTCCACAGTATCTTCAATGGCATCTGATTTTGATGCTTTTTTGCAATCAACTGTCATTTCTATATCAATACTTACTTCTTGGCGAACCTCTCTCTCCCAACCAAAAATTCCAATGATTGTTTGAACTCTTAGATCTTTAATGTAAAGAATATCTTTCATTCTATTGTGTTCCCAGGGGCCAACGCGGCCGAACATTTGAGTTTAATAAATGAGTGGCTTCATTTGTTTTGAGACTGCCTAAATATGCGATCATCGCCGCATTATCTGTACAGTGGGCAATTGGTGGATATAAAACTTTTATATTTAGTTCTTCTTGCAAAATTGTAATTTTGTCTCTCAAAAATTTATTTGCTGCAACCCCACCAGCCAAAACAATTCCCTCTCTCCCAGTATCCATAATAGCCTTAGATATTTTCTTTATTAGAACCTCTGTTGCCGCATGCTGAAAAGAAGCAGCAATATCTGATTGAACTTTCTCAGTTATCTTATCTAAATCTTGAACAGCATAAAGTACAGCGGTTTTTAAACCGCTAAAACTAAAATCATAATCCTTGCTATTCAACATTGGTTGAGGAAATTTAAATTTTTTAGAATCCCCTTTCTTAGCCATTCTTTCTATCTCAGGGCCGCCTGGATAACCCAAGCCAATAAGCTTGGCAACTTTATCAAATGCCTCTCCAACAGCATCATCTCTTGACTGACCAAGTATCTTGTAATTATTTAAATCTTTAACATCAATAATTAATGAATGCCCCCCTGAAACTAAAAGTGTCAAGAAAGGAAAATCAAGGTGCTCTCCACTTAAAAATGGTGCCATTAAGTGCCCTTCAAGATGATTAATGGGAATTAATGGTTTATTTAAAGCAATGGCTAGACCTTGAGCAAAATTCTCACCTATTAACAATGTTCCCAATAATCCCGGACCAGCTGTGTATGCTATTTGATCAATTTCACTAGGCTGAATATCTCCTAAAGCTTTTTTGTATATTTGGACTATTTTCTGACAATGGTCTCTAGAAGCAAGCTCTGGTATTACGCCGCCATACTCTCCATGCAGTTCAACCTGAGAAAAGACTGCCTCGCCCACCAAGCCTTTGCTAGAATCAAACAAGGCTACGGCCGTTTCATCGCAAGATGTTTCAATACCTAATGTAATCATAAAAAGTTTTTGCATTCCCTCTATAAAAAGAATAAACTACCCAGCAATTATGCCTTCTATAATAATAAAAGATACCGAATACTTCGATGTTGGTCTTAGAAAATTTAAGCGAGCATGTGAAAAAGCTGCGATAGTTCCTGAAATTCGTGCAAGAGAATTCTATGAAAAACCAACAGCTGTAAGAAAGAGAAAAATGGCTGCCGCCATCAAGCGCGCCCACAAAACTAATAGAAAGTTTAGTTTTTCAAGACAAAGATCCTATAGATAAATTGTCTCTTTTAGACTCCATTAATCAAGACTTAAAAGCAGCCATGCTGAGCAAGGATGTTGTTGTACGAGATACTCTCAGGATGCTACTTTCGGATATTAAGAAATTTGAGATTGATGAAAAAGTTAAGGCTGATGATGTCAAAATTTCTAACTTAATCAACAAAAATGTTAAACAGCGTAGAGACTCTATAGATCAATTTAAAAATGGCGGAAGAGACGATCTAGTCACCATTGAACAAGAACAACTTAATGTAATCTTAAAATATTTACCAGAACAATTATCAGTAGAAGAAATTCAAGTGCTTGTTAAAGATGGTATTTCAGCTATCTCAGCAGAAGGCATGAAAGATATGGGTAAGCTTATGGGACATCTGAAACCTAAATTAGAAGGAAAGGCTGATATGTCCATTGTTAGCAAGCTTGTAAAAGAACTTCTAAACTAAATCAGGTTTAATGTTTATATGAAGAGGGTTTATCTTCCTTGTTGGTATATCTTTCAGTTAATTTAGTTGATCTAGAAGAAAGAGGTTGAATCTTTCCTTCAATAATTACTATTTTAGGAAATGAAGCGGGCTCCAAAGGGTCCCCATCCCAAACAACAATATCTGCTAAATTTCCTATCTTCAAGACACCTCTATTGTTAAGATTAAAGATTTCTGCAACTCTTGCCGTCATCCCCTCTATAGCTGATTCATAAGACATGCCATGAGCAACTGCATTTCCTGATCCCTGCCTCATAAGGTGATAGTTATGACTTCTTTGAGTACTAAACATAATTGGAATACCTGCTTCGTCTAGAATCTTTCCAAGCTCCAAGCTTGAGCCAAGTTCATCAAACGAATCAGGTATATTATCCATAGGATCAATAATTACAGGAGTGTTACTTTTCTTTAATTGATTTATAACCATTGGAGCTTCTTCCACGCTGGCTAAAACTAAATTTAAACCATACTTTTCTTTTAAAGATAATGCTTGCAAAATATCTACCGCTCTATTTGTTTCTATAACAAATGGTAGGCGATCATCAACAACCCTTCCTAATGCAATAATGTCTTGAGGTTGTAACTCTAGTTGATCTGCTAAAGTCATTTCAAGGATATCTTCAACAGGCGTGCCTCCTCTATATTTTCTTCCAATCTCTAGTAATGATTCAAGAATTGATAAAGTCTCAGCTCTTGAGCCATAAGAAGATCCTAACCTGCCAAACATTGCAATATCTTTAGCACCCTTAATTTCAAGACTTCCATCTAAAACAAAATAAGAACCTAATCCAAAAATAGGAAATGACGATGTGCTTGGTGTACTAATTGCACTTGTAACCCCATTGCTTCTATTCCAGGGGATAAGTGTTGAGTGAGGGTTAAATGCATTAAAAATACTAAAACCTGCTGTCAGAAAATCTGATTCATCATCTCTTGTAATATCTAACGCATTTATCTCAACAATTCCTAAATTAGTCATAGGTGAAATTAATCCAGGGGTAACTGGTAAGCCATCTGCTTCTATGACTCGGGTGTTTCCATCAATGATTAAATTATTGCCTATACCAATGATAGTATTATCAGAAATTAAGATGTCTTGGACTCTTGCAGTTTCACCATTTGCTGAATGAACCAAACCACCTTTTAATAAAAGCGTTTCTGCTGCTAAATTAAAAACACAAAATAAAAATAAAGTTAAAGATAATTTTCTCATATTATTTCACCCTATTGGTTTGAGGTTGAATGATGCCTAAATCAAAGTCAGTAATGGGTTGAATTTTGGGATTATTCATGTCAAAAGCTAAAGCGCCGTCTATTAGAACTTTTTCAGCTCTAGAATAAACACTAAAAGGATCGCCGGTCCACAATACAACATCAGCATTTTTTCCCACTTCAATAGTTCCTGTTTGATCAAGTATTCCTGCTGCTTTTGCAGGATTGCTTGTAATCCAACGTATTGCATGAGCCTTGGAAATATCATAACCTGCTCTATTCCCTGCAGCCATGGCCTTGGCTGCTTCCTGATTGAGATGCTGAATCCCAACCTCATCATCAGAGTGAACTATTGCGCATCCTGTGCCATTTCTAGCTTGATCAATAATTGCTATATTTGCTTGAACCATATCATAAGCCTCATGTTTAAACCCCCACCAATCTGCCCACATGGCAGCACAGATTCCTTCGTCAGCTAGAAGATCAGCTATCTTATATGCTTCAACAGCATGGTGAAAGGTAGTAATTTTGTAATTAAACTCTCTAGACATTTCAATCATCATTGCCATTTCTTCCGCCCTATAGCAATGGTTTTGAATAAGAATTTCTCCATTTAAAACACCCATCAAAGTATCCATAGCTAAATCTCTTGTGGGTCGCCGGTCTAAATTATTGTTATTCATGCCATCTGTATACTCAACAGCTTCTATCCAAGCACTCCTGTAACCTGCCATATTACCCATTCTGGTTGAGGGAGATTGTCTTCGATTGCCATAAACCCTTTTTGGATTCTCACCACACGCCATCTTAAGTGAGTGAGGAGCCCCTGGAAATTTCATCGCTTGAATTGTATTTTGAGAAATATTTTTAAAAGTTGCTCCACGACCTCCAAACAAATTCGCCGAACCTGGTAAAACATGAAAAGCTGTTACCCCGCCTTTTAATGCAAGAGCAAATTGAGGATCTTGTGTCCACAATGAATGTTCAGCCCAGACTTCAGCAGTTACAGGAGCAGTCGCCTCATTTCCATCAGAGCTTGTCGAGACGCTTGGTGCCGAATAGACTCCCATATGGGAATGAATATCAATGATGCCTGGAGTAATCCATTTATCAGTTGCATCTATAACTAAAACGCCTGCTGCTTTTATAGATTTACCAATTTTTTCAATCTTTCCATTAGAAAGTAATAAATCGTAATCTCTATACTCGTGTCCAAGCCCATCGTAGATATTGGCTGATTTAAAAAGAATTGATTGAGACTCCATTGGCTTATATGTTGAAACAAATGCATCATCAATTCCTGGATTTATTGATTCTGTCTCCCCAAATGAAACATCTATCTCAAAATTATCTGAGCAGCTCACAAGGGCAAAAAATAGAATAGATATAAGTGCTTTTTCTTTCATAATAGATTTTCCTCTTATATAGATTATAGGGACATTTAAAGAGATATAATATTTAAATGACAAGAAAAAATAATAGACAAAATAACGAAATGAGGTCCATAGAAATAGAAGTTGGTGTGAACAAACATGCAGAAGGTTCTGCTCTTGTAAAGTTTGGAGATACTCATGTAATTTGTACTGCTAGCATTGAAAACCAAGTACCAAGGTGGATGAGAGGATCTAATGAGGGTTGGATCACAGCTGAGTATGGGATGCTTCCACGCTCCACTAATGAAAGAATGAATAGAGAAGCTGCTCGAGGAAAGCAAAGTGGCAGAACCATGGAAATTCAAAGATTAATAGGAAGATCATTACGACAAGCTGTAGATTTAAAATATTTAAAAGATAAAACCATTAATATAGATTGTGATGTAATACAAGCAGACGGCGGAACTAGAACAGCGTCTATTTCTGGAGCATGTGTAGCTTTATTTGAAGCTATCAAAAGATCTCATGATGATCAAAGGGCAATCAAGGAATTTGTTGCGGCTGTTTCAATTGGATTAAAAAATGGAGTTCTTCTATTAGATTTAGACTACGAGGAAGATAGTGCTGCTGATACAGATCTAAACATTGTTATGACAGAAAGTGGAGGAATCATAGAAATACAGGGCACTGCTGAAAAATATCCTTTTACAAAAGATCAACTGAACGAAATGATAGAATCTGCCTCACAAGGAATTGAAGATATAATAAATGTTCAAAAATCATGTCTAAACTAAAAAGTTTCCAAAAAACTTTCATTGATATAGCCCTGGAATCAAATGCCCTTGAGTTCGGAAAATTTACACTTAAATCTGGCAGGGTAAGTCCCTATTTCTTTAATGCAGCCAAAATGTTAAACAGCTGTAACCTATACCAATTAGCTAATTGTTATGTTGATAAGATTGACCAATCCAAAGTAGAGTTTGATTGTTTGTATGGGCCAGCATATAAAGGCATATTTTTAGGATCAATCGTTGCAATGATATATAGTCAGAAAGGAGCTCCATGCCCCCTTTCTTTTAATAGAAAAGAAATCAAAGATCATGGCGAGGGAGGTGAAATCATTGGTGCAGATCCTTCTGGAAATGTCATGATTATTGATGATGTGTTATCTGCAGGAACTGCAGCTAGAGAGTCTATTAAAATTATAAGAAATCTAAATGCTGTGCCAAAAATTTTTATTGTTGGGCTAGATCGGCAAGAAAAGGGTAATACTGATTTGTCTGCAAAAACTGAGCTAGAAAAAGATTTCGGGATTACTGTTTTATCAATTGTAAATTTAGATTCTCTCATTGATTTCTCCCATAGCAATAAAAATTTTCACTCTCACTTATCTGAGCTAGAAGAATACAAAAATAATTGGGGCGCATAATGTTTACTGGAATAGTAAGCGGAAAGGGCCATATCCAAAAAATAATTAAAAATGAAGATTACATGTCTTTACTTATTAAAACTCCCAAAGGCTTTACAAGAAACTTATCAAAAGGTGCTAGCGTGGCGGTTAATGGGGTATGTCTTACGGTAAAAAAAATTAAATCATGCACTTTGGAGTTTGATGTTATTACAGAGACCTTAGAAAAAACTAATTTAAAAAATATCTCTAAGTTAAGTAAAGTTAACTTGGAACGCTCAATGACCGCTAAAACTGAAATTGGCGGACATCTAGTCTCTGGGCATATCCATGGAGTTGGAAAAGTTATAAAAGTTATTAATAGAAATAAAACAAAAGATCTGCAAATTAAAATTCCACAAAACCTAAGAGAATACTTTTTTTATAAGGGCTATATAGCATTAGATGGCTGCAGTCTCACTATTGGTAAAGTGCTGAAATCATCATTCTATATTCATCTTATTCCTGAAACAATCTCAGTTACAACATTCAAAAAAATTAAAAAAGGAGACCTAATTAATATAGAGGTTGATCAATCAACTATTAATACTGTTGAGACAGTAAAAAGGATTATGTTTGAGAAAAGAGTCTAGTTAAAACTGCCATTCTTATTCCAACACCATTAAAAATCTGGTTTCTAATTTTACAATTTTCTAGCTCTCCAGCTTCTTTGCTTAATTCAATCCCATAATTTACTGGTCCCGGATGCAATAAGATCATTTCGGGATTAGCTACTTGTAGAGAATCAACATTTATCTGATACCTCTCAATATAATCTTTTGCTCCAATAGAAAGTGTATCTGACAATCTCTCATTTTGAATCCGCAATGCCATAACTACATCAGCATTCTGCAATGCAAGCTCTAACTCAGGCTCAAAATTACCAATCGGGTGTTCTATAAAATTTTTACAAAGATCAGGATGGCCACAAAAAGTTAAAGTTTTATATCCAACAATTTGAATGGCTTCAATAAAAGAATTAGCCACTCTTGAATGATCAAGATCTCCAACAATAGCAATCTTTAGATCCTCAAATTTATCTTTTGTCTCATGGATGGTCATTAAGTCTATTAATGTTTGAGTGGGATGGGCAACTACTCCCTCTCCAGCATTAATAAATTGCATATTTGAAAAATTTTTTACAAGGTCATGTATCAATGATTCGGTATGACGAATAATGCATAAATCTACTCCCATCATCTCCATAACCTCTAGGGTATCTTCAAGAGTCTCTCCTTTTTGCATTGAGGAATTACTTAAATCAAAATCTATAAATCTTGCGCCAAGATTATATGCTGCTACTTCAAAAGATAGTTTTGTTCTAGTGCTTGACTCACAGAACATTGAGACAATTTTTTTATCAGGAAATAAATTCTCATTTCGATACCCCAAGGAATCCTCAGACTTAAAATTATTAGCCAAATCAATCAAATCAATAATATCTTTCTTATTTAAATCAGAGAAATTTATTAGATTTTTTGACATTAAACTTCTATAGATAAAATTGCATCCATTTCGATATCTGCTCCTTTAGGAATCTTAGATATCTCTATTGTAGCTCTCGCGGGGAAGGGTTCGGAAAATCTTCTGGTCATAATTTCATTAACCTCATCAAATTTTGTCAAATCAGTTAGAAAAATTGTCAATTTAAGAATATTATCAAGGCTACCTCCAGCTTCATTACAAATTGCTTCTAGATTATCTATAACTTGAGATACTTGATCATGAAAAGTTTTGTTATTCAGCTCACCTGTAGATGGGATAATAGGTATTTGTCCTGAAATAAAAACTACATCGCCCCATTGGATTGCTTGAGAATAAGGTCCTATTGCTGCAGGCGCATTATTTGTAAAAATTGGTTTTTTCATTCCTTGTTTTAGTGTCGTTTACTATTCTTGAGCAACTTGTAACATATCTTAATGAGCGCAATTTTACCATCAACTTACTTAATGAATTAGTATTGAGAACTTCCACTTCTACAACAAACTCAATAATCATTGCATCAATATCTCTGCTTTGAATATTTACTATATTAAGATTAGATTTTGTAAATACTGATGCAATATCAGCCAATATCCCGGGCCTATCTTCTGCATGAATTTTTAAATGTCCTACATAATGAAGTTCTTCAGTATCAGTTCCCCACATGGATGGGAAATACCTTGAAGATGGTGCTTGGCTTCTGTGAGGGGCAACTTGTCTACATCGCGCATGATGAATCACTATTCCTCTTTCTGTATCAGAATGGGCGGTTATTGGGTCACCATGAATTGGCATACAACATTTTGCGTAAATAACTGAAACTCCCTCTATTTGATTATCAGTTAAAACCATGGCTTTAAGTTCAGAGGATTGATTCTTGATAGTCTTTTGCCCTGAAAAAAATCTCTCGGCAACCAATGCCCCAGTTTTTTTACCTAAACCTAGATCTGTTAATAGTTCGTTAAGAGATTTCACTCCTATAATCTCTAAAATTCTAGACATTTTACTACCTCGATAGCTGTCAAGAGTCACGCCTCCTCTTTTTAACTCACTTTCTAACATTAATTTGCCTGCTTTCCTTGCTTGCGAAATTTTTTGATTACGAAGAGCAAGCCTGATAGAGGATCTAGCCTTACTTGTTACAACAAAATTAAGCCAATCTGGGCTAACTTCCTGCTTGTCAGAAGTAATTATTTCAATTGATTGACCATTTTCTAAACGAATATTAAGAGGTGCATATTTTCTATTAACTTTGCATGCAACCGCTTTATTACCAAGCTCTGTATGAAGTTCATATGCTAGATCAATTGGTGTAGAGCCCAATTTTAAATTCACAATTCTTCCAGCTGGGGTAAAAACATATACCTCGTCGTAAACTAGATCAGTTTTAATTGCTTCAACAAATTCATGGGAATCAACTGATGCTTTATTTAGATCAGTGAAGCCTTCGATCCATTTTTTCGCACCTATTGATTTTGAGTTTACTTTATCTCTTGTTTTATATGACCAATGAGCTGAGATTCCATTTTCAGCAATAATTTCCATACTTTTAGTCTGAATCTGTACTTCAATTGGAACTCCATCTAAAGCGATAAGCGAGGTATGTATTGCCTGATAACCATTTGATTTAGGTATAGCTATATAATCTTTAAACTTTTGACCAATTGGTTTATGTACATTATGGATAACGCCTAATGATCTATAAGCATCATCAACAGAATTTACGATTACCCTAAACGCATAAACATCTAATATTTCAGCAAATGGTTTTTTCTTATCTTTAATTTTCTTGTAAATGCTATATAAGGATTTCTGCCTTCCCTGAACTGTTGCCAAAATATCATTATTTTTTAGATGATACTTAAATTGTTTACGAAGTTTTGAAATGATCCTTTTCTTTCCTCCCACTGTCTGTTTTATAGCGGACTCCAACATTCTTGCTCGCATTGGATGGATGCATCTGAAAGCTAAATCCTCAAGCTCAACTCGGATATTCTGCATACCAATCCTGATTGCAATAGGCCCATAAAGATCTAGGGTTTCAATTGATTTCCTAATTTGTTTTTCTCTGGGGAGAAATTCAATGGTTCGCATGTTATGTAATCGATCACATAACTTTACAATAATAACTCTAATATCTTTGGACATAGCCAAAGCCATTTTTTGTAAATTATTAGCATTTCGATCTTCAACACTATCAAAATCTAACTTATTTAAATTACTGACGCCATCAACAATTGCAACAATATCTTTGCCAAACAGTTTTTCTAAATAAGATTTTTTAATAAAACTATCTTCTAAAACATCATGCATTAAACCTGCGCAAACTGTTTCAATATCTAAATGAAGATCTACTAAAGTTGAAGCTACTGCAACGGGGTGAGTAATGTAAGGTGAGCCTTCTACTCGTAACTGATCCTTATGTGCCTCAAATGCAACATTGTATGCTGTTTGCAAAAGATCGAGTTCTTTCTTAGAAAAATATGCTGCTGCAGATTCGTAAAGTTTTTTTGGGACTGGAGAAAGCAGTTTTCTATTAGAAAAATCTAATAGAGTTTGATTGGTGATAGCCCGGTCACTCAATTAAAAGCTCCAGGATTAACATTAACTAATAATTTCGTCTTGTGGTTTCTCTCGGTCAATAGCAAATTCATCTAATAGCACATCCTCTTCAAGAGTCTTATCAAGGATTTCTTTAGTAATTAATCCCTCTTCAATTTCTCTTAAAGCAACAATTGTAGGTTTGTCATCTTCCCACTCTACCATTGGTTCTCTACTTGTTGTTGAAAGCTGTCTAGCTCTTCCAGATGCCAATAGGATTAATTCAAACCTACTATGAACTTTATCTAAACAACCTTCTACTGTAATTCTTGCCATAATGTTTTCTCCGAGGGCGTATTTTAGTGTTTATTTGCCTAATATGACAATAGCTGAGCTAAAAACTGTTGTACTTCTTCCTCA
>MDSZ01245165.1_pt1 | contig 57316 bp, 59 predicted proteins | sample 811201 | NCBI WGS metagenome assembly MDSZ01 (sample SAMN05326647, study PRJNA326480) | marine metagenome | isolation source: seawater | place: Indian Ocean: North | collected 2010
TTCATTTTGGACATACTTTTTTTTGGGAAATATAGAATATATAAAAAAGTTTCAAAAACATGCAAAGATGCATATTTATGAAAATTTTTTATAATTTTTATGTTTTTTTTTTATTTTTTTTAATTATCATCCTCATGATTTGTAACTACATTCATTTCATCATCGTCGTCATTTTCATCTGAATTATATTGTTCGAATTCCAAATCTTCTTTAAAAATAAAGTAATTAGTTTTATAATAACTAATCCTTGTGAGAAGTTTTTGGATACCTGCTGGTGTTCTTTTGATATTTTTGTCAGATGAAAGGATATGATCATAGAATTCTTCCTTTCGTTCTACTGATTGTTCGAAATATTGTACACAAAGAACCCAATCAATATAACCAACTTTTGGAGTCCAATTGTTAACTGATATATCATAGCAAATAAGACAAAGCAAACATGTCCATGAACGCAACATTGTCTTCTTATTCGAAGGTTGACCAGCAGCAGATAATATCTTAAGTAAAATGATGAATCTATCTTTAACAGTTAATATATCTTGCTCTGTAAAATTTTTATTATAATATTCAATTTTGTCGTCTACACTAGTTACTGCATGTTCTAATGGAATTATTTCAGGTTTGTTAAGAAGTAAAATGAATATTGCTGATAATTTAAGCACATCTGTTCTAACTGACTTATCTCGCGATGAAGCATTTTTAAGATTGGTTTTTGCAGTAATATCTAAAAACTCGTAAAGATTCGTAATATTATCCATTTTCAAAGACAATAAACTAATAAAATCATATTTTAATACATCACTAAATCGAAAAATAGATTTTATCAGTACTTGAAAGAATGAAGTATCGATATGTGTAGCAAGTTTAGCTGACAGATCAAATGCCTTCCCTCCGTTAACTCTACGAAACATTTCGATAATAAGTTCTGGAGTAACATCTTTGTTATAAATAACACAACTAAAGTTATAATTCATAAAAGTATTAATTTGTTGCGGTGTCATAGTTTTAATGTCAGGTCTGGATTCAAGACCTTCTGGAATATTCGAAAAATAAGTAATAGTGTTGTCGCATATCCAAGGAAAATCATTGTTGATAAATTCCCAAATTGTGGTAAGTCTTTGTTGACCATCCTCCACATTATAGCTTATTGTGTTGTTAGTACATTGTGTCGACAATTGTATGGGAGGTACCCAATAAGATTTCATAATAGAATCGATAAACAGAGATTTCTTTTTATTAACCCAAACAGATAATCGTTGGTAAAAAGCTAACCAAAGGGAACCAATATTTATCATATGACAAATATTTCCAATTGACATATTGGAAGTTTCAAAATTAATTTCGCTGTTAAACTGTGATAGTATTTCATTTGTATTCATGATCGTTTAATGTCTGTAATTAAATACATACGCATATATTAATTTCAATTTTTTTATAAATCATCTTAAATTAATTACGCATAATACATATTAAAAATAATTAAAAGAGAAATATAATGAAAATTATTCTAGATATACGTGAGGATTCACTTTATAACTTAATAATAAAACAGTTAGAAAATGTGAGTAATATTACTTGTATAAAAGAAAAACTATTGATTGCTGATATCATTTTTAAAGACGATAATGATAAGGAATTAGTACTTTTTGAACGTAAATCATATAATGATTTATATTCAAGTTTAAAAGACGGACGTTATAATGAACAGTCATTACGTTTAGATTCTTCTGAACTGTGTAATCATAACATAGTTTATTTGCTAGAAGAATCGTATAAAAAATTTAAAGGCGTAAATACAATGACTGATAATTTATTACATAGTTGTATATTTTCTTTAATGTTTTATAAAGGTTTTTCAGTATTACAAACAAAATCGATATCACATACAGCATCTATGATTGTAGATTTCGCAAAAAAATTACAAAAAGACGTAAATAAACCTTTTTACAGTTATTTTAATGGAGAAGAAAATAATCAAAGGAAAATAGATTATGTGGAGACAATTAAAAAAGAGAAAAAAGCAAATATAACATGTGAAAATATCAATATCATAATGTTAAGTCAAGTACCAGATGTGAGTACAACATCAGCAAAAGCAATTTTGGATAAATACATTACTGTTAGTAAACTTGTAGACGCATTAAACAAAGATAACAATTGTATTGAAACAATCACTTACACGACAAAATCAGAACAGAAAAGAAAAATAACCAAAAAAACTATAGATAGTATTAAGAAATATCTTTGTAATATTGAACCAGAAGTAATCGATATGAGTAAAATAATATAAATAATATAAATAATATGAATAGTATATAATGAAAACATTAATAAAAGTTAATGAAATTTATAGTCATATTGTTCTTTCGTTAACATTAGTTGTTGCTATATCATGGGGTGAAACATTTAAAAAAATAGTTAGTGAAATACCATTTTTGAAAAAATTACGTGGTCCAATATTACAATCAGTTGCTATTACAATTGTAGTTGTTGTTATATTAATTACAATACATACTATATTAATAAATATATTTGGTAGTAATTCAATAGATGATGATAACAAATAATAATATTAAGAAATAAAATTTTTTATTATACATATTTTTAATAAAAAATTTAAATTTCATTTTCTTTATAGATGTAAAATGGTTTAAAACCCTTACTTGGTGGAGGTCTAAATTTACGCACCAAGTCTTGACTATATTTGACACCACCCCAATTAGTATCCATTGCATTTGTACTTTTTTGACCTGGTTTAACTTGTATGTAAAATAATTTATCTAATGGAGTATTTTCACCTACAGTTTGATTTTGAGGATCAAAACCAGGGTAAGAATTTGTATTATAAGGGGGATCATCACGTGATGCATCTAACAGCAAATCGGTAACTCTATTGTTATCTAATTTTTTTGATTCATATGATATTTGACTTGGTAATCCTCCTTGTGGATCTTCAGGATCTGGACGTGCTTGATAAACTTCTTGACCTTGTGCGTCATATGTTGTTTGTAAATATAAAATTGGACATCTTAATCCTTTACTTCTTTGCCATTTTGTGTACTCCACATATTCTTCTAAACTTTCAAATTCGATTGGATTGGCACCTGATATTTTAGGTTCTTTAGAATTATATAAATAAAATTTAGAATCTTTTTGTATTAACATGTCAGCACATTCATCATTTGAAAATGCTTCTTTTGAACTGTTACTTGTAATAAAATACAATCCCATTAAAAATATAATAAATATTAAGAACAATATTCCTCTATTAATTTTCATCATATATAATTATTATATAAAAATAATATATATAATGGTTAAAGTTTTTCGTATTTTACCCGAACATACAAATAAAATCGATAAAATCAATTATAATCTAAAAAATAATATTCCAGTTATTGGTGCTGTATACATGCCAGGGTGCGGTCATTGTGATAATATGATTCCTAAATGGAAAATTGCTTCTAATGAAATGAAAAAAAAATATGGTGGTAATGTTATCATTGCATTAATTCACAAAGATTCTATTGGTAGTACTAATTTACCATCTGGAAATATTAGTGGTTATCCTCACATTATGGGATATGTTAATAATAGGGAAATAGAATATAATGGTGACCGTAGTCCAGAGGACTTCATTAAATTTATGAAATTACACGGTGGTTCACATTTAATGACTAAACAAACGGGAGGTAAAACTGAAAAAAAAACAAAAAGGAAATGTACTAAACAAACAACAAAAAAATATATTAACCGATCATCACCTCCATACCCAGCAAATGAATGTAAAAATAAACGTAAAAAAGGAAATGATAAATCATATTATGATTCTGTAAAAGCAAGCAATGGTGTTTACAGATGGGTTAAAGTAAATAAGACAAAAAAAAACAAAAAAAAAATATAATATATATTATGAAAACATAATATCATCATAAAATTTTGTAAAATATTATATGTTGATATAATATAATGTCAACTTTTCCTGCAACAACTTTTGTAAACAGTGGTCTGAACTTTCAAATAAGTGGTGGTTTCACGATGGGATCTTTAGCGTTTGATAAAAATGGTAATTTATTTTGTACCAGTCATACAAATAGTATCTTAAAAATAACACCAAGTGGTACTGTATCTACTTTTGTAAATAGTGGATTAAATTTTGGGGCAACGACCTCACAGGGATATTTAGCGTTTGATAAAAAGGGTAATTTATTTTGTAGCGATAATGAAAAAATCGTAAAAATAACACCAGATGGCAGTGTATCTACTTTTGTTAATGAAGTTGTTGCTGCTATGTTGTTTGATAAAAACGGTATTATGTTTTGTACTACTAGTACTGGTAACAGTATTATTAAAATAACACCAAGTGGTAGTATATCTACTTTTGTAAATAGTGGATTAGATACTGCCGCCGGTTTAGCGTTTGATAGAAGTGGTAATTTATATTGTTCCGATGTTGGTACTGGTATTGATAAAATCTTTAAAATAACACCAAGTGGTAATATGACAGAATTTGCTAGTGTAGATAATTTATTGGGTTTAATGAGTGATAAAAATGGCAATTTATATACTGGTACAATGACTACAAATAAATTGTTTAGAATATCAACAAGTGGTGTAGTAGAAGAATTAATTACTACTGGTGCTACAATAGATGATATAGAGAGCGCAGTATTTGATAATAGAGGAAATTTATATATTAGTAATAGTGGTAATGATACTATTATCAAAGTAGCATTGGGTGTACCAAGTGAATTTCTTGTGATAGCAACATTTTTAAAAAAAACAGGAAAAGGTAGTTTTGTAAATCCAACAAAACAAGTAACCGCATTTTTGGAATCTTTACCAGCATCAGAAAAAAATAGTACAACATTGCAATCCTTGATTTTACAATATCAAAATAGCAGAGAAGCATTATTGGAAATAGAAAAAGCATTTGGTGTTTCTATTGTAGGTTAATATCATTATAAAATTTGTAAAAATATTTTTATCATGATATAGTATAATGAATACTGACGGTAAATTATCGTTTAGATTAGAAATAAATTCACCTGATGGATTGCCAGGTGATTATTTTGGAAGAGCAGTTACTGTATTTAACAATTGGATGGCTGTAGGTGCTTCTGAAAGAACAGAATCACAAAACAAACAAGGAGCAGTTTATATATATAAACGAGAAGTTGAGTCTAGTGTAGAAAAAAAAGAATATTATGGAACTGAAAGTACAAATTGGAAATATCATAGTAAAATTGTAGCTAGTGATGCCGCAGCAAATGATTATTTTGGTGGAGCTGTTGCAATGTGGGGTAATAGATTATTTATTGGTGCAAATGGACAAACTTCAAGCCGAGGAAAAGTATATCTCTTTTTACTCAGTGGTAATAGTTGGACAGAAAGTACCACATATACTCACCCAACTCCAGCAGACAATAATAAATTTGGCAGATCTTTAGCAATTTATAACAATATTTTAGCAGTAGGAGCAAGTGGAGTAACAATAAATGGTTTTTCATCTGGTGCTGCATATCTTTACGAAATACAATCAGATAATACATTATCGACTCCAAAGGAATACTTTCCAATAACTTCTAAAGGAGTTATTGACGGTGAAAATGGCGAAGGTTTTGGTCACGCTATAGCATTAAACCAAAGACAATTAATTATTGGTTCTCCATTTAAAAATAGATATAGAAAAAGTAATCAAAGAACATATACTGATGTTGGAAGAACTTTTTATTATACACGTATAGAAGATACAATACATGCTACTATTCATGACTATTATTGGCCTAGTATATGGACAAATGATGGTGCTACAGTAAAGTCGGGTGGGTCAGTAGAAGCTAGTAATAAATTACTAACTGGACAAAGAAGTATTTCTATAGGACCATCTAGTTTAAGTAAAAAAAATTGGACTAATCTAAAAAATAGCAAAACTATAGGAAATGCTTATTTTCTTTTCAGAAATGTACCAAATTACAGACCATTATCTAATGTGCATGGATCTATTTATGCTATTGATGGCAATGATTTATATTATGGAACTAGTAGTCATGATAATTCTACTGGAATTTTACATATTTTTAGATTACAACTTAGTAAAGTATATACACCAAAAAAAGATAATTCAATAAAAGAACTAATTACACTTTTGGAATCTTTACCATCATCAGAAAAAAATAATACAACATTGCAATCCTTGATCTTACGATATCAAAATAGCAGAGAAGCATTAATAGAAATAGAAAAAGCATTTGGTGTTTCTATTGTAGGTTAAATATCATCATAAAATTTAGTACAAATATTTTTATCATGATATAATATAATGTCAACTTTTTCGGCAACAACTTTTGTAAGTAGTGGACTAAATAGTCCATTAGGTTTAGCGTTTGATAAAAACGGTAATTTATTTTGTATTAATTTTAATGGTAATAATATCGTAAAAATAACACCAAGTGGTAATGTATCTACTTTTGTAAGTAGTGGATTAAATAGTCCATTAAGTTTAGCGTTTGATAAAAACGGCAATTTATTTTGTAGCAATTCTAATGGTAATAATATCGTAAAAATAACACCAAGTGGTAGCGTATCTACTTTTGTAAGTAGTGGATTAAATAATCCAAACGGTTTAGCGTTTGATAAAAACGGTATTTTGTTTTGTATCAATCGTAGTAATAATACTATCGTAAAAATAACACCAAGTGGTAGTGTATCTACTTTTATAAATAGTGGATTAAATGGTCCAAAAGGTTTAGCGTTTGATAAAAACGGTAATTTGTTTTGTTCCAATTTTAATGGTAATAATATCGTAAAAATAACACCAAGTGGTGTAGTATCTACTTTTGCTAGTATAACTCAACCACAATTTTTAGCGTTTGATAAAAAAGGTAATTTATATACAGGTACAGGAAATAACAAATTGTTTAGAATATCGTCCAATGGTGTAGTACAAGAACTAACTATTACTGGTGCTACACTAGATGATGTAGAAGGTCTAGCATTTGATCATAAAGGAAACTTATATGCTGTTTCGAATGATGTTAATAGAATTGTTAAAATAGCATTAGGTGTACCAAGTGAAATTCTTGGATTTCCAAAAAAAATAACAGGAAAAGGTAGTTTTGTAAATCCAATAGGAGAAGTAACCGCATTTTTGGAATCTTTACCAGCATCAGAAAAAAATAGTACAACATTGCAATCCTTGATCTTACGATATCAAAATAGCAGAGAAGCATTATTGGAAATAGAAAAAGCATTTGGTGTTTCTATTGTGGATAAAGAAAATTGTTAAACTTTAGATTCAAAATCATAGTCTTGACTTTCTTCATTGTTTTTATTTAATAAAAATACAAATTTCAAAATTCTTCTCTCACCATTTTGAAGTGGTGTAACTTTATGATAAATAGTACTAGGTTTTACTAAAACTAATGAATTTGGTTTGGGTTCTACAGAATTTATTTTATCATCAATCATAAATTCGAATAAAGAATCGGAATCATTGGTTAATGTTAAAACACATTCATAATAAGGATCTTTAAATAATGCTTTATCTTGATGCCAATCCATTCCTTGAGATCCAGTTTCATATTTACGATATTCAATTGGAAAGCAACTAGGAAAACAATTATCTAATTTTAATTGTTTTTTTATTTGTTTAAAAAAATAGGGTGAAAATATCTCTTTATAAATAAACATATCTTTTTGTGAATCGCACATGTATGTTTTTCTAGAGTCTACACGCGAATCTTTTTCTAATTTATTATCAAGAGAAAGACAATATTTCCTAATTTTTCGAAATTGTGAATTTTGAAAAAAAGGATGGATGATAACTAGATCATCGTTTTGGTATGATAAAAAGGTTTGTTTAAAATATACATATAAAATAGAAATGATTATAACAAAAACCAATAAAATATGAATGAACATCTATATTATATAATGTGAAAATTGAAACTATTTAAACTTAATACTATAAATTATAAAAGACATGGTAGTTGTAAAAGGAGAAGAAGATATAATTCGTTGTGATGATCAATTAATTTTTAATCCATATAATTCAAATAATAAAGAGATTACATTGAATGACGTTCAATGCATTCTAAAAAAATATGGTTTGCCATTTCCTGTACATAATCTTGAATTATATAAACGTGCATTTGTTCATAGATCTTATACAAAACGTCCAATTTTAGAAAACGAGAAACAAAATATTTGTATTGTGGAGCAACCACATGACTGCCTTCCATTAAAAACGAAATGTAATGAACGATTGGAATTTTTAGGTGATGGTGTTCTTGAATTAGTTACAAAATATTATTTATATAGACGTTTTCCAAAAGAAAATGAAGGTTTTATGACAGAAAAGAAAATCGCATTAGTTAAAAACGAATCAATTGGTAAAATGGCATATGAAATGGGTTTACATCATTTTTACATTATATCAAAACATGCTGAAGAAAAAAATACACGAACAAATTTAAAAAAATTAGGATGTTTATTTGAAGCATTTGTTGGTGCTCTATTTTTAGATTATAATAAAATTACGGTGTTAGACGATGATGCTTGGTTTCAAAATGTATTTGTAACGGGTCCAGGATTTCAAATGGCACAAAAATTTATCGAAAGTATTTTTGAAAAACATGTTGATTGGGTAGAATTAATCAATAATGATGATAATTATAAAAACATTTTACAAGTAAAAATACAAAAAGAATTTAAAGTTACTCCTCATTATCTTGAAATGAGTGAAAGTACAGAAGAAGGTTATCACATGGGTGTATATATTTGTTTGGGACAACCTATTTTTGAAGCAAATCAACAAGAATCAATTCGAATGGGTGATTTAAAAACATTTCAAGCAATTCATGATTATGTAGAAACAAATGGTAAAATATTGGTTTTTATGGGTGAAGGTAGACATAAAATTAAACGTAAAGCAGAACAAATGGCATGTGAAAAATCACTAGAATATTTAAATTAAAAAATAAATATAATGGTTTATTATTTATTTTTTTAATCATTTTCTAATATATGGACCAAGTATTAGAAGGTTTACGAAAAAAACCAAAACCAGAAAAACAACAAGAACAAGAAGTAAAGTTTAAATCAACTGTAAAAGAAGGTGAATTGCGCGAAATAGATGACGAAACATTAAATGAAATGTTAGAAGGAAAAACAGTTGAGGAAATAGATGCAGAAAAAGAAAAAGAAGAAATTATAATTGAAGATGCTCGTGCAGAAAATATAGACACAGATTTTAATGATTTTTTAAGCACAATCCCGAATAAAGTAACAAATGTTAAACAAGGTGTAACAAAAAGAAAATTAACTGAAATGCAAGAAAAACCAAAAGAGAAAGCATTTCCAAAAGAAAAAACAGTAAAAAAATCAGATACAAAAGTAATTGTTCCAAAACGTGAAAGAATATCCGAAAGAAAAGATTTGGCAAAAGCATCACGTCATGAAGTATTTAGCGTATCATTAGACGAAGAAATAGAAGAAAAAATACCAAAAAAAGAAAATTTGGTATTATTGAAAAAACCTTCATATTACTTGAATAATCGTGAAGTATTTGTTCGATTTATAGATAAATTATTTAAAGAATATAGACAGGATATTTTAGAAGATAAATCACAATTATCGTGTGATACCAATGAACAAAGTGAAGAGTTTAAATTACTAACTCATCAGAAAATAGTGCGTGAGTATATTAATTTATATTCACCATATCGTGGATTACTTATTTATCATGGATTAGGTTCTGGTAAGACATGTAGTTCTATTGCAATAGCAGAAACCTTTCAACAATTACATTCTGTTGCTTTGGCAGAAGGAACTGTAAATGTTAGAAAAGTTGTTGTTATGACACCTGCTTCATTGAGAACAAATTTCTTTGAAGAATTGAAAAAATGTGGTAACCCAATTTATCGAAAAAATCAATACTGGGAATTTGTACAAAGTAATGGTAATGAAGAGTTGGAAAAACAAATGTCTTATGCTTTAACACTACCTTTACCTTACATAAAGAAAAATAATGGTGCTTGGTTTGTAAATGTAACAAAACCTTCTAATTTTGAAGAATTATCAAGTGAAAATAAAATTTCATTAGATAAACAACTAGATAATATGATACATCAAAAGTATACATTTATTAATTATAATGGTTTACGAAAAAATAGATTGGCAGAATATACACAAAATGATACTGTTAATCCATTTGATAATAAAGTAATCATCATTGACGAAGCACATAATTTTGTAAGTAGAATTGTAAATAAAATAGAAGGAGATAAAGTAGACGAACCAAAAGAATTATCTGTCAAATTATATAAATTATTATTAACAGCAGAAAATGCTCGTGTTGTTATGTTGACAGGTACCCCAATGATCAATTATCCAAATGAAATTGGTATATTATTTAATATTTTACGCGGATACATTAAAAGTTGGGAAATTCCTATTATAAATGAACAAGGTAATATCAGACTTTATGAACGTAAATTAAAAACTTTATTTAAAAAACATCAAATATTAGATACTATTGAAATTCAAAACAACAGTATAATATATACACGTAATCCTTATCATTTTACAAATAAATATTCTGGAGACACTTATAAAGGTGTTGAAAATTCAACAGGTTACGAAATGACTGATGCTGAGTTAAGTGAACAAATATTAAAATTGTTAAGTGATGAAAATATCAAAGTAGATGCAAAAAAAATGAAAGTACATCAATCAAAAGCATTACCAGACGATTTAGAAAATTTCCAAAAATTGTTTATTGAAGAAGTAAATGGTGAAGTAAAAAATACTGATCTTCTTAAAAGACGAATATTAGGTTTAACTTCTTATTTTCGAAGTGCACAGGAAGGTTTAATGCCAAGTTATGATGAACGTGAAGATTTACACATAGAAAATATTGAAATGAGTGATTATCAATACGAAAAATATGAAGAAGCACGTTTACAAGAAAGAAAATTAGAGTCTAAAAAACGTGTTCCTAAAAATAAAAATGATATTTACAAAGATACAACATCAACATATCGTATTTTTTCACGTGCATTTTGTAATTTTGTATTTCCAAATCCTCCTGGAAGACCAATGCCAAAAGAAGACGAAACATTAATGACCGCAATTGAAAACATAAAAGATGAAGATTTATTAGATGTTTCGCATATAGAAGATAATGTAGATGGACGTTTTGATGAAGATGAAATAGCAGAAGCAGTAGAAGAAACAAAAAGTTCATCTTATGAAAGTCGTATTAAAAACGCGTTGGAATTTTTAAAATTAAATGAAGAAAATGTATTGAGTATTAGTGGATTACAAACATATAGTCCTAAAATGCTTAGAATACTAGAAAATATTGAAGATGATACATTTATTGGAAGTCATTTAATTTATAGTCAATTCAGAACATTAGAAGGTATAGGAATATTTAAATTAATATTGGAAGCAAATGGTTATTATGAATTAAGAGTAAAAAAAAATGAATCATTGGAATATGTTTTAGATGTACCTCAAGAAAAGTTAATAAAAGGTAAAATGTTTTCATTATATACTGGTACTGAAACAACTGAAGAAAAAGAAGTAATTAGAAATATCTTTAATGGAAATACAAAAGCATTATCATCAAAATTACAAGAACAATTACTGGAATTAAATGATAATAATTTACGAGGTGAATGGGTAAAAATTTTTATGATTACTGCATCAGGTGCAGAAGGTATTTCATTAAAAAATGTTCGATATGTACACATTATGGAACCATATTGGCATCCTGTAAGAGCAAATCAAGTAATTGGACGTGCTAGACGTATATGTAGTCATTCTGAATTGCCTGAAGAAGAACAGAACATAAAAGTATTCATGTATTTGATGAAATTTTCACAACAACAAATAGAGAATATGTCGAATGAAATAAAAAATAATGATACGAGTAGATACGATAAAAACAATAAAGATCCAATATCAAGTGATCAAGCATTATATGAAATTATGAATGTAAAAGATGGTATATCAAAACAATTATTAAAATCTATAAAAGAAGCAGCAATGGATTGTGCTGTTCACAATAAATCTGGTAGTGGTGAAGTATTAGAATGTTATTCTTTTGGTAATGAATTGGATCCAAAATACTATTCTTATCGTCCAAATATAGAAAACGAAGATCGTGACGCTAATTTAAAAGCACTTAATAAAAAACAAGATAAATTTAAAGCAAAGAAGAGAAAAGTAAATGGCATCAGTTATGCTTTACGCTATGATGATGATGGAAATCCAACAGATATGTTATATGATTTAGATAGTTTTTTACAGGCAAAAGAAAATCCAAATATCACAGCACGTTTGGTTGGTAGATTGGTAGAAGAAGATGGTAAATTATTTGTAGATCATAATATATAATTTTATAAATATATAAATATATAATTGTAGTAATAATTATATATTTTTGATGCTTGATAGTCATCAAATTTTAGATTTTGTCAAGTTTAATATAATAAATAAATATATTCAAAATTTAGAAATAAATTATTTTATTCCTTTACTACTATTGTACTTTTCTTTTACATATTTTATTAATAATATTTCACCGAAATCAAAAGAAAATCTTAGTTTAAAATTAAAACATAATCATTTATTGTATCCCATATATAGTGTTGTTTTAAAAGGAACCATAGTAAATAAACATATGAGTTGGACATCAAAAACAAATATTTTATTTTCAGATAATCTTCGTGCAATGTGGAATCATATAAATAATATGAATGTAGAAATATGTGAAATGCGTGAATGTTCTTATTTTAATGAATTTACACATGAAGAAGATTATGAAGAAGATGAAAAAAATTCACAAAAAAAAAATATTTTTATTGTGGATCAACCAAGTAGTTTTTATATAGAAGATGATATTTTTGGTATTGTTCAATACAAAAAAATGAATAACGATGAAGAAGAAAAAGAAAGAAGTTTTCACATAGAAAATGTTGAATTAATATTGTTTTCATTTAAAAAAAATGTTTATGACATTGAAAACTACATATTAAATGTTACAAATAATTACATAAATAAAATAAAAAATAGTAGAAGTGAAAAACGTTTTATATATTCATTAAAAGAAATAAATAGTAAAGAAAGTATAAAATTATGGCATGAACAAGAATTTAAAACAACACGCAATTTTGATAATATGTTTTTTAAAGATAAAGAAGATGTTTTACGTAAAATAGATTTTTTTGTAAATAATAAAAACTGGTATGAGAGTGGAGGTCATCCATATTGTTTGGGTATTGGGTTATCAGGACTACCAGGAACAGGAAAAACATCTTTTATAAAAGCACTTGCAAAGTATTTAAATAGACATTTGGTGATTATTCCGTTAAATAAAATAAAAACAGAAAATGATTTTTATGATGCATATTTTGATACAAAATATAATCAAAATAACGCAGAAAAAATAGAATTTAAAGATAAAATAATTGTATTTGAGGATATAGATTGTATGTCTGATATAGTATTGCAACGTGAAAAAAAAAATAATTATAAAAATGAAAATTATAAAAAAGAATTGGAAAAAGATGATAGTAAAGATGATAAGAGTGAATCAAAAAGTTTTCAAGATGTTATGTTAAAAACAGTGTGTGAAATGTCCAATTCAAATTCAAATACGGTAAATAAAACAGATCAATTTACATTATCGTTTCTATTAAATACACTAGATGGTATTTTTGAAACAGAAGGACGTGTATTAATAATAACAAGTAATCATTATGATAAATTAGATCCAGCACTAACACGTCCTGGTAGAATTGATATTTCTTTAGAAATGGGTCAATTAGATTATGATATTATTCACGAAGTTTATCAGAAATCATTTCATTCAAAAATACCAAAAAAATATCATGAAGATTTAAAAAATATAAAAATATCACCATGTGAATTAGTAAATTTAAAGAAAACATTAAATATAGACAAAAATGAATTTTTAAAAAAATTACTTGAATATCAAAAATAATTGATATAAAATTGAAATGTATAAATTAATATATTTTGTATATATTAATATATAATGAAACAATTAAATCATGCACATGAAGTTATGAATGAAATGAGCAAAAGTTTGATCGATAAAAAAGAAGAAACCTTAATCGATAAATATTTTTGTTGTTTTAATAAACGGAATGAAAGTATTACAAGTGATGATTTACCAACTTGGGCTAACAATGATGATCATATTCATGATGGTAAAATTAAGAAAAAAATTTTGACCTTTTCACATCATTAAAATTACAAAAAGAATTGAAAAATAATTATAATTTAAAGAAAAATATTATAACTTATATTATAATATTTTTTATGAATTTATTTTTATCGAAATTTATTCGTTCTATTACTTCAAAAGATAATATACCAAAAAAATGTTATTATTATTTACAATTACCTGATTCGACAAATTGTTTATGTGATTGCGTAAACACTTGTAAATTTAAACCACCAACGATTGTAAATTTCAAATATATAAATAATTATTATCAACATCATCAAAAAGAAATATACATTTTACAGAAAAAATATAAACAATATATATAGATGTGTGACTTTATATTTAAATTTATAAAAAAAAAAGATTCAATGAAAACAAAATTGCTTACAGAAGATGAATTAAAACAACACAATAATAAAGAAATAAAACAAGATAAAAAAATAGATGATGAAGTTTCAAGTAATGCCTCAACTGAAGTTCGTTTTAGACAGTAATATCTATATTAATATCAAAATGTTCTGAAATGATTTCTAAAAGTTTACTTTGATTTTTTTCTAATTCTGTTATACGTTTATGTAATGATTTTAAGTCATGTATGTCATTTGTTACTACAGTTTCTATTTTCTTTTTTTGTTCTGTGATTTCTTCTTGTGTTTCATGAGCAATATTTTTCATCTTTATTTCTGTAGTGGTTCCTACAATCACATTTGCATTGGTTTCTATACTTGTTTCACTATCTGTTTTTTTTATTTCAATTGTCTCTAGTTGATTTTCATTTGATTTATTATCATTTTCCTTATGATTACTACTTGAATTATTATTGATGTGAATACTTTGATCGTAAGATCTTTCTTTAATTTTATTTTCGATTAAATATTCAATATTATGAATACTTTCATCATCGTTTTTGTCACTAAAATCAATATCAGGTGGTCTTTCTAACTTCATTGCTTTATTAAAATCTTCTTGTGTATTTTTTAATTTTTCTTCAAAATCATTTCGTCGTACATTTTGGATTTCTTCATGAGTTAAAACATAATTATCTTCAAATATATTTATCTTTTTCTTTTTAACACTATTTAATTTTTTCATAATGTCTTGTATAAAAATTTTGTTTTTTTCCATTAAACTTAAATTAGGTGTTTTACTATTTATTAAATTTACACTTTCATTGAATAATACAATGACATTTTCATAATCTTTATTAGTATAATTATTAAATGCGTTATTGTCTTTTAATAATTCCCATAACATTTGTTTATTTTGATTAGTGTTCATAATATAAAATAAAATAAAAAATTTTATATTATTATTTATTTATAATATTATTTATATAATAATATTATTTATATACTATAAAATATATTGATGTCATTGTCAAAATTTACTTTTTTAAAAAAGAATACTAATTTATCAGGAGGATCACTTGAATTTAGCAAGGATGGTATGAAATTATATGTCGCAAAAAATAATATAATTAGTCAGTATAAATTATCAAAACCGTTTGATATAGAAACAACTACATTAGAAAGTAGTCAAAATTTAAATGATGGAACCAATAAATTTGCAAGAATAAATTCAATGAGGTTCAATGAAGATGGAAGTAAATTATACGTTGCCACAAGTTATGTAAGTTTTTTTTTCAATAGTACAACACAAAATTATGGAAATGCTTTATTAGCAGCAACAAGTGCTGGTCGTGAACTAGCAACAATAGTAAATGCAACTGAGAATGCTTATATCGTTTCAATTATTAATACCACGTCATATATTGGTGGTACAAGTAGTGGTGGTCATGGTAGTGATAGAACTTCTACTTATTGGAGTTGGAATGATGGTAGTACTTGGGATTATGTTAACTGGAACACTGGTGAACCTAATGATACTGGTGGTAATGAAGATAATTTAGAAATCAGGACGGATGGTCGTTGGAATGATATCGGCGCGGGATTTACGACTCGCGGATCTGTACAAATGGCAACTTCTTATGAAGTACGTGAATATGATTTACCAAGAAAATATTATATAAATACTTTTCTTTATAAACAGTCTATTTCTTTAAATTATCCAACCATTTCTTTATCTATACATAATAACGGTCGAAAAATGTTAATATCATCAAACAATTTAATTTATAATTATAGATTATCTAAATCTTATGATATTACTTCAAACTCACTTGATTTAACAACTTCATTTACTAACCCTCATGCAAGAGGTTTTATCTTTAGTTTGGATGGAATAAGAATGTTTATTCTTGGTAGTAATAACAAAATATATAATTATCAAACAAAGGCATTTTCTACAGCGAGTATGAAAAGTGTTAATGATATTTTTGATTTTATACAAAGTTCTAATCCACGTGATATTACATTTAATAATAATGGTACTAATATGTATATTATTGATGATATTAGTGGAATATATGTATTTAAAGGATCCTCCTCAGTTTCTTTATTTCGAATCAAACCGAAAACATCATCAAAACAAATAGATCCTGTAAAAGAAGTAATCGAATTTCTGGAATCTTTGACACAAAAAGAAATAAATAATAATACATTACAATTCTTGATTTCACGTTATAGAAATAATAGAGAAGCACTCATGAAAATAGAAAAAGCATTTGGTGTTTCTATTGTATATTAAATATAGACTAAAAAAAATTGAAAAAAAAAATGAAAAATAGTCCAAATTATATAAAAAAAATGGAGAATTTAAACTTACAAAACTTTATTAACGATTTGTGCAAACAAGTTGAGTCTAGAGAAAATAACTCTAGAAAAAATGCTGATTATCAGTGGAGTGAATTGGTTCCATTTCTAATTTTAAAGAATAAAATTAGAAGTAAACAAGATGTAACTGTTTCGCTTGTAAATAGTTATGATATTGATATTAGATATTATTATGACTTATTGGATGCTAGTGAAAAAGAAGTAAACAATTATATTAATAATTTTTACAAAGAATTATTATATAACGTTGTCACACAAAAATTTGAATTGTTTGAAAGTGATGTGTCAATTAAAGATGTATTGTTAACTGGTAAAAAAATCACATCATTAAAATCTGAACACAAAGAGTTATATTTAAAAATAGAATCTGTTGATGAAAAAGATAGAAAGGGTGATTTATTTATATTAATGGAAGATAATAGATTAATTGGTCTATCTATAAAAAAAGACAATGCTTGTCAAATTACAAATTGGTCTATTGAAAAGATTATGGACGAAAGCAGTTATATCTTTGACGTGAAACCAAAAGAAATTCGCAAAAAAATTTTAGATGATCTTTGTCCATCCGAAGAAAGAAAAAAAATGAGTACAAAAGAAAAACGCGAAAAAGTACAAGATAAATATGAATTGATGAAAGATACAAATGATATTATGACCCCATACAAATTATCAATAGATAATTTTATTAAATCTGATATTGATTATATTAGAAATGTATTTATTGAAGGTGTATCGCAAAAAAATAATTTAGGGTATGAATTGTATACATTTAATGGTGAAACTTTGAAATCTAATAATAGTGATTATGATTATCTTGTAAGTAAAAAAAATACAATCAAATTTATTTGCGATGATTCTATGTTTCAAAAAGATAATGTGGATATATCACATTATTCTAGAAATGCAGCAAAAATGTGGTATTTTATTAGTGTAGATAATGAAATATTATATAGATGTGAAATAAGGTGGAAAGGAGATTGTGATGCGTCACCACAAATGCTAATATTTCATAGTAATGTAAAAGAAAAATTAGAAAAACAAAAAATGAAATTAGAAAAACAAAAAGCAAAAAAAAAAGAAAAAGAAGTATTAGAAAGAAATAAAAAGATAGTAAAAAATGTTAAGTCAGATGTCAAAGATTGGATGTTAATTTATAAAATGATGATAAAAAATGATGTTATAAACAATATTAAAACTATTGTTAAAAATAAAAAGTAGATTGTTTATTATTTAATATTAATTAAATTTTTTTATCAATTAATATTAATGGAAAATAATTATATTTTACAGACAACACCTTTGTTTATTTTTATTTTATTGATTTCAGGTAATTATATTGGAGAATTATTACCTTGTAAAGTTCAATATTTTGTTTCAAATAACATATATTTTAAACATTTACTTGGATTTATGACTTTATTATTTTTTGTAGTGATTACCATGCCAACAGTATTTGGTGACAGATTAATATTAAATAGTTCATTATTATATCTTTTTTACTTATTTTTCATTAACACTTATTATAAAATTTTTATTTTTAATGTCGTTATATTTGCGTTTATATATTTAGTAGATATATATTTGGGTAATATGCAAAATCAAAGTGAAAAAGAGGAAACAGATGATAAAAGTGACAATAAAATATTATTTGAAAAAATAAGATATGTATTATTGTGGGTAATAACTACGACAACATTCTTAGGATTTTTAATATATTTGGGTAATAAAAAACGTGAATATGGTAAGAAATTCAATTATCTAACATTTATATTTGGTAAACCATCATGTTTAAATAAATCACCAAAAATAACATCTTATCTTGAAGAAATTAAATATGCCTTCCGTTAGATTTTATTCAAAATATTTTTTCATTTTATTTGCCATGTTGTGTTTGTATATTTCTATTAAATATTTTTCTTGCATTGTTTTATTTTGTAATGCTGAATATTTTTCAAAAAGATAAAAAATATCTTTATTGCTGTCACAATTATTACATTTTTCGTTATTATCGTTGTTTTCATTATTACATTCAGAACAATTATCGTAATATTTTAAAGCATTTAATTTTAACAATGGAGTTTTTCTAAAACTATTCATTTTAAATGAGTAACAATAAAGAAAGAAGAGAACAAATAGATATATTTGTATCATTTTAATTTATATCAATATTATATTTTAAATAAAAATGTAAATTATTTAAAATAATCACTACATGTAATGTATATGGAAATCTTTGAAATTTCTCAATACTTACCAGAAAAATTAAATTATAACATATCATTATTTATAATGAATGGTTTACATTTACCTATCCTTGCTTTTATAAGTTATTTATTAGGTGGTGATCTTCTACTAACATTTTTTATTTTTATGAAATTAGTACCATATAATTACTTTAATTGTTTTCAATGTTTTGTAGAAGATAATGAGTTTTATTATTTCAAACATATGATAAGATTAACTGATACCGGTCATATTGCGTCAATGATTTTTTATTTTAATCGTGCATTTTTACCAATTGCACATAATGTACACTTTGTCATTACTTTTGCATATTGGTTTTGTCGTATTTTATTTAAGTTAAATGAAGATTATGATCAAATTGGTTTAGAATATAAAATAATAGAAATAGATCAATTATATACAATTTTAAATCATTCATCCCACTATCTAATAATGTGTTATTATTTATACAATAATGAAAATAGTTGTAATCTGTTTACCCAAGATACATTATATTATTCGTATATGTGGGTATACACATGGTTATTTGCTATTTATATTCCATGGGTAAAATTAACAAATGATTATGTTTATTCTGTATTAGAACCAAAAAATCACTTGATTTTCAAATTATTTATTGTAGTATTTGTGAACATGTTAGTATTATTATCAAATAATGTAATACCTACTATTTGTATGTTAAAATAAAAAATTGAAAAAATCTTATTATAATTAATTAAAAATTAACTATTATAATTAATTATGAGCAAAAAAAAAGAAATACCTACACATCAATTTCGTTTACTTGATTTTCAGGTTTTTAATAAAAGTGAATGTGTCGATGAAGATTGGGAATCAAATTTTGAAATACAAATGTTTGGAATTAATGAGGAGGGTAAGACATGTTCTATTTTTGTTGAAGAATACTTACCTTTCTTTTATATAAAAATCAATGATAATTGGAATCCTCAGCAAATTAATTCATATCAACAATTTATTAAAAAAAAAATCGGACAAAAATTAGCAAATAATATAGTTTCGTTTAAATTAACTTTCAAGAAACAACTGTATGGTTTTGATGAAGGCAAAAAATATAAATTTTTAGAAGTTAAATTTCAAAACACAACCTCATATAATCGAGTAAAATATTTATTTAAAAAAGATAAATATGCTGATCGAAAAACGCTTGAGTATTTAAAGTATTATACACAATTATATGAAGCAAATATTCCACCTTTATTAAGATATTTTCATATTCAAAATATTAGTCCTTCTGGTTGGATAGAAATAAAGAGTTTTAATGCAATCGATAAACAAACTACATGTGATTTTGAGTTTAATATTCAGTTTGATAAAATCATACCATTAAATGATAAGGAAACTCCAGTACCATATAAAATATGTAGTTTTGATATAGAGGCTAGTTCAAGTCATGGTGATTTTCCTGTAGCAATTAAAGATTATAAAAAATTAGCTGTTGATATAGTTGCTTATATTGAAAGTATTGAATCCGCATGGAAACAATATGGTGAGTCAACACAAAAACAATTATTGAATGATTTGCTTATGGAAGCATTTTCATTGAAAAAAAAGAAAAATGTAGATATCGTTTATCCCAAAAAGAAAATTACAAAAGAAAAGTTGAAGCAATGTCAAGAAATATTATATTTAAAAAAGTTGGAAGATGTTTACGTAGAAGAAAAAAAAGTAGACAAATTTAAAAAAAATATTGAAGAGGATGACGAGGATGATGATAAAAAAATAAATTTAAAAAAATTTATGCCATTAACATTGTTGGAAATGTTTAAAAATAATCCAACTCATGATGAAAAAGTAACATTTCTAACAATGTATCTTTCTGTTTTACCAGAATTAGAAGGTGATAAAGTAACATTTATTGGATCTACATTTTTAAATTACGGAAAAAAAGATACATATAAAAATAATATTATTGTTTTGAATACATGTAGTGAAATGGAAAATGTTGAGAATGCAGAAATTGAAACGTATGACACAGAAAAACAGGTTTTATTGGCATGGAAAAATCTAATAAAACGCGAGGATCCAGATATTATTATTGGATATAACATATTTGGTTTTGATTATGATTTTATGTTTAAAAGATCACAAGAAAATAACTGTGTAGAAGAATTTTTAGAACTTTCTAGAAATCGAGATGAAATTTGTGGTGATATTCAAGATGATGGTAAATACAATATAGAAGAAAGTAAAATTGTCATTGCAAGTGGTGAACATGATTTAAAATATATTAAAATGCCTGGTCGTATTCAAGTTGATTTGTATAATTATTTGCGTCGTGATTACAATTTAACATCTTATAAATTAGATTATGTATCAAGTCAGTTTATAGGAGATGATGTTATAAAAATAGAACATGTTACTAATGATAAAGATTATACGATTATTTATACGAAAAATATGATGGGTATTCAAGAAGGAAGTTATGTTCATTTTGAAGAAATAAGTCATAGTAGTGACTATTATAAAGAAGGTGCGAAATTTGTCATAGAAAAAATAGATCATGAAAATAAATCATTTTACATAAAAAATCATGAAGAATTAAATATGAAGAAAAAGGTACGTTGGGGATTAGCAAAAGATGATGTCACACCGCAAGATATTTTCAGATTATCAAATCAAGGTGCAGATGAACGTGCAACTGTAGCAAAATATTGTATTCAGGATTGTAACCTAGTTCATCATTTGATGAATAAGATTGATGTAATTACTGGTTTTGTAGAAATGTCAAAAATTTGTAGTGTACCTATAGAATTTTTAGTAATGAGAGGTCAGGGTATTAAATTAACTAGTTTTATTGCAAAAAAATGTCGTGAAAAAGATACTTTGATGCCTGTTCTTGAAAAACCAGATTATGGTGATCCTGTTGAAAATGAACAATGGAATGGTTATGATGGTGCTATAGTTTTGGATCCTAAATGTGATTTATACTTGGATAATCCTGTAGCTTGTGTTGATTATGCTTCGCTATATCCTTCATCTATGATTAGTGAAAATTTATCACATGATAGTAAAGTTTGGGTAAAAGAATACGATCTAAAAGATAATTTAATAAAACAAGAAGGTATCCGTGATACAAGTGGTAATTATGTTTATGATAATTTAAAAAATTATAAGTATGTAAACATTAAATATGATACTTATTCTTGGAAAAAAAATGAACGTGGTAAATTAGAAAAGATTGTATCTGGATATAAAGTGTGTAGATGGGCACAATTTCCCAAAGGAAGGAAAGCAATTATGCCTGCTATTTTGGAAGAATTGCTTGCTGCTAGAAAATCGACGCGTAAATTAATTCCACAGCAAAGTGATGATTTTATGAAAAATATTTTAGATAAACGTCAACTTAGTTATAAAATCACTGCTAACTCATTATATGGTCAATGTGGTGCTAAAACAAGCACATTTTTTGAAAAAGATGTTGCGGCATCAACAACTGCAACTGGAAGATTACTATTGATATACGCAAAAAAAGTTATAGAATCTGCATATGGTAATGGTAGAATATGTGAAACAAAACATGGTAAAATAAAAACATTTGCTGAATATATTTATGGAGATACGGATTCCGTATTCTTTACTTTTAATTTGGAAGATTTAGATGGAAAAAAAATTAGAGGAAAAAAGGCATTGGAGATAACTATTGAGTTAGCAATAGAAGCAGGTGAATTAGCAACAAAATTTTTGAAAAAACCACATGACTTGGAATATGAGAAAACATTTATGCCCTTTTGTTTGTTATCTAAAAAAAGATATGTTGGTATGCTTTATGAAGATAATCCAAACAAATGTAAACAAAAAAGTATGGGAATCGTTTTAAAAAGACGTGATAATGCTGCTATTGTTAAAGATGTTTATGGAGGAATTATAGATATATTAATGAAAGAACAAAATGTAAATAGTTCTGTTGAATTCTTGAAAAAAATGTTACATGATTTAGTAAGTGGCGGAATAAGTATTGATAAATTATTAATCAGTAAATCTTTACGATCACATTACAAAAATCCGAAACAAATTGCACATAAAGTTTTGGCAGATAGAATGGGAGTAAGAGATCCTGGTAATAAACCAGGTGCTGGTGATAGAATTCCTTTTGCTTATATTGTAAATAAAGATAAAAAGGCGTTACAAGGTGAAAAGATAGAACATCCGCAATATATTAAAGATAACAAAGTAGAATTAGATTATGAATTTTATATTACAAATCAGATTATGAAACCTGTTCAACAATTATTTGCTCTTATTATTGAGCAATTACCTGATTATAAAAAAAAACCATTATCTTGTAAAAAATTAAAAAAGATAATGGAAGAATATGATAATGAGTATGATTTTGAAACAGCAATGAAAAAAAAAGAGGCATATAGATGTGCCGAAGTGAAAAAAATATTATTTGATCCCTTTTTACATAAATTAATTCAGCAAAAAAACAATACAATTACAAATTTCTTTCAAAAAAAATAATTTATGGTGTGAATATGAATTATATTTGAATAGTTTATTTTAATAGAATAATTATTCTATTTTTTTTTGAATTTTTAGATTTAAAACTATTTCTAAATCGTTATTTAAGGGGACAACAACTTGGTTGGTTCCATAATAATCTTTAATATCCTCTGGTGTAAAAACACCATCTTCATCATTTTTCTTCGGCACTATTTTGCCTTGTTTCTTGAATTTTTTATATTCTTCAATAACAGAATTTCTTTTTTGTTTTAGTGTTTCATCTGTTATTAAACCTATATCTTTTTCTATCATGGCTGTTGCATAATCTGTCATTTTGTTAAATAAAACAGCACCAAAAACTCTTTCTATAACATTTAAATATTGTTGTTTAATTTGTCGTAAAAGATTTTGTTTAACACTTTCTTCTACATTTTGAAACCTATTTTTGTTCAATTTCATTTCCATGTTAACCCATCTGATAAAGAATGGAATATGTAAAATAGTATATAACTTATTAGAATTATTATTTATATAATAACCAGTATTCAGATCCATGAATTCGCCTTTATCGAAATAAACATCGGCTATCTCATCGTCTAAATATGTTCTCAATTCACTACTTAATGATAAAGTTTTAAACTCTTCCTCATCAATAAACTCAACGCCTTTATGTGTTCGTTTTCCAAAAACAGGAATCGTTGCAAATGGGTCCAAGTCTGGAGTTGTTTCTTTTGCGTTATTAATAGTTGAAAAAACTAATTTCATTATGTAATATAATAATAAATAAATTTATACAAAAAAAATAACTATTACAAAAATACAAATTTCTTTCAAAAAAAAATAATCATATATATTAATGACAATATCAAATAATATTTCAAAATTAAATGAATTAATGAAAGTTTTAGGTTCACAATTAAAAATAGTTTATGGTAGTATTGAACGTTTAGGTAAAAAAAATAAAATAAACTGTTGTGTTTCGATGCGTGAAAAATACGAAGATTATTATAATTTGTATGTTGATTTTATAAACAAATATAATGCGATATTAACAAAAATAAAAAAAGGAAATGAAAATGCTATTCAAGAATTAAAACGGCAAATTAATTTAACTCAACAATTTTCTAATGATTTATTTAAATTTGATAATCAAATTATCGACTTACAAAATGAATTATATAAAATAAAAGATGATCCAGATAAATTGGCAACATTTCAGTTAAAATATAATATGCCTAGAGTACCAAAGAATAAACCGTTAATATTACCCAATGTACCAAAACATAAACCAAATATAACTAAAAAAGGAGGTCGCTATAGAAAAAAAAACAAAAAAAATAGAAAAAGCAGAAAAAGCAGAAAAAGAAATACACGTAACAAAAAAAAATAAATTGATATATATTATCTTTTTTTATATATATCAAATGTGGTCAGAATATGATTTATGGTCAGATAGTAGACAACGTGTATTATCTGTATTAGAGGCAATGAATCGTCCCAAAGTTGAATATTATTTTTGTTGTTTTAAAAAAACAACATACCAACAAGAAGAAAATGAATGTCCATATAATTTATATAAAGACGATGAAATAAAATGTGATACAATAAATCCTTTCACATTTAATTAAAAATATATTTGTTGATTCATTTTTTTATACATTATTAATTTCATCATCGCTATCTACACTGTTTTCTTCATTATTTTCTTCATTATTTTCTTCATTTTCACTTATAATTTCGTCTTCATTAACATTATTATTTGTATCATTATGTAATGCATTATCAAAATTATAACTGTTCATATTTCTTCTTAAAGGACTATTTAAAACATCATTAAATATATTTGTTAATTCGTTTGTCATATCATCTAATGCTTGTTCAGTTATTACTTCTAAATTATCATTTGTTGAACTAACTATATCATTTGCAATGCGTTGAGTAATATTATTAATTGAACTATTTGCATTATTTAATTGTCTCCAGAAAAAAATATTAGCATTGTCATTATCAGTTGGTATAACACCATTTGAAACTATATTTTGTAGAGGATTATTTTGTGATCTATTTTCTGATGTATTTTCTGGTGTATTTTCTGGTATATTTTCTGGTATATTTTCTTCTAGATTTGAATTATTTATTGGTAATAAATTTCTAATATTTTCTTCATTGTTCATGTTAATATTAATATTATTATAATTTCTAATATCATATCTACATAATGGACATCGAACATTTTCACGAAACCAATTTCTTAGAGGTTCAGGTGTAAAAATATGTCCACAATATCTAATTCTCATAACTGTATCTTGAGGTTCAAATCTACGAATTTCAATTGGACAGTTAGCATTTTGTGGATTTAGAATACTATCAAACTGTAATAATTCTGTTGCATTTGTAATTTGATTTTCTGAAGGTCTAACAATAACAGGTCTTAAAAAATCATCTAAATTTTCTTGATTAGGAATCATCATCGATACTAGTAAATTTGATATATTATTATTTGTTCTAGGTGTAGGAGTAGGAAGTGGTCTAGTATTAAATCTACTATTATATCTATTGCTAAATCTAGTATTAAATCTAGTGTTTGGTCTGGAAATAGGTCTAGGAAATAATTGTCTTTGTAACATTGGTCTTGTAAATGTCGAAGAATTTCTAGGTGTATTATTATTATTGAAACTATTACTAGTATTATTGTTTGTATTAGTATTAGTATTAGTATTAGTATTAGTATTAGTAATTGTATTTGTATTTGTACCGTTTTCTCTATAAACTGGTGTATCATTATTATTTTGACTGTTATTTTCAGTATTATTTGGTGTTGCTTCACTGCGTCTGTCGTTTTCATTACGGACATCAAAATGATTAAAGACAGGAGTTACTGGAGGTCTTGGATCAAATATACTAATATTTTGATTTACAGGAGGAGGTGTATCAAAAAAATTGGTATTATTTCTTCTAGTTCTAATTTCATTTTCATATATTTCATCATACAACATTGTTCTAAATGTTGTTTCTTGTCTACTCATAATAGTTATAATTTGCTGTATTAAATTATGTGACGAATTCATGTTTTCAATGTATGCATTCAAGATTCTTTCATATGTAGAATTATCATTATTTGACATTAGTATATATTAATATTATTTTTATAAATTGTTTAAATAATAAATTTTAATGTTATATATATGAGTCAAGGTGACGGATTATCAGGATTAATAAATTTAGGAAATACATGCTATTTGAATTCAATAATACAAGGATTAAGTCATTGTCATGAATTTACAGATATTATTCATAAAGAAAAAACAAAAAAAAATATGAAAAATATCATAGAAAGTAAATTATTACATGAATTTGGTGAGTTACACAAACTATTATGGAGTAAAAATTGTATTATAAAACCTGGTAAATTTTTATCCGTTTTACAAGAAGTTGCTAGAAAAAAAAACATGTTAGAATTTACAGGTTATGATCAAAATGATGTAAGTGAATGCTTATATTTTTTTATAAATTGTTTCCATGAGTCACTACATCGTGAAGTGACTATGACAATAGATGGCGAACCAAAAAATAAAACAGATGTTCTTGCAATTAATTGTTTTAAATCTAAGAAAAATTTTTATGAAAAAGAATTTAGCGAAATGTTAGATATATTTTATGGGTTTATATGTGTTGAAAAAACAAAACTATCAGACAATTCTATTGAATATATACCAGAACCATATTTTATATTAAATTTACCCATTCCTCCTGGTAAAATGGAAACAAATTTATATGAATGTTTTGATACATATTTAGAGTCATCAAAATCAGTTGATAATGATTGTAAAAGACGTACTTTGTTTTGGAGTTTACCTAATGTCTTAATAATTAGTTTACAACGTTTTCATGGTACAAGTTTACGTAAAAATCATAGTTTAGTAGATTTTCCGATCGATAATTGTGATTTAACAAAATATGTGGAAGGTTATAATTCAAAATCTTATATTTATGAATTATTTGCTATTTGTAATCATAGTGGTTCAATGGCAGGAGGTCATTATACAAGTATGGTAAAGACAAGAAAAAATAATTGGTATCATATGAATGATAATCAGGTTAATAAAATTGAAAAAGAAAAATTAGTATCAAAATTAGCATATTGCTTTTTCTATAGAAAAAAAACCCTCTAATCTATATATATGGGAGTAACTGTTGAATCTGCAACATTATCATCAAATATGTATGACTTTATAACAAATATTTTGACAAGTCCAATTATTTTAATTATTGTTGGTTTAATTTTAGTTAAAATCACAATAAATAAAGGTTCTTTAGGTGAAAATGAAAAACCTTCAATGAGTATTTTAGAAATAATTTTAGTATCATTATTTATATTTTTAGTAATTGTAAATGGTTTATTATATTTTTTTGGTATAGATATAACTACAACTGTTAGTGATATTTTAACAAATAAACCAAAAATAGATATAAATGTTACAGATTCAGGTATTAGAAGTGAAGTATTTCACATACCGGGAAATCATTATGTATATCCAGACGCAAAAGCATTATGTAAAGCATATGGTGCACGTTTAGCAAATTATGATGAAATAGAAGAAGCTTATAAAAAAGGTGCTGAATGGTGTAGTTATGGATGGTCTGAAGGGCAAATGGCATATTTCCCTACTCAAAAATCAACATGGAATAGTTTACAAAGCAAAGATGGTCATGAAAATGATTGTGGACGTCCAGGTATAAATGGAGGATATATTGATAATCCATCTGTTCGTTTCGGTGCAAATTGTTATGGTGTTAAACCACATATGACTGAAAAAGATAAAGAATATATGAAACAATTACAAAATCAAGAAACAATTATTGAAACACCAAAAGAAAGTGCTATTGACAAACGTGCTGAATCCTACAAAGATAAACTATCAGAAATATTAATAAATCCATTTAATAAAAATAAGTGGAGTCGTTATAAACGTATTTAACATGCGGATTCTTCAGAATCAATAAAAATTTCATTTAATGTAGATGTTTCATGAATATCTACATTTTGTTTATTTTTAAGATAGCAATGAAGACTTATTAATAAAATATCACATAATGCTAAAAATGAATTTACTGTTATTAATGGATATAATTTGAAATGAGTTGAATATGGGAAAAATAAAATTTGAGTCAATAAATTCATGTATATTGTTTGCATAGAAAGATCTTCTATTTTTTTCTTTTTAAACGAAAGATAAACTTGAGGCATCATCATTAAACATGCGTTTCCTGAAGCAATATATCCTAAAATTAAGAATACATTCATTTAATTAGTATGAAATTGAAATATTTAATAGGTTTGTTAATATATTTACATAACCATGAAATCCAGTATAATTTTAATTATTTTATTTTTACATTTTTTTACTTCATATTCATTATTTGAAAAGTTTATTAATAAAATAAAAAATACGATTGTTAAAAAAAATATTGATTTAAATGATGATAATTTTGTATATGAAATTATTTGGGACGCAGGAGAAGTACCTTGGGAAGTTGCTGAATATGAAGAATGGGACAATAGTAGTTTGGCAAAAATAATTGTAAATAAAAAAAATATTACTTATTTAAAAGATAAAATAGACGATTTATATGATGAAAATAAAGATTTAATAAATTCTATACAAGAAAAAATCTATTCCAAAGATGATATGATAAATATAATGAGTAATGATCTTCCAGAAAATATAAATTTAATTAATAACATAAATCCAGAGGAATTAATTGTAGCAACTATAATCGGAACAGTAATTGGAAAAATTATTTATGATAATAAGTTAGAAATACTTGAAAATGTTAAATACAACAAAATAGATGAAAATAATATAATACTAAATAAGGTGTTAAATAAAAAATTATTAAAAAAGAAATTAAAAATATTGAAAACTATCATTGTATTTGGATTATTTTATGTAAGAGGAATAAAATCTACATCTTAATCTTCGTGTAAAATAAAATTATCTGTTTCAAACATGAGTTTATTACATAAAATCAAAGAATCATATAGGTTATTACATGTTACTGTTTGGATTGTAAAGTAATTTTTGGATTGAAATTGTCTTGCTTGACATACTAATGGTTTATCATATAAAATAGATTGTAAATCTATATCACGACAAATTATATTTTTTGATGCTTTAATCATTTTATTTTGTACTTCACAGTAATACTCTTTTTGTATTACATTTTCAGCATCTTTCCAGTCACCAGATAATATTTGTAAAAAGTAAGGTAAATTTTTTAAATAAGATTGTGTCACTGCGATACGTACTGCATATTCAGGAAATAATAAACAGATCGTATCTTCATTATGAATAAAATACTTGGTATCGTTTGATAAATGCCTAGAACGACCACTATAATCTAAAATTTGACCATAAAACAGTTCATTTGCCACAAATGAATCATAAATGTTATATTTATTTTGAAGATAAACCTCGAGATCGTCTATCGTAAATTTTTGTGAAGTATTTGTTTTCCAAAAATTGGTTATTTCTTCTAAATAAGACATATTAAAGTTTAACAATTATTAAAAATAATTATTAAATTTCAATTTTATACTTTTTTTCGTGTTGATCGTTTTTTCTTAATTCTCTTTTTTCTGGTTTTTTTAATAGTAATATCATTGTTTTTTAAAAATAAATCAAATCTATTACTATCTAATACTTCATTTTTATTAATTTTTGTAATGTTAGTATTGTTTTTATATAAATGATTTACTATTAATAATCCGGCAGGTACAGCTAAATTTGTTAAATTACCTCCTAATTGTTGTTCTATTCCTTGACTTTCGATATTATTATTATCATCTGTGAAATGTTTTATTAAATTACCACCGTACATATATGTTAATGATATTTATTAATTATTATAAAGACGCTTAATATTTGTTTCAGTCTTACTTTCCCTATTACTTTTAATATAATTCATAATTTGTTTTACAGTATCACTATTTTTAATTATCTCATTTAAACATTTCTCAACAAATTTTAAACTTAAAGGATTGGTTGTTTTATTTTCACTAAATTTTAATTTACCATCACTAATTTCAATAACAGCTTTTTGTAAATTATTTTCTTCAGCATAATTAAAAATTTTAAATTCTTCGTCACTCTTTTTATCACGTAATTCTTTTACTTTATCTTGTAATTGTTTAATTTGATTATCGTAGTGAACCCAGTTTTTAATTGATTCTTCGAATGTGGACATAATAATTTAATATATTAAAACTATTTTATTATGTTTACATAAATAATTTAACGTCTAGATTTTCTTGAACGTTTTTGCATTTTTTTTTGTAAAGCTAATAAACCAAATGGTACAACGGCTCTTTCAATAGCTGCTGCCATACCTCCACGTTTTTTTCTAGATTTACGTGCTTTACGGGATGCTTTACGTGCTACTTTGCGTGATGGTTTACGTGATTTTCTATTTCTACGTGTTTTTCTTTTGCCGCCGCATTGGCTGACACCTGGTGGACATGTATGATTTGCCATTATAATATATATATAGGAAAAAATTTTATAGCAGTAGATTTTTGTGATATGTATATTTATTATGAATCAGTAAGATAAATATTCCTAAAATTAAGAGAAAACACAAAGATATAAAAATGATAGTTAAATAAATATATGGTTGAATTTCTTGAATTATGATATCTATTATTGGTCTTAAAAAAATTTTCATTTCATTTTTAAAATCTTCTGTTTCCATTAAAGTTAAACATTCATGGAAAAAGGATTTAGTCTTTGGCATTAATATACGCATATTGAAGATTTTTGCGTGAATAACGATTAAATTTTATATTTTAAAAAAATATATGGTAAATAATAATATTCAATTCCCTGATAACAATTATGACTTTAACAAAGTTTCTTTAGCAAACCCAGTTGTTTTACAGCAACAAAATTATTTTTCAAAATTATTGTACAATGATAATGAAATTTATATTCAAATGCCAAAATGTTGTAGTAAACAGGGTTTTGTAAATTCATCTAAAAGATATTATTGTGATTTAATGTTTTCAAACACAAACAATACAATTATAGAGTGGTTTGAAAAATTAGAATCGAGTGTTCAAAAATTAATTTATGAAAAAAGAAAAAATTGGTTCCATGAAGATATTGATCAAAATGATATAGAAAATATTTTTACATCTCCATTGAGAACATACAAATCTGGAAAATTTTTTTTATTAAGAACTATGTTGAATAGTCCTAGAATGTTACAAACAAATAATTTATCTATTTTTGATGAAAATGAAAATGAAATGACAATGAACGATGTGAATGAAAATACTAATTTTATAAGTATTTTACACATACATGGTGTTAAATTTTCATCCAGAAATTTTCAGATATTTATTGAAATGAAGCAAATGATGGTAATTAATAATGAAACAGTATTCAACAAATGTTTAATTAAGGCATCTGATAATAATGAAGAAAATAATGAAGTTATTAATGAAGAAAATTCAAATATGAATAAAGAAGATAAGACAATTGTAAAGAAAATAACTACAGAAAAAGAGGATGTAAAAGAGGAAGTAAAAGGTGGAAAACAAGAAAAGAATGAAGATGAAGATGTAAATGAAAATGACCAAATAGAGAAACATTTAGATGAAACTGAAACAATAGAAAAAGAAGAAATTATAGATAGTAATAATGAAACTAATGAAATCGCTGCAATTGAAGATTTAACAGATAAGATATCTAGTGAAAAAGTAGAAATACAAAATGAAAATAAAGATAATAATTTAAGTGAAGTAAATTTAGCTGTTTTAAACTTAGAAAACAATAAAAAAGATTTAGAAGAAATTGAATTGGATATTAATGATCCTACAAAATTAGAAACAATTACATTGAATAAATCAACAGAAAAATATTTGATTGAATATAGAGAAGCAAAGGAAAAAGCAAGAAAAGCAAGAATAGTTGCTTTAAAATCATTGTTGAAAGCAAAAAATATTAAGGATAAATATTTGTTAGATAATATGGAAATTAGCGATGATGAAGATGATAATACAACAATTCATACAAGTGATTTAGAAAGTAATATCGATTCTTTAGAATCTTTATCCGACGATGAAGAAATTGAAGAGAGTTAATTATTTTAATTACACATTTTCATTATTTTTTTTTATACTAATTTATTATAGAATGGCTTCATTAATGAAAAAGGTTTCTTCATTTTTATCTAGAAATATGATTTTAGTCATAGCACTAATTGTTGGTATCGTAGGAATTAGTTTATATTCTAATTCCAAAGGTATGGACATGGATACAATGGCAAATAATCTTGCTTATCAAGGTGACTCTGATTCAGCAGAAATGATGGAAGACGGAAATGATGGTTTTTCACCTTCTGATGCATTAGATGTTGATCCAGCCGGTCCTTTAGGAACTAATCAAGATTTTGCTCAAGTAGATAATTTACAAACAAATACTCAAGGTTTAGCAAGTGTTAAAGAAGAATCTCAAGATCCTAAAGATTTATTACCTCGTGATGTAAATAGCGAATGGGCAAGATTAAATCCTGTAGGTCAAGGTGATTTAAATGATGTAAATTTACTAAAAGCAGGACATCACATTGGTATTGATACTGTTGGTCAATCATTACGTAATGCTAACTTACAATTACGCGCAGATCCTCCTGTTCCACAAGTAAATGTTGGTCCATGGAATAATACAACTATTGAATCCGATAAAAATAATGCTCGTCGTCCTTTAGAATAATTTTTTAAGACAAAATATAAATATAAACAAAATATATGTTGAAAATAGATATTTTAGGATATATTTTAATCTTTTTAATAATGGTTTTAAGTTATAAAATTTGGAAGGAATCTGACCTATTTCAGTTAAAATGTATAATATCTAATAGAGATGGTAAACAGTATTGTGTTCGTGAAAGATCAAAATTACAATTAGCTGCGGATCTTTTAGCAGATGTATGCAACAGATGTCAAAAACTTATTGATTATGTGTATGAAAAAAATCCAGATGATGAAAGTATAAAAAGATTAAAAAGTAATTTTAGACCAGATAAGTTTCAAGAAACCTTACCAACTAGTACATTGACTGCTTATAGTGAAAATAAAGGTGAAAAATTAGCATTTTGTTTGAACACAACAAAAGAGGGAAATAAATTGATTGATATAAATACACTTACTTTTGTTGCAATACATGAACTTTCACATTTAATGACAAAAGAAATTGGTCATCCGCCAATATTCTGGAAAAATATGAAATTTTTGATTGTAAATGCTAAAAAAATAAATATTTATGATCCAGTTGATTATAAAAAAAAACCAAAAGAATATTGTGGCATGACAATTAAAGATAATCCTTATTATGATTTTTAATATATATATTTATATGCTTGATATATATGAGTAAAAATATATATAAAGCATTTGTATTTGATAATTTTACAAATAAATATAATATTTATGTTTTTGTAGGAAATTATACATTAGAAAAATTAAAGGAAATAGAAAATGATTTTAAACAGAATCCTCAAAATGAAATTTTCAATGAAATATTTAGTAAAAAAGATTTTAAATATTTTAACGATGATTTGTCAAATGTGAATTTTGTAAATGATTTGATTTATGAATCAAGTACTTTAGAAGAGATCACTTTAAAAATATCAAAGGTAACAAATATTACATATCAAGAATTATATTTATGTGGTGAAACAAGAGTTGATTTTGATTATGATGATCTTTTATATAATTTAACAAACGAGGGATATGTTGAAAAACAACGATTATTGTATTTTCTATCAAATTGTATCGTTGATAGTGATCTAAAAAAACAAGTAAATGATGATAGTAGATCATTATTTGATTTTCAAGACTTACAAGAAATGAAATTAATAGAAAATATACATTTTATTGAAAAACCGATTGGTATTAATTTTAACACTGAAAAAAATTTCCAATATTTTCACAATCCATATGAATATAAAAAAAATGTTTTTAAATTTTCAAGTGATTATAATTATAATAGTCCTTTATTTACATCTTTTTTGAATACTAATAATTTATGGGTTTATCCATTTAATGATGATTTTGAAGATAAAATGGATATTATAAAATTATATTATCCTCTTTTAGAAAATTACAATTTTCAAGAAAAATCAATCAATGATATACGTAAAGAAATACAATTAAAACAAGATGAAATAGAAGAAACAACATTTAATAAAAAAGAAATTATAAATAAATATTTACACAAAAAATATAATGGTGAACCAATTATAAAATATATTCAACTTCTTTTAAAACCACGTAGACAAATGTTTATTTCCCTAGAAACATTATTTAAAATTTTTCCTACTGACGAAGAAAAAAAGATATATCTTACAAAGTATAATCCAGGAATAAAATCAGAAAAATTATTTAAATTAGCTACAAATGAAATAAAAGAACCTTTGTTAAAACGTGTTTACATACAGAAAATAAATAGTGAAATGAGTAGTACAAAAAATCGGTATGTAACTATTTATCTAGAAAATAATTACAAAAAAAATGTAATACCTGTAATGATAGAAATATATGAAAATGGTAATTGTATAGTTTCTATAAATAATACTAAATTAATAGAAGACAAAAGATTTAATAAACAATATGATAATTTCAACTTGAGTAATTATGAAGATATACTAGCAGAATCATATAATGAAATTATAAAATTAATAAATAGTTATTATGAACATAGTGGTGTAAATTTACCAGAATTTCACACATTTCATTCAAAACATAATGAAATTTTAAATATGGATCTAATTTTTAAACATGAAATAGATGATAATAAATTTTTGAAATATATTGATAATATTGAAAATAATATGAGTAATATCATTCAAGTTGTAGACAAAAGTAATAATTTAATTGAAATTATTGTCAATCCTCTTTTCAAAATAAACAATTTTCAGAAAATAACATTGTTTTTAACACTTATTGATAAAAGAAAGAAGATGTTTGAAATAAAATTACAAAAAATTAATCATATCGGATATATCGAATATTTTCGATATTTTATCTTTTCTCTTTTCGAAATCTTAAAAAACCCAACCGAATTTATAAAAATAGTGCAAAATAACAATATATATATCGAAAATGAAGTCGCAGAAAAAGAAATACCTGAAGAGAAAGTAGAAGAAATCGAGGATTCCGAAAATATATTTGCTGATAATGAGAATATTAGTGACACTAGTAAAATCAGTGACAATAAAGGATTTACATTCAGTCAAAGTGATGATGAAGACGATAGTTTTTTAAATTCAAATGATTCAAATGATTCAAATGATTCAAATGATAGTTTCTTGGGTGGAAATAAAAGAAATTTTTTACAAAAAAGAATGGAACAACGCGATCCTATTATGTTTGAAAATAATAAAAAAATAGAAGAAGTATTGCCATATAGTAGATTTTGTCCTTCAAATCAATCAAGACAACCTGTTAGTTTAACAAAAGAAGAATTTGAAAATATTGACAAAGATAGTTTCAAGTCTCATTTAGAATATGGTAGTAGTAAAAACAATATGAATTATTATATTTGTCCTAGATATTGGTGCGAAGAAAAAAATATATCATTAAAAGAAGGTGATGTTAAAAAAGAAAATAATAAATTAATTAGTGAAAAGTGTAAAGATAATAATAATAACTATAGTGAAATTATAGAATTTAATCATCAGAAACAACATGTTAATAAAGATGGTTCTTACTTATACAATGTTCCATCATTAAGTGTTAAATCATGTATACCTTGTTGTTTTAAAAAATCAAATGAAAATAAGATTAATCAAAAATGTAAAGCAGAAAGTGAAAAAATAGATAATGAAAATGATGGAATAAAAGTTGATTCAGAAAAAACCACGATAATATTATCAAATGAGAAAAATATTAAACAAAAATATGATTACATACAACAACACAACAAATTTCCACTTGCAAAACAAAAATGGGGTTTTTTACCTTTAAATATACAATCTATGTTAAATTATGAAAAAATATTATGTCAACAAGATTTTTGTTTACTAAGATTTGGAGTAGAAAATGAAAAAAAATCATTTATTTCTGCATTGGGTTCAATATTATATTTTGAACATAATCCTGGTGAAGTTATGAATTTGGGTAACATAAAAAGTTACACTGTAAAAGAAACACTTAGATTATTATCTAAATCTATAAATATTGATGATTTTGTAACATTACAAAATGGAAATTTAATATACATATTTGGAAAATCTACAGAGGAAATACCTATTTCGAAATACTCTAAAAGTATTTTTTACAGTAAAGTTTTTAATAAACAACCAAAATTGTTTTATTATGTTGTAAATGCTTTTAATAATTTTATAGATTACATAAATAATTCAGATGATATCGATTATTTTTTTCTATATGATTTAATTACTTACAAAAATAGTAAATTGTTTCGTAATGGTATTAATCTAATTATTTTTGAAGTAGACAGTCTAGAAATAACAAATAAATTTCGATTTATTTGTCCAACTAATTATTATAAATTCAATTATTTTGATAAAAATTTAGAATCAATTATCATTATAAAATATAAAAATTATTATGAACCTGTATATGGTAGACCCTTAGAAGGTAAAGGTGAGACTAAAGTTGCACACAAATTCAGATTCACAAATCAATATTTAAACAATTTATTTTTAAAAATAGAATCATTACAAAATAATAATGTTGAATATTGTGGTTATCGAAATTTAATAAATAGTGAATATCATGAAAATAGTTTAAATTATATAATAGATGTGTTAAAAATATATAAATTCACCATTGTCAAACAAATATTATATTACAATGGTAAAGTATGTGGTTTAGAGTGTAAACATAATAATGAAATATTTTTTGTACCATGTGTTATAAGTGGTATAAACTTAAACATCGACTATATTCATGTAAACAATTATAAATTCAAAAGTTACAATAAAACGAAAGAAAATTTATTATATGTTTACAATGTTTGCGAACAGAAAATTCAATGTAAACCAGAATCACAAATAGTAGATAATAAAGAAAAGAATGTGTTAGGTATTATAACAAACGATAATTTAATTGTACCATTAGAAAAAATGGAAAGTATTACTGATACACTACCATTTTCCATTAATAATTTCTTTGTTTTTGATAAAAAAAATAATCAAATAAATGTAGATGAAATAATTTTTAATAATAGTATTCATAAAACAAATGAATTAGATGATATTAAATTAAAAAGTATGGAATATAAAAAATTACAAATTAAATTTAGAAAATTAATACATTTATCTAAGAATAAACATTTAAATTATAAGTTTATTAATACATTGTATGATTATAAATTAGATTACAATAAAAAAATTGTAAAATTAAAAGAAATAGCCGACATTTTATTTAAAGATAAAGGTTTTGATAATGATTTAATTATTAAACTGTTGAACGATATAATAAAAAATTATAGACTACAAAAATTTATTACTATTGATGATCAATATCTTTATGTCAATAATTATAGTAAAAATAAAAATGAAATAATAATAACACAAGAACTTTTAAATAAATCAAATGTTAATATTGATAAAAAATTATTTGAAAAAAATGATTTATATAAAAATATTCAAATAAAAAACAATGTAAACGATTATGCTGAAGCAAATGAAAAATTAATAGACAAGTACAATCTTAAAAAAGATTTAAATAATATTATTACATATGATAATGTAAAAGAAAGAAGTAAAATAATACAACCTATAAAAATAACTATAAAACAACCAAAAAATAAAGGAAAAAAAGAGTGTCCACCACGTTGTCGTAAAGGAACACATTGTGATAAAACAATAGGTGAATGCGTTGCAAATATAAAGAATACATCATAAAAAAATTATAGTTATAGTTAAAATAATTTAAGTTAGTATAAACAAAACCACCATTTTTTTCTAGTTACTGGTACAATCATTCCGCTATCAATATCTACTTTAAACCATCGAGTTTTTTTTTTAGATTTATTGAATATGTAATTTTCAAGAGCTTCTATGGTATTGTCATCGTGAAAACAATTTACACAATTACCTCCCTCGACAATACAACATGCACATATTAATATATTACACATATGACATCTTGATACAGGAATATGTGTATTACATGATTGACATATATGTATATCTTCTAATACAGGTTGTACAGACATAATATGAAGTTTGGTCTTTTTATTTAACATATATGGTCTTTGTATTTTATTCAATTTTTAATTAATTATGTTTTATTTTTAAATGTTTTAATGATGTTATGCAATACAATGGCACTACAACTAGTGCAGTAATTAATCTGTAAAAAGTTACAATTATAGATAGAATACACATGAGAGTAAATGACATTATAAAAACAAGACATGATAATGCAATATGAAATATACTAGATATGATATATAAAATAAAATAATGAACTATAATACAAAATCTGAAAAATGAAAATACTATAGTATCACTATAATGAGCAAACATCATTGGTGAAATATCTATTATATATATAGTATTACATAGAAATGAACATTTAAAATGACTATTATTTTCTTGATAGTGTATAATTTGTCTACCACATATTACACATTTTTCAAACGTCATAAATTTAAATATGTAATTTTTTACGTCTTGTGGCAATATATCTATAGTATTTATTTTATCTTCATCCATGTGTTGATATATTATAACGGTTTAAAATAAAAATTGATATAGAATTATATTAAATTTCTATATTAATTGTATGTATAAATTAAAAAAATACAGATGTAGTCTTTGTAAAGAACCAGGACATAATAAAAATAATTGTCAACTTAAATATGAAAATGAAGATATAATAAAAAATTATATTCTACATCGTCAAATGTTGAGAAATGATATAAACTATAGATTGAAAAATGGATCTATTGAATTAATAGAAAATTTTAGATTATATGATGAAAATATAAAAAATATATTAGAAAAAAAAAAAGAGATAAGTTATTTAAAATATTCTATATATAAACTGAGTAAAAAATTATGTAAAGATCCTGATGTCGATGTTGAAAATAGAAAAATAGGTAATCATTATATGCGTACTTTTAATAATAAATTTATAACTTTACAATCACAAATAAATAATTTATGTTATAAACGTAAATTTATATTACGTTATAAGAAAAGAATATTAACTAGTTACTATTTGATATTTAAAGATGTCTTAATTAATTCAAGTGATGTAAATAATTATATTGAAACTAATGATAATAATCTAAATTTTTGGTTTAATCTGAAAAATAATAATAAAGTATTACCTAATGAAATATCAGATTTAATTATTTCTTATCTAATTTAATGACTATCGTAATTATAAGGAAATGGTCTTATTTCTTCTTCATCATCATCACTTTCTTCATTTTCTTCTTTATCTTCTTCACTATCTTCATTATTTTCTTCACCTTCTTCACCTTCTTCACCTTCTTCACCTTCTTCATTTTCATTAGGAGTATTTGTATAATTTATAAATGCATATGGTTGTTGTAAAACACTTCCAAGTGTTAATTGATCTAAATGTCTTACTAATGAAAAATGATTATCATTTATTTGATTAATATTAATATTATTCAAATTATCTATATTTGTGTTGTTAGAAGTAGATGATCTGAGTAAATCAGCTTCATGGGCAGCAACAACTGTTTCTAAACGATGATTTGCAATTATATTTACATTGTCATCGCTTGATTCAACACTATCATCACTGTCGCTATCAACTCCATCTGAATCAACATCATTATACAATTGTTCATTTGTTTTTAATTTTTTATAAGGAACATAATTACAATTGTATTCGACAATACGTTTTCTTGATTTACTTACTCTTGAAATTTTTCTTCCAAATACAGGATTAGTTTTTACGAAGGAATTAATCTTATTTTTTAATTCTCTTTTTAAATAACTTCGTTTATAATCATTCATAGTATATTTTATTTCTAAATAAGAAAAAATAAATGGTTTCATAGACTCAACAATTATTTCTATTGGAAAATCTTTATCAAAATTAATTTTACAAATATTTTTGTATTTTTTTTTCATTTGATAGAATATTTTTTTAACTTGATTATTTTCTAAACCATGAAAATAGGATTTAATACTTTCTTCACGTATTTTTTCTTCGTTATTGAACAAAAATTTATTTATATCAAAATCTTCCAAGTATAGTAAATGAAATAAAACAGGTGTGGTATAGTGTGAGTATTTTAATTTATAATAAATATTGTATAGATTATGGTTTGATATTTCTTTATTTGTAAAAGGGTTTTTAATACTATTTGGTTCTGCAAACATGTCACAATTATTAGTTAATGCATGATTGATTATTTTAATTAGATCAGAAATTCTAAAAGTATAAACTGTATTATTTTCTAAAATTTTAATTAGTGAATTACTTTTAAAATGTGAAATATCATTTAAACATAAATCATAATTTGATTCATATTTGTTTGCTTTATTCCATTTAAAAACATATAATAATTTTCTAAAACCATTATACGTCCTAATTATTTTACTAAACATATCCAATATAGTATTTTTATGACTACTTATGTAAAATGAATTTTCTATTAGTTTACTTAAATCATGAAAACGTTTATCATATTCAGTACATGAAAAAAAGAATGATTCTATCATTAATTTATCATATGATTCTTTGGTACTTATATCATATGTAATATAAAATTCCTTTTTTTTTGAAATTATATTGGTAATTTTTTCAAATGTACTGTAATTTTTTTCACCAAATACAAATGGTTTGCTATTATATTTATTTTTGTTTTCTTTTCGCATTATATAATATTTATTTACATTAAATAATGTTTAAATGTTTTTATATTAAAAATTAGGCATATAATCATCATCATCATCATGTATAGTTTTATTCAAGTGAATCATATTATTTGCGATATCTATTTTTTCTTTATTACAGAATTCATCGTCAATATCTGTAACAGTAGAATTTTTCATTTTATCAATTAAATCTTCTTCTTTTTCGTATAAAACTGGTTCAAGAGTCTGCATTTTTTCAATATCTAATACTACTTGAAAAGATCCTGTACCAAAATTACCTTCTTGACCACACATAACATTTGCGGAAACACCACGCATAATATCTAATTCGCCATGACGAGCTGCTTTCAAAAACATCTCTGGTGTTTCTTCAAATGACGCTTTTGCTATTGGACCTATATTATCATTATTAATTCCATGTCTAAAAATAGATGTCATTTTTGTATTATAAGACATACGATCACATAAAATGTTCAAATGATGTGCGTTAATATACGTACCGTCAAATTCGATAACATCAACAAGTTCATTATATATTGTTTTTCGTGCAGCTTCAATACCAAGAACATTATATGTTTCAATAATATTGTTACTTGTTGTTCTTGTTGGATCTATAAAATCAAGTGCTAATACTTCTAGTAGATTTGTGCCTACAGAATCTAGTACCCATTTTTCAACAGGTTCGTATTTATTATCTTTCTTCTTTACTTCTTGAACTTTTCGTAAAATAATTTTTTTGATATCTTTAACTCCACGTAGTACAATATTATTCAGTAAATTATCTTGAAAATTTTTAATAATATATATTTCATCTGATTGATCAAGAGGATTCATTGAACTTTTCTTTCCTTTTTCTTTTTTTGGTTTTTTCATTCGAATACGGAATATTAAATTATCATCATTATAATCACTGAATACACAGTTAATATCATCTTTATAAATAGTGTTTAGAGTATAGTCAATATCATCCATCGTTATATTTTTTTCTAACATAACTTCTTTGTTCATTTGTAAACGAATAATCCATTTAGATTTATTTGAATCTTCTTCATTTTCAATTCCAGCACATTCATCAATAATATTTTCATAGTGAATAAATTGTCTCATTAATACTTCATCTTCACTTATTAAAGTTTTTGTATCATTTGGATCAAAACAAATTTGAATATTTGAAACAATATCTTCTAATTTAGTATATTCTATGTTGTACATAATTGTATGTGCTTTCATTCTATCTTCTTCTTCATCAGGTTTTAAAGAAATTGTTAATGAAGGATTTTTTGGATTTTCTGACAAACTTAATATTTCTTCAATACGTGGTACACCACGAGTTACATTAGATTTCGAAGCAACACCAGCAAAATGAAAGGTATTCAAAGTCATTTGTGTTGTTGGTTCACCAATAGATTGTGCTGCAATCATACCAACCATTTCACCTGGTGCTACAATAGAACGTTTATAGTTAAGAACAATTGTATCCATTAGCAATTGTAGAGCACTTGAATTAAATCTTTTAACGAATAACAAATTCTTGGGTGATAGATAATAATAATATAATGTCTCGAACAATTCTGTTGGTGGACAATAAGTAATATTTTTAAGCGTTTCCATATAACGTTCCAATTTTTGAAAACACTCAAGAGGTGTAATATCAACTAGTGAATTACCAGATAAATTACATTGATGTTGAACATTTTGAATAATATGTTGAAATGATACAGAATGATATACACGACTTTCATTTGTGTTATTAAATACATTTTTTACTATTTTATCACGTATGTTTAAAAATTTGTTAACGTATTTTTCACAATATTGAACTAACTCGTTCTTTTGTTTAGTCATTCGTGTGTTTGTCTGTTTAGTAAATGGTTTACCAAAAGTTTTATTATCTGTTTCACTGTAAATATGAAAGTGATGATAAATATCTTCCATGTTCATTTGACCAATTGGTAGATTTTGTCCTTCTACGCGTACTGTATCAATACCATTATCACCGTAACAAAATTGAACAATTTTATTTTTATTATTGCGAACAGTCATGTCATATTCCATTTTTAAATCTTCCATACCTTTAATTAATCGTCTTTGAATATACCCTGTTTGTGATGTTTTAACAGCAGTATCAATCAAACCAACACGACCACCCATTGCATGAAAGAATAGTTCTTCTGGTTTTAATCCTCCAATATAAGAACTTTCTACAAAACCACGAGCACCTGGTGAATCGTCATATTTTGAAAAGTGAGGAAGTGTTCTATCATTAAAACCATATGGGATACGTTTACCATTTACGTTCTGTTGACCTAAACATGAAATCATAAATGAAATATTTAACTCACTTCCTTTAGAGCCAGCACTAACCATCTGTACAAAACGGTTGTCTTGATCTAAATTTTTCAAACCAACATTACCAGCATCTTTTGAAGCACCACTAAGAATTGAGTTTACTTTTGATTCAAATTCTTCAAGATTTGTCTTACCTGAATTATTTTCAAAAACTCCTAAGTGAATAGAATCAATAACATCTTTTACTTCTTTCTTTTTATTTGTAATAATATCAACAATATTTTGATTTGTTTCTTGATTTGAAATTAGATCGCTAATACCAACACTATAACTACTTGTATTCATATAATCGGTAATAATATTTTGTAAATCATCAATAAATTTAGATGCTCGAACATTTCCAAAATCATTAATAACTCTTTGTAATATTCCTTTTGTCCCTGAACCTAACATGCTTTTTTCTAATTTACCACGATTATATTTACCGTTTACTATACTTAACAAATTATTAGATGTCTCTACGTCTTCATCTTCTTTGAATAATTTGTTTTTATGAATCAAAGTAAGTGGTGGCATAATTTGAGTTAAAATATCTTGATAACTTATTGATTTTTTTCCTTGAATTTGTTCTGTATCAACATTATCGTAATTCATTAATAAATTCATTGCCTTTCTAGGTGTAAATTTAACGTTTTCACGAGTAAAGCGAAATGAACCAAGTAACGAATCTTGAAAGATACCAATAATAGTTGCATTATTTGCTGGTGATACAAGTTGATGATGTACTGCTGCCATATTTATCAATTCAGATTCTGATTCCATATCTTGAGGCATATGTAAATTCATTTCATCACCATCAAAATCAGCATTGTAAGGTTTGGTGTCTGCAACATTCATTCGAAATGTATCACCTTTATGCATTACTTTTACTATATGAGACATCATACTCATTCTATGTAATGTTGGTTGTCTGTTAAACAAAATATAATCACCATCCATCATATGTCTATGAACAATATCACCATTGTCTAGTTCAATGTTCATTTTATCAACATATCGAAGTGAAATACATTCACCATTTTTTTTTTCTAGAATTTTTGCACCTGGCCAATTTTCAGGACCATTTTGAATTAAACGCATTAAGAATTTTTTATTTTTATTATTTACTACAACTGGTTTTGTTATATTTTTCGCAATTTTTAATGGAACACCTAGTTCACGAATTGAAATATTTGGATCTGCTGTAATAACTGAACGAGCACTATAATCAACACGCTTTCCCATTAAATTACCACGTACACGCCCAGTTTTACCATTTAATCTTTCTTTTATTGATTTTAATGGTCTACCAGAACGTTGTGCAACTGCTGCAACACCTGGAATTTTATTGTCTACTTGTGTTGCAATATAATATTGCAACATAGTACTCCAATCTTCAATAACGTTTGCAGGTGCTGGTGGATTTTGCTTCATTTTTTCTTCTAAAATTTTATTTGTTTTAATAATGTTAACTATAGTATGTGTAATATCATCTTCACTTCTTTGTTGTGCATCATGTTTTACAGATGGTCTTACAGCAGGTGGTGGCACAGCAAGAACTTGACACACCATCCATTCAGGTCTTGACCACAAATGATGAAAACCCATGAAATTTATATCTTCATCACTAATTCTTTTGAAAATTTTAATTACCATTTCAGGTGTAACTTTTACAGTTAATTTTTCTATTTCTTCAGGTGACATTCCTTCTACTGCTTCCCACTCTGCAAAAATATTTGCTAGACCCTCTTTTTTAAATTTATTAGGTTGTTTACATCCACAACCATCATTATCATCATTACCACAACAACGTTTTGATTTATTTGCAATAGAGAATACATAATTCCATCTTTCTTCATAATTATATTTTAATGCTTGTTTATAATCTTGTTTATTAATTAGTAATTTACTACATTTAAAACAAACACAACGTAATATTTTAATTACTGTATTTAAATATTGAATATAAAACACTGGTTTTGCTAGTTCAATGTGACCAAAATATCCAGGTGTTTGGGTATAATCTAGACCATCTGTAGGACATATTAGTCCTGGTTCTAAAACACCCATACGCGGATCAAACAATCCTCCAATTTTTGGTTTATTATTGTCATAAGTTTCACGAGATGTAATTTCAGCAACAGATGCTCGTCTTATTTCTTCAGGAGAAAGAAGACTGAACTGTATACCAATAATTTTAGCAGAGTGTTTGTTTTCTGATAAATTCTTTTTATGTGACATCTTCTTATATATTATAAATAATTTTTAGATTGTTTTTAATTCAATTTTTATTTTTATTGGAGAAATAGAATATATAATAAAATTGAAATATAATTTAAGTATTTTATATAATCATATATCAAACAATGACTGCTCAACAAGATAAGAAAATTGCTAAAAAACTTATGGAAAAATTATCTTCCAAAGAAATTGAAGAATCTAAAAAAAAGGTAGAACCTGATTCTGATAGTGAATCTGATGTGAGTGACGAAGAACCTGAGATGAATGGAAAACAATGGAAAAAATTTCTTTATAAATTATTTCCTTCTAAACATATGAAAAAACAGATTGATGAATATCCTGAATCTCTTCAAGATGATGTTAAAAATCAGGATGAAGAACCACATAAATCACCTACACGTAAAAGTAAAAGATTATTGAAACAAAAAAAAAATAAAAAATTAAAAAAAGAAGAGATAGAAAGTAGTAGTAGTGAGGACGAAGACGAAGATATTAAAAATCAACCAGTTAATATTGTGTTATCAATTGATCCTAAAAAACTCAGAGGTTATAATGAAGATTCTGAAGATGACGAAGACGAAGATTGGGAAACAGATGATGAAAGTGAATATGATGAAGAAGAAAGTGAGGATGAAACAGAAGATGAAAGTGAAGATGAAGAAGAAAGTGAAGATGAAGAAGAAGAAGAAAGTGAAGAAGAAGAAGAAAGTGAAGAAGAAGATAAGAAAAAATCAAAGAAAAAAACTAATGATTTTGATAATTATGATGTTGAAAAAGAAGAAAAATTATTAGAACAATTAAAAGAAATGAATAAGGAAAATTCATCATTGGTTATTAAAGAAGCTATTAAAGTGTCTGAAAAAAAATTAAAAGATTATAAAAAAACACAGTCCAAACGTGATAATAAAATTAAACAAAAAAATAGTACAAAATTCAGAGAATTGATTTCCAATAAAAAACAGATGAATGATTATTCATTCTTTAAGGATCTACCAATTACCGAACAAGAAAAAATTCTGGTTGAAGTAGAAGAAATTAATAAGATAATTTCTATTGATAAACCATACCGTATTACATTACTTGAATCAGATATGCCAGTACAATATAAAGCAAGTGCTATGAAAAAAATCAACATGCTTAAGTACATGGAACCTGGAGGAGGTGAATTTTATAAAATCAAGAATTGGATTGATACATTTATGAAGATTCCTTTTGGACAGTATAAAACACTTCCAATTTCTAGAGATGATGGTGTTGAAGCATGTCATGAATTTATGGAAAATGCTAAAAACATACTTGATGATGCTGTTTATGGATTAAATGACGCAAAAATGCAGATTATGCAATACTTGGGTCAGATGATTACAAATCCAAAGTCGGTTGGTACTGCTATTGCAATTAAAGGTCCTATGGGTACAGGTAAAACTACCCTTGTAAAAGAAGGAATTAGTAAAATTCTTTGACGTGATTTTGCATTCCTTGCATTAGGAGGTGCTACAGATAGTAGTTTCTTGGAAGGTCATTCTTATACTTACGAAGGTAGTACTTGGGGTAAGATTGTTGATATTTTGATGAATAGTAAATGTATGAATCCTGTTATCTACTTTGATGAGTTGGATAAGATAAGTGATACTGCAAAAGGTGAAGAGATTACCGGAATCTTAACTCACTTGACAGATACTAGTCAGAATACTGAATTTCATGATAAATATTTTTCAGAAGTCAACCTAGATTTGAGCAAGTGCTTGTTTATCTTTAGTTATAATGATGAATCCAAAGTTAACCCTATTTTGAGAGATAGAATGTATCGAATTCAAACAAAGGGTTATGATTTGAAACAAAAGAAGATAATTTGTGATAAACATCTACTTCCAAAAATTAGAAGTGAAGTAAAATTTGAAGAAGAAGATGTTATCTTTGATGAAGATGTAATTAGTTATATTGTAGATAAATACACAAATAAGGAAGAGGGTATGCGCAATCTAAAAAGATGTATGGAGATTATTTATACAAAACTAAATTTGTTCCGTCTAATGAAACCTGACACAAATTTGTTTGAAAGTGAAATGACTCTTAAGGTAGAGTTCCCATTTAAAGTAACAAAAGAGATAGTAGATAAATTAATTAAGATGGATACTAATGATAATCCATCATTGCGTATGTTATACATTTAATTTTGTAAGTTAACTAAATAAATTTAATATTTATTTTTTTTTTTGAAATATAATTAAAATTATAATTATATTTTATACAATAATGAATTTTGAGATGATTGTTGCATGTGATGTAGATGGGATAATTGGAAATAATAATTCATTACCTTGGCATATACCTGAGGATTTACGTTATTTTAAAAAAATAACCGAAAATCATATTATTGTCATGGGTAGAAAAACGTTTGAATCATTACCAAATGGACCATTAAAAAATCGTGTACATATTGTTTTATCAAATTCAATAAATAACTATTATAATTATGAACAAGTAATAGTTACTAATAAAGAAAATTTTCCTAATATTATTAATAATGTAAGAAAAGGTAAGCGTATATTTATAATAGGTGGTAATGAAATATATAATTTATTTTTACCTTATTGTAGTATTATTCATTTAACTCAAATATATAATTCATTTCATGGAAATGTTAAATTAGATTGTTATCATAATATTATAGATAATTATGATCTAGTTTATAAATCAGATATGAAAAATTACAATGATATTATATATAATTTTAATTCCTATATTAAATAAAAAATTGATTTAATATTTATATTTGTAAATAAATATTAAATAATATAAATATGTTTGATAAATTGAAACCATTTGTAATAAAGATTAATTGTATGATTAAATTTATACCTAAAAATTATGCTAAAAAAAATATAACAAAAACAAAAAATATATCAAGAACACAAAATAAAAATAATTTATCTTCATACATTGAATGCGATGATAAATATTTACGTAAAATAATAGAAAATGGTGGATTATAAAATTAACCTCTATAAACAATAGAAACACCAAATTTCTTTTCGATTTCTAACAATGCTTCTTCAGAATTAGCGTATCTATTAATTAAAGTTTGTAATAATGTTTTGTCACTTAAATCTTGAGGTTGTAATGAATTTAATGTTTCAGTTACAATTTCTTTTTGCGATTTTTGTGGTGCTGATCCTTTTCTTATTGCTTCTAGAACATCAATATATCTTTTTCCAGTATAATTACCAGGAAAATCTGCTTCCATATCATATACTAAATAATCACCATTATCAACTCTGGTCAATCTTCTATTAACAATCTTTAATTCATTTTTTGTGAAAAAAATTCTCTCATTCGGGGGTCCTGCCGCCGGGGAAAGATAGATGTACATCCTGTCTCTATTAGTAGCACCAGTACCCTTTAACGTGGTACCCTCGGCATTGGTATAAGTTTTTGTTGTTGAATTATACCATCTAAATCCAGTAGGAAATAAATCATCATTACCATTTTTAATACTAACACTAGCAATCCATCTACCCTCTATATTCCACCCTGCTGTCGTACGGTAAACACTTTTACTCATTATAATATAGTAAAATATTATAATTTATAAACAAAATAAATATTATTTATAAATTATCTTTTTTTAATATATAATGAATAATATTAATCAAAATGTATGTGATAAACATAAAAATATGCAAAAAGAAACCCCACGGTCACCTGGACGCGGTATGTGTCATTTATGTAAAAAGAAAAATGTAGCTGGATATACAAATGTTAATCATATTACAAATCCTTTTGGATATTTATATTTAATTCCATACATTTGTTATGAATGTTCAATTAAAAAAAATAAATGTATGTGGTGTGTTATGTAAAAAAACAATATAAGAAAATGACTATCTTATTATTTATATGGTTGTTCGTTTAGAATATCTTTGGATTGGTGGTAATTACGAATTACGTTCAAAAGTAAAAATACTTTATGATAAAAATGGTAGTGAAATTACAAATCAAAATTTAGATTCAGTACCTAGATGGAATTATGATGGTAGTTCTACAGGTCAAGCACATGGTAATGATTCTGAAGTAATGCTTATACCGAGAAGAATTTTTAAAAGTAATCAAAATCAAGCTATTGTATTATGTGATACCTACACTCCACAAGGTCAAGCATTAGAAACAAATCATAGATATTTGGCAAATGAATTGTTTAATCTTAAATTAGACGCAGAACCCTGGTTTGGATTAGAACAAGAATATTTTTTAATTGATCCAACTACAAATAAACCTCTTGGTTTTGATGAAAAAAAAACACAAGGTCAATTTTATTGTAGTGTAGGTAGTGATAATGCTTTTGGGCGTATGATTGCTGAACAACATTTACAGGCATGCTTACAATGGGGTATTAAAATTGCTGGTATAAATGCTGAAGTTGCACCTGGACAATGGGAATATCAAATTGGTCCATGTACAGGTATTGAAGCAGGTGATCACTTGGTTGTTGCTAGATATTTATTACAAAGAATTAGTGAACAACATAACGTAATTATAAATATAGAACCTAAACCATTAGAAGGTGATTGGAATGGTTCTGGTTGTCATACAAATTATAGTACAAAAGATATGCGTGAAGGTAAAGATGGTACAGATGGTATTGTTTTTATTCATGACGCAATTATGAAATTGTCAGATAAACACGAAGAACATATGAAAGTATATGGTTCGGGTAATGAATTGCGTATGACAGGTAAACATGAAACAGCATCTTATGATAAATTTACAAGTGGATTAGCTGATAGAGGTGCTTCTGTTAGAATTGGAAACGAAAATTTAACAAATAAAAAAGGTTATTTCGAAGATAGACGTCCAAGTTCAAATTGTGATCCATATTTAGTAACAAGTAAAATTTTCGAAACCACAGTATTAGATAACATTAATAATGAAGCAAATATAATTAACGAAAAATCATAATAAAAAGTAACAATATATTGTTATGTTTTAAAGATGTCATTATATTATAATATAAAATATAATATAATGGAAATTGATAATTTGAAAGATATTGATTGTTGTAATATAATTATAAAAAAATTGATTCAAGAAAAACAGGGTTATTTAGATAAAGTTGATTGTTTAAATAAACAGATTGAAGAAATAAAAAACATGAAATATCATATTTGCTCAAAAAAAGGACATAATTTAATAACAGAACGTGAAATGGGACCTTATGGTGAGCGATTTACATACTGTACTATTTGTGATTTAGAATATTAATCTACATATTCAATTAATTTTGATACTATTTTTTCTGATCCAATTTCTGATGGTTCTATTTCATCAATAAAATCATTTTTTTTATATAATAATTTACTGAGATCAAATAATTTGTATTTTTTTGATTCACAATATTGTGATAATTTACTATTCCATAATTCCACACACATTTCATGTAGTGTATTTTTTTTTACATAAGGAACATAAATATTACATAAAACAAGTTTACATTGAAAATCATATTTATCTAGAGTTTTTTCATATGCGGTAAAAACTGTATTCAATGAATTAATATAATTTTTCTTTGTAAATGTTAAAATATCATTACCTCCAATAGATATGAATATTGTTTTTTTTTTATTTGAAATATCGGATTTTATACTATTTAATTGATTATTCAAATCTTTCACTCGTGCACTATCTCGCGCAACTACTTTACCGTTAATAATTTTATTATGTGTAACTAAATAATTTACACTTTTGTGATGATCTACATAGTTTTGATTATCAAAAACACTATCACCAACTAAGACAACATCTCTTTTTTTTAATTCCATATTTTCTATCATTTTTGTTTCCGTAAAAATATTAATGAAAATAACGGCAATTAAAAAAAATAAAATTAGTGTGTTTTTTTTCATTATTATTATATTGTATAATGAAAAAATATTAATTTTTATATTCATCTACGTTTATAATTTTATCTTTCAATTCTGCATATTCTTTCGAATCTTTTGGTAGTGTGATTGCTTTTTCTAGATCTGCTAATATATTATTTTCTACATATATATTTTTTTTGATTTCATTTATTATATTTTTATTTTTCATTATTTCTTGAAACATTTTTCTTTCTTCTTCATAAGAAATTTCTTTTACTTTTCTCTTCATATGTTGAAGTAAAAATCTTTCATAAGATAAATTATCGATTACTTTATTAATTTTTACTTGATTTTCATTGAGTAGTTTCTTGATAACGTAATTTGTTAGTAATTCACTTGCTTGATTATTTTGATGATAATATTTAACAGATAAAGCAAGATATAAATTGCTAAAAATGTCAGCCATATCACCAGATAACATTTGTTCTTTTTTTAATAAACCTCCCTTTAATGCAACAAAGTTGGTTAAATTAGCAAAATTAATAATTTGTTGTTCTAAACTTGAAGAAAATGTTAATGAACTAAGATAAAGATTAAAAGAATGTGATAGTATTTTTTTAAAATGGGTTTCAAATTGATTTAAATCATTTTTGAGCACTGCATCTAAAATTTCGAATATATGAGGATGACTTTTATTTAATCCTTGACCAAAAACAATTAATGATCTTGTTAGTGTATTTGATCCTTCAACAGTAATACCTATTGGAGCACTTCTATAAAATTTTTCCAAAAAGTTACTGTAACCAAGACAAATACCTGCACCTCCATGAATATCTAGTGCTTCGTTCAATACATCTCTTCCTCTTTCAGTAGTTTGTTGTTTCATTATTGCACTGATTACAGCAGGTGAACTACCATTATCTAAAATATCATTGGTTAATTCAATCGATGACTGTATAATCCATGTATTATAAATCATCTTATTAAATTTTTCTTGGATTGCTTCCATATTTTCTAATGGCATCTTAAATTGGTCTCTAATTTTAATGTAATGATAAATACCGAATGATGCTACTTTGCTACTAGCATTTGCAGTTGCTGGTAAACTAATACCTCTGCCAGCAGACAAACATTCCATTAACATTTTCCAACCATTTCCTGCATTTTTTTCACCACCAATAATATTTTCAATAGGTATTTCTAATGAACCTTTTAGAGTTCCATTTGGGAAACCAGCATTCATCGGATTGTGATGTGTTAATTGCTGTAATCCATATTTATTTTTTTCTATCAATGCAACAGTTACACCTTCTTTCCCTTTGTCTAATAAATCATAATTATCTTTTAATTTAAAAGCAACACCAACTAAATTAGCAATAGGACCTAGTGTAATATATCTTTTATTTATAACAACGTTTACGACCTTTTCACTTTTATCATTTAATGCAACTTCTCCTTCATCAATTGAACCAGTTGCATCAGAACCATTGTTAGGTCCTGTTAGTCCAAAACAAGGAATCATTTCACCGGAAGCAAGTTTTGGTAGATATTTGTTTTTTTGCTCTTCTGTTCCATACATTGTTAATAATTCACCAGGACCAAGTGAATTTGGAACCATTGTAATAACTCCTAATGTAGGGTCACGTGATGTAACTTTGGTTAGTAAATTAGATAACTCATTAACTGATAATTTAATACCACCATATTTTGGATCTATTAAAAAACTAAAAAATTTGTTTTTTGCTAAATATTCAATCCATTTATTGTTATTATCGTTAGGATATATTCTAGTATCATCAAAATTGTATAATAAACTATCTAAATTTACTTCTGGAAATTTATTTACATATTGAAATTTATTTGGTAATTTTACTTTTCCTGACAAAATTTCTCTGTCAATAGATGTATTTCCACTTCGTAATGCAATCAATTCTGTTTCAGAAATTTTCGGAATTTTCTTTTTAACATAATTAAAAAGATGACGATACATTTTATAAATATATATTTAATATTTTAAATATATATCACCGCATTTTATTTTGTATGAATAATGTATGGAATTAAATAAGTTAAAGTAATTAAAATAATGATATTGTTGTTGAAAGTAAGATTCGCAAAACAGTAACTAAATAATACAGCAACAACTAACATAAAACTATCACCAAGAATTGCTTTATACCCAACTTCTTTTGCGTAATCTTTAAATAAATCTAACATTTTGTTATATCCTCTTGGAACAGAGGTAAAAAATAAGTAAAATAATATATCATGAATTATTTGAATAATTAAAATAACTCCTATGAATTTATAAAGATTCCATGATAATTTAAAGTGTGTAAATACTAATCTTGCCAAAATAATTCCGATTACTAAAATTAAAACATCTGCTATAACGGCAGATAAACGATATGTTTCATACCATTTTTTTAAAAAATTTGATTGAAAATAAGGAGTATAATATAAGATAATTAATATTACAAGTTCAGCACCTATAGAACCATTTAATATTGGTAAGTAATCACTAGTATCAAAAAAATTACTTATAGATTTCATATAATATAATTTTATTTTTTTAAATAAAATATTAATAATTCAAGTATTTATTAATATTTATAAAAATTGTTAGTTAATAGTTTATTGACCTGTTACAGTATCAACACCACTTTGTAAACCAGAAGAAGCAGTATTTACTCCAGAAGAAACACCAGATGAAACAGTACTTACTCCAGAAGAAACACCTGATGATACACTATTTACGCCGGAAGAAACACCACTTTTTAAACTTGATGCTCCTTCTGATAATTTATCTTTAGCAGATGTAAAAGCATCTGTTAAGAAATTTCCTCCTTTTTTGGATTTTTTGGATTTTTTGGATTTTTTGGATTTTTTAGATTTTTTGGATTTTTTGGATTTTTTGGATTTTTTGGATTTTTTAGATTTTTTAGATTTTTTGGATTTTTTAGATTTTTTAGATTTTTTACCACCAACAGCAGGTGAGGTTGCGTCTTCACTAGTCATTTGACTTTTACTCATATTGATACCATGTTCCATAACTAAAGCATCTAATAATTGTTTATCTTTATTGTATTGTTCCATTTTAGCTGGATCATTAATTGAAGGTTTAACACCTTTAGATTTTAAAGCACGTCTAATTGATTGGTAATTTTTATGATCATATTTAAAACCACTATTTGGTGTTGTAGGTTTAAATAAAGTTACAGGTGTTCCATCTACATCGATGGTAACTTCTTCATAAATATTATCACCTGCAACAGGTATTTTACCTTCATTAAAAATATTTTTTGCAATAGCAATAGCAGTATTTAAATTGTCTGTTTGTTCTTTGCCTGATTTATCTCCTAATGATGCGCGCATTTTTCTTGTTTTATTCATCATTCTTGAAGCAGTACGATTAGAAGCAGCATATGCAGATGCCATACCTCTGCTAGCACTGTTTCTCATTCTTGAAAACATTGATTGTTTGGGTTCAGTATTCATTATAATAAATAAAGATAATTAAAATAAATATTTCCTAAATTATTTTCTACGCAACTTTCTAGATTTTTTAGATTTTTTAGATTTTTTGGATTTTCTGATTTTTTTTGATTTTTTCATTTTATTAGATTTAGTTTTTCTTTTTTTTCCTCCGACAACACCAGAATCTGGTTGTTGTACTGGTTGTTGTACTGTTTCTTCTTTTTTTTCAAACCAACTACTAGGATTAAACAAGGACATTATACTTTAACATTATATTTTAAAAAAATTGAAATTAAACATAAATTTTTAATATTTATATATAATTAAATGGAATATTTTGAAAATATTCAAAATCAAATTAAAAAGGTTTCACAAAACTTTTCTTCAATGATATCAAAAGGTGATTTGTTAAATACTACAATAATGGTTTATTTAATGTGGATTGTCGGTCATTATGTGGCATCAAATTTATATGCGTATCATTGTACACATGGAAGTATTTATGGTTTTGTTATTTCACCTCTAATGACTGCTACGCCTTATTGTAGAGGAATTCTTTGGGTAATTACAAAAGGTTCTGATACAATTACAAGTGGATGGTTTATGATGGGTACAGCTGTTTCTGCATTAGTTATTAAATATATACCTAATGTGACAAGTTTAAAAAACGAAGAACGTAATGAAAAAGTAGATTAAAATAAATAATTGTAATATTTTTGCGTAATAATAATAAATAAAATTTTATTTATTATTTTTAATTATGTTAATATCTTTTTTTATAAAACATATTGATGATATTGATGATATTATTGATATTGATAATACTGATAGTGTAACTATAACTAGTGATAATAGTGAATTTATTTTAAATATAGATAAAAATAAAAATATTGATAAAAAACAATGTTGTATCTGCTTTGAAGATGATGGAGAATTTTATAATTATAAATACAATAATAATAAATTTATTCATAATTGTAAATGTCAACCTGTAATACATTATAATTGTTTTAAATCTTGGTATTATTATAAAAAATGTTGTATAATTTGTTTAGAAAATATTGACCAGGTTAATATTGGTTATTTTAAAATAATAAAAAAAATAATAATTAAGTTAAAATTTAAAATAATGGGTTTTATTTTTTTACTCATATGGATTGACTGCGTATATTTATTGTGTAATTTACATAAGAATCAATTATTTTGAAAAAATATTAATAATAGTAATATGTATAATGTTTAAACCAATTAAACCTTTGAAAAAATTACAGAACAAAAACAGTTCATTAGTAATAACATCAAACAATACATTTAGTAGTTTGAAAAATGAAGTTTCTAATATGAGTGCAGATTTAAATGAAATAAAAATTACAACTAATAATTTAGTAGAAAGTATTAATAATTACGGTGATAATTTAATAAAATTAGACCAACGTATAGATAAATGTATACATGGTACAATAGATATCGTATTTTTTATGCCTGAAGTTGAAATACCATTTATGTATCCTATTATTTCTAATGTTATAAAAAATAATGTTGAATATAATGTTAATGTTGTTAATGAAGGTGATATTGGTACTACAAGAGAAAATATTGTAGAAAAATTTATTAAATATTATAATAATGGTAATCGTTTATTTATGACATGGAGTTATTCAAGTATATTAGGTGAATTAAATGAGTTCTTTAATAATGTAAAAACAACGCATCCAAATATAAACTTAGATGATATTGTATTATTAGATACATACAGTACAGCAGTAGACTTACAAAAATCAAATGGAGATGTAACAATAAGAAATAAA
>MDSZ01201093.1_pt1 | contig 57301 bp, 64 predicted proteins | sample 811201 | NCBI WGS metagenome assembly MDSZ01 (sample SAMN05326647, study PRJNA326480) | marine metagenome | isolation source: seawater | place: Indian Ocean: North | collected 2010
CTACTTTTAACTAAACCATATAAATGGAGGCGCGTGCCGGAATCGAACCGGCGTCTAAGGCTTTGCAGGCCTCTGCATAACCACTTTGCTAACGCGCCAAAATATTAAAACTAAAAAAAAGGGGAGACAAATTATGAGCTCCCCATTTTATAAATCTGGAGCGGGAAACGAGGTTCGAACTCGCGACCTATACCTTGGCAAGGTATCGCTCTACCAGCTGAGCTATTCCCGCATAACGAAGGCAGTATTTTAGCTTTTTTTTGATCCATGTCAATGAAGTGTAATAAATACTAACGTCCTTAAATTTTAATTGCAGCCCTCAAATAAACTACCATTGAAATAATCGTTAAAATAGCTGCTAAGTTTATAAGAATATTGCCGATAATTGCAATTGGAATAAACCCAATACCTTCAAAATACAATAGACATATTATTGCCGCCATTTGAAAACCTGTTTTTAATTTACCAATATATGCCACTGCTAGTCCACCTGGTTTTCCAATTGTTGCCATCCATTCTCTTAATGCACTAATTGCAAATTCTCTTCCAATGATAATAAGTGCAATCATACTATGCACTCTTCCTAATTCGACTAACAGCAAAAGTGCTGCAATAACTATTAACTTATCTGCAACTGGATCAATGAATGCACCAAATTTCGATGACTGATTCAATTTTCTTGCGAGGTATCCATCTAACCAATCTGATAAAGCAGCTAAAATAAATATTGAAGTTGCCCAAAAATTTTTTTGTTGAGGCTCTAAGTATGATTCAGGTAAATAAAAAACCATCACCAAACATGGAATTAATGCAATCCGAAAGTAAGTAATAATATTTGGTATATTATTTGACATAGATTTCCTTTTTATAAATTAGTGAAAATAACTATATATTTTTTCAGCAAGCCTATCATTAATACCATCGACTAAGATTAACTCCTCAACGGGTGCCTTTTTTACACCATCTAAACCACCAAAATATACTAATAAATTTTTCCTTTTTTTTGTGCCTACCCCCTCAATATCTTCCAAAGTTGATGTTAATCTGGCCTTAGCTCTTTTGGCCCTGTGCCCAGTTATTGCAAATCTATGCGACTCATCCCGAATATGCTGTATCAAATGAAATCCTAAATTTGCTGGGTTTATATTTTCAAGAACTTTATCCTTAGTCATAATTAGTTTTTCTTTGCCTGCTTTTCTATCTGGACCTTTTGAAACACATACTAAAAAGATATCATGCATACCATTTTCTTCCATAATTTTTTTTGCGACACCATATTGCCCTTTGCCTCCATCGATCAAAACAAGATCAGGCTTTATAGAATCCTCTAAAACAATTCTTTTAAATCTTCTTTCTAACACTTCTTTCATAGCTCCATAATCGTCCCCTGGAGTAATGTTCTTAATATTATATTTTCTATATTCTTTACTCTGCATTTCATATTTATCATAAACTACACAAGAGCCAACCGTTAACTCCCCCATAGTATGGCTGATATCAAAACACTCGATACGATTAACATGATCTGGTAAATTTAATAATTTCCTTAAAGCCACTAAACGCTCTACATGACTAGCATGTTCATTATTTTTTTGTTCTAGGGATATCTGGGCGTTCTTTTTAGCCATTAAAAGCCAATTTTTTTTGTCGCCAGTAACTCTAGAAATTAATTTTACTTTTCCATATTTCTTTATTTTAAAAAAATCATTGAGTAGATCTTTATTAACTTTCAATTCTAAAACTATTACTGGGGGAGGCTTACGTAAGTCATAATATTGGGTAATAAATGTTTCTGCAATCTGCACATCTAATTCACCACTATAATTTTTAGGGAAAAATGATTTATCCCCTAAATGCCTCCCCCCTCTTATTATCACAATATTTACACATAACCTTCCCATTGATACATAAAATGCAATAATATCTGCGTCATTCTCGCTAAAATCACTTACAAATTGTTTTAGTCTAACTTGCCTTAAACTTTGAATTCTATCTCTGTAAACAGCAGCTCTCTCATAATTAAATGACTCAGCATGCTCATTCATTTTTGAGGTGAGATTGTTAATTACCTCGCTTTCTTTCCCATCAAGAAAAAGAATAGCTTGTGCAACATCATTATCATAATCGTCTTTATTTATGTGCCCCACACATGGTGCTGTGCATCTTTTTATTTGATACTCTAAACAAGGTCTAGTGCGATTATTAAAAACTGAATTTTCACAAGTTCGGAGCATAAATACTTTTTGAAGCAATTGAATACTTTGTCTTACTGCATTGGAATTTGGAAATGGGCCGAAATATTTTGTATCTTTTTTTTGAAGCCCTCTATGAAATCTAAGTCTTGAAAATTTATCTCCTGTAAGCGCTAAGTAGGGATAAGATTTATCATCCCTAAAAATAACATTGTACCGGGGCATAAATGATCTAATCATGTTATTTTCTAAAATTAGAGCTTCAGCTTCTGTGTTAGTTACAGTGAACTCAATATTTGCTATATTACCCACCATCAAACGCGTTCTAGCGCTTACTTGATTTTTTGAAAAATAAGAGGTTACCCTTTTCTTTAAATCTCTAGCTTTTCCAATGTAAATAATATCTTCATTATCATTTATCATGCGATAAACTCCAGGAAGACTTGGAAAAGTCTTGGCTAAATCTTTTACTTTTTGCTGCACATTTAACCCAATAAGTTTCCGCCAATTGCCCAGTCCTCTGTGGCAACTTCATTGAAAACTATATAAGTATAAGATGGTGGTTTATTTGCAACTCTTTGCATCACATCTGTAATTTCTTTTGCGATTTCTTGTTTTTGCTCTTTATTTAAATTACCAGCTAATTTAACATTGATATATGGCATTTTATTTACCTCTCTCTTTAGTTATTGTTGAAAAAATATCAAAAAACATAGCTTCAGTGAGTCGCTTTGTTTGCGTATTGTATCGACTGCAATGATAACTATCATATAAAATTAATCCATTTGGAAGTATATGTCGACCGCCATGAGAAAATTCATATTTACTTCTCGCCAAATTTAGCGCTTTTAATATCGCATTATGGGCAATAGTTCCTAGAGCCAGTATATTCGATCCAGCTTTCAAATCATCTAACTCATTTACAAGATATGTATTGCAATTATTAATTTCACAAGTAGTTGGTTTATTTTCTGGTGGTAAACATTTAACAGCGTTAGTAATTTGACAATCAATTAGCTTTAAATTGTCTTTATGTTTAGATTCAGGTTGATTTGAAAAGCCATATTTGTACAATGCTTTATAGAGTAGTATTCCAGCATGATCTCCAGTAAAAGGCCTTCCTGTATTATTGGCGCCATGCATACCCGGCGCAAGACCTACAATAAATAAAAATGGGGACTTGCTGCCAAAACTCGGTACAGGCTTACAAAAATAATGTGGATACCTTATTTTTGTTGAAGCTAAAAATTTCTCTAATCGATTACATTTTTTACAATTAGGATCATATTTCATGATGTTATTTAGCTAACAGGATTAATTTCAATAACCTTCTTGGTTTTATAATCATCCATTAGATTAAAATTAAGATATTGATATATCTCTCCAGAATTTTGATTTATTTTGTTAGACATAAGAGTAAGATATTCACTTTTAGTAGGTATATAACCCAATATTGAACAGAATGCAGCTAATTCTGCTGACCCTAAGTACACTTGTGCATCTTTACCCATACGATTATCAAAATTTCGCGTACTTGTAGAAAAAACATGTGCTTTATCTTTTACTCTTGCTTGATTTCCCATACATAAACTACATCCTGGTATTTCTGTTCTAGCCCCAGCCGTTTCAAAGATTTTATATATACCCTCTTTTTTTAATTGTGATTCATCCATTCTGGTTGGAGGCGCAATCCATAAAATTGATTCTGTTGATCCTAAACCTTCAATTACCTTCGCAGCAGCTCGATAATGACCAATATTTGTCATGCAACTTCCAATAAAAACTTCATCTATTTTATTCTTAGCAATCTCGGATAATGTTTTAATATTATCAGGATCATTTGGGCAAGCAATTAAAGGCTCTGTAATATTATCAAGGTTAATATTGAGAGTATAGGCATATTGCGCATCGGCATCTGGCTCCAATAAAACAGGGTCCTCAAGCCAACTTTTCATTTCATTTATTCTACGCTCCAGTGTTCTCGTATCTTCATAACCACCCTCAATCATATGTTGAAGTAAAGTAATGTTTGAATGCATAAACTCAATGATAGGATCTTTATTTAATTTTATTGTGCAACCATTTGCAGATCTTTCAGCTGATGCATCTGAAAATTCAAAAGCTTGTTCCACCTTCAAATCTGGAAGACCTTCAATCTCAAGAATCCGCCCGCTAAAAATATTTTTTTTCTTCTTACCGGTGGTTAATTCTCCTTCTTGAATAGCATAATAGGGAATTGCATTAACTAGATCTCTCAAGGTAATTCCTGGTTGCATAGTTCCAGAGAATTTAACTAAAACTGACTCAGGCATATCAAGAGGCATAATACCGATTGCTGCTCCAAAAGCTACCAACCCTGACCCTGCAGGAAAAGAAATACCTATTGGGAATCTAGTATGAGAATCCCCCCCTGTCCCAACAGTATCCGGAAGAATCATTCTATTGAGCCATGAATGAATTACACCGTCTCCTGCTTTTAAGCTAACACCACCTCTACTATTTATGAAGTCTGGGAGGGTATGTTGAAGCTCAATATCTACTGGTTTTGGATATGCTGCTGTATGACAAAAGCTTTGCATAACAAGATCTGCATTAAACCCAAGACAAGCAAGTTCTTTCAATTCATCTCTAGTCATTGCACCAGTAGTATCTTGAGAACCAACTGTAGTCATTTTAGGTTCACAATAAACCCCAGGTCTTATTCCTTCTACCCCACAAGCTTTTCCAACAATTTTTTGAGCTAGCGTATATCCCTTTCCTTCAAAATCATCTTGATGGTTCGATGAAAGAAATATATCTGTTTCTTTCATGCCTAGTGCATTTCGTGCTTTAGCTGTGAGCCCTCTACCAATAATTAGTGCAATTCTTCCACCCGCTTTAAGCTCATCGAGTAAAGTTGTTGGAGTTAGACTAAAATCACAAAGCTTATGATTATCTTTTAAAATTTTGTGATTTAGTAAATCAATTCTTATTTCATCACCCATTTTCAATTGAGATACATCACATTCAATTGGAAGAGCACCCGAATCTTCAGCTGTATTAAAAAAAATTGGTGCAATTTTATTACCTAAAACTATACCCGCAGAGTTCTTATTTGGTAAAAAGTTTATAGGATCACCCATATGCCATTGCAATGAATTTATTGCGGATTTTCTTGAGGATCCAGTTCCAACAACATCCCCAACAAAGACTAGGGGTAATTTTTTTTCTTTTAATTTTCTAATTATATTCAATGCTTCTGGCATTTTATTTTGCAGCATAGATTTTGCATGCAAAGGTATATCTGCTCTTGACCAAGCTTCCTGAGCTGGAGAAAGATCATCGGTATTAACTTCGCCATCTACTCGAAATACAACAGCATCAATTTCATTAGGAATATCATTCTTTTTGGTAAACCACTCTGCATCTGCCCAGGAATTGATAAGTTGCGTTGCAAAAATATTTCCAGCCTTATGTAATTCCTCAACATCATAAAATGCATCGAATATTAGAGTAATTTTTGAAAGTGCTTTTACTGCTTTGTCGGCGTGATCGCTCTTTAGAAGTTCCACTAAGGCTTGAACGTTGTATCCTCCTAGCATAGTTCCTAATAGATCAATTGCTTTTTCGGGAGATATACTTGATAAAGTTATATTCTCAGATGCTACATCATTCAAAAATGCAGCCTTTACAAAGGCTGCTTGATCAACCCCTGCAGGAACATGTTCTGACAAAATATTCAAAAGTTCAAAATGATTATTATGGTTTTGCTCTTTCAACAACTCAATCAAACTAGCAGTTTGCTCAGCATTTAATGGAAGAGGAGGTAAATCCTGCTTTTTCCTATCCACTATATGTTGTTTGTATTCTTCAAGCATTAAGAGATTCCAATATTTTGGTGTATTCAAGGTATGTGCGCTATTTTAAAGTAAAAAATATGTTTTCCCAAATTGAATATTTACCTAATATTTTAATCAAGAGTTAAATTAGTTTTATGTTTTTTAGGGTAAAATAGATTGATAAGAGGAAAAAAAGCTAAATATGACATTTTCACTAAATGCAATCTCACCAATAGATGGCAGATACTCTGCAAAGGCTGATAAGTTAAGGCCCATATTCAGTGAGTATGGACTGATCAAAAATCGAGTAACAATTGAAATTCTCTGGCTAATCGCGTTAAGTAAAAATAGTAAAATTTCAGAGATTCCGACCTTCTCTGAATCAACCATAAAGACTCTGCAAAATACTATTTCATCTTTCTCAGAAAAAGATGCTCAAGAAATTAAAGATATAGAGAAAACTACCAATCATGACGTGAAAGCAGTTGAATACTGGCTTAAAAAGTCGCTTACAAATAACAAAGAGGTAAATGTAGTATCTGAATTCATACACTTCGGGTGTACTTCTGAGGATATTAATAATCTCTCTTATGCTTTAATGCTTAAAGATGGTTTACAAAACGGCATAATGCCTGAAATTTCAAAGCTACAAAAAAAACTCAATGATTATGCTATTAAATATGCAGACATAACAATGATGGCTCGAACACATGGGCAAACAGCAAGCCCAACAACTCTTGGTAAAGAATTTGCAAATGTTAGTCAACGCATGAGTCGGCAAATAGATATTCTAAAAAATCAATCATATCTTGGAAAAATGAATGGGGCTGTTGGAAACTTTAATGCCCATCTTTCCGCATATCCCCAAATAGATTGGAGTAAATTCTCGAAATCATTTGTTGAATCCTTAGGTTTGGAATGCAATGAATTTACAACGCAAATTGAACCACATGATTTCATTGCAGAGATTTTCCATAACCTTTTCCGAATCCATACAATACTAATTGATTTCAATAGGGATATTTGGAGCTATATATCACTAGGTTACTTCTCGCAAAAATTGTTTAAAAATGAAGTAGGGTCCTCGACCATGCCTCATAAAATAAATCCAATTGATTTTGAAAATTCCGAAGGTAATTTAGGTTTGTCCAATGCACTTTTGGATCACCTTGCATCAAAACTTCCCATATCAAGATGGCAAAGAGACTTAACTGATTCAACAGTTCTTAGAAATATGGGTCTTGCCATGGCTTATGGCTTCATTGCTTATGAGTCATGCTTAAAAGGTCTCGATAAAATTGTTGTTAATAAAAATAAGATCCAAGAGGATCTTGATAATGCTTGGGAAGTTCTGGCAGAACCAATCCAAACAGTAATGAGAAAAAATGGTATTGAAAATCCATATGAAAAACTAAAAGAGTTGACTCGAGGTAACCAACATATAACTGAAGAAGCTTTGCATGATTTCATAACTAAACTAAACTTAAATGCTGAAGACAAAACATATCTTTTAAATCTCACCCCGCATAATTATATAGGGATTGCTGCTATCCTAGCTAAAAAATCGTAATGCATGAAATTCTCGTTTTATATTATTCAAAAAATGGCTCAATCGAGAAGATGGCCAAGATTATTGCCCGAGGTGTAAACTCTGTAGATGGCGTAAATGCTATCCTTAGGACAGTTCCAGAGGTCTCAAAAAAAACTGAAGCTACAAAAAATACTATTCCCGATAAAGGTGATTTATACGCTAATTTATCGGATCTTGAAAATTGTGATGGATTGATTTTAGGAAGCCCTACACAATTTGGAAATATGTCAGCTCCGTTAAAATTTTTTCTCGAGTCTGCATCACCTTTGTGGTTGAATGGTTCATTGGAAAATAAGCCAGCTTCTGTTTTTACTGCATCCGGTTCAATGCACGGTGGTAATGAAGCAACGTTATTGAGCATGCAGCTTCCTCTTTTACATCTTGGTATGATGTTGATGGGAGTACCCTATTCAATTCCGTCTTTATCAAAAACACTATCAGGCGGCACCCCTTATGGAGCAAGTCATGTTAGTGGAGAAAATCATCAAAATAGTATTTCAGACGATGAAAAGAAAATATGTTTTGCTCAAGGAGAACGTATGGCTTTAATAGTAAAAAAACTAAGTGGTAGTTAAACTTTTTTATATCTCTGTTATTAGTCTCATTGGGCTAATCATGCTAAATCTAGTATGGGAAATTTTTTTCAATCCTTGGAGTCCATCTGGCTCATGGATGGTAATAAAGTCACTTATTCTTCTCATCCCGTTAAGAGGCATTCTTAAAAAAAATAGAAGAACTTTTCAATGGTCAAGTATGATAATTCTTTTATTTTTTGTTGAAGGTGTAGTAAGATTTTATAGTGAATCAGGTTTCTCCGAACTCTTTGCATTTGGTCAAATATTGCTCTCACTAACTTTTTTTCTATCCTCAATTTATTATTGTAAATATACACGTTAATATGAAAATTTTAGTCTCAAATGATGATGGTTACTTTGCTCCTGGCCTGAAATTACTAGTGGAAAATCTTAGGAAAAATTATCAGGTTACCGTCGTTGCTCCCGACAGAAACCGAAGTGGTTCCAGTAGCTCGTTAACTTTGGATAAACCACTTACTGTTGAAAAGATTGATGCAGAAACATATGTTGTTGATGGAACACCTGCTGATTCAGTTCATCTTGCACTAACCGGTCTTCTATCATTTAAGCCAGACATGGTAATCTCCGGAATAAATGATGGTGCCAATTTAGGAGATGACACCTTGTATTCTGGGACTGTAGCGGCCGCCATAGAGGGTTTTACCGTTGGTATTCCATCACTTGCGGTGTCAATAGCACATCAAAATCCTCAAAATTTTCAAACTGCGGTAAATGTAGTACTTGATTTAATCGAGCGTATAAGTACTAAAAAAAATAATAAAACACCATTGTTAAACATCAATGTTCCAGATATTCCATTCGATAAACTTCAAGGACTTTCAATAACAAGATTAGGTAAAAGAAAGCAAGCGGAACCAGTTATAAGTGATTTTTCACCCAAAGGGCACAAGGTTTATTGGGTTGGTGCAGCAGGTGAAGCAAATGATTGTGGAGAAGGAACTGATTTTTTTGCAGTTGATAAAAATTATGTTTCAATAACACCTATTCAAATTGATCTAACAGATCACAAACAAATTAACCAAATGAGTGAGTGGATTAAATGAGAATATTTTTTATATCTTTCCTTGCCTTATTTCTTTTTAGCTGTGCTTCAAAGATGCCTGCCCCTGTCGAAGGAAAGCCATACGAAAGCAAAAAAACTGAAAGTTTTAAAAAACAAAAAAAGAAACCAAAATGTCCCGATGTATATAAATTAAAAAAAGGGGAAACACTTTTTAGTATTAGTATTAAATGCGGTTATAACTACAAAGATGTTGCTAAGGCAAATGGTTTAAAACGCCCTTATAAATTAAAAGCAGGAGATGAAATTAGATTTGATTTAATGAGACAAGAAAAAGCCAAGGAGGCAGAAGAAGCAATTTCTGAGGCTATTGAAACCATTCCTTTAAATCAAGAGACAGAGGCAATTCCTCTTGAAGAAGACCTAACTGAAATTCAAACAGAGGAATTTAAAGGTTATGGAACACCCACTCTAATTAATGAACCAAAAGTTATACGTGAGGTTTATTCGAAAAAAACTTTAAAAGAAACAAATAAAATTGTAAAAGCAAAGGCAAAAGCAGAAAAAACTTGGGCATGGCCTACGGATGGCTCAATAGATAAGCCATTTGATAGTAATGGCAAAACTAAAGGTATAAATATTTTAGGAAATTTTGGTCAAGAAATTAGGTCAGTTTCCAAAGGAAAGGTTATATATGTAGGAGAAGATTTGCAGGGTTATGGAAGATTAATTATTATTAAACATGATCATGATCTTCTAAGTGTTTATGGACATAACGAGGAAATATTCGTTAAAGAGGGGCAAGCAGTTGAAGCTCTAGAAGCAATAAGTACCATGGGTAGTTCAGGAACAGATACAATTAAACTTTACTTTGAAATCAGGAAGGGAGGTCAATCTGTTAACCCCCTCTTATACATTCAGAAAGTTGATTAATGTAATTCGTTATTGTCTTCCTTCTTATAATAATCATGAATAGTACTCATATCATATTCTCTCGCCCACTTGATTATTTCATCAAATGCAGGCGCTCCAATCTCCCCAACTTGAGCATGGATGCCAGCTTTTTCTCTTATAACCAGTAATCCTGGAATTTTCTCAACTTGAAAATACTCACTAATTTCGGGGTCTTTTTCGGTGTCAACCATACCAAAAATAATATCAGTATTTTTCTTTGCAGCTGCCTCAAAAACTGGAGTAAATGCAACACACGGATCGCACCAAGGTGCCCAAAAATCAACAATTACAAATGGATTTTCTTCAATAGTTTTTTTAAAATTATCTTTTGTTAATGTTACTAGATTAGTCATTTTTTTCCTTATTTTTTCCAAGTATTAATATTATAAACCTCTTCCAATGGTTTTCTCTTTCTTGCTGCTATTTCTCTTTCCTTTTGTGATTCATTCATCTTTGATTGTTCCAATATACTTCCAACAGCAATAAAAGAGAGTATCTCAAATTCATCTGGTATATCTGCTAATTCCTTTGCTTTTTTTATATCAAACCCGCCCATCTGATGTGCGCTTAAATTCATACTAGAAGCCTGCAAACAAATATTCTCAGACGCAGCGCCTGTATCATATTGATGAAAACGATTAGGCTCTCCATTATGATTAAAATTTTTGTTGGCACACACTAAGATTAGTATCGAGGAATCCATAGCCCAATTCTGATTCCCTACAGATAAGCAATTAAGAGCTGCTGAAAAAGCTGTAGCATCTTGCTTATTGAATAATATATATTTCCATGGTTGATCGCCATAGCATGATGGAGCCCAACGTGCAGCCTCAAATAATGCCTTTATAAGTTCGTCATTCATTAAAAAATCTGGGTCAAAAGCCCTAGGACTCCATCGATTAGCAATTAATTTGTCAATTTTAACCTCTGTAATTGCTGGCTTTTTCATAAAACTCCTATATATATTTTATAAAATAATAAATACAACATTACTAGAGTGTTATTGTTACTCATAATTCAATTTTTGCGTATTATTTATAACAATTAATTTATTTAATAAATATTATTATGAATTCAGAAAATGTAAAAAATTATATGAAAGATGCTTTAATGCTTGCAAAAAATGCTTACGATATTGATGAGGTGCCAGTAGGTGCAGTTATTGTTAAGGATAAAAAAATTATTGCAAAAGCACATAATCGACTTATCAATAATTCAGACCCTACCGGTCATGCTGAAATAATTGCAATAAAAAAAGCTGCAGAAAGCATTCGTAACTACAGATTGGTTGATTGTGATATGTTTGTTACATTAGAACCGTGCATAATGTGTATAGGTGCTATCTTTAATGCAAGAATAAATAATCTATATTTTGGGGCATACGATAAAAAAACAGGTGCTTGTGAAAGTATTTTATCATTAGCAAGCAACAGACTTATAAATCACCATTGCAGTATTCAAGGAGGAGTGTTGGAGGAAGAATCAAAGGCTTTATTACAAAAATTCTTCAAGGAAAAAAGACAAAAAAAACCGCTATATAGCCATAGCGGTTTTAAAAAATTGACTTAATTTAATCTCTATTACCCATAAATGCCATCAATAAATGTAACAAGTTTACAAATAAGTTGTAAATATTAAGATAAAGAGCAAGCGTTGCCATTATATAATTAGTTTCTCCACCTCTCACAATTCTGTTAACGTCATACAATATAAATCCTGAGAAGATCATTACCGCAATCGCTGAAATAGCAAGCGAGGCAGCAGGTACTTGAAATATCCAATTGGCTAGAGCGGCTAAAATTAGCATAATAAGGCCAATCATAAGAAACTTGCCCATGAAAGAGAAGTCACGTTTTGCATTTGCCCCAATGCTTGCTAAAACTAAAAATATAGTACCAGTTCCACCAGCAGCAAGACTTACAATCTGCCCACCATTACTAAAACTAAACGCCATTTGAAGTATTGGTCCAAGTAATAGGCCCATTAAAAAAGTCAGTATCATAAGGAATACGACTCCAAGGCTACTATTTCTATTTTTTCCAATTAAATAAAACATTCCAAACATACTGGCAATCATAAGAATTGGGAACATTATCCCTAAACCTGCTGCCCATCCCCAATTCATTGACATACCCATAAGCGCACCAATTACGGTTGGAAATAACGACACTCCTAGCAAAGCGTAAGTCTGGCTAAGAACTTTATGTGTAGCTATAGAAGTTGATTGTGATTGAAACCGTGAAGCATTATTAATATTGTTTTGCATAAGTAAATATAGTCCTTAAATAAATTTATACACCCTAATAGGATAAGGGTTCAAGCCTAAAGTTTCAAGTATTTGTTTTGTTATTTTCATCAAATTGTCATATTGCCTAACTTTTGTTGAATCTCTGCGACAGAATGGTACTTATAAGTATCAATTTTATTTTTAGTGCTATCTAATTTCATCGCAGCAAGTCGTGACTTTGATGCTGCATTTACATTCCATTCTAAATGAGTGAGTACATTGTCTACTTCTTTTGGTGAATTACACAACAAAATCATATCGCAACCTGCTTTGAGTGCTATCAACAACCTTTCCACAATATTCTCTCTTACAAGCTTTGCCGCCTTCATACTCATATCATCGCTGAATATAGCGCCCTTAAATCCTAACTTACCTCTTAATTGATCTTGAAGCCAAAATTTAGAAAATCCTGATGGTAAAGAATCAGATGAAGAGTAAATGATGTGTGAAGGCATAATTCCTTTTATGCCACTATTTATGAGAGATACAAAAACTTTTAAATCATTCTCTTCTATATCCAAAAATTTTCTTTTATCCTTTCCTTTTTCCAAGTGCGTATCCTCTTTTATAAAACCGTGCCCAGGAAAATGCTTTCCAATAGCCTGCATCCCTCCGTCTTCAAGTCCTTGTCTAAGGTTGCTAGCTAATTCAATTACAGGAAAAACTTGTTGATGAAATGCTCGATCACCAATAACTGAGCTGGCACCGTAATTAACATCCAACACAGGTGTAAAGCTAAAATCAATATCGCAATCACCTAATTCTTTGGCGATAACCCAGCCAACTAAGGATGCAAGCTCCTTAGCATTTTGTTTATCTTTATCATATATTTTTCCCAACATAGCCATTGGAGGAAGAGAAGTAAAATCATCTTTAAATCGCTGTACTCTGCCACCCTCATGATCCACTCCAATAAGAATTTCTTTTTTAACATCCCTTATTTGATTAACAAGTTGTTTTAACTGGTTTTTATTCTGATAATTTCGTGCAAATAAAATTACACCTCCTACCAATGGATGCTTTATTCTTTGAATATCCTCTGTATTTAGTTGAAAAGACTCAACATCAATCATCAAGCAAGACATATTGTTCCCCTTGCATAATATTTCCTTTTTTTTATTTTAGGACAATACATTTTGATCACTTTTTATATTCCAGTATCCATGCAGATAATCTCCAACAGCATTAATACAATAAACAATTGACATAATACTAATACCAACAAAGATAGCATAATGTGGAGATACTAAAAGGTACCGAACACTATCTCGCATCATTGCTCCCCAAGAAGCATCAGGTGCCTGTAAACCAAGACCTAAGAAAGACAAACTTGCTTCTGCAATAATTAATCCAGCAAGAGCATATGTTGCTTCAACTAATAAAGGGGTGGTTAGGGAAGGCAAGATATGTCTTCCTATAACCCACCAACCAGAGGCTCCCATAGTTATTGAAGCTTTAACAAAATCATAATTTTTTACTACTAAAGTTTGGCCTCTTGATAGTCTTGCATAACCCACCCAACCCCCTATAGAAAGAGCTAAGATGAGATTATATTTTCCTGGACTAAGCATAGCTGCAAAAGCAATTGCCAATAAAATTCCTGGGAAAGACATAAATAGATTGATAACAAATGAAACAGCTTGATCAAATTTTCCCCCTAAGTAACCAGAGATTGTTCCAATTAGGACTCCAAAGGTACAGGAAATAATACTAACCACTATTATAATTTCGGAAGAATTCTTAAATCCTTCAATCAATCTTATTAAAATAGACCTTCCGTAATCATCACGGCCAAAAAGGGCATCTAAGCTAGGTCGCGATAATATATCGTCCAACTGCATGTAATTTGAATCTAAATTTAAAAGATACGAAATTATGAATCCTAAAATCCAAAAGAGGATAATAATGAGGGGCAATCTATGCAAACTTTCCTACCTTTACTCTTGGATCGACAAAATTATAAATCAAGTCTGTAATCATATTAATAAAAATATATGAGATTGCGATGATAAAAATACATGCTTGAGTAATGGGATAATCACGGGTTTGAATAGATTCAACCAATAACATTCCTAAACCGTTCCAACTAAAAATAGTTTCTGTAATCACTGCCCCAGATAAAAGAGAACCAAATTGCATGCCAATAATTGAAATGATAGGAATAAGTACTAAACGAAACGTGTGTTGAATTAAAATAACCCACTCACCAAGTCCTTTGGCTCTGGCAGTTCTCACAACATCAGACTCTATTAGCTCGAGCATACAATTTCTTGTCAATTTTATGATAACAGCTATCATCCCAAGAGCTAATGTAAATGCAGGAAGAATAATGGCATAAAAGCTATCCATGCCATTAACTGGAAACCATCCTAGCCATATGGAAAAAATTATAATTAATAAAGGCCCCAGAAAAAAATGTGGCATTGAGATAAAAAAGATACTCGCACTCATAATTATTTTATCAATAAATAACATGTGATTTTTAGCTGCTATTATTCCACCAGCTAAACCAAAAATTAATGCTAATAAAAGAGATGTGAAGGCTAATATATAGGTATTTTTAGCCGCAATAGCTATTGAATCCAATACAGGAGTTTGCCTAATAATTGAAGATCCAAAATCTCCTTGAGCGATCTTAAGCAATGAGGATATTAATTGATCTAAGATAGGTTTATCTAAACCCAATTGAGAACGAAGTTTATCTTGATCTGCGATAGAAGCAGAATCACCTAACATTACCTGAATAGGATCGCCAGGAATGAAATGGAGAAGCATAAAAGTGATCGCATAAATGCCAAGTATCTGAAAAATTATAAAAATAATTTTATTTAACATTTAAATAATTACTCTGCAATTTCAACTATATCTCCAACATTAACATTGTCAAATAACTCAATAATGTCCTTATTTGCGATTCTTACGCAGCCATGTGAAGAAGGTGTGCCCAATAAATTTTCCTCATTAGTTCCGTGAATATAAATAAACCGTTGCATTGAATCCACATCACCCAATCTATTTTTTCCTACCTCAGTTCCAGAAAGCCATAAGATTCTTGTTAAGATCCAATCTACATTATCTGAAGTAGATTCTAATTCACGGCTCCATACTTTATGTGTAAATCTTCTACCTTTAAGTACAGCAAATTTAGGTAATTTATCCCCAATTTTTGCCCTAATAATATGTTTTCCAAGTGGGGTTTTGTTGCTATCCTTTTTTTGTCCGACACCTAAACTTGCGGTTGATATTTTATATTGCTTAATGGGCTTATCATTATGTAAAAGTTTTAGCATCTGCTCTGAAACTGAAATATATATTTTAGTAGTCATAATGCTTCCTAATATTTTTCAAACCATCCCAATTACCATCATTATGAACCTTATAATTAGATATTTGTTTACTATGTGCTGCAATATTTCCCTCAAACCATAGAGGTAAAAATCCTACCTGATTTTGTATCTCTAGAATTACTGCAGACCAATCATTACTCTTAAAAGATGATTTTAATAAATTATCAATTTTTAATGATTTGAAATATCCTCTATTGAGCCCTTTAGGTGGAATAGAATCTGAATGAAAAATTTTATAGTAAATATCTGGATTTTTAATACCGACCCATGTTAATCCGTACATTTGAAAGTTTCCATTTTGGATATCTTGAAAATAAGTACCCCAATCTAGAGTTTTAATTGTCAGATTAATACCAACTTGTGCTAATTGATTCTGAATAATTGTTGCAATCTTTAAACGAAAAGGATCTGTAGACGTTTTATAAGTTAAGTTAATTGGTGATAAGGTCGATATTGATTTTATAAGTTTTCTTGCTTGCTCAGGATTAAAGCTGGTATTCACTAAGTTTGTACTGACCCAATGTTCGGGAGCAAAGAGTTGTTCCGCAAGCCTCGTATTTTTATCCAAAAAATATTGTACGAGCTCCTCTCGGTTTATTGCCATAGCAATAGCTTGCCTCAACCTTTTATCTTTTAACAAACTATCATTAAAATTAAAGCCTATATAAGAAACATTAGAACCGATAGTGCTTGATATGATGACTGAAGATTGATTGTCTAGAAAATTTACTACCTCAACTGGCAGATCATTCTGAACAATATCAATTTCACCCTTTAATAATTTTAATGCTCTTACAGTAGGGTCTTTTATTTCAATAAACTCTATAATTTGGCCATCTTTAATTCTTTCTAGTTTTATTTTGTTTTGTGTGGGGATATATCGAAACATTCCTGAACCCACAGGGTTCATGGAAAAATTATGATTGCTATTAATTAATTCTGAAGGAAGTATAGCTATATTTAATTTTTGGATAAAATTAATATCAGCCTCTTTTAAAAAAATACTAAATCGTTCATGCGATATTTTGACAAGCTTATCAATGTTTTTAAATTCAACTGCTAAAGGAGACATCGGATCTGACATTACATTTTCAAATGTTTCAATAATATCTTTGATGTTCAATCTTGATCCATTATGAAAGTATGGTAAATCCTCCTTTAGCTCAAAAACATATTCTCTAGCAGATATGATTTGATAGTTCACAATATCAGATTGCATTTTAAAATTACTATCGTAATAAAATAGAGATGAATATATTAAATTATTCATTTTTTCGGAGGCAGCATCCGATGCAAATCGTGGGTCTAAGTTCTGAGGTTTTTGAGCAAGGCCAAAATGTATTGTTTTATCGTTTTGATTATTTGGACTGCAGGCAGCTAAAGAAATAAAAAGGGTAAAGAGAAATAATAAATTAACTTTCATTAATTTCAAATAATGCCATTGATTCGACGTGAGAGGTATGAGGAAACATGTTGAGTATTCCCGCCTTAGCATATCGGTACCCTTTTTCGTTCGTTAAAATAGACGCATCGCGAGCGAGTGAAGCAGGATTACAAGAAATATAACAAATAATATTTGGTCTATTTGATTTATTAATTGCATTAATTAAATTAAGCGCCCCATCCCTTGGGGGGTCAATTACCCATTTGGATACGTTTCCAAGTTTAAATAATTGGTCTTCAGAAATCTTAAACAAATCCATTTCCTTGAATGTTGCTAATTGATCTAATTTATTTCTTTTAGCATTAATGTTTGCTGACTTAACCAAAATAGCATCGCCCTCTATTCCAATCACTTTGGATCCATATGATGCAATTGGCAAAGTAAAATTACCAAGTCCACAAAAGAAATCTATTATCAAATCTTCTGGTTGAGGATTGAGTAACTGCATAGCTTTTCTTATTAAAACTTGATTAACAAATGGATTAATCTGAGTGAAACTAGTTGGATTAAATTCAAAATGTAAATCAAATTCATCGTTTACGTATGAAATACTCTTATCTATTTCATCTGATAATGGCTTGACGGTGTCGTATCCTTTCGATTGCGTCCAAAACTCGATATCATTTTTTTTCTCAAATATTTTGAGTAAATTTATGTCATGGTCTGATAATGGTTGAAGAATTCTTAATACTAAAATATGTCGAAGTTGGTTTGAGGCATATTCAATTTGGGGAATTTGGTCACGAACAGATAGTTTAGTAAACATATCTTGTAAATGGGGTAATAAATTAGAAATTTTCTCTGGAATAACCTTGCAGCTTTGCATATCAGTCAAAAAATGCGATAGTTTTTCGTTAAAACCAATCAATACTTTTTGCTTTTTTTCGACAAACTTTACTCTTAATCTTGCTTTATGGCGATATCCTAGTATTGGACCTGAAATTGGACTAAGGAGTTGATTAGGAGATATTTTACCAACATGTTTCATCGTTTGCTCAAAAGCTCTTTGTTTATGTGCAAGTTGAGAAGTAACTTCAAGGTGCTGCATTGAACATCCACCACACATACCAAAATATTCACATATTGGCTCTTCTCTCTCTCTTGAAGAATCTAAAATTTCCAAGGATTTTGCGAAAAGTGCTTTTTTCTTTTTCTTAAAAATTTTAAATCGCACTTTCTCGCCAACAAGGGCATTGTCAATAAATAAAATTTTATCATCAACGTAAGCGATACCTCTCCCCTCATGATCTAATGAGGTTATTACCGCTTCATCTTTACTTAAGACTTTTGTCATAAATTATGCAGCTATGCAGGAAATATGCCGGTAGAAAGGTAACGGTCTCCCCTGTCACAAGCAATTGAAACAATTACTGCTAAGGGATTTTTTTTAGCAATTTCCATAGCAACAAATAATGCTCCTCCAGTGGATGCTCCTGAAAAAATACCCTCTTTTTTAGCAAGCTCTCTAGCTGTATTTTCAGCATCAGCTTGACTCACATTTATAATATTATCAATATTTTTATTAGAAAAAATCTTTGGTAAGTATTCGGTAGGCCATTTTCTTATTCCAGGTATTTGTGCCCCATCCTCTGGCTGTACGCCAATAATTTGTATTGCTGAATTTTGTTTCTTTAAATAACTTGATGTTCCAACGATGGTTCCAGTTGTACCCATACTTGATACAAAGTGGGTTACTTTTTGATTGGTATCTCTCCATATTTCAGGGCCTGTGCCCTCAAAATGTGCTTTTGGATTGTCTAAATTTCCAAATTGATCTAGGACAATACCTTCCCCCTTTTTTTCCATGTAAGATGCTGTATCTCTTGCAAGCTCCATACTTCCTTCTTGTGAAGTAAGAACTAAGTCTGCACCAAAGGCCTTCATAGTTTGTCTTCTTTCAATAGATTGATTTTCAGGCATCACCAAAATCATTTTATAGCCTTTCATAGCTGCTACCATTGCCAATGCAATGCCAGTATTTCCAGAAGTAGCTTCAATCAGGGTATCACCTGGTTTTATGTCGCCTCTCAATTCTGCATGATGAATCATCGAGTAAGCTGGTCTATCCTTTACCGATCCAGCTGGATTGTTTCCTTCAAGCTTTAAAAAAATCTGACCATCACCTTTACTAGTTAATCTTTGAATTTTAGCTAGTGGTGTATTGCCAATAGTTGATTCTAATGTATTCAATGTTATTTCACTTTAAGATAAATATATATTGTATAGGTTATAAAAAATATGTAACCCAATAAAGCCATTTGAGGAAGCGTAATTCCAAAAAAAGTCCAGTCAATTTGCGAGCAATCTCCCGTTCCTTTGAATAACAAGTTAACTGCTTCAGTTAATGGAAAATTTTCAAACATATAATCTAAATCTATTCCGCATTCCGCAGGAATCTCAATTATTTTTGCTTGTATCAAGATATGTCGTATCGAAAATATCACTCCAACTAGACCAGCAGCAAGAATTGTTATTAAATGCGATAACTTTGTATATTTATTGTCGAAGGGCAGTAAAGCAAACAATATAAACAATGCACCTATCACAATGAATATAATGCGTTGAGTAATGCAAAGAGGGCAAGGCTCTAAATTAAATGCTAATTGGATAGAAAGAGCAGAAATAATCATTAAAAATGCAATAATAGCTCCCAAAAAATTTGCCTGCTTAAAGTTTGTTACGTAATTCATTAAATATTTTCTCCTAAAACACTTATACTGCAAGTGTAACTATAAATGACAATGGCCAACAATTGGATAATTCTAATATAAACCATGACAATAGAGTGAATTAAAAAGTTTTCTCTGTTTCAGAATTAAACCGTTTAGTAAAAGACGTTCTTCATTCTAATTTCTCTCTAATGTGGATTAAAGGAGAAATTTCTGGTTTTTCACCTGCTAGCTCTGGACATTGGTATTTCAAACTCAAAGATAAAGAAGCGCAGGTTGATTGTGTTATGTTCGCCGGAAAAAATCATAGAGTTAAATGGCAACCTCAAAATGGCGATCTAGTAGAAGTCCAATGCCAGGTGAGTATCTATGAAGCAAATGGTAAATATCAACTTTATATTGATTCCCTTCAAAAAGCTGGGTTAGGTGAGTTATTTGAAAAATATCTTCAGCTTAAAAATAAACTACAGCAAGATGGACTTTTTGAAGATGCTTCTAAAAAAATCATTCCAAAAATCCCCAAAAGTATTGGTGTGATCACTTCCCCTGATGGTGCAGTCCTTAAAGACATCATCACTACACTTTTAAGAAGAAATAAAGCGGTAACTATAGTAATTTATCCAACTTTAGTTCAAGGTGAGAGTGCCTCTGAAGGAATAAGTAACGCTATTAGAATTGCGAATATAAGAAAAGAGGTAGATACCCTAATTGTTTGTCGTGGAGGTGGTTCTATTGAGGATTTGTGGTCTTTTAATACTGAGATTGTGGCTAATGCTATTTTTAAATCCGAAATTCCTATTATTTCAGCAGTTGGACATGAAACCGATTTTACTATCGCCGACTTTGTGGCAGATGTTAGAGCAGCTACACCCACTGCATCGGCAGAACTTATTAGCGAGGGATTGCAGGATATTGAAGAGACAATAAGTTTTTTTAGTAATAAGATGACTCGCCTCATAGAAGACAAAATTAATCAAGCAATTATTAAAATTGACTTTCTAGAAAAGAGACTTGTGTCTCCCTCACAAAAAATCACAAATCAAAAAGATTTATTGTTGTCATATAAAAGAAGGATGGATTTAAACTTAAATGGAAGTCTTGATATTTACAAACAAAAAATTAATTACTTAAAAATTCAACTGCTATCACCTAATGACATTATTCGAGATTACCTTACAACAATACAAAATATTTCAAAAAGGTTAAGTGTTAATATGGGTACACAAATAAAGACCTACAAATCTAAAATGAAATCCTTAGAACAAAATTTATACAACCTTAATCCTAAAACAGTTCTTGCACGAGGGTATTCTATTGTTACTAATATTGATAAAAAAATACTTAATGACAGTAAAAATATTAACGTTGATGATAATATTGATATAACATTTCATAATGGACATGTAAGAGCTAAGATCACAGATAAAAATTCGAAAAGTTGACTCTCTATAAAAAAATAAATAAATGAAATTAAAAAAACATAATGCCGGAATGTTTGCTTTATCTTTGGGCGCACTTGGTGTAGTTTTTGGGGATATTGGAACTAGTCCTCTATATGCTATTCGAGAAATTTTTTCGATCAGTAATAATATCTTAGCCTTAAATGAAGCAAATATGCTGGGGATATTATCCCTAATATTTTGGTCTCTTCTTTCAATTGTTTCATTTAAGTATATCCACTACATTATGAAGGCCAATAACAATGGTGAGGGGGGAATAATGGCCTTATTATCTCTTGCAAATAGAAATGCAAAGTCCAAAAGAAAAAAAATCCTTATAATGGCAATAGGTATGTTAGGTGCCTGTATGTTTTATGCAGACGGTATGATCACCCCAGCTATATCCGTGCTCTCAGCTATTGAGGGGATTGCTCTCATAACTCCAACTTTTCAAAGCTTTATTATACCAATCACTTTAATTATTATATTTGGACTCTTTTGGGCGCAAAGTAAGGGGACTGCTGCTGTCGGGTTTATGTTTGGCCCTATAATGATGATATGGTTCTTAACGCTTGGTGGATTAGGCATCTATAATATAATTCAGGCCCCGTTTGTTCTGCATGCTTTGAATCCAATATATGCGATAAATTTTTTCACTAATGAATTTTCGATTGCATTCATCACTCTTGGTGCCGTAGTGTTATGTGTTACTGGTGCTGAATCTCTCTATGCCGATATGGGGCATTTTGGAAGAAGTCCCATCAAGATAACTTGGTTTAGTTTTGTCTTCCCTGCTCTAACTTTAAATTATTATGGTCAGGGAGCTTTAATAATGAATAATCCTGCAAATATAAAAAATCCTTTTTACATGATGGCCCCAGAATTCTTACTTTTGCCTTTGGTTATTTTAGCAACAATCGCAACAATCATTGCTTCTCAAGCTTGTATTACAGGTGCTTTTTCCGTATCAAGACAAGCTCTTCAACTTGGCTTTATACCACGCATGCGTATTGACCATACCTCGGAAGATCAAGAAGGACAAATTTATCTCCCAAGAATTAATTGGATTTTAATGGCTGGAGTGATGTCTGTGGTTCTAATATTTCAAAATTCAAGCGCACTTGCTGGCGCATATGGTGTGGCAATAACTATGGACATGGTTATTGCTACCATTTTAGCCGCAGTTGTTCTTCCTGATGTCTTAAAATGGGGTCGTTTTAAAACTGGACTTTTAATAACTTTCTTTCTAATAATTGATCTTACATTCTTTGGGGCTAATATTATTAAAGTATTTGACGGAGGATGGTTCCCTATTCTCATTGGATCAATACTAATACTCCTTATGTCAACATGGAAAAGAGGGAGAACGCTACTTTATAGAAAATTAAAAAATGAATCGATGGAGATAGGTAGTTTTTTAAAATCTATAGGTCCAAATTTAAAAAAACGTGTTGCGGGAACAGCTGTTTTCTTAACTCCAAATTCTGAAGGAGTTCCACATGCTCTTTTACATAATTTAAAGCATAACAAAGTGCTGCACGACAAAGTGATACTGTTAACAATTAGATTTAAAGATTACCCACACTCCAAAAAAAGTAATTTGATCGAAGTAGAAAAGTTACCCCACAATTTTTATAAGATTATTATTAACTATGGATTTAAAGATGAAACAAGAATACCGAATGATCTTGCTAAATGTAAAAGTGAAGGTTTGGAAATAGATCCTATGAGTACGTCTTACTTTATAGGTAAAGAAAGCTTAATTGCTCAACCAGGAAAAAATATGAACTATTTAAGGAAAAAAGTGTTCGTAACTTTATTCAGGAGTGCTGAAAATATTACCAATCAATTTCATCTGCCTGCTAACCGTGTTGTTGAGTTAGGTAGTCAAATTTTATTTTGATAATTAAGTAAATGAAATATATTTTAATTTTTATTCTTGTTCTATATGGCTGTTCATCTACTACCACAAAGACAGAGTCTGATGTAGATCGTGCTCAATTTTTATTGTTACCAAAATTCTTAGCTATCAGTATGGCTGAGGATGGATATAAACAAGAGTTAAAAAAAGCCCGAGAAAATAAACAACTTAACCAAAATGATGAACACGTCAAGCGGGTCCGTGAAATAGGCTTTAATATCATTGATCAAGTAGTTTTTCTTCGTGACGATACTGAAGATTGGAATTGGGAAATAAATGTTCAGGAAAGTGAAGAGGTAAATGCCTATTGCATGCCTGGTGGAAAAATTATGATGTATTCAGCATTAATCGAAAAAACAAATGCAACAGATGACGAAATTGCTGCTGTTATGGGTCATGAAATTGCACATGCAATCAGGGAGCATGGAAGGGAGAGGATGTCGACTGCGCTTGTTCAACAAGTAGGTTTAATTGGTTTTGCTGCGTATATTGCCAATCAAGCAGAAGATAAAAGAGTTGCAGATGTTGCAGTGCAAGCTGCGGCTATTGGGACTACTTTATTTTTTGCACTTCCACACAGTAGAGAGCATGAGAGAGAAGCCGATAAATTAGGTATGGAGTTAGCGGCAAGGGCCGGTTATAACCCTATAGCTGCCGTTAGTTTATGGAGAAAAATGGATGCGTTATCAAACGCCAAAATTCCTGAATTTTTTAGTACCCACCCTTCCAATGAAAATCGTATCCAAGATCTGCAAGCTCATGCCAAGAAAATAAATCCAATTTATTTGGAAAATAAAAGAAAATAAAAGTCAAAGCTTAAAAAATGGCTATTTAGGGTAAAATAACGTCCTTTATTTACCAACTTAATAAATATTATGACAACATTGCAATCCATTATCGAAGATGCGTTTGAAAATCGATCAGAAATAACACCCAGCACAGTAAGCTCAGAAATAAAAAATGCTGTTAATGAAACCATAGAAGGCCTTAACCATGGGATACATCGAGTTGCATCCCGTATTGGAAATTCTCAAGATTGGGAAACTCATCAATGGATAAAAAAAGCTGTACTTTTATCTTTCAGAATTGAAGATAATGTAAAAATTGATAGTGGTTATACAAATTTTTTTGATAAAGTTAAATCTAAATTCCATGGTTATAGTGAGGAAGATTTTCAGAAAGGCGGATTCAGGGTTGTACCTAATGCCATAGTAAGACATGGAAGTTTCATTGGAAAAAATGCAGTACTTATGCCCTCTTATGTAAATATTGGTGCATTTGTAGACGAAGGAACCATGGTTGATACATGGGCAACAGTTGGCTCTTGTGCGCAAATTGGAAAAAATGTTCATCTCTCTGGAGGGGTAGGTATAGGCGGTGTGCTTGAACCTATTCAAGCTGGGCCAACAATTATTGGGGATAATTGTTTTATTGGGGCGCGTTCAGAGGTTGTTGAGGGGGTTGTTGTTGAAGACAATGTCGTAATTTCAATGGGTGTTTATATTGGCCAATCAACCAAAATATTTGACAGAGAAACCGGAGAAGTAACCTATGGAAGAATACCTAAAGGCTCAGTTGTAGTTTCAGGGAATCTTCCATCAAAAGACGGGTCCTATAGCTTATACTGCGCAGTTATAGTTAAAAAAGTTGATGAAAAAACGTTAAGTAAAGTGGGAATTAATGAGCTTCTAAGAGGTATTTAATTGTATAAATTGTATGGAATAAAAAACTGTAACACTGTTAAAAAAGCAATAAATTGGATGAATCTATCAAATATTGCATTTGAATTTATGGATGTTAAAAAAGATGTTTTAAATATAGATATTTTAAATGACTGGGTACAAAATTTGCCTGAGAACTACTCCTGGGAGTCTTTAGTTAATAAATCAGGAATGACATGGAGAAAGCTTGATGATGCGCAAAAAGAAAGTGCAGAAAATATTAATGGAGCCCTTGACCTAATTATTGAAAAACCAAGCGTTATGAAAAGACCAGTTGTTGTTGATGGGAAGAAAATTTTTACCATTGGCTTCAATGAAACAATATTTGAAGAAAAATTTTTATAAAACCATGCCTAAAACATTAGAATTATCAAAAAAATTAATTAAAAAATCCTCAATTACCCCGGATGATAAGGGCTGTCAAGATCTTATGATTGATCATATTAAACCTCTTGGGTTTGATGTTGAAATATTAAATTTTGATGATGTGCAAAACTTTTATGCAAGAAAAGGAAATGCATCCCCGTTAATTGTTTTTGCTGGGCATACTGATGTAGTGCCACCTGGACCAAAGGATGCATGGAAATTTGATCCTTTTTCACCTACTGAAGACAATGGTGTTTTATATGGTAGAGGAGCAGCTGATATGAAATCATCCTTAGCAGCCTTTATTATTGCTATTGAAGAATTTATAGATGAAAATCCAAATCACAATGGTTCAATTGGTTTATTAATAACTTCCGACGAAGAAGGAATTGCTAAAAATGGAACAGTTAAGGTTGTAGAGGCTTTAAAAGAAAAAAAGGAGCAGATTGATTATTGCATTGTAGGCGAACCAACAAGCAGCTTAAAATTTGGGGATACTGTTAAAAATGGCAGAAGAGGATCTTTGTCTGCGAACCTTGTTGTAAAAGGAATACAAGGGCATATTGCTTATCCAGAATTAATCCGAAATCCTATACATGAAATTGCTCCTGCAATGGATGACCTTGTTAACACAGTATGGGATGAGGGCAATGAATATTTTCCAAAAACTTCATGGCAAATTTCAAACATTAATGGTGGAACTGGAGCGACAAATGTTGTACCAGGTAAAGTAGAAGTATTGTTTAATTTTAGATACTCAACAGAGAATACAGCTGAAGATCTTAAAAAAAAGGTAGTAAATATACTTGATAAACATGAATTAGATTACACAATAACCTGGAATCACTCAGGTAAACCCTATCTTACAGAGAAAGGTGTGCTAGTGAATACTATTACTGAAGCTGTGAAAGATATTGCAAACATTACCCCATCCATTTCAACTACAGGTGGCACATCTGACGGTCGTTTTATTTCCACTATATGCGATCAAGTTGTGGAGTTTGGTCCCATCAACGAATCCATCCACAAAATAAATGAACATATCATTATCGATGATGTTGAAAGACTCAAAGATATCTACAAGAAAATATTAGAAAAACTTCTAATTACTTAAATTATAAACGCCTGTTGCTTTTTTTTTGATTACTTAGCTGTGGTTTATTAAAATCATTAGGATCCATATCATTCCTTTTAAGTAACCTTGAGACCTCAGCTTGAGTTAATTCAGCATGCATACCTCTTTTAACATGAGAAGGTAAAACAACAATGCCAAACCTAACTCTAATTAATCGACTTACAGTAATATTAAAATGTGCAAACATCCTTCTCACCTCTCTATTTCTTCCTTCCTTAAGCACTACCCGATACCATTTATTTGCACCCTCACCGCCCTCAAAGGCAATAGATTGAAATTTTGCAGTTCCATCATCTAAATCTATACCTTTTTCGAATTTTTTTATTTGTACATCAGATACTTCACCTAAAATACGAACTGAATATTCCCTTTCGACCTCATATTTTGGATGCATCATTTTATTCGCTAATTCTCCATTAGAAGTAAATATAAGAAGTCCAGAAGTATTAAAATCTAATCGGCCTACAGATATCCATTTTCCATTTTTAATTCTTGGTAAATTTTGAAAGACGTTTACCCGTCCTTCTGGATCATTTTCACTTACAATTTCACCCTCTGGCTTGTTATAGATTAAAACACGAGGAAGATTATTGGAATTACTTAAAAAAATTTGTTTACCATTAAGAATAATCTTGTCGGATGGAGTAATAGACTGTCCAACTTTTGCAATTTTATTGTTTACCAATACCTTTTCATCTACAATCGCTTTTTCAATCTCCCTTCTTGATCCAAAGCCAGATTGTGCTAGTACTTTCTGAATTCTTTCACCTGAACTATTTTTTTGAATATTAAAATTAAAATTTTTATTGGTCATTAATTTGCTCTGGTGCATCTGATGACTTTAATTTTTCTTCAAAACTATGTGAAATTTTATCTTCTGAATGTGCTATTTCTGGAAGTTGATTCAAAGATTTTAATGCAAAATCATCTAGAAAAAATTTAGTTGTTGCGTAGAGAGATGGTCTTCCAGGAACCTCTTTTTGTCCAATAATCTCTACCCATTCCCTTTCTAAAAGTTGCCTTAAAGTATTGGGATTTAGAGAAACCCCTCGAATTTTCTCAATATCTCCACGTGTTACTGGTTGACGATACGCAATAATAGCTAAAACCTCCATGACTGCCCTAGAGTATTTGATTGCTCGATCTGGAGATAGTCGCATTAATGAATCAGTAAAAATTGGTTTTGCTTCAAAGCGATAGCCATTTGCCACCAAAACTAAATCTAATGTTTTCTCATCCCAATCATTTTTAATATCATCTAATAACATCCTTATAGTAGAGCGCTCTAATTTCTCTTCAAATAGTTTTTGGAGATCATTTATAGATAAGGGTCTACCACTTGTCAACAAAGCAGTCTCAATAATATTTTTGTATTTAACTGATTTTTCCATTTAGATCTGTACCCTTTGAATATAAATAGGTGAACAAGGCTCTTGTTGGTTAATTTTAATTAAGTTTTCCTTGGTAAGCTCTAGGATTGCTAGGAAACAAACTACCAACTTTTGAATAGGGTCCTTTTCTTCATTAAAAAATGAGTCAAAAGAAATTAATTTGTCATTACCTAGTTTTTTTATTATTAATGACATATATTCTCTTACTGAAAGTTCCGCACGATTTATTCTGTGGGTCTCAAACTGCTCAGCCCTTTTAATAACATTTTTCCAAGCATTAAATAATTCCTCAATAGAAATATCTGGTAAAGATTTTGGTTCAATTACCTTTTCAAAATATCCCTGTGCAACAAATCTATCTCTACCTACCTGTGAGATATTATCTAATTCTTGTGAAGCTGTTTTCATAAGCTCATATTCAATTAATTTCTTTACAAGATCTGCTCTTGGATCTAAATCTTCATCTTCATCATTACTTACTGGCGGTAAAAGCATCCTTGACTTAATCTCTATTAACATAGCTGACATTAATAAATAATCAGCTGCTAATTCAAGCTTAATCTGTTTCATTTTTTCAACATATTCCATATATTGTATTGTCAAAGTCGCCATAGGAATATCAAGAATATCAATATTATTTTTTCTGATTAAATACAGCAATAAATCTAGAGGACCCTGAAAGGAATCAAGATAAACTTCCAATGCATCTGGGGGTATATATAAATCTTGAGGAAATTTTGAAAGCGATTCACCATAAATTTTGGCATCATTTAAAAGATCAGATTGAAGATCACTACTCATGAAAGATCAATTCCCATAACTTCACGGACATCTCTCATGGTATCTCTTGCTAATTTTCTTGCTTTTTCACAACCCTCTGCTACAACACTTTTTACTAAATCAGGACTCTCAATATAATCTTTTGCCCTTTCTTGAATGGGCTTTAATTCCTTAAGAACAGATTCAATTATTGGCTGCTTACATTCAACACAACCTATACTAGCTTGAGTACAGCCCTCCTTTACCCACTTTTGCCTTTCCTCCATTGAATATACTTGATGAAGCTGCCAAACTGGGCAATTATTCGGATTGCCTGGATCATTTCTTCTAATTCTGGCTGGATCAGTTGGCATAGTTCTTATTTTCTTCTCTACTTCCCTAGGATCCTCTCTTAGCGCTATCGTATTGTTATAAGATTTTGACATTTTCTGGCCATCAAGCCCTATCATCTTTGATGCTGGTGTCAGCTTGTATTCTGGTTCAATTAAAATCATCTTACCTCCGCCTTCCAGAAAACCTAATAATCGCTCCTTATCACCTAAACTTAGGTTTTGTTGCTCATCGATCAGAGCTTGTGCAGCCTCAAGGGCCTGATCATCGCCCTCCTCTTGATAAGCATTCTTCAGCTCTCGATACAGCTGACCTTTTTTTGAACCTAATTTCTTAATGCCTTCCTCTGCTTTTTCCTCGTAACCGATCTCCTTACCGTATAAATGATTAAATCTTCTTGCCACTTCACGTGTAAATTCTATATGGGGCACTTGATCTTCACCTACAGGAATCTGTGTAGCTTTATAAATTAATATGTCTGCACTTTGGAGCAAAGGATAACCAAGAAAACCATAAGTAGATAAATCTTTTGATGATAATTTTTCTTGTTGATCTTTGTAAGTTGGGACTCTTTCAAGCCATCCTAAGGGCGTAATCATAGAGAGTAATGTATGAAGTTCTGCATGTTCAGGAACCTTAGATTGGATAAATATGGTTGCTAACGCTGGATCTATTCCGGATGCAAGCCAATCAATAACCATATCCCAAACATTTTTTTCAATAATTGCGGGATCATCATAATGGGTAGTGAGAGCATGCCAATCAGCAACAAAAAATAAGGATTCTGCCTCATGCTGTAAGTTTACCCAATTTTTAAGCACTCCATTATAATGTCCCAGATGAAGATTTCCTGTAGGTCTCATTCCCGAAACAATTCTCTCAATTGCCATAAATACCCTTCAATTTATAAACTAAAATTATCCAAATACACGAAAAATTATACTCTGACTAAGGTTAACTAGTGGAAATAAAATTTTTCCTAGAACTCCGGAAAATAATAAAAAAATTAAAATGATCAAACCATATCTCTCCAATCCTGCTAAATAACCTGACCATGGATATGGTAATAAACTTACCGCCACTCTTCCACCATCGAGTGGGGGTAAGGGCAACATATTTAAAACCATGAGAATAATATTTATTTGAATTCCTGCCAAACACATAACTCGTAAAAATAATTCTGCTTGCTCAGGAAAAATGTTAATTCTTACCAAAATTATGGTCCAAAAGATTGCCATGATTAAATTTGATGCTGGGCCAGCAATTGCTACCCACATCATATCTTTTTTTGGATTCCTAAGATTTGAGAAATTTACTGGTACTGGCTTTGCCCAACCAAAGAGAATTCCTCCCAACATAACTGTTAATGCTGGCAATAGAATTGTTCCTAAAGGATCAATATGCCTTAATGGATTAAGAGTAATTCTCTTTAAATAGTGCGCAGTCATATCCCCAAAATATCTTGCTGCATATCCATGTGCTGCCTCATGAACTGTAATAGCAAAAATTATCGGCAACGCATAAGCACATATTTTTTGAACGATATTTAATTCCATTATCAGTTTAGTCTTAACACTTTCTTAATTAAAACCATTCGTTAAACGCCATTTATTCCAAATTGGATCACAGTTTTCTGGTAACACTTGCACTTGACCCATTTGCCTAAAGGATATTCCTGGTCCATGGAAATCGGATCCACATGAAGCAGATAAACCAAATTTATTTGCAAGGTTCGCAAAATAAGATGATTGAGATGGATCTTGACTCCCTGAAACTACCTCAATACCAGCACCGCCCAAATCTTTAAAATCTTGCATTAATTTGGGATAAAGTTTATTACCCATGTCATACCTGCCAGGATGAGCTATCACGGCATCTCCTCCCGCTTTAGAAATCCATGATACAGCCTCTTCTAAATCAGACCATGGATGATCCACATAACCGGGGTTTCCTGGAGTTAGAAATTTTTTAAAAACACTCTTCACATCTTTAGCATAACCTTTTTCAACAAGATATTGCGCAAAATGTATCCTTCCTACAGCACCATCTTTAGAGTATGAACTTGCCCCTTCAAGACTTCCCATAATGCCTGCCATTCCCAAACCGTGTGCCATTTTTTCAGCCCTAATATACCTTCCGTCTCTAATTTTTTTCAGACCATCAATAAGATCTTTATCTTTATTGTTGAAATTTAGACCAACAATATGTAAAGTTCTTTTTTGCCATGTTACCGAAATTTCAACGCCATTAATAAAAAGGATGCCTAAAGATTTTGCAACCTTTCTTGCCCTATCTAATCCATCTATATCGTCATGATCTGTTAAAGCAAGAATATCAACATTCTTACTATGTGCATATTTGACTAAATCTTCTGGCGAAAAAAGGCCATCAGATATAGTAGAATGACAATGCAGGTCTATTATTGGAGTTTTCATAACTTTGGGTATTGATTATATTAGCTATTTCCAACTAACGATAGGTTTAAAATTTATTTATGCAAAAATTCTTATTTGATTTGTTTCCAGTTATCTTATTTTTTATTGCCTTTAAAGCCTACGATATATTTATTGCAACTGCGGTAGCTATCGTCGCCACCCTCATTCAAATAATTTATGTTTATTTTAAAGATAAAAAAGTAGAAAAGGTATTGTTATTTAATGGGGTTATGATTACTTTTTTAGGTGGCCTCACGATTTTATTACAAGATAAAATGTTTATTATGTGGAAGCCATCGGTTATTTATTGGTGTTTTGCTTTAGTTTTATTATTTTCTAATTTTTTCTTTAAAAAAAATTTAGTGCAAATGGCAATCGGAAAACAGGTAGAACTCAAAGATAACTATTGGAACGTAATTAATTGGTATACCAGTATATTTTTTGTCTCACTAGGTTTTATCAATTTATACGTTGCATATAATTTTAGCGAGGACGCTTGGGTTAATTTCAAGTTATTTGGAATTACAGGATTACTGTTTGTTTACATGATATTTTTAACATTATATATTTCTAAAGTTAATAAGGAATAAAATATGTGGTACGTCTTTAATGCAACTGATACAAAAAATAGTTTAGCAAAACGACTAAAGCATAGGCCTGAACATATCGCTAGGCTCAATGAGCTTATTAAAGAAGGTAGATTACTAGTTGCTGGCGCTTACCCGGCAATTGATAATGTAGACCCAGGTTCAAATGGATTCAAAGGAAGCCTTATCATCGCAGAATTTGAATGTATCGAAGATGCACAAAATTGGGCAAAAAAAGAACCCTTTCTCTTACATGGAGTTTATTCGGACATAGATGTAAAACTTTTAAAAAAGAGCTTACCTTAATATGATGGAGAAAATTATCACAGAACGATTATCTTTTTTAAATCCTACCAAGCTTAAAATTATCAATGAAAGCCATCTCCATCAAGGTCACTCAGGAAATAATGGTGGGGGGCACTTTAATGTTCTAATTGAAAGCTCAGCCTTTAAAGATAAAAGTAGGATGGAAATGCATCGACTAGTTTATGATGCCTTAGAAGATTTAATACCAAAGAAAATTCATGCTCTCAGTATAAAAACTGCAATTCCAAATGTTTAATACCTTTGCAAAAAATATCATACTTTTTTTCTTACTTATTTTTTTTAATGGGAGTCAAGCTGAAGTAGCTAATGTAAATGGTAAAAATATTTCGCAAGATCTGGTAGATTTTATTAAGAATGAAGTAAAAAAACAAGGTAGGTCTATTAATAATGAGATGGAAGAAAACATAATTGATCGACTTATTGACCTTGAGGTAATAAACCAAGCTGCTAGAGATTCAGGATTATTATCTGACCCAATGATTCTTGCTCAAGCTGAACTTTCCACAAAAGAGCTAATTTATACGTTATACCTCCAAAAATATATTGTTGAAAATCCTATCTATGAAGATGAGGTAAGAATTGAGTATGATAAATTCAAAATTAATTTTAACGAGCAAGAATACAATGCAAGTCATATTCTTGTTAAATCAAAAAATAAAGCAAAAAAAATAATCAAAAAACTTAAAAGTGAAGCTGATTTTGAGAAGTTAGCATCTAAATACTCTATTGATGATGAGAATAAAGAAAATGGTGGTGACCTTGGCTGGTTTTCAAAGGACCTTATGGTTAAATCATTTTATGAAGGTGTAAAGGAGTTGAAAGAAGGAGAATTTTCAAAAAAACCCATTCAGACTCAATTTGGCTGGCATATCATCTTACTGAAAAAAATAAGGCCATTAGCAACGCCCAAATGGATCGATAAAAAAGATGATATAAAAACAAATATGCAAAAAGCAAAACTAAAAGCACATTTGGAAGAATTACGTGCCGCAGCCAATATATCTTTGAAAGATTAAACTATATAGCTTTAATTTGAGTGATAGCCTCTAAAATAGCTTGGGCATCGCCATCAATATTTTTTGTAGGGACAAGTTCCGGCCATAAAAAAGTAAGTGAGTCTATCAGTGAGAGTGTTTTACTTATTTTTTCTTTATCTACTTTATCATCAACTTGTATTTTGTTTAAGATACCTTTGGCTATCATAGTAAAGCCAAGTGCATCCTGGTACTCGTATTTATTCTTTACTTCACCATCCACTATTCCAATAGCATATTCTTCTGCGGCAGTTTCTAGCAAAGACTGTACAAGTAATATTTTTTGGTCAACCGTTTTGCTCTTTTCATCGACAAATTGTGCATTTTTATCAATGGCATCAAACAAATTATTATAATTTTCATTAATAACTGTCAATGGATCTTCATTCTCAACAGATAGCGCGAGTTCCTCTAATTCTTTAGCAAACCCATTAGACCCTTTTGCTTCAAAAGTTGGGATAATATCTCCATACAACTCACTTTCTGGATGCTTCATGTGGTGTTGGCCATTCTCGATATATTTTGCTTTATACAACTCGACCCCTACCCATAAATGTCCCTTAATCAAATTAAGGTTAGTTAGATATTCAATATCTGATGAAAATACCTTAGGTACTGAGCTCTCCAAATTTCCATGATCGTGTCCATGATCGTGTCCATGATCGTGTCCATGATCGTCGTTATGACAACCCGTAAAAAATACAGACAATAACACTAATAAGAAATACTTTTTCATAATTTATATAGCCCTATTTATTTTTTAAAGTAAAAGCTTTTCCACATTCTAATACCAAATACTAGGGATAGAAGCCATAAAACAACCTCAGGCCAATTTGGATTACTGTTGTAGCCTAAAAAGCCTGTAAGGAATATCCCAATTCTTCCCTTATCGTGAAGTAAGTGAGTGTATTTATTGTTACCATTAATGTTGAAGGAATATAGAGCTGTATTTTCTACCTCACTTTGAGGCTCTAAAATATTCCAAGCTCTTGGAATTTCACTTTTATCATTAATACCAAAGGTTTCCAAATGATTTCCTTTAACAAAAAATTCCTCTATCTCATGGGTACCGTATGCAACCATACCAGATGCAAAAATAACAAGCATTAACGTGGTTCCCTGAAAGAATGCTTTTAAATTTATCTTTCTTCCCTGAATAACAATTCCATAACCAATAAGAATTGCGATGATCATGCCACTAAAAAATCCTAAGTAAGAAAAACTTCCAGTCATATTAAAACTTCCCATCAAAAATAAGGCAGTTTCAAAACCCTCTCGCAAAATTGCAAAAAATACTACCAAGAAAATTCCCCATCCGGCTGTCTGCATTGCTTTCTTTGTTTTCTTTTCCATAGTAGATCTTTCGCTTACATGCTTAGATAACCAGAAAATAACATACCACAAGAGCATTGCCGTAACATACATACTAATGCCTTCAAAAAGTGATTGGATAGAGGCATTACCTATAGATTCCTTGATTGCATTTATCGCAATAGCTACCCCGGCACTTGCAAGAATAGCAGCCATAACTGCAAGCCAAAGCTGATTAATTTCCCTCTTAAGATTATTTTTTTCTAGAAGCGTGTATATTATTCCAACTATCAGGCAAGCCTCAAGACACTCTCTAAAAGTTATGATAAATTCGTTCAAAATTCAAATTCCTATAAAAACAGTTAACATTCTAGATGAGAATCATTCTCATTACAAATAATTATTTAAATAAAACACGTATATGACTTATTTACTTACTGCATAGTTTAATAAAAACTAAAAAAAATTAATTTTTATAGCTTTTATCTAATAAATGCTTAGTATTTTTTGATTAAAGACTGTTAAAATCAGACCACATTTAAGTATTTTTAACTTAATTTATTATTAAAATGCAAAAAAAAATCATAACCACATTTCTTGGTAACCAAATTTATTCAGAATTTCGGAAAAATAATCTCTTAAAAAAGATTAAGGCAATTTATCCTCAAATAAGGAGCCTGACCTCAAATTACCTTCATATATGTGAAAGCGAAGAAAGTTTAACTAATGATGAAGTTAATAGGTTAAATAAACTACTAGATTATGGCATCCCATCTGAGATTAAAAGAAATTTAAACAATATGATCTATATATCGCCAAGAGTAGGAACTATCTCACCATGGAGCTCACGAGCAACAGATATTGCACTTCATTGTGGTATTCAACTAAATCGTATAGAAAGATGCTCTATTATATATCTTCATGCAGAAGAAAAGCTTTCAAAAGAAATAAAGCTTTCAATTGGAAATATGCTTTTTGATCGAATGACTGAGTCATTATTTTTTGATGAAAAATCAACTTATCAACTATTCACTCACCAAAATCCTAGGAAATTAGAATATATTAATTTTCTTAGAAATGGTGCTCAGGCAATAAGCGATTACAGTGAGCAGTTCGGGCTAGCATTATCCGAAGACGAAATTTCATACCTAACTTACAACTATAATAAAACTAAAAAAAACCCAACAGATGCTGAATTAATGATGTTTGCTCAAGCTAATTCTGAGCATTGTCGACATAAAATATTTAATGCCTCATGGATAATAGATGAGAAAGAGCAAGAACATTCTTTATTTAAAATGATCAGGAATACCCATAAAGTATCTCCTCAAAAAACTATAGTAGCTTATTCAGACAACTCCTCTATTATTGAAGGAAGATCAATAAATCGATTTTATCCTGACACCCAAAATAATTATAAACCTCATCAAGAAATTACCCATTTTTTAATGAAAGTTGAAACGCATAATCATCCTACAGCTATATCACCCTTTTCCGGTGCAGCCACTGGGGCTGGTGGCGAAATTAGAGATGAGGGGGCTACGGGCAGAGGATCAAAACCAAAAGCCGGTTTAGTAGGATTTTCAGTATCTAATTTGAATATTCCGGAATTTAAACAAAATTGGGAAGATAGCAATCTTGGCAAACCTGATCGCATCGCTTCAGCCTTACAGATAATGATTGATGGACCTATAGGAGCAGCATCCTACAATAATGAATTTGGTAGGCCTAATATATTGGGATATTTTAGAACGCTAGAAATTGAAGTAGAGGGCAAATTTAAGGGTTATCACAAACCTATAATGCTAGCTGGTGGTCTTGGTAATATTAGTAATAGTCACACATCAAAAAAACAATTAACTGACGGAAATCTTTTAATACAGCTTGGTGGGCCTGCAATGCTAATTGGTTTAGGAGGAGGCGCTGCTTCAAGTATGAAAACAGGTATGAATCAAGAAAATCTTGACTTTGATTCAGTACAAAGAGGAAACCCAGAACTTCAAAGAAGAGCGCAAGAAGTTATTGATAAATGTTGGCAAATGGGTCAACTTAACCCTATATTAAGCATTCATGATGTTGGAGCTGGTGGTTTATCGAATGCCTTTCCTGAATTAATCCATGATGGGGGAGTTGGAGCTGTATTTGACCTAAGATCTATCCATAATGAAGAACTTGGAATGTCGCCTAAAGAAATTTGGTCAAATGAAGCGCAAGAAAGATATGTTCTGGCAATACATCCTAAAAATCTTGAAAATTTTACTTTAATTTGTAAAAGAGAACGGTGTCCTTTTGCTGTAGTTGGAAGAGCTACCAAAGACCAAAAAATTATAGTAGAAGATACTTTACTTAATGATCATCCAGTCAATATGGATTTAGATATATTATTAGGGAAACCCCCAAAAACTTTAAAAAAAATTACCACAGAGACCCTTAGTATTATTGAAAAAAATATTGACCATACAAAATTAAATGAAAACTTAAAAAAAGTTCTTCAATATCCTGCAGTAGCTAGTAAAAGTTTTTTAATAACTATTGGTGACAGATCAGTTACTGGATTAATTGCTAGAGATCAAATGGTTGGCCCATGGCAGATTCCTGTAAGTAATGTTGCTGTCACAAAATCTGATTTTGAAAGTAGTCTTGGGGAATCGTTTGCTATTGGTGAAAAATCTCCTGTAGCAATATCTAATGCCCCAGCCTCAGCTAGAATGGCAATTGGTGAAGCAATAACAAATATTGCTGCAAGCTCAATAAAGTCTATGGAGCATATAAAATTATCAGCTAATTGGATGGCTGCTGCCGGTGATAATGAAAATGATTTTGCCTTGTTTGAGTCAGTGAAAGCTGTAGGTATGGATTTATGTCCAAAATTGGGCATAAGTATACCTGTAGGAAAAGATTCAATGTCAATGCAAACCAAATGGGATGATGGTGTAGAAAAAAGTATAAGTGCACCAATGTCTCTTGTTGTTTCAGCCTTTAGTGAATGCATGGATGTTACTAAAACACTCACTCCTCAAATTACTAAAGATCAACAAACTACTTTATTGTTTATAGATTTAGCTGCGGGTAATTCAAGAATGGGGGGTTCTTGTCTTAATTTAACGCATAGCCTGGTTGGAAGAGATACTCCAGATATTGTAAATATTGAAAATTTAAAATACTTTTTCTCAATCATTCAATCTCTAAACAATGATAATAAAATTTTAGCTTACCATGACCGATCCGATGGAGGCCTCATAACTACTTTATTAGAAATGAGTTTTGCAGGTCATTGCGGTATAACCATTTATACAGATAAAGAAAAACAAGAGGATTTATCCAAATTCTTGTTTAACGAAGAATTAGGTGTGGTTATTCAAGTTTCAAATAATGATCTTGAGCAAGTTCAAGAAAAAATTCAAATCAAACTAGGTAATTGCATTACAAAAATAGGTAAGCCATCTAATAATCAATTAATAACCATAAAAAATAATGAGAAGATTATTTTTTCTGAAACCAGAAGTAAGCTACAAGAATACTGGAGTGAAACAAGCTTTAAAATTCAATCGCTAAGAGATAATCCAAAAAATGCTCAAGAAGAGTTTGATAATATAGCTGATGAAGGTGGGCAAGGTATTAATCCCATTATAAAATTTGATATTCCCTCACCAATAAATATAAAAAAATCCAAGGCTAAAATTGCGATTTTGAGAGAACAAGGAATAAATGGGCATAATGAAATGGCTGCTGCATTTTATTATGCTGGTTTTGAACCCTATGATATTCATATGTCTGATATTGTCTCTGGCAATGTTTCTTTGAAGGAATTCCAAGCGCTAGCAGCTTGTGGAGGGTTCTCATTTGGAGATGTTCTTGGTGCAGGTCAAGGTTGGGCTAAATCTATATTATTTAATCCAAAAACAAGAGAACAGTTTGAAGAGTTTTTTCACAAAAAAGACACATTAACACTCGGAGTCTGTAATGGATGTCAAATGCTTAGCAGTATAAGAGAGCTTATTCCTGGCACTGAATGCTGGCCTTCTTTTGTTAAAAATGATTCTGAACAATTCGAAGCAAGATTTTTGGGTGTATCAATAGAAAAAAATAATTCGCCATTTTTTTGAAGGAATGGAAGGAAGCATTTTGCCTATTGCAGTGGCTCATGGAGAGGGCAAAGCACAGTTTAGAAATGAAAAACAGTTAAATGATGCAATTAAGAAAAAAATTATTTCCTTAAAATATGTGGATAATTATAATAAGGGAACTTTAAGGTATCCTTATAATCCAAATGGATCAGTTTTAGGTATCACAGGTTTAAATTCGATTGATGGTCGTGTATCCATTATGATGCCTCATCCTGAAAGAGTTTTTAGGGCAGACCAAAATTCCTGGCATCCAAAAAATTGGAATGATTTTGGTCCTTGGTATAGAATGTTCGCCAATGCGAATAAATTTTTTACATAAATAGGGAGTATTAAATGTATAAAATACTAAAAAGTTTTTTATTAGTCATGCTTACAGTCTCACTTAATGTTTTTGCACTTAACGATGCTGAAGAAATGGAGTTTGTTGGTGCAGTTAATGATGGTGACATGAAAATTGTTAAGAAATATGTGGAAACTTTGAATGTCAATTTAGAAGATAGTTATTTTGCATGGACTCCTTTTTTAATGACAGCAGCAAAAAATCAAATGGAAGTTATGCAGTACCTTAAAGATAAAGGAGCAAACATAAATTACACCCATCCAGTAACAAGATTTAATGCTCTGCACCATGCGGCGTTTAATGGAAATAAAAAAATGGTTAAATATCTCATTGATATTGGCATTGAACAAAAAAACCTTAAGGGTGACGTATCATTAATAAGAGCTTTAAGAGAAGATGATAGAGTTGAAATGGCAGACTATGTTGCTTCACTTGGAGTCAAAGATGAGGGATGTAAAGAAAAAAGATGTTTCTAATTTAGCTGTTTGTTATGATAAAAAACCAATAATTTTTATTGGTTTTTTTATTTTATGTTAAGAAAAATATCTATTAATTGTGCAGTTATAATAACCCTATCTTCAGCAGTCTATGCTGACGATTCTCTCAGTAATTATAAAAAATATAGCATAACAGAAACCTCATTTAAGCTTGTAAAAATCGTACAAAATTTAAACTTTCCATGGGCTTTGACCTTTTTGGATAAAAATAATCTATTAGTTACAGAAAAAAATGGAGGTTTACTTAAGATAGATATTTCAAATGGTAAAAAGAAAAATATCAAGCATAATATTCAACATTTACCCTATCTTGGAGGACATCAAGGGGGTCTTCTAGATGCCTATTTTAATAGTGATGATAATTTTATTTACTTTACTTATAGTCATAAATTTAATGAAGATTCTAATCTTTCAAGTACAGCTATAGCAAGAGGAAGGTTAATTGATCTTGAAATAAAGGATCTGCAGGTTTTATTGATTTCCAAACCTCCTCTTCCTAGTAAAAAACATTTTGGTTCAAGAATTAGCATTAAAGGTGATAGTCTTTATGCAGGTTTTGGTGAGCGCGATAAAGGAATGATCTCACAAGATCCCTCTATGCATCCTGGAAGCATAATACGCATAAAAACAAATGGTTCGATTCCCAAAGATAATCCAAAATTTACAGGTAAAGATTCATGGCTTCCAGAAATTTATACCATTGGAGTAAGAAACCCACAGGGTATGACAATCTCTCCTTACAATAATAAAATAATCTTTTCCAACCATGGTCCTCGAGGTGGTGATCATATCGGTGAGGTAGAGGCTGGAGCAAATTATGGTTGGAAAGATATTGCATGGGGAGGAACTGAATATTCCTTTTTAAGTATTGGGGATAAAGCTTTTAAAGATAAGTATAAAAAACCACTTAAAACCTGGGTTCCATCAATGGCCATAAGTAGTATCCAATTCTATCAAGGAAATACTTTTCCTGAATGGAGAGGAGACCTTATAATTTGCTCATTGAGTGGTCAAAGCTTAATAAGAATAGATTATGAAGATAACCAAATCTTAGGAGAAGAAATAATATTTAAAAACAAAATTGGTCGGATTAGAGATTTTGAAATTAATGAAGAAGGAGATATATTTCTCATTAGTGATTCTCCAAAATCATCTTTATGGAAACTAACCAAAAAATAAATAAGGAATTTAAAATGCAAAAAATATTTATCGCCTTGGTCCTTGTGTATATTTCGCTGGGAATTAATGCAGAACAAAAATATATTGGCTTTAATAATCCAGAGTCAGTTGCAGAGGGACCTGATGGTGTTATCTATGTCTCTGAGATTGGAGAGCGTGGTGTTGAAGATGGAAAAATTTCCAAGATCAATAAAGATGGAAGTATATCTTTACTTGCTGAAGGTTTATATGATCCAAAAGGTATAGTATTTTTTCAAGATAAGTTGTATGTAACAGATCGTGATGTGATTCTTGAGGTTCAGTTAGATGGAACATGGAATGTTCATACAGGAACTATGGCATTTCCTAAAACACCAGTCTTTTTAAATGATATAGAAGTTTCTAAAAATGGAGATTTGTATGTATCAGATACTGGAGATTTTAAAGACAGTGGGTTTGTTTTTTTAATTAAAAAAAATAGTGGGGTAACTGTAATGTTTGAGGGCAATAAATTGATTAAAGCGCCTAACGGTTTATTTGCAACAGAGGATACAAAAATTTTAATTCTAGATTGGGCTGGTGAATTACTCGAAGCTGACTTAAAAAATAATAAAATCGTAAAGATAGCAGAGGGATTTGATGGTGGAGATGGTATCGCAAAAAAAAATGATACGGTCTTTGTAAGTAGTTGGAAACAAGGTATTGTCTATAAAGTTGAAAATGGTAAAACGTTTAAAATTGCAGAAGGTTTCAAAGCTGCAGCGGATATAGCTCTTAGTATTGATCAGAAAAATTTAATGATACCTGATATGAAAAGTGGTTCAGTTTCGGTAATAAATGTTAATTAAATATCATAAATAATACCTAAAGTAATCTCTGTTAACAAAATATAGCCAGCATTCTGATATCATTATAAATTATCACATTATGATCAGCATTTAATGAATCTTCACGAATATCAAGCTAAAAATCTACTCAAGATATATGGTATTCCTACGCCAAATCATATTGTTGCTTCAACTACTAAAGAAGCTGAAATGGCAACATATATGCTTAATGGCGATAAATTTGCTATAAAAGCCCAGATACATGCTGGTGGAAGAGGAAAATCAGGGGGAGTACGAATTATTTCATCTTCAGATGAAGCAAAAGAATTTACAGAGTTATGGCTAGGTAAAAATTTAACAACCTATCAAAATAAACCCTTTGGACAACCAGTCCATCGTATTCTTGTTGAAGAAACTGCAGTAATCAAGCAAGAGCTATATTTTTCTCTTTTAGTTGACCGCCAAACAGAGCAAATAATGCTAATATGTTCATCAGCAGGTGGAACAGAAATAGAGGATTTATCATTGAATAGTCCAGAACTTATTCATAAGGTTGGAGTTTCAATTGATGAAGAATTTTCTGATTTATCTTTAGATAAATTATGTAAAGCTTTAAAGCTAAACAAAATATCAAGTGAATTTCTAAAATCTCTAACCAAGAATAGTCTGAAATTATTCACTGAAAATGATCTTTCACTTCTTGAAATAAATCCATTAGTTATTAAAAAGGATATGAGCCTAATTGCATTGGATTGTAAAATGACCATCGATTCAAATGCATTATTCAAACATCCTCATGTTGTTGATTTACAAGACTGGACGCAAATCGATCATAAAGAAGCTGAAGCACATCATGCAGGTTTAAATTATATAGCCTTAGAAGGAAATATAGGATGTATGGTTAATGGGGCAGGACTCGCAATGGCTACTATGGATATTATCAAACTTTCTGGGGGTGAGCCTGCAAATTTTCTTGATGTTGGAGGAAGTGCCACTGCTGATACAGTTAGCAAAGCATTCAAAATTTTATTATCAGATTCTAACGTTAAGGTGGTTTTGGTAAATATTTTTGGTGGAATTATGCGATGTGACATTATTGCTAATGGTATTGTTGCTGCTATTCAAGAGGTTGGAATTCAAATTCCCATAGTTGTGAGATTAGAGGGTACAAATGTTAAATTAGGGAAAGAGATTTTAAATCAAAGTAATTTAAATGTAATCTCAGTGGATAGTCTGACTGAAGCAGCAACTAAGTCAGTAAAACTTGCTGATGAGGTTGGTTGATGTCAATTTTAGTTAATAAAAATACTCGGGTCCTATGTCAGGGTTTTACTGGCAAGCAAGGGACCTTTCATAGCGAACAATCAATTCAATATGGTACTAATTTAGTAGGAAGTGTTACTCCAAAAAAGGGAGGCCAAACACATTTAAAGCTTCCCGTTTTCAATAGTGTCAAAGAGGCAGTAAATGAAACGCAAGCAAATGCTTCTATGATTTATGTGCCCCCACCCTATGCAGCAAACTCAATTATAGAAGCTGTTGAAGCTGGTATTTCTCTCATTGTATGTATCACAGAGGGCATCCCAATTCTTGAAATGCTCAAAGTTAAGGCAGCAATCAAAGCCAACAATTCAAAATTAATAGGTCCTAATTGTCCGGGTATTATTACTCCTGATGAATGTAAAATGGGGATAATGCCTGCGAGTATTCATATGCCTGGTGAGATAGGTATTATATCTCGTTCTGGCACCCTTACCTACGAGGCTGTTCATCAAACAACTATGCAAGGTTTAGGGCAATCCACCTGTATTGGAATTGGTGGGGACCCAATTAAAGGATTAAATTTTATAGAGTGCCTTGATATGTTTGAGAAAGACCCATCTACGAAAGGTATTATTATTGTAGGTGAAATTGGTGGGGCAGACGAAGAGCTAGCAGCGGAGTTCATACAAAGCAATGTTAGCAAACCAGTTGTTGGACATATTGCTGGTAAAGCTGCACCAAAAGGCAAACGAATGGGACATGCTGGAGCTATAATTTCGGGTAATTCTGGAAAAGCTCAAGATAAAATAAATAGTTTAAAAAAAGCTGGAGTATTAATTGCTGAGTCCCCATCAGATATGGGTTTGATGATAAGTAAAGCTATGGGAAAAGTATGAATTTTTTAAAAAACGAAGCTATTTGTGCACTATTATTATTCATTTTTTTAATCCCAACCACATTTGCAGAGGATGTGCCGTATATTTTAACTGCGGCTGCAAAAGGTGATGTTGACAGTGTGCAAGCAATTATTGATAGCGGAGGAAATCCAAATACACTCGACAAAGATAAAGTAACTGCCTTAATGTATGCAGCGAGAAAAAATCAGGTTGGTGCTATCAAATTACTTATTGCGAATGGTGCTCGGGTCAATGATATTGATGAGGATGGTTGGACCGCATTAATGTATGCGGCTAAGAAAAATTATACCGCAACAGTAAAACTCCTTTTGGATAATAATGCAGATTCAAGAGTAACTGATCCTGATGGTTGGTCTGCTTATGGATTGGCTGCGACCTCCGGATATAATGAAACGATAGATATATTGATCAAAGGTGGTATTGATCCAAATACAAGAAATAATTCAAGCCTAACTGTACTTATGTTAGCAAGTAAAAATGGTAATGTTCCAACCATAAAAACCTTATTAAATAATAATGCAAATATTCATCTAAAAGATAAATATGGTAAAACTGCTTTGATTTATGCGGTCATTAATGGTAACACCGATGCAGTTAAATTTTTACTAACAAATGGAGCAAAAATTGATGATGTAGATAAAAGTGAATGGTCGCCATTGTTGTGGGCAATAAAAAGAAAGCGTATAGATATAGCAAAAATCTTGATTGACGCTGGGGCAGACATAAATCATGAGGATGATGAAGGAACCCATGTTGTTCATTACGCTATATTTAGTGGATCGTATGAATCTTTAAAATTGTTAATTGATTCAGGGGTAAATCTTAAAGCAAAGGATCAGTATGGGTTAACTGCTCTGGTATATGCACTAAAGGAAAAAAACGCTCAAATGATTCAAATAATTAAAGATTACGGCGGAAAGTATTAAATGAAAATTCACTTATCCCAACTTAATCCTGTTGTTGGCGATCTTATATATAATAAATCCTTGATTTTAAGTGAGGCAAAAAGAGCATGTGATAATAATGCAAAAATTTTAGTTACACCCGAGCTTAGCTTAACTGGATATCCGCCTGAAGATCTTTTGCTTGATTCAGAATTTATTGATTCTTGTAAGAACTGCATTATCGAAATAGCAGAAAAATATCCTCAATTAATGATTGTTGTAGGTTACCCAAATAATCATGAAGGTAATTTATACAATGCTGCATCAGTTCTCCATAATGGAAAAATAGCTTACACCTATCATAAGAATTATTTACCAAATTATGGGGTATTTGATGAAAAAAGATACTTTACTGAAGGCAAAGAAAGTACTGTTTTTGAATGCGACGGAAATAGATTAGCAATAATTATATGTGAGGATTTCTGGGTTGATGATCCGATTGAAAGACTTGAAAAATTAGATGTAAATATTATTTTATGTATAAACGCATCCCCTTATGATCTTACTAAGCAGCAAAAGCGGATTGAAAATGCTAAGAAAAAAATTAGTAGAAAAAAGGTTTTATTAGTTTACTTAAACACATTGGGCGGTCAAGATGACTTACTCTTTGATGGTGGTTCTTTTATCTTTGATGGAATTAATGGCTTAATAAGGGAATTTCCACAATTCAAACAAATCTCAGAAAGCATTGATTTAAGCAATAAAAAAAAGTCGGCTGTAAGCACCTATGAAGACATGGATATTTTGCTTAATGGCTTAATACTATCCTTGCATGATTATTTGAAGAAAAATAATATATCAAAAGTTTTTCTTGGTTTGTCAGGGGGAATAGATTCAGCGTTGGTAATTTATATCGCGTCCAAAGCAATTGATGTTAAAAATATTTATTCAATCATGATGCCATCAAAGTACACATCAAAGGCTAGTCTCGAAGATGCTGAAGAGCTTGCAAAATCTCTTGGAGTTCACTACAAAACTAAGTCTATAGATGATCTTTTTAATAATCTAAAAAATTCATTTGACAATGATTTTAAAGGGATGCCTGAAGATATAGCGGAAGAAAATTTTCAAGCAAGAATTCGGGGTATTACTTTAATGGGCTTTGCAAATAAATTTAAAGGTATGGTTCTTGCAACAAGTAATAAAAGTGAATTGGCAGTAGGATATTCAACAATTTATGGGGATATGGTCGGTGGATTCTGTGTGCTCAAGGATGTCCCAAAAACCTTAGTTTATAAATTAGCAAAGCATATTAATAAGAAGAAAGAGATTATTCCTGATCGAATTATTACAAGAGAACCAACTGCAGAATTAAAATTTAATCAAACTGACCAAGATAATTTACCAAGCTATGATATTCTTGATAGCATTATTAATATGTATATTGAGCAAAAAATAAGCCCAAATGCTATTGTAAGAGAAGGATTCGACTCACAAGTTGTAAAAAAAGTTGTAGAATTGATTCATGGTAACGAGTTTAAAAGGCGGCAATCAGCTCCAGGACCTAAAATAACAAGTAAAGCATTTAGTGTTGATAGGCGCTACCCAATAACAAATAGATATAAACCAAAAATATAATAGGAGAAGTTATGAAAAAGATTGAAGCTATAATAAAACCTTTTAAACTTGATGAAGTAAGAGAAGCATTATCTGAAATTGATATTATGGGATTGACTGCAACTGAAGTAAAAGGCTTTGGCCGACAAAAGGGTCATACTGAGCTTTATAGAGGAGCAGAGTATGTTGTAGATTTTTTACCAAAAGTAAAATTAGACCTGGTGGTTTCTGACAAAATGGTAGATAAAGTTGTAGAAACTATTATGAAAACAGCAAATACAGGAAAAATTGGTGATGGTAAGATTTTTGTTATGCAAGTCGAAGAGGCTGTAAGAATTAGAACTGGAGAAAAAGGTGATACTGCAATTTAAGTAGGGTCTAAGATTTTCTTGATTTTTTTAAGATCCTCTTCAGTATCGACGCCTTCAGAATGTGTTCCCTGATATTTAAAAATCTTAATCTTTAGGTCATTTTCAATAGCTCTAAGCTGCTCTAATCTCTCTGTGAGCTCTAAATTAGATATTGGTAAATTACAAAATTTCTTTAAGAATTCAACTGTATATCCGTATATCCCAATGTGATGGTATACAAATTTTGACAAGGTCTTTTCTTGTAAATCTTTTTGATATGGAATCATTGCCCGACTAAAGTAAATAGCATAATCATTATGATCCAGAAGAACCTTCACGTTATTAGGATTGATAAAATCATCATAACTAGTAAATAATGATGCTGCTGATGCATAGTCAATCTTTTCTTTTATCATGCCCTCAGATATTTGATTAATAAGTAAAGGGTCTATTAAAGGCTCATCCCCTTGTAAATTAATAATAATGGTCTCACTACCCCAATTTGCTTTATCAATAACCTCTTCAATACGATCTGTACCAGAAATATGATTTGAATTTGTCATAATTGATTTAAAACCGTACTCTTCTGAAGTCTTGACTATGCGATCATCATCCGTAGCAATTAAAATTTCATTAGCGCCACTTAGTTTTGCTTTCCTAGCAACATGGATAATCATTGGAACTCCACCAATTTCAATAAGTGGTTTTCCTGGTAGCCTTGAGCTATTATATCTGGCGGGTATAACAACTTTAAATGTCATTTTTTTGTACCAGAGGAAATCTTTCTGGCTTCACTCTCGAGAAGAATAGGTATACCATTTTTTATTGGGTATGCCAGTTTTGCAGACTTAGAGATTAGCTCATGTTTCTTTTTTTCATAAACAAGAGGGCCTTTAGTTACTGGGCAAACAAGAATTTTTAATAAGTTTTCATCCATTAATTTAATCCTACCTTTTGTAAAATTTTATTGATCATTGATGTATCAATAGATAATGTTAATGGTAGCACCCAGATATTATTATGTTTAATTTTATTACATTTAATTGCATCTTTTTCTGTCATAATAATTTTCTTATCTTCAAATTGATCGAAGTCTTTTTGTTTAAATTCATAATGATCAGGAAATATCTTTTTTTTAAAAGATAATTTTTTTAATTCTAATTTTTTAAAGAATTTTTCAGGGTTACCAATACCTGTCATAGCAATAACCTGTTCTCCTTTTAAATTTTCACATGTAATATCTTTTTTTTTATTATTCGAAATAAGAAATTTTTCATTTTTTTCATAAACATAAAATGCATTTGAAAACTTTTTTTTGCTTAATGATGGATTGGTAACAATAACCATATCTGTATTTTCTAATCGATTCAGCGGCTCTCTTAGTGGCCCTGCAGGCGTTAAAAATTGATTACCAAAATATCTTAAACCGTCTACAACTATTATTTCAAAATCTCTAGACAAAGCATAATGTTGTAAGCCATCATCTGAAAGAATTAAGTCTGTGTTGGGGTATTTATTAAGTAAATTTTTTGCCGTCTCATAACGATTAACACCAACATACACCGGACATTGTAATTTCTGCTTCAATAATAAAGGTTCATCACCAACATCAAGATAGTCACTTGAGACAAATACCTCTCTAGCATGTGAGAATTTTGATTTATAACCCCTAGCTATAATGCCTACATTTAATTTTCTTTTTTTAAAGGCATTCGTAAGGCTCATGATAATTGGAGTTTTACCTGTTCCACCCAAGGTAATATTCCCAATAATGATAACCGGAATATTAAGTCTATTACTTTTAAATATTTGTATTTTATAGAGAAATTTTCGAATAGATAAAAGCACAAAAAAACAATAACTTAACGGAACAAATATTACACCCCAGGTTAATCTTTTGTAATGCTGATCAGTAATAAATTTTTCAATAATATTCAATTAAAACCCTTTTTATACAAAGCGGTATATTTTCCTTTTTTTCTCATAAGTTGGTCATGAGTTCCCTTCTCAATAAGAGCACCATCATGTATAACAAAAATTTTATCAGCATTCATGATTGTACTTAAACGGTGAGCAATCACTATAGATGTTCTTTTCTTCATTAGATTATCTAGAGCTTTTTGAACGTGCATCTCGGACTCAGAATCTAAAGCAGATGTCGCTTCATCTAAAAGCAAAATAGGTGCATTTTTTAGAATAGCTCGCGCAATAGCAATTCTTTGTTTCTGACCCCCTGATAATTTTGTCCCCCTATCTCCAATGATATGATTAAAACCATTTGGAAGTTTCTCAATAAACTCGAGAGCATTTGCAGCTTTTGCAGCTTTTTTAATATCACTCAGCTTACTTTTGCCAGATGATCCATAAGAAATATTATTATAAATAGTATCGTTGAACAAAATTGTATCCTGACTTACAAGAGAAATCTTATCTCGTAAACTATTTAATTTAAGGGATTGAATATTTTTATCATCAATTAATATTTCTCCTCTATCTATCTCATATAATCTGGGTATAAGATTAATTAGTGTTGTTTTTCCTCCACCAGACTTACCTACTAAGGCAACTTTTTCCCCAGCTCGAACGCTAAAAGAAATATCTCTAACAGCATCATTTTTTTCATCAAAATAACTAAAATATACATTTTTAAAGGCAATACTACCTTTTACCCTATTAATAATCTTTTTACCTAGATCTTTTTCCCTTTGCTCATCCATTATTGTAAAAATACTTTTAGCAGCAGCAAGTCCTACTTGGATTTGCTCATTTATAGCCGTGATTTTTTTTATCGGAGATATAAGCATTAACAGAGCCCCCACAAATGCGGCAAACTCTCCTGCAGTAAAATGATTAATAGAGTAAAAAACAACTAACGATAATGCAATTGCAGACAAAACCTCTATAACTAAACTATTAACACCAGAGAGTTTAGCTAGTTTCGTATGCATCTTTCGATTACGTATTGATATTTCAGTAAACTTTTTAAGTTCAAATAAGGAAGTACCAAAAATTTTAACTATCCTTTGCGAGGCTATTGCCTCCTCGGAGATTCGAGTCATATCTCCCATTGATTGTTGAACTTCAGCTCCAGCACCCCTTAATCTTGGAGATACTTGCTTAAGATACCATGCCATGACTGGCGCCATTATTGCGAAAATCATAGTCAGTAACCAGTCTAAGTAAAGCATATAACCTACAATTCCCAAAACAGTGAGGATATCTCGTATAGCATCCAAAGCTATTTTTGTTACTATTGTTGAAAGTTGCTCAGTTTCATAGGTTAATTTAGAAACAATATTTCCTGCAGCATGTCTATCAAAATAATGTACTGGAAGTACCATGATTCTTTTAAACGTATCGTATCTCAAATCTTCCACAATTTTTCTTGAAACCCACCTCATAGAATAGCTAGATATAAAACCAGCTGATGCTCTTATTGTCATGAGAATTAAAAGAAATATTGGGAGTAGGATTAAAGAGTCTGAGGATTTTTCAACTAAACCCTCATCAGTTATTTTCTTGATTAATGCTAAAAACCCAGTATTTGTTAAAGCTAATACTAACAAAGAAAAAATACTTAAAGATAGAATAAACTTATACTTTAAAGCATAAGATAAAAGCCTCAAGTATATGGTTTTAAAATTTGATGGGTTTGATTTTGTCGCTTTATCTTTCGACATAATATTTAAGTGTTAAATTGTTATTTAACTTTTGTTGAGAAAGTTATTCTATTTAATCCTACAAGTCTTGAGGCCTCCATAACATCAACTACAGATTGATGAGTAGTCATCGCATCTGCATTAATAATAACCGGCATATCTGTTTTACCATTAGACTCAGCTTTTAGCTCTGCAACTAATTTTTCAAGACTTACAGATTCTATTATTTTCTCATTAATTGAATACTGCCCATCTTTAGTAATTATTATATTAATAGAGTTATCTTTATCCTTACTCTGATTTGCCTCAGCAATTGGTAAATTTATTTTAAGCTCACTAAACTTTGAAAAAGTAGTACTTACTACTAAAAAAATTATAATTACAAGTAATACATCAATCAAAGGGATAAAATTGATTTCAGGATCTTCTAAGCTTGATTTTCTTCTAAAATTCATCGATTTATTTTCTCTCACCTCTCATTATCTCAACAAGATGCAAAGCTTGTTGCTCCATTTCATTAACAAGATGATCTACCTTGGATCTAAAATAACGAAAAGCTATCATTGCTGGCACTGCAACTACAATACCTCCGGCTGTATTATATAATGCAATGGAGATACCCCTAGCAAAAACTGCTACATCATGACCGCTTGAAGTAAAAGAGCTAAAAAGTTCTACCATTCCAATAATAGTTCCAAATAAACCCAATAATGGAGCTACGGTTGAAATAGTGCTCAATGCTCCAAGATACCTCTCCAACTTATAACTTACTAAAGATCCAGCCTCCTCTATTGAATCCTTAATTATCTCTAATGAAGAATTTTGATTTTCTATAGCTACGGCCATAATTTCACCAAGTGGTGAGTTTGCTCTTAAGGCTTCAACAGCATCCCTTTTTATTGATCCGCTACCAACTAATTTTTTCACATCCTCCATCAGGTTTTGAGGAATAACATATGATTCCCTTAGCGCCCAAAATCTCTCTAAAATAATGGCAACTCCAAAAATAGACGTTGCAATTAAAGGCCATATAGGCCATCCGGCTGCAATAATAATATCCCACACAATTCTAACTCCTTAATTACAATTAATTCTAAAAGTATACTATCTACTTCTAAGTTTACCTGCAGATAAATGATAAATCTTTTTCATTTTTCTTGCTAATTCAGGATCATGAGTTACAAGAACGATTGTAGAGCCATATTCCTTTGCAAGATTGACGAATAAATCAAATACGACTTTTGCATTGTTTCGATCTAAATTTCCTGTTGGTTCATCCGCTAAAATTATTTGTGGCTCATTAATAAGCGCTCTTCCAATTGCAACCCGCTGTCTTTCGCCACCAGATAGTTGATGAGGATAATGATTAAGCCTACTGGAAAGGCCTAATTTTTTTAAAATCTTTATAGCCTTATTATGATTGAATTGATACTTTCCACCCCTAATTAGAAGAGGCATTACAACATTCTCTAAAGCAGAAAAATCGGGCAATAAATGATGGGATTGATAAATAAAACCTATTAATTGATTACGCATCATAGATAAATCATTCTGATTAAGATCGCCAATATTCTTATTATTAAGATGCACAGATCCACTATTTGGGTGATCTAAGCCCGCCATGAGATGAAGAAGTGTGCTTTTACCAGAGCCAGATACTCCACTAATTGCTATATTTTCAGATTTATTTAATTGCAAATTGAGATTGCTTAACACAGGAGCATCTAACCCCTCAAAAGTCTTTGTAATATTTTTTAGCGAAATTATGAGGTTATTATTCATATTTTAGCGCAACCGCTGGTTCAATTTTTGTTGCCTTTAAACTTGGATATATAGAAGCAATAAAAGATAAAAGAAGACCCATAAATCCTATATAGAAGATATCATTCAATAAGATTTTAGATGGGACCTCGTTAATATAATAAATATCTTTTGAGAGAAATTCGATACCAAAAATATTTTCTATAAAGGGGACAATAATATCGATGTTTGTTGCAATTAGAACACCTAAAAAAATACCAAAAAAAGTCCCTATGATTCCAGTCAATGCACCTTGACCAATAAAAATTATTAATATACTTTTTTGACTAGCCCCCAAAGTTCGCAAAATAGCAATATCAGATTTTTTTTCTGTTACTCCCATCACCAATGTTGAGACAATATTAAATGCAGCGACTGCAATAATTAAAGTAAGAATAATGGACATTACTCTTTTCTCAAGTTGAATTGCAGAAAAAAGGTTTGCATGTTTTTGTGTCCAATCTAAAACTAAATAATCTTCCGAATTTATTGCTTGATAGATTTCTGCAACTGATTGTTTTGTAAAGTCTAGATTATTAAGCTTAACTCTAACACCTGAAATTTGTTTTTTCGTTTGGAAGAATTTTTGTGCATCATTTATGTGAATAATAACTAATCCAGCATCATACTCATACATGCCTGCATCAAATATCCCAGATATCTTATATTGTTTTATCCTTGGAAGCATTCCCACGGGAGAATAATTTGCCTGAGATGAAATCATAGATATCTTGTCTCCCACTTTTAGAGAAAAGTATCGTGCTAAATCTATTCCAATTAAAATTTGATATTCATTTGAAATTAAATTATAAGAACCTGAAACTATAGAAGAATGAAGATTGCTGACTTTTGGCTCAATTGATGGATCAATTCCTCTTACCAAAACACCTCTGTTATATTTACCCATTGAAACTAATGCTTGATGGTTGGTAAAAGGAGCAGCTGAGTTTACATTTGGTATTGAATCAATCTTTTTATTAATTACCTTCCAGTCATTAATTTTTGCATTAGGACTTATAATCTCAACATCTGAGACGACGTTTAATATCCTTGATTTTAACTCAGATTGAAAGCCATTCATCACTGATAAAACAACTATTAGTGCCATTACTCCCAAAGCAATTCCAATTATGCTTGTTAGAGAAATAAAAGAAATGAAATGATTTTTGTTTTTAAGCTGTGTGTATCTTAAAGCGATCCAAAGCTCATAAAATTTTTCTTTTAATAAATTATTTTTTGTCATATTTAAATTAATCTTAAATGTCGCATTCTGCTAGAATTATGGCATGTTTACAGGAATAATAGAATCCGAAGGTACCATCCATGAATTAACAAAGAAAGGGGATGATATTGCCTTAACCATTTTATATGATCAAAAAATTTTTGATGATATCAGTCTTGGAGACAGTATTTCAGTAAATGGTATATGCCTAACTATTGAACAATTCTCAAAAGATAAGCTCAAATTTCATATTTCCAGGGAATCCATTTCAAAAATAGCTAAATTTTCATTACATCAAAAGGTTAATCTTGAAAGATCACTAAAATTAAATGATCGCATATCTGGTCATTTTGTTTTTGGCCATGTAGATGGAATAGCATTAATTGAAGATATTGAAAAATTAAATGATTGTGAAAAATGGAATATTAAGATACCCAGTAACTTGAGGAAATATATTGCAAAAAAAGGATCTATATCATTGAATGGAGTCAGTCTCACAGTTAATTCAATTGAAAGTGACATATTAAGTGTAAACCTTATTCCTTTTACACTTAGGCATACAACCTTCCAATATAATAAAATTGGAGAAAGCCTTAATGTAGAAATTGACATGCTTGCTAGATATGTTGATCAATCAATAATAAATAAATAAAGTTAAAATGATAAATAAAACAGAGGAATTAATAAGAGATCTTAAAAATGGGAAGATGGTTATTCTCGTCGATGATGAAGATAGGGAGAATGAGGGAGATCTAGTAATAGCTGCTGAATTTATAAATCCCGATCATATCAACTTTATGGCTAAATATGGTAGAGGTTTGATTTGTCTTACCTTGACTGAGGAAAAATGTAAAAAACTAAAATTACCTTTAATGGTTGAAGAGAATGAAGGTAAGTTGGGTACAAATTTTACTGTTTCAATTGATGCAGCCTCAGGAATTACAACTGGGATATCAGCCTCAGACAGAGCTAATACTATCAAAGCTGCTATTAACAAGAATTCTGATCATAATAATATAGTTAGACCTGGTCATATATTTCCTTTGACAGCTCATCCTGGTGGTGTTCTATATCGTGCGGGGCATACTGAAGCAGGTTGTGATCTAGCCTCTCTTGCAGGCCTAGATCCCTCCTCAGTTATATGTGAAATTTTAAATGAAGATGGCAACATGGCTAGGCTACCTGACCTCAAAAAATTTGCAAATAAACATAATATCAAAATTGGTTCAATTGCAGATTTGATTGAGTTTAGGAGTAAAGAGGAAAAGCTTATAAAAAAAATCAGTGAAAAAAAAATTGAAACAACTTTTGGTGAAATGAATTTAATTCTTTACACAGATCTTTTATCAAGTAATACCCATATTGCATTAGTTAAAGGTCAAATTAAAGAAAATGATGACGTATTAGTTCGGGTGCATGAACCACTTTCAATTTTCGACTTTATCGAAAAAGAAAATAACCACTCATGGCCACCGCTTAAAGCATTAGATTTGATAAAAAATGAAGAAAAAGGCGTTATTATTTTTCTAAATTATCAAGAATCACAAAATAAAATTACAAAAGCTTTAGAATTTAGTGATGATGAAATTCATAAAGGTAATGATTTAAGAAATTATGGAATTGGCTCACAGATTTTAGTTGATATAGGTGTCAGAAAAATGAGATTATTAGCCTCTCCAAGAAAAATGCCAAGTATGATTGGTTACGGACTTCAAGTTACTGAATTTATTGAAAATATTTAATAGTTTTTTATTTTATAGCATGCTAAAATTGTTATTCAATATGAAATCAAATAAAATTTACAACATTTTTTCTTTTCGACTGATATACCCACCCCTTTTTACAAATTTTTTTTAACTGCTTATGGTAAAAAAATTAGAAGGAAGTAAAAATTTAACTGCCAATGGTAATATTTTAGCCTTCGATTTTGGAGAGAAAAAGATTGGAGTTGCGGTTGGAAATAGTATAACTAGGACTGCTCATCCTCTTGAAACCATTCGTAAAATAAAAAAAATAGAGCGCAATCAAATAATTGACAACCTTCTTAAAGAGTGGGAGCCAAATCTTTTAGTTGTTGGGCTTCCCCTTAATGAGGATGGAACTGAGAGCAGGCTTACAGAATTAGCAAAAAATTTTGCAGAAAAAATTCGAAATAGATCTAAAATTGATACAGTGATGATAGACGAACGTTACACTTCGGTCGAGGCGAAATTGCTAGTTCGGGAAAGTACAAACAATATAATTAAAGGTTCTCAAGTAATTGATCAAGTTGCAGCAAAGATAATATTGGAGTCTTATTTTGAAAAATGCCAATAAGAAAATTCCTACTGCAGATCGGCTTATCAAAATGCTTTCAGATGAAATTTCAAAAGAAATTGACTTAAATACTTGTTTAATTGGAATTCCAAATGGTGGTCATTTAATTATTGAATCATTACAAAAATACCTCCCAACTAATACAGAATATGGATTGATTGATGCCTCTTTTTATAGAGACGATTTAGATATTTCTGGTTTGAAGGTAAAAGATAAGACAACAAATATTAATTTTGATATTAATAATAAGAAAGTTATTTTAATAGATGATATTTTTTTTACTGGTCGGACTATTCGAGCTGCAATTAATGAAATATTTGACTATGGAAGACCAAAAGAAATATTACTTTATGTTTTGATAGATCGACAATTATCTGAACTTCCTATTAAGCCTAATTATTCTGCTTGTAAAATCAATATACCAAATAATGAATATATTGACTTAAAAAAAGAGAACGGAAAATTAGATTTTAAAACACGAAGCATAAATGACTAAATTACAATTAAATAAAACAGGCAATCTGGAACATCTTTTAACCACAGAAGGATTAAGAGAAGATTTAATTTTTAAAATATTTAATTTAGCTGATTCTTTTTTAAACATAAACAATCGAGATATTAAGAATGTTCCACTTTTAAGAGGTAAGACTGTTTGTAATTTATTTTTTGAAAATAGCACAAGAACAAGAACAACTTTTGAAATAGCTGCCAAAAGACTATCTGCTGATGTAATCAACTTAGATATACCCTCGTCTTCACAATCAAAGGGAGAATCAATCCTAGACACCATTGATAATCTTATTGCAATGGGAGCTGATATTTTTGTAATCAGACATTCCAAACCAGGCATACCAGAAAAAATTGCTAATCATGTTGGGCCAAACGTACATATTATAAATGCGGGAGACGGCCACCATGCCCATCCAACCCAAGGATTACTTGATGTTTTTACAATAAAAAAATTTAAATATAACTTCAAATCATTATCTACTGCCATAGTAGGAGATATAAAACATTCTAGAGTTGCAAGATCAGAAATATTTGCACTTTCATCGCTAGGTGTACCTGACATTAGATTGATTGGCCCAAAAAATCTCATGCCCAATGATATAAAAGGATCAAATATTAAAATATTTGATTCCATGGAAAAAGGGTTAAAAGATGTTGATGTAATTATGATGTTAAGAATTCAAAAAGAAAGAATGGCTGGTGATAATATCCCCTCTGAAGAAGATTATTTTACTAATTTTGGATTACGCAAAAAACATCTAAGTCTCTCAAAAAAAGATGCAATAGTTATGCATCCAGGGCCAATGAATAGAGGGGTTGAAATAGATTCTGAGGTTGCTGACTCAAAGCAGTCTGTAATTTTATCTCAAGTCACATTTGGAATTGCGATAAGAATGGCAGTAATGGCAATGTTGATTGGGAAAAATATTTAGGGAATGTGTTATAGATTCGTTATAATCATTTCATATTTAATTTAACAATATTTTATTGGGAGAAATAATGCTTGAAAAACTAATTGATGCTTTGCTAGGTAGAGATATAAAAAAATCATCATCAAAGAAAACATCGGCAAAGAAACCAGCTGTTAAGAAAACATCGGCAAAGAAACCAGCTGTTAAGAAAACATCGGCAAAGAAACC
>MDSZ01217963.1_pt1 | contig 56968 bp, 46 predicted proteins | sample 811201 | NCBI WGS metagenome assembly MDSZ01 (sample SAMN05326647, study PRJNA326480) | marine metagenome | isolation source: seawater | place: Indian Ocean: North | collected 2010
ACTCGAGACGCTCTACTTTTTCCTACAGAAGGAAGTGTTGTCACTATCCGCAAAGAATTCGCAGGGGGAATTTTTGGAGGCGATGCTGATTATGGAAGAATTGAGGCACAGGGAGTAAGATTCTTTAAAACTTTTGATGCGATGGAACAGGTATTATCTTTATCAGGTCGTGTTGGTACACTTGGGAAATTTGATGGAGAAGATGCAAATGTTCCTTTTTTTGAAAAGTTTTTTCTCGGAGGGCCTTATAATTTAAGAGGGTGGGATTATCGAGATGCAGGTCGTAATATAGATGGCGAGCCAATAGGTGGAAACTCTTACTCATATGCAAGCTTAGAATATACATTTAAGGTAGCAGACCCTCTTCGCTTTGCACTCTTCTATGACGGCGGGTTTTTACGCAAAGGAGATTTTAAACTTTCCCCTGGTGAAGGCGATGAGGGTTGGCACGACAATTGGGGATTGGGTATTCGCATTATGGTCATGGGGATGCCTTTACGGCTCGATCTTGGTTTCCCTCTCTCTGATCCAAGTGAATCGGGTAACTCAACCCAATTTCACTTCTCTGGTGGTACAAGGTTTTAAAGTATTGTTGCCATTTACTTCCCTAGGTTTCATGCTGTTTGATTTATGAAATTCTTCAAATCCTTAATATTCATTGCCCTTTTCGCGTTGGCTCAAAGTCTTTTGGCTCAAAAAATTGGAGTAGTAGATGTGCAAAAAGTTTTCGATGGTTACCAAAAAGTTAAGGATGCCAGAGAAAGGTTAGATAAATCGAAGCAAGTGGCCATGGAGGAACTTGAAATTTTTCGTGATGAGATGGAGAAGATCGTCAACGAATTGAAAGAGATGGAGGAAAAATTAAAAAACCCTAATATAGACACCTCCACTCTCAAGCAAAAGTACCAAGAAAAAGTTAAAGTAGCTAAAGATAAACAGGATGATATGGTTGCCTATGATAAACGAGCAAAAGCAACCATAGCACAAAGACAACGAAATCTACTGGTGGAACACCTGGAAGATATCAGAGCTGCCATAAAAAAAGTTTCTGCAGCAAAAGGTCTGGACTTAGTGCTCAATTCTTCTGAGACCCAATTGGGTGTTTTTTATGCATCGGACAGTACAAACTATACCGAGGAGGTCATTGTCACCCTCAACGCAAACAAAGAGTAATTCTTTCGTTTGCAAGAAAGCTAAGAGAAATTGGTGAATCTTAGCGTCAAAGTTTCAGACATATTAAAATTATTTCCGGATGCAGATATTTCTGGGTCTTGTCTGATTGAAGAGATAAGAGGAATTGCCAATCTTCGTGATGCAGGTTCCGGAGACCTCTCTTTTCTTGGCAACGCGAAATACAAAAGTCATGTAAAAAATTGTGAGGCTAGCATAATTTTGCTTCCGCAGGAATATACTGAAGAACCATCTCCCCATCAATTATTTGTAAGAGTAACAAATCCTTCTCGTGGTCTGGCTCAAATCTGTGAACTTATAGAGTCAAAATTACATCCGCCGGTCAAACCAGGCGTTCATCCAACTGCATTTGTGGAAGCAAATGCAATAGTCGATGCAAGTGCCTCAATTGGTGCGTTTACTTATATCGGTGAGGGGGCAAAAATCGGTCCGGGTTGTAAATTGAGCACTCACTGCCATGTGGGTTCTGGTTCTATTCTTGGTCAGAGTTGTATTTTATATCCAGGTGTAAAGTTATTATCTTCCTGCGAGATTGGTAACCATGTTGTGCTTAATGCAGGTGTGGTGATTGGAGCCGAGGGGTATGGCTTTGATCAGAGTGAAGAGGGTCATCATAAAATTCCCCATATAGGGAGAGTGGTTGTTGAGGATGGAGTAGAAATTGGTGCAAACACATGTATTGATCGTGCCCGTTTTGAAGAGACAAAAATTGGAAAAGGAAGTAAGCTGGATAATTTAGTGCAGGTCGGTCATAATGTACGGATTGGTGAAAATTGCCTTATCGTGGCACAGGTTGGAATCAGTGGAAGCGTGAATATGGATGACAATGTAATTGTGGGTGGACAAGCTGGGTTTGCAGGGCATTTGAATGTCGGCAAAGGTGCCAAGATTGCTGGCCAAGCAGGTATCACCAAAGATGTTGAGCCAGGTGCTTTTCTTAAAGGTAATCCCGCCCTGCCCTTCCATCTTGCCCAAAGAATTGCGATTTTGCAGAGAAAATTGCCCGATCTTTTCAATAGATTTGCCCAAGAAAAACCAAAAGAGTAAACACAGGCATGCGAAACGGAACTAACCTAAAAATTTTTAGCGGAAACTCGAATATACCCCTAGCCAAAGAGATATGTGCCTATCTGGATTTGGAGATGGGGGATGCGCTAGTGACTTCTTTTCCTGACAGCGAGAGCTTTGTTCGATACAACGAAAATATTCGAGGTATGGATGTGTTTCTTGTGCAGTCCACAAACTCGTCTGCAAACCATAACATTATGGAGCTTTTAATCATGGTGGATGCTGCAAGACGAGCATCGGCTGCACGGATTTCTGTAGTGATCCCCTTTTTTGGTTATGCTAGACAAGATCGCAAGGATCAACCGAGAGTGCCTATTACCTCTAAATTGATTGCTAATTTATTGGTAGCTGCTGGAGCGAACCGAGTTTTGACTATGGATTTGCACGCCCAGCAAATTCAGGGATTTTTTGATATTCCAGTAGATCATTTGTATGCGTCTCCTGTTTTTTTTGAATACCTGCGAAACAGGAACACCGAAAATATGACAATTTTCACTCCAGATGTTGGGGGAATGAAAATGGCAAGTGCTTATGCAGAAGTGCTTGGTTGCCCCTTAGGTTTTGTTGCAAAGCGTAGAACTGGAGCTAGCACAGTAGAAGCGACTAATTTAGTCGGTGAAGTGGAGGGGCGTGAGGTATTAATTGTCGATGATATGACAGAGACAGCGGGTACTCTAACCGCAGCCGCAAAATTACTTAAAGAAAGAGGTGCCCGTCGAGTTTCCGCAGTGATCAGTCATTGTGTGCTTAACGAGACTGGCAGAGAACGCCTTGAGCAAGGGCACCTAGATGAATTAATCACTACCAATTCTGTAAATATTCAAGTCGATGGTCTACCCATTACACAATTGAGTATCGCTCCTTTATTGGGCGAGGCTATCCAGCGTACTCACACAGACAGCAGTATATCCAGCTTATTTGAGGTAAAAGGGTTTTGAGCTTAAAGCGATATTCCTAGTTTTTTAAAACAAATTCTCTATGTGGAGTCGCTTCTTCGGTACTGATAAAATTTTACATGAAAAGAAACGGCTTTACTTTTCTAAACCTCCTAATGTTGGCCTGCGTATCTCTCGGGCAATCGAAAAGTTTTTCGTTAAGGGTAGATGAATCTGCTTTAGATCGTTCTTCGACCAGCCCAATCCAGAGCTATTCAACCATCCTCAAACCCAGTACTCCAGCTGTTGTAGCGGTAACTACTCAGCAATCGGTAAGGAAGCTTTATCCGGGAGGGAGCAATCCAATCGAGGATATGCTTCGCAGGTACTATGGGCTTCCTCGTTTAAACCAAGCAAGAATAGAAGAAGAAAAGGTACCCACTGGAATTGGGTCTGGAGTAATTGTATCCCCACAAGGACATGTTGTGACAAATGCTCATGTAATAACTGATCCAAGAACAGGGGAACTAATGGAAGAAGTGCTTGTGCAAATGGGAGAGCAAAAAGAATCCCCTGCCGATGTAATCGGCTACGATCACACCACCGATATTGCAGTCCTAAAAATTGATGCAGAAGATGAACTGCCTTTTGCCACACTTGCCAATAGTGATCAATTACAAGTGGGTGACATTGTCTTTGCGGTGGGGAACCCTCTTGGGATCGGAATGACAGTAACAATGGGAATAATATCTGCCACCAGAAAGTCGGAGCTTGGTATTCTTCGAGAAGAAGGAGCTTATGAGAATTTTATCCAAACAGATGCTTCGATTAATCGGGGAAATTCAGGGGGTGCCCTTCTGGATGCCAAAGGGCGATTGATTGGCATTAACACTGCCATCATTTCTCAAACCGGTGCCAATATCGGCATCGGTCTTGCCATTCCTGTGAATATGGTTCGCCGAGCTTTAACCGATTACATAGAAGAAGGAAAAATTCGCCGTGGATTCCTTGGTGTCTCACTTCGTTCTGACCTTAACCAAAATGGAGCGATGGTTGGAAGTGTGGTTTCAGGAAGTGCTGCTGATAAGGCTGGTTTCTTGCCTGGAGATAAAATAATCAAGGTGGGAGATAAGCAGGTCTTATCAGTTAACCAGACAAGGGTTGCTATTTCTCAAGCTAAACCAGGTTCAAAAATACCGATTGAAGTCCTTCGCAATGATAAACCTTTGAGTTTGTATGTAGTCCTGGGTTCAATGTCAGAAGAACTCAGCCCTCTTCCAGGGATCGAGCTTGCTCTGCTAACACCTGAAAGCCGACAGAAATATCAGGTTCCCAATAAAGTCAGTGGGGTGGTTGTCACGAACTCTAAAGGTGAAGTTGAAACATTTAAAGAAGGTGTGGTCCTTGTGGAAATCAATGGTGCACAAATCCTCGACCTTGATGATGTCGCTGATAATTTATATCCTGGGATTAATCGATTCTATGTGTGGTATCGTGGAAAATATCGGTTTCTTGCCTACCGAATTCCTTAAAACATTTTTTATTTCACTGATTAGCTTCCAGGCTTGGTCGCAGGAATGTTTTGCAAATGTTTGGGGACTTGGTCAGCTTGATAAGTAGGGAAATTCATCTTTAGCAAAGAGGTAAAAGGAATACCAAAATTTAAAGGTTCGGTACTTCGGTCCACTAAACTTACAGCACCAAGAAAGTCGCATGGGTGCTGATCAATAATTTGAATTGCTTCCATAACCCGCCCGCCTTTAGTAACAACATCTTCAACTAGTAACACACGGTTTTGGGGGTGGATAAGAAAATTTCTTCTTAAGGCTAATCGATCGTTAACTTTTTCCAGAAAAATAAACCTAGCTCCCAGTTGTCTGGCGACTTCTTGTCCAATAACCAGACCTCCCATCGCTGGGGCCACAACCAAGTCAATTTTCTTGTACACCAGCTTTTCAATTAGAAGTTCTGCGAGTCTGGAAACCTTGTCTAAATATTGGCAAACTTGAGCACATTGAAAAAAATATTCGCTCCTAAGGCCGGAGCGTAAAATAAAGTGACCCTTGAGCAAGGCATTAGTCTCTTCGAAAATAGTAATTACTTCTTTGTCTCTTGCATCCATAAAAAAGCCAAAAAAAAGCATGCAAGAATGAGACGCAAACATTATTACAATCCAGGGCAGAGAAAATTGAACGAAGCGCCATCGAATCTATTTAGAAAACGAAAATTTTTACCTAAAAATACTAGGGAGTTGCGGTTCAATATGAGTTGAATAGTATGTTTACAATTATCACTTTTGTATGAATTGGTCTAAAGAACTTTGGTTTGCCCTGCTTTTTTTATCGGTTGGTTTTACCATTTGGCCGCTGATGGTTTATTATCTGGGTCTTAGCATAGGAATTGAGTTTTTTTTAAATACTACTCTTCGTACTTGGGCCGAACAAATTGTATACGGTCCTTTGGGTGGGCTTGATATTTTTTCAATAGCCAGTTTTTCGTTTTTGTGCCTTCCCTATCTATTATTCAATTTGATAAGGATCATTCTTGCGGTTGGACAAAGTTCGCTAAAAGATTAAATTGCTAGACGGTAGCTATATTTTCCTGCAACTGACAGAAGTTGGCGTAAGCACCTTGTTGCCCAATCAACTTTTGGTGTGACCCTTGTTCGATAATCTTTCCATTCTCTAGAAAGATAATTGTATCTGCTTCACGAATCGTACTCAGTCTATGTGCAATTATCAGTGTCGTTCGATCTTTAATCAGGTGCTGTAATGCTTGTTGTATTTTTCTTTCTGTTTCAACATCTACACTCGCTGTTGCTTCATCAAGGATCAGAATAGGTGAGGATTTAAGCATGGCTCGGGCCAAAGTAAGTCTTTGCTTTTCTCCCATACTCAAGCGGACGCCTCTTTCTCCAATATGGGTATCGAGACCATCTGGCAATCCCTCCACAAAGTCACGAGCGTGTGCTGATTGAAGTGCACTGATGATATCTTCCTCTGTTGCGCCTTCATCCGCTAGTAAGAGATTTTCTCGAACAGTGGTGTCAAATAAGAATGGGTCTTGCGAAACTAGGCCAATATTGGCTCTGAGTGTATTTAATGGAATATGGTCAATAGGGATTCCGCCAATGGAGATAGAGCCATTGTCTAAATTGTAGTACCGAAGCAGTAGGTTGGCCACGGTGCTTTTGCCAGCTCCAGTGGGTCCGACAAGAGCTGTGGTCGAACCATGAGGTAAGGAAAAGGAAAGGCCCTCCACCACAGGACTTCTTTGAGCATAAGAAAAACTGACCTGGGAAAAATTAATTGTATGATTTTCCAGAGGAAAGAGGGATGGATGCAGTGAGTCTTTAATTTCAATAGGTGCATCCAATACTTCAAAAACGCGCTCACCTGAAGCTTTTCCAGCTGCAACCAGATTATTGATACCCACTAGTTGTCTAATGGGCTCATAGAACATATTTGTATAAAGTAAAAAGGCAAAAAATTGCCCAGTGGTAAAATTGGGGTCAGATTCAAGAAGATATGCACCCATTCCGACCACTCCAAGAATGCCGAGGGAAGATGTAAAACTGGCACCAGGGCCTTGAATGGACCATCGGTACATCGCTTTTAGGGACAATGATTCCAAGGATTTGGCGATCTTGGTAAATCTATTCTTTTCGCGTTCCATTAATCCAAAAGAGTGGATCAATCGGTTGCCTTGAATATCTTCAACTAGAAGAGAGTTTAGTTCTCCTGATTTATCTCTAACTGCTCTCCAGTTTTTCTTGGAAATCCGTGCATACTGTATGGCCATCCATGAAAGGATGGGAAGAGGCAAAAAAACAAGAGCGGCAAGTCTTGGCTCCTGCCAAAACATCATGATGGATACGCCCACCAAAGTTAAAACTGCGACCACTCCTTGTTCAGTACCATCCAAGATTGCCCGTTCCACGCTTTGCACATCTTCAATCACGCGGGAGGAAATATCACCACTTTTACGGCGGTCATAGAAATTAATCGGTAAATGCAGCAATTTATTGTGAAGATCTTGGCGTAAGCGAAAGATAACTTTTTGTTCAAGTTTATTATTTATCCGAATGCGAAGACAATTGAGTAGTTCCTTGAAGAAAAAAATCGCAGCAATAAATAAAATTCCTTGTATTAAAATTTCGCCATCTCCTATACCATTTAACAGTACTTTGTCTAAGACCTGTTGGATAACCGACGGTGCGAGTACCGAAAGGACAGTCATCGTACATGCAATTAAAAGCGTAGTTACAAAGAGAGCTTTGTGAAAAAATAAATAAGAACTAACCCTGGAAATTACCTTGTTTTTTTTGGTTTGGCACATCACTTAAAATAAAAACAATTTACAAAATAGTATTTTACCTCGCATGACAAACTTGGACGAAAAAATCATTCATGGCCCTACTGGAGCTACACTTTTGGACCTTCCCTCTCCTTACCAAGCCCACCCTTGTGGTCTTTTACATTTACCCCGTTTCCTCGCAAAGATTAAAAAACATCTAACAGGAAGCCTTCCCAAAAGTTATCAGCGAAATTTTACTAAAGGATTTGACGGATTTTTATGCCTACATTTAGGCGTGGATCCTGAGCAAATGATCGATTGTGTACAAAAGGCACAAAACGAAGAGGAATTAAACCAAAGTTTGCTCGCACTTTTTCCTGATGAATTGCGAGCGAACGAGTGGAACCGTCGTGTGGTTCAAATTGGAATGTCTGACCTGGCCTTAGAAAAATTGAATGAAATCAAAGATGGTCTAGGTGCCTCAGACCGCGAGGACTTACGATCTTTTGCAGATGTTATTGATTTCGATGAAAAAAAAATCTCCTAATCCAGAAATTGAGCAACACTTTACACTCGTTTGATGGTGAGTAAAGTGAGATCATCCCGGTCAAGATCTTGTGTGCTGAACTTATTTAAATCTTGAATAATTTTCTGATTTAAGGATTCAGGGTCGAGTTCTCTGTATTGAATGAGTTCGCTTTTTAGTCTAGAAAGCCCAAACTCTTCCTTTTCCAGATTCGATGTTTCGGTAACGCCATCGGTGTAAAGGCATAGTAAATCACCAATCGAAAAATCAGTAACTTCATCACAAATAAGCTCGTTGAATAACTTGGGTTCCAAAATACCCAAGGCCATTCCATTTCCCCTTAATTCTTCTACAGGAACATTTTCTTGATCCGCCTTTAAAGCTTGGCTTTTCAAGAGCAGAGCAGGTTCATGACCAGCACGGGCATAGGTTACTTTTTCTGATTTAGTATCTAATACCGCCAGAAAAAGGGTGATGAACATATCTTTACGAATTCTGGGAAAGAGTTCTTCATTTAATAGACCGAGTACTTCAGCAGGGGATCGATTTTTATGCACCAAGTGCTTTAGGTGAGTTTGGCAAAGAGCCATGAGGAGAGAGGCTGGCACTCCTTTACCAGAGACATCGGCCACACAAAGACAGAACTTGTTGTTTGACAGTTTGTAAAAATCGTAAAAGTCCCCACCTACTTGAGCGGAGGGAACATACCTGGCCCCGATTTCTAAGCCCTTAATGAGGGGGAATTCTCGGGTTAAAAACAGCTCCTGCACATCATGGGCAAGTCTCAGATCTCCGTCCATTCTGGTTTTTTCGAGCCTCAAATTCATCGCATCTGAATTTTTAATTGCAAGTGCAGCTTGTTCCCCAAGGGAATTAATCATGGAGAAGTCTGTCTCCGAAAAAGGTAAGCCACTGGCTGGGTTTGCGACAGCAAGAACTCCTAGGCAATGATCGTCATGGATTAATGGGGCAAAAATCATCGATCGTACTGACAAAGATGCATCCATGTGTTTGATAACTCGTGGATCGCCCAGTGCGTCTGGAATAAAAACAGGTTTACCGGTCTTTACCACCTGTCCAACAATTCCTTCTTCTGCCTCTAAAATTTCAGAATTTAGAATCTTTTCAATAAATCTGGCCCTAGGTATGTTTTTTTCATCCAAATTCGTCTTAATGACTCGTTGTGGAGGGAAAAGGCCTTCCACCATAACCCCCTTTAATCGACCATTGGGAAGTTTTTCATAGATGCATGCACTCATCGCACCCGTGGTCATGACGGCCGTGTGTACAATCCTTTGATACAGGACTTTTCTTTCCACACCTTCGCCAATCGCTTCTGCAAGATTATGCATAAATTCGACGGCCATTTTCTTTTCCTGAGCAAGTTGATTTTTTTGCTCAAATAAAAGTTTGTGTGATTTAGCCCAATTGCGTTTTGCAATAAACCACGCTCCAATTCCAAAAATTAGCCCACCTAAAAAACAAAATATTGATAGCATTTAAAAGTGGGGAGCGAAGTTTATTCTTCTTTTTTTTGCTCTAAATAACTAACCACATCTGAGAAGACCTTTAGGTTTTTATCATTGAGGTTCATGAGGGCTTTATGAGCTTGGTAAACTGTATTAGAACCAACGCTGGATTGGGTGGCATTTTGAGCCAGTTCGTCCAAATGTTCTATATCTTTGATCTGTTCAGAACTGACTTCAGTGATTTGATGAATACCCAAGTTACATACGGTTTCCAAGTTTCTGCCCATTAAATTTAGTAGAACCATACTTCCGCCATTCTGTTTGGAGCGTATTTTTAAAGCTACGCTTACAAGAATGCCCAAGAAGGTGCTGTCCATACTGGTACATTCCTTAAAATCTATGATGTATCGTTTCTGTCCAGCCTTAGTTTGTTCTTCGAAAAATTTGCGTAATGGCTCGCAGTTGAGATAAGAGGCTTTACTCGAAATTTTTACAAAGGCTCTGTCTGGCGTTACATGAACTCGATAATTTATCTCCACCAAGTATTAATTTAATTCTAGCAAATCGTGCACAATGAATTTGAGCGTGATTATAGAGCTTTTTTGATCTCTGCGAAATCGGGAAGTTGTTTGGGGTCATCAGACGACCAGGCGAAAGAAATTTTACCTTCCTTAGAAATTACAAATGCGGAACGCTTGGATACTCCATTAAAGCCAATAAAATCCTCATATAAGACTCCATACTCTTGCGAGACTTTCTTGTTGAAGTCGCTAAGAAGGGGAAAATTCAAGCCTTCTTTGATTGACATAGCTTCTTGGGCAAAAGGGCTATCAACGCTGATCCCAAAAACTTGGGCGTTTAACTTCTCATATTCGGACAAATCATCTCGTACAGAACAAGCTTCTGCCATGCAAACACTGGTAAATGCGAATGGGAAAAAAAGCAGGACGACACTGGAGTTACCATGATAGTCTGCCAGGGAGATATCCTTTAAGCCTTCTGCGGTTTTAGTTTTGAGGGTGAAGTTTGGGGCGTCAGAGCCAATGTCTAAGGTCATATTAATAAATAATTGGGGTTAGGAACATTTATTTGGTAATGTTTGCTAAGTAACTTGCAAGCTGAATCAGAGTATAAATTTAGACAGCCCATAAACGATTCTTAACTCGTAGAATATCTACAATATGATAGGAAGACATAGATACAACCATGAAGAAAAATAGATTGTTGGAAAATGCAGATGTTATCATTGGGCAGGAAGAATTGTCAGAGAGCCTTAATAGTGATAAAAAACTTAAAATTAAGTTTGGCGTAGACCCGACCCGACCCGACCTTACTTTTGGTCATTTGGTTGTCTTTAATAAATTAAGACAGTTTCAGGAAGCAGGTCATGAAGCGATTCTTTTAATTGGCGATTACACCGCAAGGATTGGAGACCCTAGCGGTCGCTCGGAACTCCGCCCGGAATTAACCGAGGCAGAAGTCGATGAAAATGCAAGTACCTATCTCGAACAAGCCTTTAAGGTGCTTGATAAAAATAAAACCATAGTAAGAAGGAACAGTGAATGGTTCGGAAAGATGAGCTTTGCTGATGCACTGGCTCTGACCAGAAGTATGACGGTGGCCCGTATGCTTGAGCGGGATGACTTCGAAAAACGTTTTAAGTGTAATCAACCTATCTCAATGGTTGAGTTCATGTATCCATTAATACAGGGATATGATTCAATCATATTGCAGTCTGACCTGGAACTTGGAGGTAGTGATCAGTTGTTTAACATGTTGGTGGGCAGAAATTTGCAAAAAGAAAAAGGGGCCATTCCTCAGGCAGTTATGACCCTGCCCTTGCTGGTTGGATTAGATGGTTCTAGAAAAATGTCAAAAAGCTATGATAACTACATTGCCTTTAATGATTCCCCCAAGGACATATTTGGTAAGACTATGTCGATATCAGATGATGTCATGTGGGATTATTATCGGCTTTTGCTACTAAAGGATAAAAGTGAGGTAGAGGCATTAAAGAAAGTTCATCCCATGGAAAGCAAAAAGCAATTAGCTCTTGAACTAACCGCTCTTTTCCATGGCCTCGAACAGGGCCAAAAAGAAGCGGAGGCTTTTGCCCAGGTTTTTTCCAGGGGACAAGATCCTGATGATATGCCGGAGATTTCCATAGCTAGTTTACAAATGGAAAGCCCAACCTTGTTGGGTGTTCTAGCAAGTTCGAAACTTTTTGAGTCCAAAGGTCAAATCCGCCGATTAATTTCTCAAGGAGCTATAAAAATAGATGGTGAAAAAATTGAAGATGCTGACTTTGATTTTTCCAAAACCAACAAAGTTGACTCAATTATTAAGGCAGGAAAGAAAATCTTTTTACGAGTAACTTATTAGTATTAACAGAATAATTATACTGCATTTACAACTCTGGCTAGAAATTTTGCGGTTGGGCTAGAATTTTTCTTTAAGAGGGAGGGAACTGTGCCTTGGTGCAAAAGTTTGCCTCCGTCTGCCCCACCTCGTGGACCAAGTTCAATCAGACAATCCGCCTCGGCGATTAAATCCACATCGTGCTCGATTACTACTACAGTGTGCCCCTCATCCACGAGTTGATGCAGAAGCAGGATCAGTTTTTCACTGTCTTGTGGATGCAGGCCAATGGTCGGTTCTTCCAGGACATAAAAATTCTTTTTCAATTTCTTATGTTTTTTGCCCTGAATCTCTATGCCATTTGCCAATTCTGATGCAAGTTTTAGTCTTTGAGCTTCTCCTCCGGATAGGGTGGGAGAAGTTTGACCAAGTTTTAGGTAACCCAGCCCAGTCTGGACCATGAGCAGGAAAGTTTTTCTCAGAACTTCATCAAAGGAAAAAAATTCAACTGCATCGTCAAAGGTCATATCGAGAATTTCGGCAATGTTTTTGCCGTGCCACTGCAAATTCAGAACTTCATCCTTATAGCGCTTTCCTTGGCATTCTTGACACTCGATGAATGAGTCAGGCAAAAAGTTCATTTCCAGTTTTATTCTGCCCGCTCCTTTGCATGTTTCACACCTCCCACCCTTCACATTAAAGGAAAAGTCACTGGGGGAAAAGCCCCGTGCTTTTGCCTCTGGCAGAGTGGAAATCAAATCACGGATACGAGTCCAGACACCCAAATAAGTAGCCGGGTTGGATCGAGAGGTTTTACCAATTGGTGCCTGACTGACTTCGATCGCCTTGGAGAAAAGATTACCGTTTTTCAATAAGTAATTATCAGATTTGATTATATCCGTACTTTCTCGAATGGATTGTTTAATCCCTTGAAAAAGCGGTCCTCTGACCAAACTTGACTTTCCTGCTCCGGAGACGCCACAGCATACGGTGAGGCAACCAATGGGAATTCTAATGCACAGGTTTTTAAGGTTACGGAATGTAACTTTAGATAATTCAACATAAGCTTTTTCTTTGTTCTTTCTGAAAGGAGCCAGCTTTCTCCAATTGCCTCTGATAGGATGGGAGATTCCCAGAGATAAATATTTGCCTGTTCCTGAAAGCCCGTTTTCTGCAACGGCTGCCGGTTTTCCCATTTCGACTATATGTCCGCCATGCTCGCCCGCATTAGGTCCAATTTCTATGATGCAATCTGCTTGCAAGATAGTCTCTTGGTCGTGTTCAACAACGAGCAAGGAATTTCCCTTTTTTTGAAGACTCCTCAGAGAATCGATTAACTTCTGATTATCAGAAGGGTGTAGACCAATGGAAGGTTCATCTAAAACATAAAGAACTCCGGAAAGGTTTGAACCAAGCTGTCCGGCCAGTCGTATCCTTTGAGATTCTCCTCCTGAAAGGGATGCGGTTTCGCGGTTTAGTGATAAGTACTCCAACCCCACGTTGCTCATGAAATTCAATCTTTCAAAGACTTCTGGTAGAATTGCGTCCCTGATGGCATTAAGTTGAGGGTTAATTTTGAGATTTTTAAGAAACAGCTCAATCTCAACTGGGGGCAGTGCGAGTAGTTGGGGCAAAGAATAACTTTGCCGGTTTTGGGAAAATAAAAAGACATTGCGGCCAACAGGATTCAAGCGATCTCCTGAACAAGTTGGGCAAACATCGCCATCCTCTATGCTCCACCATTGTCCGTTTGCAGGTAAATCGTCTTTCATCCAATCATAAATCCTGCCATACCCCCGGCAGGAAGTGCACCATCCTTTTGGAGAATTCCAAGACAGGAGTAATGGTTCAAGGTCAGGATAGGCTTCTCCAGTTTCAGGGTCTGAATTATGAATGGAAAACCAAGATGTTTCTCCACTGGGTAGGAGTAACAAACACCTACCCTTCCCCATTTTTAATGCGTATTGAACGGATCCTTGGAGTACTGTGCTTTTAGGAGGCTTTTCCCAAGTTTCTAAAACCAATTCGATATCATGGAGCTTATACCTGTCCAGTCCATCAAAAGACTGAGTGGAAAGAAGTTTACCATCACAACGGACTAGTTCAAACCCTTGGGTTTTTGCCCAGTTGATTAAAGGTTTATGGTGACCTTTACGATTGGTGACCAGAGGGAAGAGGAGTTGAGCACCTTTTACCCCTTTAATTTTCCTGGCTAATTTTCTACAAATCTCTTGTGGAGTGGATGAAACTAAAGGAGTGCCGTTTCGCGGACTGCACTGGGTACCAAGTCTAGCGTACAGAAGTCGAAGATACTGTGCTATTTCAGTAATGGACCCAACGGTGGATTTTCTAGAACCACGGGTGACTCTCTGTTCGATCGCAACCGTGGGCGAGATACCTCGAATTAAATCGACTTTGGGCCTTCCTACCTGCTCAACAAACTGACGGGCATATGAAGACATGGATTCCATGAATCGTCGCTGCCCTTCTGCAAAGACTACATCAAATGCCAGAGAAGATTTTCCTGAACCCGAAGGTCCGGTTATAACCACAAATTGATTGGATGGAATAGCAAGAGACAAATCCTTAAGGTTGTTTTCTTGAGCACCTATAATTTCAAGGCTGCTTTTCCTGAAATAGGATTTGTTGGATTTTTTAACTCGAGAAGATGGTCCATTCCTCGAGGGATTATTTTTCTTTTGGTAACCTTTGAATAAGCGGCCAGTCGGAGTATTTAAACGGTGAAAACTGGTTGGTGTACCACTGGCAATAATATTGCCGCCCAATTTACCAGCCCCTGGGCCAAGTTCAACAATCCAGTCGGATTGAAGTAGAACAGATAAGTGATGCTCAATGACCAACAGGGAATGCCCCCTGGAAACCACCTGCCTGAGGCAATCTATAAGTCGTTGTACATCAGCGAGGTGAAGCCCTGTGGTAGGCTCATCCAGCAGGATAAGTGCTGAACGATTTTCTTTTTGCAAAGGACCCATAAATTTTGCCAGCTTCAATCTCTGAGATTCTCCGCCTGAAAGGGTGTTTAATGGTTGTCCTAATTTTAAATAACCAAGTCCCAGTTCCTTTAATAGAGTAAGTTTCCTGTGGGTTTTTGGCAGTTGTGAATACCTCTCTTGTGCCTCTGTGATAGTGAGATTGAGAGTTTCTGATACATTGAGCCCTCCAAAGCGAATTTCCAGAAGTTCGTCTTTGAAGCGGTTACCCTGGCAAATTGGGCAAGGTACGGATATGTCGGGTAAAAATTGCATTTCGACATTCTCATACCCCAAGCCCATGCAAGAGTCACAACGACCTTGTCCGGAATTGAAGGAAAAGTCAGAAGCATTAAACCCAGCAGCCTTTGCTTGCTCTGTGCGGCCGAATGCCTCCTTTATTGGACTCCAGGCATCCGCAAACAGAACAGGGTTGGAGCGGGGAGATTTCGCGATTGTTTCTTGGTCAATCATGACAATCTCAGAAAAATTGAGGGTGCTTTGAACCCAGCCTTTGGGAGAGCCTTGGCTAAGTTCTTTGTATATTAAATCTTCCAAAAGGGTGGACTTGCCGGATCCGGACAAGCCCGAAATACAGGTTAATTTACCAAGAGGGATTTCTGCGTCAAAGTTCTGGAGGTTGTGAATATGTGCATCCTTAATTTTAATAAAATGGGAATCCTTTAGCTTAGGCTTTTTATTCCTTGGCAGAGAAGAAAATTTGTTTTCAGTAAGCCATTTCCCAGTTTCTGTATCAGCAGATTGTAATAATTTGGGGACTGAGCCATTAAAAACTATTTGTCCCCCTGAAGCCCCGGGTTGGGCACCCATTTCAATGACTCGGTCAGCAGCCCGAATCACTTGTTCATCATGTTCGACCACACAAACAAAATTTCCAGCTGAAGCTAAACTTTTTAATATTTCAATCAGTCGTCCAATATCCTGATGGTGTAACCCGATGGTTGGTTCATCCAGGGCAAATAATGTGTCTGTTAATCCAGCCCCAAGACAGGCGGTTAGATTAATTCTTTGGGTTTCTCCGCCACTCAAACTCCTTGAAGTTCGGTCTAAGCTCAAGTAGCCCAATCCTACATCTCTTAAATAGCCCAATCTGGTACGAATGGACTCCACAGGTAAATCCGTCTTTGGGTCATTGCAAAGTCCCACAGAGTTCATTAAGTCAAGCAGTTCAGAGATAGGCATTGCATAGAGCTCGGGCAGTGAATGGTTTTTCCATTTCCATAATTGGGGCTCCTTCTTAAACCTGGTTCCATTGCAATCAGGACAACAGAAGTAATCACGGTATTTCGAGAGAAACACTCTGATATGCATTTTGTAAGTTTTCTTCTCTAACCATCCAAAAAAGGAATGAATGCCGTACCAAAGATTGTCTCCTTCAACATGCTGCGGATCACCATTCCAAATAAAGGATTTCTGTTGTGCAGATAGTTTTTGCCAAGGTTTATGAGGGTCAATACCTTGCTCCGGGCATGCATCCAGCAGATCGTTCAGGCAGTGCCCATAAACTTTTCCTTCGAAGGGTTTAATGACTCCTTGGGATAAAGACAGGGAGGGGTCGGAAATGACCAGAGCTGGATTTATCTCTATAACCCTGCCAAAGCCCCTGCACTTTGGGCATGCACCAAGCGGGGAGTTGAAGGAAAAAGAATTTTGACCCAGCGAGGAATAAGCCTTGCCTGAAACAGATGATCGGAGCCCTTGATAAAATGATTTGCAAATCTTACCACTAGGAGTTCTAGCCTCCGCCTGGCCTTTGCCTAATTCTAAACAAAGGGTAACAGCTTCTGCTATACGAATTTTATTTTTCGGTATTGCCTTGATCTTGTCCACAACCACAAAGGCAAAGGGTTCTTCCCAGGAGGTTTTTAGCACATCCTCAATCCGTTGGTATTTTCTTTTGACCAAAATGCGCGAGTATCCTGCCGCTAATAAAAAATGGAGAAAATCATCCGCTTTTAGACTGCCACATTCTATGCGGAATCCCAAAATTATATCTTTGTTTAATAACTCTGTAATGCAGCATTTTGCCTGGGCAGAAGCCGTTTCTTCCTTAATGATTTTCCCATTGTTATCAGGGTCGTGCAGGCTGGCAACCTGGGGAAACCAAACTTTAAAGTAGTCGCACAACTCGGTCATCGTTCCTACGGTGGAGCGGGAATTTCTGATGGTATTTTTTTGCTCTACAGCAATGGAAGGTCGGGCATACAGCATTGACTCGACCTTGGGACGAGGAAGTGACTCCATGAACTGCCTGACATATGGGCTAAAGGTCTCTACATACCTTCTTTGACCCTCAGCATGAAGAACATCAAAAAGCAGGGTGGATTTGCCTGTCCCACTCAATCCTGTAATAACAGTCAAGCGTCCAGGCTCGATCGACAAATCGATATTTTTTAGGTTGTTTTCTTGAGCACCCTTTAACTGTATGGGCAATGGTTGAGTCGACATCTGATCTTTCTACGGGAAAAGAGAAATTGGACAAGACGCGAGATGAATGGCGTCCCGTAGGGGATTCGAACCCCTGTTGCCGGGATGAAAACCCGGTGTCCTAACCTGGCTAGACGAACGGGACCAAGCCACTCATACTGTTTAAATAATTTAATTTCGCAAGACGAATTTAATAATTTAAATCTTAGACTCTAGGAGTTTGACATTATTCCACGAAACTTTACTTTCTACCCTTTGTCATGAAACCTACCTACAATCCATCTAAACTGCGTCGTGCCAGAAAATTTGGTTTTCGAAAACGCAATCAAACTAGTGCTGGTCGCAAGGTGCTCCAAAATCGTCGTCGCAAGGGAAGAGCGAAGTTGACTGCTTCGGTTTTGCCTCGTTTCCGATAGTCTAAATTTGATTTTAATTGCGTGAGCTACGGTCTTTCACGCACAGAGAGGTTAAGTAAAGCCTCGCAGTTTCTAAGCGTAAAGAGATTAGGAGTCTCGGTGAAATGCCCATCCTTCTGGTTGCAAATGTCACTTGGTTTAACAGACGATCCACCAAGACTGGGAATTATTGCAACTAAACGAATTGGAAATGCAGTGCATCGAAATCGTGCCAAACGATTGGTGAGAGAAATGTATCGTAAACATAAGGCCTTTATTCCAGTGTCTGCCCAAACGGTGGTAGTCCCTCGGAAAGCTATCCTCAAAATGGTATATACCGAGCTAGAGAGCTCATTTAAGGATGCAGTCGTAAAAGCATCAAACAGACTATGAAAAATTATTTACTGGGAATTGGATTTCTTATTCTTGCATTTTATTTAATCTGGCAGCAGGGATCTGAACAGATTGATTACGCAGATCAAAGATCAACCAATCAAGCAACGAGCGATTCACCCTACCCTATTGCTGAGGGTAACACTTCCCGTTCTTTTTCACAAGGTGGACAGACTGCCCAAGATGGCGAATCCTCAACAGAACTATTTTTTGAAAGTACCAAGGAGTTGGGCCAGGAAAAATTATCCCTTGGGTTAGCTTCGGAACTCTCATCCGTAACTTTTTCGAACCATACTGGTGGAATTCGCTCAATACAATTGCATCAATCGAACCGACTGAACAAAGCATATGATTTAAACCATACTGAGGAGCCGTTGCTTGGTATTGCTTTCGAAGATAGCACTGGGAATCTTCTTCCAAAGGCCTTGCCTAATCCTCGAGATTTTCAACTCGTGGAGCAAACTGATAAACGGGTGGTTTATCGTTGGGAATCTGAATCCAACCTTCGCATCGATCGAATCTATGAACGATCCCAAGATGACGGGTATGTTCTCAAGCATCGTACTGTTTTTACTAGCTTACGGGATGTACCCATGGCCATTGAGCGAATTCGGATGTCTTTGGGCTCGAGCTTCCAAATCCCTCGTATGTATAATCCATTTGATCAGGCGTCTACCTATTTGAGTGTGGGCTATTACAATGATGGTGCACCCTTGGCTGAGGGTTGCTCCTGTGCAACCTGCAGTGGCAGAATTGACGGAGAAAGAGAAGAGTTCTTTCAGTTAAATGAAATGGGGCCAACTGGAAAGATTGAACCCAGAAGATTATCGAAGGCAAAATGGGCATGTGTGAACAACCAGTTTTTTGTAAATTTACTGCGACCGGAAACTGAGCTATCCGACCTTCGGGTATGGGGAGAGTCTGTTCAATCAAATCAAAATGAACAAGGGGAGGAAGTTCTTGGAATCAGTGGTGCTATTTCATTTCCCTTGGGCATACTTCAACCGAGTGAATCCAAAGAATTTGCATTCAGTCTCTACGCAGGTCCCAAGGATTATGTGGAACTGTCAAAATTATCCTTCGAGCAAAAGAAAGTTATGCAATTCGGAGTGTTTTGGTGGATTTCTGAGCCTCTCAGTTGGAGTCTTAACAAACTTAGCTCACTATTTGGAAGTTATGGTCTTGGAATTATTTTTCTGACAATAATCGTAAAACTTATCCTTTGGCCCTTAACCGCACAGGCAACTCGCTCACAAAAGAAGATGCAAGCGCTGCAGGGCCCGTTGGCCAAATTAAGGGAAAAGCACAAGGGAAGTCCTCAAAAACTAAATCAAGAAATGATGAAGTTTTATAAGGAGCATAAAGTAAACCCGTTTGCTGGATGTTGGCCAATTCTTATCCAAATTCCCATCTTTTTAGGAATGTTTTGGATGTTGCGTTCTGCAGCTGAACTATATGGCCAAGAGTTTTTATGGGCCAATGACTTATCGGAGCAGGATAGCGTGGTCATGCTGCAGGGCTTTTCCCTTAATGTTTTGCCGATTTTTATGGTTTTAACCCAGTGGTATCAAATGCGCTTAAATCCGATGCAGCTTGGACCAGAGATGAGCGAGGCCCAAAGAATCAATGCTAAAATGATGCGCTTTATGCCCTTCATGTTTTTAGTTTTTCTTTATTTTTTCTCATCCGCCCTGGTTCTCTACTGGACGATTCAAAATATAATGACCATCTTGCAGACCCTTTTGACTAAAAATGTGGTCCTTTCCGATGCAAACGCAGATAAGGAATCCAAAGCAAGGGAGAAAGGATTTGAACGCATTCGCGATAATGCGGATGAAGTAGTTTCAGCAAACGAAGAAGTGGATGAGGATAACCGTAGGTATAGAAATTTATTGGGATTAAAGGTTCGCGGCAAAATTGATGCTGAAAAGCTTGAGTTGAGATACAAGGAAAGGATGAAACATTACAGCCCTAAAAGATTGGCAAACATGACCGAGCAAAAGAGAATTTCTGCAGAAGAAAAGCGGGATAAAATTAATGAAGCTTACGAATCTCTTAAAAAAGAACTAGATAAGGAATCTTGACTTTACCCAGGATCATTTGATTCGATTTTAAACTCATGTCAGGACACAGTAAATGGGCAACTACCAAAAGGCACAAAGCTGCCGTTGATGCGAAGCGCGGGAAAATCTTTAGCGTAATTAGCAAGGAAATATCCCTTGCGACCCGAGATGGTGGCAAAGACCCAGAGTTTAATCCCAGGCTGCGCACTCTCATCCTTAAGGCTAAACAGGCAAATATGCCATCGGATAACATTGATCGAGCGATCAAAAAAGGAGCCGGTGAACTAGGTGGAGTTACTATCGAAGAGTTGCTCTATGAAGGGTATGGTCCTGGTGGCGTTGGTTTGATTGTGGAGGTGACTACTGACAATAAAAATCGTTCCGCTTCAGAAGTTAGAAGTACTTTCTCAAAAGGAGGAGGAAACTTGGCGGGGGTGGGTGCTTTAGCTTTTAATTTCAAACGAAAAGGACAGTTTCTCTTGGCACTAGAAAAAATTTCAGAGGATGAATTGACTGAATTGGCCTTAGATAACGAAGCGGAGGATATTTTGACAGAGGAAGATCATTATGAGGTAGTTTGTGAAACTTCTGAATTCGATCGGCTGGCAGAGGCTTTCGAGCGAAGAGGCATAGAGCCAGACTCTTCTGAACTGGCTTATCTCCCCAATACTTTAGTTGAAATTAAAGATGAGGAAACTGCCCGTAAACTGATGAATCTTATTGAATCTCTTGAAGAGCTTGAAGATGTCAAGTCGGTGCATGGAAATTATGACATAGACAAAGCTTTGCTTCAAAAATTCTCCTGATAAAATTTTAGAAGAATGCCTTTTATGGGCACTACTTAAAAATACCAAATTGTAATGCCTTCCCCTGCTGATAAAACCAACCTAAGCGATGCCAATGATGTAGGCAAAGTAGAGGAAAAAACCTTTGTTTACAAAGACAACTTTAGTCTTACTGGCGGGGGAACCTTGGCGGGTTTTGAGTTAAGGTATGAATATTATGGCCAATTAAACGCTCAAAGAGACAACGCCATCTACATATGTCACGCCTTGACGGGTGACCACCATGTTGCTGGTTTTTACAACCATGATGACGAAAAGCCAGGTTGGTGGAATCATGTAGTCGGTCCAGGAAAACCCATTGATACGAATCGTTTTTTCGTGGTCTCCTCCAATTGTCTTGGCGGATGCAGAGGATCTACTGGCCCATCAAGTGAGGACCCTAAAAGCAAAGGGACATCTTACGGAGCCAATTTTCCGGATCTTTCAATTTGTGATATGATCCGGGCCAAGCGAGCCCTGATTGATCATTTGGGTATCAGCACTTTACATGCGGTGGTGGGAGGAAGTATGGGGGGCATGCAAACCCTGCAATGGATCGTTGAGTATCCTGGGTTTGTTAAAAATGCGATCATTATTGCGGCTACAGCTCAGCACAGTGTTCAAACCATTGCCTTTAATGAAGCGGGCAGATGTTCCATTCGTGGTGATTTGGGTTGGAAAGATGGAAGTTATGAAAAGAATGAAGGTCCAGCCCAAGGTTTGTCCGTTGCCAGAATGATGGCCCATATAACCTATCTTTCAGATTTAGGGATGGAAGAAAAGTTTGGAGGAGATCAAAGATTAGACTCAAGTGAAGATTTTGAATTTAGTGTGCAGGGTTATCTAGACCACCAAGGAAAAAAGTTTGTCGATCGTTTTGATGCAAACTCGTACCTGAAATTAACCGAAGCATTGGATCGTTTCAATTTAGTTGGTGAGCATGGATTGGCTAATGCGGTTGCAAATGTGGATACCCGCACTTTGGTAATCGCATTTTCGAGCGACTGGCTTTACACACCCAAACAAAATAAGGATATCGCGGATGCTCTTATAAAGGCCGGAAAAAATGCATCGTACTTGGAAATTGATCACTCCCATGGCCACGATTCTTTTCTCATAGATTCAGGCCCTTTCCTGAAGGCACTTGGGAGCTTTCTTCAAGGGGAGGATACGACCTCCGAACAAGCTTTAGAAGAGGATGGTTTTCGAAAACTGAAAAATAGGTATGAGGTAAAAAAAGAAGCAGACTTTCGAGCCATCGATGACTGGGTTGCTCCAAAGGATAAGGTGTTGGATCTTGGTTGTGGAAGAGGTCTACTTTTAGAGCATCTACGGGAAGCTAAGGATGTTCATGGTTTGGGCGTTGATTGGGAGCTGAATAAATCGATTTCTTGTATTTCTCGGAAAGTTCCCATTTATCAAGAAGAAATCCTAGCTGCATTGTCCAAGTTTAGTGATAATTCCTTTGACTGGGTCATTTTTTCCAGAATGGTTGAGTCCTTGCCAGAGCCAGGTAAGATAATAGAGCAGGCTATTCGGGTTGGGCACAAAGTAGCGGTAAGCTTTGTCAACCATGGTTATTGGAGAAATCGTTGGAACTTTCTTTTCAAAGGTCGACGTGTTTGTAACGAAGTCTATCCTCATCAATGGGAAAGCAGTCATTTGAGTAACCATTTTTCGATCAGCGAATTCGAAGATTTTTCCAAAAGATTACATGCAAACGGGATGCAGGTAAATTTGGGGAGAAAGTTATTTTACAGGGGAGATTGGGTTAATAAATGTTCTTTTCTCCCAAATCTTAGGGCAGGATTAGCAATTTACGAAATAGTTAAAGGTAGCTGATTACCTCCTATCCCCTGCCCTGATTCCAACGAAAGGCAGAAGCATATCCCCATGCAATTCCTACAACTAGCCCCCCTGCATGTGCCCAATTTGCGATCCCTCCGAAAACTCCGGTAAAGCAAACCAGAAAGAAACCAAACATGATCATGGCCACCATGGGATCTAGACGGAAACTATCAGCAGGATCTAAACGGGTTTTGACCCATACATAACCAAATAACCCATAAACCACTCCAGACATCCCGCCAAATGCCGGGCCCGATAAAACAAATTGGGCAAGGTTTGAAACCAGTGCAATGATGAGGATGAAAGATATAAAGAATTTCGGCCCTTTCCTTTTCTCAATCTGCCCGCCAAGATCATGAAGCCAAAACATATTAAATAGAACATGTAAGAAATTAAAATGTAAGAAAATGGGGGTGAATAGACGCCAGATTTGCCCAGAAGAAACTTCTGATAATCGACCGTTTAATTTTTCTGAAATAAAAAAACCACCAACCAATTCTGTATTTTTACCCATTCCGGAAAGCAAAAACACTGCCACACAGGTAATGATAAGCGATAAGGTCATAGTGCCGGAAGAACGATCGGTCTTTTGCCATTTTTCCCGCAGGTTGAATTCCTTGAAGCCCCGTTTCTTAGGAGGGGCTTCTTCTATTTTATCTTTTTTCGGGGCAGTCGAAAATTTAGGATCATCGGGATTAGATTTGAATTCATTGAGGTATGAGAATGCGAGACTGAGTTGATCTTCATCTAATACCCAAATCTGACAAGATCCGCTACTTTCCGCGTCTCCTTTTTCCAAAGAAGAATCGATTCCTTTTTGTTTTAAGAATCCCCAAAATTTCAGGGCATGGTTTTCGGTGTCAAAATCTGCTACACATCGCATTAGTTTATTCCTAATTAGGATTACTGAGAAGACGAGTTATTTAAGTGGTAATTATTTTTATTTCAAGCTCTCGTTGGACAGAGCTTGTTGCGTGAGTTCTAGAGATACATCACCATTTGCAAGTATTCTGGCTTGTACTACATCGAACTGAAACTCTTTGAGCATTCTTTCTTGCCGCAATTTTGAGGTCACAACTTTCATTCTTCGAAGATTTGGGTCAGAGGGAAATAAATTAGACGAGATGTATGGATAATGATTGTATGGACCTTTTATTTGAGAACTTTTCTTTAAGCGTTTTTCATTTTCGGCTTTGGCTTTTTTTAAGAGTTGGTTCCTTTCTTTTTGCAAAGATTCTGACTCAATTGAACGAAGCATAATCATTGCTTCCTGTTTCTTCCCAATTTCCAGAAGAATTCGAGCTTTATTGAAATTAATATATTCCTCTTCCTTCCTGGATCTCACTCCAAATTCAGAAGTTAGTGTATCCCAGGCAATAAGAGCTTCTTGTTGCATGACATGCTCAAAATCAAAAAAACTCTGGGCGAATCGTAAGTGATAATCAAAGTTTTTTGGATCAAGCTTTACAGCCTCTTTGAAGCTCTCATGCATGAGCATACCAAGATTCGTGCTTTCTTCTATTCGGGAGAGCTTATCTTCGAATAGGAAAATAAAATTCCCTAGATTATAGTGGTAAATTGGCTCATGGGGAGCAAGTCGCGTTGCCATAAGGAAGAAAGGGAAAGCCTCAACAACTTTGCCGTCTTCCACCAAAAAGTTTCCTATTTCTTGCTTAACAACCGCAATATTCGGATTGATTTGATCTGCTTGAAGAAATAAAGAAACGGCACTTTCATGCAGACCGGTTTTTCTCAGAAACTTTCCAAAAAGTAGCAGGGCGTTCACATCATTTGGGTTTTCCAAAAGATAACTTTCGTAGCTCGTAACAATTTGCTGAGCTTGCCTGGTAAGTTCGTCTTCAGACCAATCCTTTCCGTGTCTTAAAAGGCGACTTTGCTGTTCAATGATTTTGGAGAGTTCGAGGTCGGACAAGCTTTCTCCGCTTGCATGCAAAGTATTGGTCAACCCCAGCAAACAGACAAGAGAGAGGTAAAAAAAATTTTCTAAAAAAGAAGACATTTAACTCCAATCAAGTGTAAATATTAAAAGCTTTCAAGCTTGGAAGGGTCGCTGTTAACGGGTAATTTTATAATCTTCTACTATGAAAAAGTTTTTACTCCTGATTTTTTGTTCTCTGGTACTTTTTCAACTCGTTTGGGGTAAGAGTTCATGGAACCGCGACTTAACCTATGACCAGATTGCTTTAAAGGCTCAGGAAGGGTCTCCTTATCACATGGGTCTACTTGGGATTTATTTGCGTTCCGGAGAAGCGGGATGCAAAGTAAATTTAAATGCAGCCGCGGAATGGTCCAAAGCGGCATTAAAAGAAGGACATCCATTCGGTTCGTATAATTTAGCTAATCTTGCCATGCTGGATGGAGATTTTTCGGAGGCGACTAGGCTGTATCAGGATGCAGCCTTACTACTCCAACGGCGTGCATCTGAGGGAGATCCAGTGGCCATGTATTGCATGGGAGAAATTGATTTCCAAGTCATACCAACGAATGTGTCACGGGCACTTGATTTATTTAAAAAATCTGCGGATGCAGGATATCCTCAGGCACAAGCTACAATCGGTGCCTTGTACCTCAAAGGCTTGCCCGGATTACTTGAGCGAAACCCGGAAAAGGGAGTGGCATTACTTTCTGCGGGGGTGCGGGCGAAATCACTGACTGCACGGTTTAATCTTGGTATGGCTTATTACAATGGAGATGGAGTGGCTCAGAATTCACTAAAGGCGGCACAGTGGCTCCAGGTCGCTGAAAAACAAAATTTTGCCGAAGCACAGTATGTTTTAGGTATGTTATTTGTTGAGGGTGATGAATCACTTACAAAAAATTTGAATTTAGGGGTTACTTATTTGCACAAGGCCACAAATCAAAATCATAAACTTGCCAAGGCATATTTACAAAAGATGGACATCAAAACTGAGATAAAAAGTACCTCAACTGGAGGGAACCTCACTATGCCTAGTGCCTCAACTCAACTTGGAGATGTGGAGATTTTGCGGGAAGCACGTATGTATTACACCGGTATTGGTAAGACTCGAGATTACGAAAAAGCCTTTTCCATGTTGTTGCCTTTAGCTAAGGGAGGATATGCAGAGGCGGCTCGTCTTGTGGGGTTGATGAAATTATCTGGAAAAGGAACTAAAAAAAACCCTACAGATGCGAAGCAATGGCTATCTGTTGCCGCACAAAAAGGCGACCAGACAGCCAAGCGCATGCTTGTGCAGTACAAGAGCCTCTTTTAAGCAACATCTGCTTTAGTGAAATCGTGCCTGTGTCAGTGTGGCACAAGTTTTGTCGAAAAGCCAAAGAGCCCGAAAATTACTCAATCTACCACAAAAAGAGGGACATGTTGTAGGCTTTCTCTCTTTTTTTGTGATTGAAAAATATCCAAACCCCGAAATTTTCGGTGTGTGGAATTGATCAAAAATCTCCCTGTTTTTCAGGAGTTTGAAAAGATTAAGCAAAAATGGGACGAAAAATCCCATTTAATCTTAAAATCTCCAACCGGATCGGGAAAGTCCATTGCCCTTCCTTATTTACTGAAAACTTTAGGATTAGTAAGCGGAAAGATTTTGGTCGCACAACCGCGCCGTATAGCTGCTAGGTTACTTGCTAAACAGCTAGCTGTAATGGCAAATTGGCAAGAAGGAAAACAAGTAGGCTATCAGGTAAGGTTTGAAAAGAAATATTGTGAAAAAACAGAAATTATCTATGCGACTGATGGAATTGTTCTAAATAAGCTTCTAGATTATGAGACTCTTGGTGATGTGGAGGTATTGATTCTAGACGAATTTCATGAAAGAAGTGCGCAGTTGGACCTTTGTTTGGCACTGGCACTAAAACTGTGGGAAAACAAAAGGAGAAAGCTCAGATTAGTTGTTACTTCGGCAACGCTAGACATAGATAAATTAGCCAGGCATATTCCGGATTCTGCTTGGGTTGAGCTTTCAGACCGTTCCTATCCCGTGGAAGTTGAATACAGGACACCCAAAAAAGATTATCCTGCATGGAAGTCAGTGGTTGAGGTTATGCCCACACTTTTGCAAAAGATGGAGGGAGATATCCTAGTTTTTATGGATGGAGCCTATGAAATCTCTCACGCAGTCAATTCTATACTTAGCAGTACTTGGTCAAGAGGTTTGGAAGTTAGGCCACTCTATGGGGATTTGTCTCCAGAGAAGCAGGATTTGGCCCTCTCAAATACGGAAAAAAGAAAAATTATAATTAGCACCAATATTGCGGAAACTTCTCTTACCATTGAAGGAATAAAAATTGTCATTGATACCGGGAAAGCAAAGAAAATGAGGTATGACAGCGTCCGTGGTGTAAACGCTTTACTGAGTGAACCAATCAGTAAAAGCTCAGCAGACCAAAGGGCCGGTCGGGCTGGTAGGTTAGGGCCGGGCTTTTGTTTGCGGATCTGGTCAGAATCCGAGCATGAAACCCGGCCAGAATTTGATATTCCTGAAATCTTAAGCATAGATTTATGTGAAATTTATTTAAATTTAGCAGGGGTGGGTTTGTCGCTCGAGCAAATCACTTTCATCGAGCCAATTTCAGAAAATTCTATTTGTGCGGCCAAGGAAAAATTAAAAAGTCTCGGTGCAATCAATAGTGAGGAAAACCTTACTGAACATGGAATAAAAATGAGCGAATTGCCCACCCACCCAAGCTGGGCTCATGCTTTACTCATTGCCAAAAGAAAGAACATAGTTCCTTCGATTGCACTAATTTTAGCAATGCTTGAAGGCCGTCCAATCGTTCGACCGGATATGCTTGAAGACTTTTTCCCCCTCCGTAGTCCAAGGTCGGATATTTACTGTTTATTATTGGCTTTTGAGGAGGGGGAGAGAAGAAGCTTTTCAATTCAAGACTGTAAAAAGATCGGAGTCCATGCGGGGAGATGCAGGGAAGCTGAGCAACTTGCCCGAGAGTTATGCAACTTGGTCGGAGTTGGGTATCGGTTGGAGTTGCCAGATTATAGAAGTTTGGCAGAAGCCTTGATTTTGTGCTTCCCTAATAAGATCGCGCATCTAGTCAGTGATGGGCGCAATATTTATGAAGATTTTGCCGGTCGACGCTTACACCTGAGTAAACATTCAGCTTTGGGAAGCGAAAAATTTGTTCTTCCCCTCCAGGTTGTAGAGAAAAAGATAAAAAACCGTATAGTTTTACAAATGGAGTGGACTAGCGGTCTCGATGAAGAGTGGATTCGAAATATTTTAGGATCTAAAATTATTACATCGACCAATATCGTTTGGGATCCTCTTTCCAGGAAAGTAATGAAGAGAAAAACCGAGTCATGGGGGAAATTAATTCTATCTATTTCTGAAAGTGAAGATGTTAGCAAAAAAGACAGGGCCAAAGGATATGCTGGAGCATTGGTACGGGGTGATTTAAAGTTAAAAAATTGGAACGCACGGGTAGAAAACTTTTTAAACCGTCAAAGCTTTCTTGCTGCTAACTATCCTGAATTGGGAATTGTTGAAATGGATAACGATACCCAAAACCTATTTCTTGAAGAGCTCTGCCAGTCTGGATCTTCCTGGAAGGAGATAAGGAATTTGGAAGTATATGAACCTTTACTTAATTGTTGCAGCAAAGAAGAAAGAGAAACTTTGGAGCACGCTACTCCGGAAACTTTCGATTTGGGTATGGGTAAACGACCTTACACACTCGATTATTCGCAGAAAAAAGAAGTGGTTTTGAGAGCGATTTTACAAGATTTATATGATGTTAAAACTCATCCCACTATTGTCTTTGGTAAATATCCGTTGGTTGTGGAGATCCTTGCTCCAAACCGCAGACCAGTTCAGAGAACTTCAAATCTGCTTAGTTTTTGGGAAGGGTCTTATCCGGAGGTTCGCAAAGATTTGGCAGGCCGTTACCCCAAGCACGAATGGCGCTAAACCAAACTGTTTTGATCAGGGCTTTTTACGAGTGTATGTGGAAGGTGGGTCTCAACATTGCTTTTAAAAACAATCAAGTCCGTGGATGGTACGGGGAATGGCTTGCCCGAAAATATTTACAGAAAAGAAACTTCTATATCTTACAAAAAAATTGGCAAAGCCCCCTGGATGCTAGGCGGGAAATTGACCTTATTGCCAGAGATGGAGAATGCTTGGTTTTTATTGAGGTTCGTTCCAGATCTATCGGTTCTTTAAACACCGGTTATCACACGATTAATCACAAAAAAAGATCTTCGCTCCTAAGTGCTTGCAGAGACTGTTTACGCATCGAGTTCCCCAAGTTCCCAAACTATCGATTTGATGTAATTGAAGTAGATCTTTGTAAAACCAGTGGCAAGGTGCTTCACCATGAAAACGTTTCCCTCTTTCCATAGGATTTGAGTATCCCTATTATGAAAGTTTTATGACAAATTTTGGCAAACGATCCATTCCTCCCACAGTGATGGTAATTTTTGGCGCATCGGGAGACCTAACCTCCCGCAAACTTATGCCGGCACTTTTCAATCTGTCGGTTGATAAATTACTGCCAGAACGCTTCTTTTTAATTGGCTATGGACGCAAGTCTGCTTCAAACGAACATTTTCGTGAAATCCTGAAAAAATCGTTATCCGCACATTCGAGGAGGCCGATCGAAGAAAATGCCTGGAATAGTTTGGCTCCAGGAATCTCTTTTCATAATGGTGCCTATGATGACCCGACGAGTTTTGAAGCACTAAAATCCAAGATCGAAGGAATTGAAGAATCGGTTGGTGAGCCGGTGCAGACCATTTTTTATCTCTCCACACCACCATCTGGGTTTTTGCCTATCCTTGAAAATTTAGGAAACAGTGGGCTGGCAAGGTTACATCATAATACGCCATCTGCCTCCAAGGTAATTGTGGAAAAACCATTTGGTCGAGACTTAGAAAGTGCTCGTGAATTAAATCAAATGATCAACCGGAGGTTCGCTGAGTCTCAAGTTTTTCGCATCGACCACTATTTGGGTAAAGAAACTGTCCAAAGCCTTTTAGTGCAAAGGTTTGCCAATTCTATTTTTGAGCCAGTCTGGAACCGGAACTATGTGTCTTGTGTACAAATCACCGTCTCCGAGAATTTAGGAGTTGGTTCCCGTGCTGGTTATTACGATCGAAGCGGGGCATTGCGCGACATGATTCAAAATCATGTCATGCAATTGCTTGCCCTCACCACTATGGAACCACCTTCCTCTTTAGATCCTGAAGCGATAAGGGACGAGAAAGTAAAGGCTTTGCAGGCAATAAAACCTTTGTCCTTGGGAAATGCCAATGCTGAGGTTGTTCGGGGAGTTTATACAGAAGGATTAGTCGGTGGCGAAAAAGTGATTGGCTATCACGAGGAAGAGGGAGTGCCCAGCTCTTCTTTTACTGAAACTTATACGGCTCTTTCCTTGCAATTGGACAATTGGCGTTGGAAGGGAGTCCCTTTTTATATAAGGTCGGGCAAACGTCTAAAACAAAAGGTAAGTGAGATTGTGGTCCAATTTACTCGACCTCCGGCGATCCTTTTTGGGGAAAATTCCAACCGACCTCTCTCTCCAAATTTACTAACCATCCGGATTCAGCCAGATGAAGGAGTTAGTTTAAGTCTCAATTCAAAAACCCCGGGTCTAGAAACCAAGCTTCAACCAGTAAATCTTTCTTTCGGATATGATACAACTTTCGGGTCCAACACTCCCGAAGCTTATGAAAGGTTGATCCTTGATTCAATGGTGGGTGATGGGACTTTATTTATTAGGGGAGATGAAGCAGAACAGTCTTGGGGTTTGCTTTCTCCGGTTTTGGAATCTTGGCATACGATGGCGGGGCATGGTTTAGAGAAATATTCTGCTGGAACTTGGGGTCCTCTTGCTGCAGATAAATTATTACTGCAGAGAGGACACGAATGGATAACCAATAAATAATGAAAAGAGCGCACCAATTAATCCATTGTACTTTGTTTTTTTTAATTACCTTTCTTGGTCTCTTGGCTGATTCAGATAAAAAGGACGATATGAGCCCGGATTTGGATGATAACACACAACCCCCTCACGAATTTGCCTTGATCGGAGGTGGTTGTTTTTGGTGTACTGAAGCTGTTTTCGAGAAGTTAGATGGTGTTCTGGAAGTAATTTCAGGATATGCTGGTGGTGATCTTAAAAATCCTACTTACAAGGATATTTGCACAGGAACATCCGGCCATGCAGAAGTTATTAGAATTAAATTTTTGCCTGAAATAATTTCTTTTTCCAAGATTCTCCAAACCTTTGGAGCTGCCCACGATCCAACAACACTTAACCGACAAGGTGCAGATGTTGGCACTCAATACCGGTCAACTATTATGTTTTACAACGAGGAGCAGCAAAAGATTGCCCAATTATGGAAGGCTAAACTTGCCGAAAAATTTGAAGACCCTGTTGTTACCGAAATTGTTCCTGTTCCAAAGTTTTATCCAGCGGAAGATTACCATCAGGATTACTACGCCAAAAACCCAAATCAGGGTTATTGCTCCTTTGTTATCCGTCCAAAGCTAAAAAAACTGGGCCTCGAGTAATCGGGTGGTGAATCTTGTACTGCCGGTCAGTACCTATTGAGTTTTTTATGCTAATCCTGCCGATTCCTTTGAAGTGTATTCATTTGCAGTCTCTCCCTTTTTGTAAAAGGTTAAAATTCCCAGAATGTTTGATCGCCAAGAATTACCATAAAATGAACGATTGCGAACTTAGAAAAAACTTGCGTTAAAAATATTTTGGTAATTATCTAAAATTATGACAAGTCATGATTTTGGCAAAACAGTGAGTTCTATCCAGAATGCGACCAATTGGTTTGAGCGAAACCAATGCAATGCTCTTTTATTAAATAGTCTTTTCGATGATCTTCCCGGATTAAGCTTTTTTGTCAAAGACCGGGAGCACAGATTGATTATGGTAAATGCCAGTTTTTTGCCTCGTCTTGGATTATCTCAGGAAGAGTTGTTTGGGAAGACTGATTTTGATTTGTTTCCCGCCCGCTTGGCAGAGCATTTTAGAAGAGATGACCGCGAAATATTTGAAACAAAAAAACCAAAATTAAATATTTTAGAATTGGTTTTCAATAGCCAAGGTTTACCCGACTGGTACTTAACCAATAAATATCCGCTCTTTAATGATCGTAAGGATGTCGTAGGTTTAATGGGTACTGTACGCCCCTATGGCGACGGAGAAAATAAGGAATTGAAATGGGAACGAGACGATGAAATTGGTCGTGCGGTCAATCATATACGAAACAATTTTCGAGGTGAGATTTCTATTAGTGATTTGGTTGAGATCTCGGGGTTATCTCACCGAAAATTACATAGGGGGTTCGTTGAGTTGTTTGGTATTGCTCCGATGCAATTTATAACGAGAACGAGAATTGAAGCCGCATGCGACGATTTACTTTCTTCTGCAAACAAACTTTCTGTCATTGCCAAGGAAAACGGATTTTATGATCAAAGTTCCTTTACACAATTATTTCGTCGGCAAATGAAGATTACCCCGCTCAAATATAGAAAACAAAAAGGATTTATCTGAGGCTAGATTCCCCTGCCATAAATTTTGATTCTTCTAATGTAGCATTTGGAGTGTTCTTCTGCAATGCTCCACCAATCGATATTTGTAGTGTTGGGAACCTCCCCGTTTTCATAGGATTCCAAGAACCTGGCTCCATCCTGGGAAAGAACGCGGATCATAACATCAATGATATCTGGAAAGGTGTAAAAAAGTGGGTTGCCTGTCGTGTGATAGCTTTTGTGGGAAGTTGCGAAGAACTCATTTGCCAGTAGATTTCCGGGCGAATCCAGGTCGATTGCTGGAAAGATTTGAATTAGATTGCCTGTGCCATAGCTATTTTTTTCCAAACGGTAGGCCCGAATACCAAAATCAATTATATTGGACGATAATGAAAACGAAGTGGGAGAATATTCCGTGCCCTCGCTAATAATTGGGTTAACAATAACTGAGGGTACGCGGGGAGTTCCAGGAGCATTGGGATCAAGGGAAATTGATGAGGCGGAAATCCCATAGCCTCCTGCTGTAATTTCTGGGTCCAGGTTGTATCCCGCTTCAAAGGTATTTTTTGCAGAAACATCCGAACGAAAAAGGTGATACCTTTGCCTGGAAGTGGGAGAACCAGTAACCCCATGCCTTACAATTTGGTATGATATGGCTCGTGCCGCACCATTATTTTTTTCACTTGGGTCAAGCTCGGGGGATTGAGTAAAAAAGCGCAGCCAAGCACCTGCTACTCCAAAACGGGATTTTTCCAGGGGTCCCTGTCCAAGAACATCTATTTGCGAATCTGCCAAACTGTCTGTTGGCCAGTCTGAAGAAATGATCCTAAATGAATCAAGGGGAGGTTTCGCAAATTCACTTTTGGATGCGTTTATCCATGAACCGCTATTACTTTTGTCTTCCAGTAATCGGATAGCCATCCATACATTGCCGTCATTGCGGAAAAGAGCACATTGAAGATCTTCCTGAATTTGATCTAAGACAAAGTGTGCAATTTGGTTATGTTCTAATTCTGCGGACGCTCTTGATTGAGTTTCCAAAACTTGGTTTGAGATAAGCAAGAGCATGCCTGAGAGCATTGCAGTAACCGTAACTGCAACAATCAGTTCAAGAACAGTAAAGCCCTTCGGGTGGCTCGATCTTAGTACAGGCATTTTTGGGTGATTTCCTTAGACTAGCACCAACAAAAAAGCATTCAAGCAAAGAGCTTTATTTTGGGATTCCTCAAAGCTTAAATTGCCCCATGTTTTCTCCCATTTTGAAATAACTTTCATACCCCTTACCCGATTGCTCCTTGAGATCTTCACGGAAGTCCACCTTATTCCTTGAATAGAGAGTGATAACACATGAACCTCCGAAAGAAAAATATCCATACTCCTCGCCCTTTTGAACCGAAGAGTTTTCTTTGCTGGTAAGGTGAACTGAACCAACACAGGTGGCTCCAATCAGAAGTTGTGCAATATTTCCAATATGCTGATTTTCAAGAATTGAGACATAACGTTTATTTTCCCAGAATATAGAAATTTTTTGACATAGGGCAATTGGGTTGACTGAAAATAAAGCACCTTTGATCAACCGAGTAGGATGGAGATGTCCCGAGATGGGAAAATGAAAACGATGATAATCAACGGGGCACAATCTGCTGATTAACATCGATCCATCTTCAAATTTATTTGCCAAGGTGGCACAACCCAACAGTTGCTTTAAGTCAAAAGTCTGCCCTTTTGTGTAAATCTGTTTAACTTTTGAAAGGTCAGGGATGAGCAGATGCCTACCATCTGCGGGAAAGACAAGGCTGTTTTCGCAGGTATCCACAGGGCGGGCAGCCGGTTTTAATTTTCTGTAAAAGAATTCGTTAAATGAATTAAAGGAATCTGGAGATTGAAGGAATTCTCCTTGATTTAGATTGTAGTTTTGAATGAAAGGAAAAATTTTTTCACGACTTGCAGGGGTATCCATTTTCCTTCCGTACCACTGGGAAAACCATTTTCTTTGCACCATTGCCCAAAGACCAATTTTTCCAAGATAGTTTTCATAGCTAAAGCGCAACCATTTTTCCCCATAGATTTTTTCCTTCTCATAGCCAGAAGTGTATGGGTTCCAAAAAACTAACTCCGGATTCATTGCATTAAGGCCCAGTCCGGTAGGGCAAATAACAAAAAGCTAGGCTTTTTGAATTTTTCCCGCTTTGATTGCCTTGACAGATACCCAAAGACGTTTGATTTGCCCGCTGGGTAATTTGACGCGGACGCGCTGTAAATTTGGACGAAAGGTACGCTTGTTGTTTTTGACCAACTGCAGACCAATACCGCCAGCTTTTTTACTTACACCCTTGTGGATGATACGACCACCGACTTTGGGTCGCTTTCCTGTAATTGCACATACTCTAGACATATCAAAAATGAGGTAAGGGTTTTATCATGTCACAAAAGAGTTTTCTGACAAGATTAAAGCTTTAATCATTTTTTAAGGCATGCAGTACGAAAATCTCAGTTTTTAAAGAAGTTTCCACATAATCAACATAGTACATGCTAAAATATTTTGTTTTGGGTAAAAATGATTCAACCTTATTTTTGCCAAGGACAAGACATACCGAAGCAAGCGCATCGGCAGACATACCATTTTCTGCAATTATGGTTACTTGTGCCCTTCCCGCAATCCCGAGACCTGTTTGCGGATTAAGCAGGTGCGAATATCTCTGACCATCCAATTCCAAGTACTGTTCGAGATCTCCAGAGGTTGCTACGGCACAATTTGAAAGTTCGAGTGTAGGAAGTAAAGAACTGGATATGCCTCCTATGTCTATTCGCCAACCCTTATTGGACGCGGGTGGGTCCCCCAAGATCAAATCTCCACCGGCATCGATCAGGCATCTGGAAAAACCATTCTTTTTCATTACGCCGAGCATTTGATCTGCGATGTAGCCCTTTGCAATGCCCCCCAAATCCAGAACCATTCCTTCAGTGGTCAATCTTGCTGAAGAATTTGATTCATTGATTAATAATTTTTCGTAACCCGATCTTTTTAATGCCTGTTGAATCTTTTGCTTCTCGGGTAATCTTTTTTGATGACGGGCAATTCTCCATAATCTTGAAAGCGAACCTATGGTCACATCAAAGGCTCCCCCACTTTTATGTGCGAGGTTTTGGCTGTATGAAAGAACCTCCAGGAGTTCATTGGACAAGGGAAATGCATTACCATATTGAGAGCTTCGGGAGAGGTGCGATATTTCACTTCCGCCCTCCCAATCGCTAAAAATCATGTTAAGGCGAATAGCCTCCTCGAAGGCCAAACTTACCGATCTTCTAAGCTCTGGGCTTATGGGTGCGTCAACCACCATTCTAACATTTATCCCCATTAACCTTTGAGAAAACTCCACTTTGGCCATGGCCTTTTTCGTCGCAGAAAAATTCACTAACCCGCCAAAAAACAAAAGAATGGGGATGAACCTAACTTTAGGGTAGGAGATCATAAAATACGATTAAAGGATGTGAATAAGATTGAGATTTATATTTAATATCCCTTTGTTAGGATATTTTAATAAGATATCATGAGGTTTTTTAAACTTGCTTGCAAATCAGCACTTTGTGCATGCCTGATCACGCCCTGGTTTAAAGGGTATTCTGCAGAGATAGATTTTGTCCGCGATGTCAGACCAATTCTTGAGCACAATTGTGTTAGCTGCCACCGTGAAGATAACGCGAAAGGAGATATCCGTTTGGATACCAAAGAAGCCACCCTGGCCGGGGATGATGTGTTGGTACCAGGGGACCCCGAGTCTAGCTCCCTGTATTGGACCACCACTCTTCCTCTTGATGACGAGCTTATTATGCCACCGATCAAAAATGAGGAAAAGGACTACCCTCTAACTGAGGATGAACAGGCGGTACTCGAACGATGGATACTCGATGGTGCGGAATGGCCAGAAGACATCGTATTGGAACCACGCAAAAGACTGCCTAAGAAAATTTCCTTCGTCGAGCATGTACAGCCTATCTTAGAGTTGCATTGTGTTGCGTGCCATTATGAGGGAAAAGTCAAAGGAGACCTTCGTCTGGATACCAAGGAACTTGCATTTGCCACAGATTATGTGATCAGTCCGGGAAATGCTTTAGAGAGTGACCTGTACATCTTATGCACCTTACCAATGGATGATGAGATGTTTATGCCCCCAGCTCCAGCGGAGCCCCTTTCCTCCGGCGACCTGTACACACTTAGAAGGTGGATTGATGAAGGGGCTGATTGGCCATCAGATATAACCTTAACGCCCCAAAAGAAGTCCCTGACCATTTTGGGAACAATGCCGAAGGATCTCTATCAGGAACTTGGTTTTTCTGCGGGTGCGGTCCAGGATGAATTTTCCGAGTATGAAGAAGATATTCATACCTCAGATCTTGGATTTACTATGGTGCCGGTCAGTGGAGGAGAATTTACCATGGGTAGTCCACTGGATGACCCGAACAGAGGGGATGATGAATGGCCGGCCCACCAAGTCGAAATATCTGACTTTTGGATGGGCAAGCACGAAATCAGTTGGGATCTGTACGAGTTATGGATGCTCAATATCGACCGGGATAATCGGGCATTTAAAAAACTCGAAGAAACCAAGTCAGATTCCCTATCCGATGCCGTTACTAAGCCCACTGCTCCTTACACGGACATGACATTTGGCATGGGAAAAACCGGATATCCTGCCATCTGCATGACTCAATTATCCGCTAAAATGTATTGCATGTGGTTAAGTGCAAGAACCGGGAGGTTTTATCGCCTCCCAACAGAGGCCGAGTGGGAATATGCCTGCAAAGCGGGAACCAGTACCGCTTACTATTTTGGAGATGATCCCGAGAAGCTGGCCGAATTCTCGTGGCATTTAAACAACAGCTTTTTTCAATACCAGCCAATCGGTCAAAAACCCGCCAATCCATTTGGTCTACATGACATGCATGGCAATGTTTGGGAATGGACACTCGATCAATTTGCCCCTCCCCCAACCGAGTTACCCATTGCCAAAAGAAAAAACCCTCTGGTCACTCCCACATCTCTTTATCCGCGTGTGGTCAAGGGAGGTTCCTGGGATGATGGTTCTAAAAACCATCGTTCATCTGCCCGTATGGCTTCTGAGGAATCGTGGAAACAGCAAGACCCACAGATTCCCAAGAGTGTATGGTATCATACCGATGCTTTATTTGTTGGGTTTCGGGTTGTTCGCCCCCGTGAGATTCCGGCACTGGAAGAGATCGAAAAATATTGGCCTTCCGAGGCAGAAATCCTGGCGATCCCCTCCCGCTAGAAACCTTAATGCGTTCAGGTTATTAAAAGGCATTAACTATTATTCTTACCCCAAGCAAAAATTTACAAATTCAGTTGCCCCTAGGCCACTTTGTGGGTCACTTTAAGACGATCAATGATTCGTCGCCTCCTTGCATACCTTTCAATTTCTAAGCCCAGAGAAAAACGAGGGTTTGCATTGATTATTACCCTTTCTCTGATCAGTTTTGTCTTTTTGCTGGTTATTACCTTGATCAGTCAGATTCGATTGGACTTCAGTTATTCTGATGCCCGGCAAAACCAGATTCTTGCCAAAGCTCATGCCCGTATGGGGATGATGGTGGCAATAGGAGAAATTCAAAAGCATTTGGGACCAGACATGCGGATCAGCACCACGGCGGATATTTACGATGACCGGATTGAATCGGAGCAGGATTATTTGACCTCCGGTTACCCGATCAACAGTTCTTCAAGAGGAGCAGATTTGCATGAAGGCAGAACGAACCATGTTGAGCTTGGTCAGCGTCAATGGACAGGGGTGTGGAAACACCGGGGAGGTTGGGCAGAAAGGAGACTCGCAACCCCTCCTCTTCCGGAAAATAGAGATGATGGGAAAGCCCTTACCTTATCATGGTCTTATGATTCCAGTTACGATCCTCACCCCGCTATCGAGCAAGCTTGGTTAGTTAGTGGAAATGAGGGGTGGGATCGCAAGCTAGCGATTTTTAAAGGAGAAACTGTGGACGAATTTATTGAAGTTCCAGAGGGAATAATTGTAGATGATGAAGGGAAAAGAATAGTAAACAATCCTATGGGGGGAGTATATGGAGAAGATGAAAATCCATGGATTGATCATACCAAAGTGGTGGAGGAGTTAGATGCATCGGGCCTTTATCATCATCCCTTAATTGGCCTTGAGGATCCTATTGGGCCCGATAATCCTTCAGGGTCTGATCAAACCGTTTGGCTTTTAAAGAATCCAATTTTAAGGGAGGATTTTGAAATTGATAATCCTGATCATCAAGAAACTTGGACAAGTTATTTATCGGCTGAACCCGTAAAAGTATTAAAGACTGCCCTCCATCTAAATGAAGATAAAAGAAATGAAGATGAGGATATAGACTGGAACTCAAGGAGTGGGAGTTATGCTTACTGGGTCGGCGATGAAGGGGTAAAAGCCAAGATAAACATCATGAAACCCTTTAAATTAGAAGATGGAAACATTGTCGATCTTTTGAGTGATCAGAATAAACTGAAGGTGGCAGCAGAACCAAACATTCAAAATGGCAGCTTTGAGTTTGATTTTACCATAGGAGCCAAAATTGATGATGAGCAGCGAAAAGACTTAATCACTTCTCAAAGTGTAAAAAACCTTCTCGAGGAAGGTACTTCTTCTGGGTCAGAAACGGTAAACCATCATTACCATTCGATGACCACGGATTCATTTGGGGTATTAGCCGATGTACGAACAGGTGGTTTAAAGCGAGACTTAAGCCAGGTATTTTCTTTGGATCAGGAGTCAAGTAATGCATGGAAAAAAGACTTTGCAGATAACTTCATTTTTAGGGACCGCGTCCGGGCAATGAAAAATATACCTCTTCAGCCAAATGCACAAAGAAACCAGTGGTTTGTATCTGCAAATGATGCCACGGTCGATGATCCAGATGCTTTGCTAGCTGGAACTCCTTGGTCAGTCCTCGCTGATTACCATAACCTCAAAACCACCGAGAGTGTTTTAGAAATGGAGGCTCCAGACCAGTTTCCCAGAACAGTTGGAGATAATGCGTTAATTTTTGGCAGAAGGGCACCCAACAGTCCTAGAGATGCATTTAGAAACGCGACCGAAGCCTATCCTTACTTTAATTGCTTCAGTTCATCGGTAAGAAAAATTCGGCCCGAACCAAAAAACCATCCAATCCTTCCGGTTTTTGTAAAATCTCGGCTTTCTATATCTCCTGTAGCAACTGATAATCCTGGAAACTTTTGTTTAGGAATTAATCCATCGGTCACTCTTTGGAATCCTTATGATAAAAGCATGCGGTTAAAGGATTTGTTTGTGGAAATTCCATTTTCTGGAAGAGGAGGACAATATGAGCCATTCAAGTGCTCGGTCACGCAGGTCGATTTTCGTGAATATGATTTATATCGTAAATGGTGGGCTTATATGTACGGCGATTTTAATGCGTCTTTTGAGTTGAGAGATACTTCCATACCATCGCTATATCGTCCCTATTACAGTGGAGAAATTAAAAACTGGAAAGAGCCCTGGGGGATTTATGATTTTCAATCAGGAACCAACAGTTTGGGGGATCCAAAAAGTGAACAGGGTTTGGTTGATCGCTTTATGATGGGAGGTGGGGCAAAACCGGAACTGGGAGTAAATATGGGGAATTGGAATAACCGAGTACCTCCGGATTCGATGTTAGGTATTAAATTGGAGGGGAATGTGTTTTACCATGAAAATCCAAGGGATGGCATGGGAGATTATACCTTTACCTTTCATAGCTTTGCCAAAAAGAGTGTATCATTTAGCAGCATTATTTTAGCCATCACCAGTGAAGATGGGGCAGAGGATGAGACCATATTAGGCCCCGGAGAAGTTGCCACCTTTGCTGCGTATGCTTCTCCAAGTGGAGATGATGTAGAGACTAATCAACCTGTTGGTCAGAATCCAGCCCCTCCCAGAGTTATTAATGTTTCGAGAAAACCATCTGGAGAAGTTGAAAAAGGGTTTGTTTGGGATTCTGGCTTTGCTTTGAACAAGGATGCTTGTGGCTATGTAATCGAGATGGGCGGATTGGCAGGTTACCTTACGCAAACAGCAGAAAGATTCGAAGCCGATGGCGTTCGGTCGAGCACTGGTTGGTCTTCTTCAAGTGGGTATAGGGAACCAAAATGCTTTACCTTATGGCAGGGGGACCCAGCCCTTGATTCGAGTGTGGTTGTCAGTCGAATGACCAGACCAAGAACAGTTCTTCCTGACCTGGGAAGAGATGTTAAATTTAGTACAAATAACTATCTATCTTTAAATTTAGAAGTTGCGGATGTGAATTCACCACAACATGGAAATTTTGAGAAGAAACTTTTTGGTTTAGGCTGGGAAGTTAGCTTAAAAATGCCAGGAGATGTTGATAATGAAAGAATTCCTCTGGTTGAATTTAATACTCGGGCACTAGTTCATAGCACCCAGCACGGCCAAGGAGATTGGTTAGGTAGTGCGCGCACATTAGTTCCTTCTCATCATACAAGTCCGCCACAGCTTAAATTTACCCCGGCTCCATCTCCGATTTCTTACGATATAAATGGAACAACATTTGCATTTAATACGACATCCGGAGCTTACAGTCCGAGTTACCCAAAATCTACCCCTGATATCTATATCCCCCTTGCCACGAGATCCCCTGAGCCCATTCCGAATATTAATAATATTACTGATCCGGATGCCCGAGCTAATGTCCTGGGTTTTTCCATAAAAGCCACTAATTACGATTTTGAGGATTCTGATAATCCTGATTTTTTACACTCTCCGGTGGTGAGTTCTGCATGGGGGCAGGAAAGGATCGGTTTTTTTAGTGAAGACAAAACACTCTCTGCTCCTTACACGGGTAAATTCTCTGATTCCTCACACGCAGTGCTGTTTGAAGTACCTAAGGGAAAAATTCTTTCCTTACTCCAATATCGTCATGCCAATTTTAATAACTATTTACATGGGCCAAGCTACGCATTTGGAAATTCTTATGCCACCACTCAGGTAGCAAGGCATCGTAGTTGGGGTAGAGTTCAAAGTATCGAAAAAAGACCAACATCTGAAGGAGGCTTAACCAATGTTGCTCGCAATATGGAAAATGAAGAGGAAGCAATCGCCTATTACCGAAACATATTTGGTAGTGAGATTGCACAAAGAAAAGGCCTAGTTAATTTCATACAATGGGATATCGATCCGCAAGGTGGATTTGCTCCATGGAGATTTCGGGGAGCTGATATGTTGAATCATCAAAATACAACCATTGATTATTCGTATTATTTAAATGTGGCTCTAATGGATGGTTTTTTTCTTTCTGGTTCATCGAATCATAGAGATTTTACCGAAGAAAAAAATTCAATAATAGGGCAGCGTTTCCGGCCTTATCTCTGGGATTCCTTGACTGGAGACCCAGTCGACTTATCCGAAGGCATGGAAGATATGGATGTGGTCGGCAATCACAGATTGATCGGTTATTTCCGAGATAATGCGTGGGAATCATCTCAGTCATCCTATGGAGAAAAAAGCAAAGAGCAGGGGAATACCACGAGCAATGATTCTGATTATCGCTTTCAATCTCTTGCCAGTGATCTTATCTTGGATGGTGCATTTAATATTAACTCTACCTCGGTTGATGCCTGGATCGCCCAATTATCAAGCTTGCGTGGGCACAGTGTTGAAAATGTAAAGGTTGGCTCTGGACAGACTCCGGTAATTCGCTTTTTGGAGGAGCCGGAAACAAACGAGTGGAATAAAATTCGTCTTCTTTCGGACGGTGAAATCGAGGAATTAGCCAAAGCCATTGTTAAGCAAGTTAAGCTTCGCGGACCGTTTCTTTCAATGGCAGATTTTGTAAACCGCAGACTCGCTCTTGGTCCCATGGATAGTGACACCAGTAAAGCAAGGGGAACCAGGGTCAATTTTGTCTTACATGATCTTGATGATTGGAGTAAATACCCGGAGGATAAATATACCGTACAGGGCTTGCGTGGTGCTGTTCAATCTGCGATTGCGGAGTCAGGACTTAACGATCCCAACAGGATGGACCAAGGCTCTTTAGCTACGAATTTAGAGATTCTGGGGAACAAAGTTGTTTATGATGATACAAGTTCGCCCAGTGTATATGGTTGGCTACCCCAAAAAGGCTCATTTTTGCCAGCTATTCCAACCGGGCGGTTTAAGGACAATTATTTTAATGATTCAATATTTGGTTTACATGCTTCTTCAAAGCTAAATCAACTTTCTCCAAATGGTGGCACAAATCGGTCCTGGGGTGTTGGATCATCCACTCAAATAAAACAAGTAATAGTTGGCGATGTTAATGGCGATGGCAGTATTGATTCGGTTAAGGATGATCTTATTTCTTACCCGAGTACAAATTATGGAGAAGCCCCGGAGAATTTACTTGCTGTAGAGCACTTGGCAACAGGAGCAAACAAACCGGGCTGGGTAATGCAAGCAGATCTACTAAGCCCACTCATGCCGGTAACTTCCCCAAGGTCAGACACATTTGTAATCCGGGTAATGGGCGAAACGAATGAAAAGACCCGTGCTAAAGCATGGGCGGAGTTGGTGGTTCAGAGAACTCCGGACTATGTAAAGTCCGACTTGGATTCGCCGCATCATCGCCCTCATGAACCATTCAAAGATATAAACCTGAACGGTTATTGGGATAACGGATTAAATGAGCATTGGATAGATTTAAACCGCAATGGAGATACCCAACCACAGCCCGACCTGCCTGGCGTTGGTGAATTGGGAAAAGAAAAAGATTACAGGGATGGGATGCTTTCCGATCTGAAATTACAGATGGATCCACAGGAAGAAGATGCGGAGTCATCATCCCAAATTTCCTACCAAGGAATTAACCAGAGGTTTGGAAGAAAATTTAAAATTGTCCGCTTCCGCTGGCTTCGGGAGGACGATGTTTAGATAGAGGATATGTTTTGTTCTTCGGGGAGGTTAATATTTATATCCTGAAGAAATCATACTGCGGTGATGAATTTTAAGATGGTTTAATGGTTAGTTTTCCGCCCTCCCCGATCACTCGATAATAACAACCTCTTCGGGCAACGCCCTGCTCATCCTTTACATGGCAAGCCCCCTGCCCTTTTGGCCGTACCCGATAAAGGACGGAATTTTGTTCACAGTTTACACGAACCTCCACAATTTCGAGATAATCACCAGAGGTTTTTCCCTTGATCCATAGTTCATTTCTGCTGGAACTCCAGAAAGTGGCCATTCCTTGCTCCAGGGTAGTTTCAAGAGCCAACTCGTTGGCATAGCCAACAATCAATACCTCTCCAGTATCGGCATCCTGAGCCACTGCAGGAATAAGATCTTCTTCGCAGGCAGCGACCTTTGCGAGCTTAGTAAAATCGAGCGAAAGCACGTTCCCGTTCTCCAATTCATAATGATCCATCATCGTTTATTACTATGCCACTTTCGCTTAGTCGAATGGGAAAATTTCCTGCAATCGAAAATTTTCTGTATTCAAAATCCATCTTCAATTACAAAATGTAAATGTCAGTGGAGGAAAACAATACCGTTGTGCTTTTTGATGGGGTCTGTCACCTCTGTGATCGTGCGGTGCTTTTTATCCTAAAAAAAGAAAAATCTTCTGCAGTACGATTTGCTCCCTTACAGTCAGAAACCGGAAAGAAATTGCTGCGAAAATATGGGTATCCGGAAAGCTATTTGGACGGGCTGGTATTGATTGAAAACAAACGAGCTTATGACCGGTCTTCTGCATTCTTGCGAATTTCTGGAAAGCTGAAATTTCCATGGAATCTTTTTTTCCTCCTCCTTCTCTTTCCTAAACCACTGAGAGATTGGATTTATAAAATGATTGCCAGCTTGCGTTATCGCTGGTTTGGCAAAAAAGAAAGTTGTGCTCTGCCACAAGGGCATGACCCGTCCCGCTTTTTGTAGCAGGAATAGACTAGACTGCAAGAGCGGGAAGAAGCTGGGCAAGGAGTTGGGTCATTTTGGGTAGTGCTTTTTGTGAGGTATGGGCAACCTCCGCGTGACTTAATGGTGAAGGTGACCGGCCAGCTGCTAAATTACTAATGCATGATATTGCCCCAACTTGTAAGCCTAATGCATTGGCTACCATTGCTTCCGGTACGGTCGACATACCAACTGCAGTTGCACCTAATTTTGCAAATAATTGAATTTCAGCCGGGGTCTCGAAGGCGGGTCCGGAAAGGGCAAGGTATACTCCCTCGGTAAGATTTTGCCCGGTTGCTACTCCCGCCTGATAAATCTTTTTCCGAAGGCTTGCATCATAAATGACTGATTGGTCAGGGAATCGAGTTATGGAAGGGTGTGGGACTGGGCCAATGAATGGATTGCTCCCCATAAAATTAAGATGATCGGACAGAATCATGAAGTCTCCAGATTTTAAATCAGATCGAATTCCGCCAGAAGCATTGGTTAGTAGCAATGTACGGGCACCAAGTTCATGGGCTAGTAGTGCGGGAAAAATTACAGGAGCCCAGCCCTCGCCCTCGTAAAAGTGCCTTCGTCCTTGAAAAATAAGAATTTTGACTCCATCGGGCTCTGCCAGCCAGAGTTTTCCCGAATGACCGTTTATTGTGGTCTTCTGCAGGCCCTCGATATTTTCATAGGGGATCGAAGACACAGGGGATAAACCTTTTACAACCCCGCCCCATCCAGACCCACAAACCAGGCAGGCCTGTGGCTGTATTTCTCCCCAAGTCTCGCCAATTACTTTGCAGGCTTGTGATAGAGAAAAAGAGCATTCTTTAGCCATAGGATAGAACTCTCCCCTGCCGGTGTATGGATACATGATTTGTCTGGTCCGTACGCTCCGAAGCTTCTGTTCGCCCAATTACCTGAGCATCGATTCCAAAGGATTGGGAAATTTCGATTACTTGCCGGGACTGCTCTTCTGAACAGTAGGCTTCCAGGCGATGGCCCATATTATAGACTTGGTGCATTTCCTCATCTGTAGTGCCGGAAGATTTTTGAATCTCAGCAAACAAGGGAGGGACCGGAAATAAATTGTCTTTGATATGATGCACACCACTACCAAATCGAAGGCACTTGGTTTGCCCACCACCCGAGCAATGAACCAAGCCATTTAACCGATCCCCAAGTTCATGGGCAATGGCTTTGGCCACTGGTAAGTAGGTGCGGGTGGGGCTAAGCAGTGCTTGTCCGACACTAAGATTTGAGCCGGGAAGCGGGTCCATCATCCGGTAGGGCCCACAGTAAATATATTCTTGAGATGTATTCGGATCACAGGTCTCTGGATACTTTTCAAAATAATGTTTCGATAACAACTCATGCCTGGCACTAGTCAACCCATTGCTGCCAATGCCACTATTTTCAAAGCTTTCGTAACTAGCCTGCCCGCTTGATGAAAGTCCAACAATGGCAAGGCCGGGACAGATTCTTGAATTATCAATCACCCGATTTCGAGCCATAACCGCTACGGCACAGGAGTCAACCGCCACCGTGCCGGTCAGGTCGCCGACATCCGCTGTCTCCCCTCCCCCGCTTGATACAGAAATACCAAGGTCTCGTAGTGACTGGAGAAATTCCTCTGTTCCTTCGATCAAAGCAGCCAGGGCTTCTGCTGGAAAATTTCGGGCATTTCGATTGACTGTGCTAGAAATCATAACCCGATCCCATGCACCCACACAGGCAAGGTCGTCCAGGTTCATTACTAGGCTATCTTGAGCAATTCCCTTAAACACTGAAGGATCACCGGTTTCGCGGTACCAAAGATACCCCAGAATTGACTTTGTGCCTGCCCCGTCAGAATGGATAATATTGCACAGATCCACATTGCCAGTCAGGGTATCATTAGTAATTTTACAAAACGCCCCAGGAAAGAGGCCGCGGTCCATACGGTCCACAACTCGGTGGACTTCCTCTTTGCTCGAAGATACGCCTCGTTGATTGTATCGGTTTTGGGAAGCTTCCATATAATTATGTCCTACTACTTGCTTGCACCCTTGACCATCCGAAAGCACTTTGGGTCGTTTAATTATCGATAAAATTTGAGATTAAGAGTCCAGTCATATTCAGAAATTTCCTCATGGAAAAATAAAGCTCTTCCTTATTTAAGAAAGGAGGAAGGATGGAATAATCTCTTTTGGCAGATCATAGATACTAAGGAAAAAACCTCGTGTCGACAATGGGCAGGAAATGTATTTGAGCAAGGTGAAGTTTTTTTATCTGCCCTTCATACCCCCTCAAACTATCTACTGCTCTCTCATGGATCATCAAATGCAGTGCACACTATGTCCAAATATTCTCTGGACAAGAAATGGGAGCTGGCAGGACTATGCGGCCCGGAGACGGTGGTGAATTCCTATTTGGAATACCAGGGGAAAAAAGGACCCCCAAGCCCATGTTCCTCCCAGAGGGTATTTAAACTTTTTCAAACCTCCAATCATAATGAAAATCCTAGGTTTGAGGATTATAAACTTGTCCCGGTAAGCAAAATTGATTGGCCAAAAGCAAGAATATGGGCCCAGCAATTTGCGATGGAAGCCGACCCCCCCCTGGACATATCTGCCATTACGCAATTAGCCAAGCAGATGTACTCGACCCATAACCTTTTTGTGCTGACTGATCCACAAAATCATCCCTGCGCAATGGCCGGGTTTGGTCGTTCAACCGAAAGGTACAGGGTCATTAATATGGTTTATGTACCCACCCAAATGCGCAGGCAAGGAATTGGCAGAGAATTGGTTACCCGTATGGCAGTTCATGCCAAGGAGTTGGGATACCATAATTGTTTACTTTTTAGCGAATGGCTTGAAGTGGGTAATTTGTATGATGCAATGGGTTGTAAATTACTAGGTACGTTTGTGGAGTACGAACTAGTCTAAACCTTCTTCAAGAACTTCCAGCGAACGACTACCATCTTCCATGTGTGCCTGTACTCGTTGTCCTTGGGATAATTTATCGATTGAGCGAATCAAGTTGCCATCTTTGTCGCATAGATAAGAAAATCCGCGCTTTAGCACGGCGGGCAGACTGTTTGCATGCATTCTTTGTTCAAGAGTATCCAATTTATTTCTAATTTTTTCTAAATGATTGTTTATACAGGTTTGTATCCGGTGTTCCAGGTCATCCAATTGTTGGTGGTACCTATCCATGCGGACTTGGGGAGACAGTTTTTGAAGGGCGGCTTCCAAGAGAGCCAACCTGTCTGATTTACGAGCAAAGAAATCAACGGGGAACCGTAATAGGTTTGTCTCTAACTGGTTTAAAAGATCGATCTTTTTTAGGTATTGCGAACTAATCCATTCGGCGGCAGCGGAGGGGGTTTCTGAACGGAAATCTGCCACAAAGTCAGTTAGGACAAAATCCGTCTGGTGCCCGATTGCCGATATAGTTGGGGTTTCGCACTGAGATAAAGTTCTGACCAGTTGTTCATCATTAAAACTCCATAAGTCCTCCATTGAACCGCCTCCCCTAGCCAGAACGATTAATTCAATATTAGGAATGTTTGATGCTTTTATGATGCCATCAATTAATTGATTCGGGGCTTCCTTGCCCTGGACGAGTGATGGAACTAACCATATTTTTCCCGTCCAGCCTCTCCTTTTTAAAATACTTACGAAATCCTGTAATGCTGCACCATTAGGAGATGTGACAATTGCGATTGTACGGGCAAAACTTGGTAAGGCCTTTTTTCTTTCCTCTTCAAATAAACCTTCAGCTAATAACTTTTCTTTGAGCCTATCGAACTGTAAACGAAGATTGCCCACACCATCCTGCAACAAATGACGAACCCGTAATTGATATTCACCTCTCGGTTCGTAGACAGTTATCTCACCGTATGCCAGGCAATCATCTCCTTCTTCGGGCAGGTAGCCAGAACCCGTAGCATCTCCACGAAAAAGCACGGCTTTAAGTTGGCAAGATTCGTCTTTTAATAGAAAATATCTGTGTCCGCTTGCCTGTGCCCGGAGATTTGAGATTTCTCCCCTTACCCAAACCACAGGGAAGTCAGACTGTAAGGATTTGCGGATTGCCTGAGTTAAGCCCGTAATTGACCATACTGTAGAACGGTCTTCTTCCTGATTGAAGAGTTCAGTCTGCACTTCTTCCTCTTCGTTTAAGGACGAACCTTCCCAGTATGACCGTAATCGCAATAATGCAGGTTCCCGTCCATAGATATTGCCATCCCCCTCCAAAGATTCCGGCAATTGTAAGAACATATCCGCAGGCAGTAAAGGCGAGCACGGGCAATGAGACCAACAGATAGGAGCTGAAGTTCATGCCGATAAGACCAAGTCCATAGTTTGTAAAAATAAAAGGAACACCTGGAGTAAGTCGCAGAATAAGTGCCCATTCCAACATATTATCTGGGGGTGAAATGGGCAGGCCAAATCGGGTCTTGTTTAGAAATCGCTGAATTAACCCTCTTGCCGGTCCCCGAGCGAGCCAGTAGGTCCAGGTAAGATTGGCAAACAAGGCCAAGGTGCAATAAAGACAACTTAACCAAGGGCCATTTTCTCCACCCCACAGGCCCGCAAGACCAAGAAGTGGGGCAACGGGCAGGACCAAGCCGGGTAAAACCGCGATTGCAAGGAATAGCAATGGACCGTTTTCCGTAAGGGTAACTCGAAGAATTTGCCAGGAACTTTCGAGCCATAATTGAAAATCCTTACCAAGGATCTTAACCAACAGAATATAAGATGTAAAAAGGAGCGCAAAAACGATCAGCACTCCCCCAAGGAGTAGAAGCAGTTTCTTGCCCATTTAATCGGAATCAGGCAGGTCAGAAGATTGGTTGGTGTCAGGAATTTCTTTTGAGAGGGAAGACAGGTTGGATTCATTGGAAAAAATTGGAGAATCTCTCACCAATTTGTTTGTTTCTTCTTTGGAATTAAAGGAAAGAGAGCGAAGAAATGGGGTTGCTAGAAAAAGCAAAATGCCGGCAATAAAAAGAAAAAGAATGAGTTCAATCGTTGAAAATCCGCGTGTATACTTCATGGTTTATATACTTGAACATCAATGCAATTTTTGGCGATAAGTAAAATCATCCATTCATCAGCCAAAATAAAACCCCAGGCAAAAAAATTCCAACTAGTGCAACAATGCCAATAATCAATTGCGCGTTTTGTGCTTTTTTGCGATTCTCAGGAGTGTCGGGTGAAGGGGGGTTGCCCCAGTCATCCTCCTTATCTTTCTCATTTTTATAATTATCATTCACGGTAACCTTATCATTCACGCACTTGAATATGTCACAAGAAGATTCAATCTCATTCAGTCGAGTCACCATTGTCGGTCCCGGACTGTTAGGCGGTTCTATTGGGATGGCATTGCGGGAAAAAGGCATTACCGGAGAAATCTGGGCTTATTTACGAGATGAGAAAAAGAGACAAACTTGCACAAATTTAAGTTGGTGCGATCGTGCAGTGCTTAATTTACAGGAGGCGGTGCAAGAGAGTGAACTTGTTGTTCTGTGTACGCCGGTGGAAACGATTCTCGATCACTTGCCTATGCTTTCTGGGTGGGTGAAGACAGGCTGTCTAATTACTGACATTGGAAGTCTGAAAAAAGAAATATGTGAATGTGCGCATAGATGGTTTAAAGATAGACCGAGCTCATTTGTAGGTTCACATCCAATGACAGGTTCGGAGAAAAATGGAATCGAGTTTGCATCCTCTGATATATTAAAAGATAAAAATTGTATCGTCACTCCAATGTATGAAACCGATACGGATTCATGCCAAATAATTTCGAGAATGTGGCAAGCACTGGGGATGAAGGTGACAAAAATTAATCCTGAATTACACGATGAGATAGTGGCCTGGGTAAGTCATTTACCACATATCATCGCCTCTGGTTTGATAAATGCCATAAACAATAAAAATGAAAAATGGATAAACTTCTGCGGGAATGGGCTTAAAGATACCACAAGAGTTGCCAGCGGTAACCCTGAAATGTGGAAACAAATTATTATGGGCAATAAAGACAATGTCACAGCAGGGATAAATCATATGGTTGAAGAATTAAATCTAATAAAAAAAGCCCTGGAATTTAATGATCGGGAACAATTGATGGAAATTTTGGATTCAGCAAAAGTAGTTCGAGACAAATTGGATGATAACGGATAAGAAAACAATTTCTATACAACCCTTTCGTGCATCATGTAATGCTACGACAACAGTGCCTGGATCGAAAAGTATTTCGAACAGAGCCCTCATTTTATCGGTAATGTGCAACGCGAGAGTCGAGTTGGAGGGTTTATTGCAAAGTGAAGATGTTGATTTAATGAGGAAAGCACTCGAAAATTTAGGTGTATATATCCAAAAATCAGGCAATAATTATATTGTGCATGGGACTGGTGGTTTAATTTCTAAAAAAGACTGTTCAATAAATGTAGGAAATGCAGGAACTATTGCACGATTTCTGACCTGTCTTCTCGCCGCTCAAAAGGAGGGGGTATTTTACATGGATGGTAGCGATGCAATGCGCAAGAGACCAATGTTAGAATTACTTGATTGCCTGCAAGATCTCGGGTGTGTGATTGAATACGATGAAAAAGGAGGGCATTTTCCTTACAGGATGTACAGCAACGGCTTAACTGATAAAGATATCAATATTAATGCACAAAAGAGCAGCCAGAATATCTCTGGAATTCTCATGCAGTGCAGTAAGCAAAATAGGGAATACAAAATTAATTTCAAAAATGGCACAGTATCCGTTCCTTTTGTAGGGATGACTCTTGAAATGATGCGTGCATTTTGTGAAGATAAAAACACATCCTATACTTTTAAAAATAATTCGATTACATTAAAGAATTGTAACTATAAAAAAAGTGATTTTGTGTATAAAATTGAACCGGATGCCACTGCTGCAAGTTATTTTCTTACTTTACCACTAGTTGTTGGGGGTGAGTGCACAGTGACTGGGATCACAAACAATATGATACAGGGAGATATAGGGTACTGTAATGTACTCAAGCAACTCGGAGTTGAAATTCGCTTTGGTCTCGATGCTGTAACAAGCAGTTTTAACAAATCTTTACCGGGTGGGTCATTTAATTTTAATGACATATCTGATACTTTTCTATCTTTGGCTGCAATTAGCCCTTTGTTTGGTACCAGTCTTGAAATATATGGAATCGAACACACTCGTAAGCAGGAAACTGATCGAATCTCAGCAATGGCTTCAGAATTGAGGAAATTAGGGCAAGAAGTTGTCGAAAAAGCCGACAGACTAATTATTCATCCAGATTTAAATAAATTAAAAACTTCAGCTGCCAATGGTGTACACATTGACACCTATAAAGACCACAGATTCGCCATGAGTTTTGCAATTCTTGGTTGTTTAGATCTTTTGGGAAATGGAAAACCGTGGTTGAATATCAATGACCCTGGATGCTGTGCCAAAACCTTCCCACAGTTTTTTGACCGCTTAAACACTATATACTTAGACTCTCATGTCTAAAAATAAATATATTATAATCGCGCTTGATGGGGCTGCTGGTTCAGGTAAGTCCACCACCGCCAAAGCAGTTTGCCAGAAATTTAAATATATTCATGTGGATACTGGTTTGCATTATCGGAGTCTATGTCTGTACTTCTTAAATAAAAATATTTCTGCAGATAAGGTCTGTGATTACCTTTCATGTAATTCCATATCTATGAACTCAGTAATCGATGACTTTTCAGTTTATTTATCATTGGACGGACATCACTTTTCTTCAGAACAATTGCGTAACCAGGAAATGAATAAAAATGTTTCCTACTATGCCCGTCTACCTGAGTTGCGTAATTTATTATTGAATTATCAGCGCGATCTTTGTGCTTATGGACGAAAATCCGGATTTTCAGGTATCATTATGGACGGGAGGGATATTGGAAGTGTAGTACTTCCGGATGCTGACTTAAAATTTTTCCTACATGCTGATTTGTCAATCCGTCAACAGAGACGGTCATCAGATGGTGAAACTGATTCTATTTCTGGGCGTGATAAACTCGATAGTACCCGAAAGACTGCTCCCCTTGTATGTCCTGCTGATGCAATTTCAATCAATACAGGATTACATACAATAGATCATGTTGTGGATTTGTTTTCCCAGCATATTTTATCGCTAGGATGAAACTTTTCTATCGTTTTGCCCAAACTTCAAGTTTTTTATACTTCCGTCTATTTCATCGTTTTGAAGTGCATGGCTTATGTAACATTCCATCAGAGGGTTCCTTCATTTTAGCTTCCAATCATTCAAGTTATTTTGATCCTCCGGCACTTGGATGTAAGCTTCCTCGCAATCTTCACTATTTTGCCAGAGATTCGCTCTTTTTCTGGCCACTTGGTGTCCTAATTCATAATCTTAATTCAATTCCAGTTAACCGTTCTCAATTGGACTTTCGCACTCTTAAGAGAGTTTTAAAGGTATTAGCTTCTGGTGATCCTTTACTTGTTTTTCCAGAGGGTACACGTTCGGTTAACGGACAATTAGGTAGCGGGAAAAAAGGAATAGGATTATTATTAGCAAAGTCTCAAGCAACCGTCATACCTGCAAGGGTTATCGGCGGACATAGAGTATTAGGAAAAGGAATGCTCCTGCCAAGAATGGGCCGTAAATTAATCATCAAATATGGTAATCCTATCCCTATGAGTGATCTCGATCCGGGTAAATCAGACCCCGAGCGTTATGAAACTATTTCCTCAAGGGTTTTATCTGCAATCTCAAGTATCCGCTAAGTTTTGCCAAGACCTCGATTTTTTCATGGCCTAAAGAGCCTGAAGCACATCGTTTATTCTTTGATTGATTGGTTCTGATGAGTTTGGAAACTTGAAAATGTGACCAGTAATCATTTCGTAAAGATGTATATACCTTGCTGATAATTCCACCACCAGTTCTTCGGGTGCTTGGGGTAGCTTTTCATCCTTGTATGGATCGCAATTCTGACGAAACCAGAGCCTTAAAAACTCCTTGTCAATATTCTCTGGTTCTAAGCCCTGTTTAAATCTTTGTTCGTAACTCTTTTCCAGCCAGTATCTTGAGGAATCCGGCGTATGAATCTCATCAATCAGCACGACCTCTCCATTTTCTGAGAGTCCCATCTCATATTTAGTGTCAACAAGGATCAGTCCGTTCCTTCGGGCCACTTCCTGACCGCGGGAAAACAGTAACAAAGCGTGCTCGCAGGCATATTCCCAGTGTGTTTGGGACATCCAGCCCTCTTTAACAATTTCGTGGGGAGAAATGGGCCGGTCATGGGCCTCTTCTTTGGTGGTCGGGGTGATTATTGGCTGAGGAAATTGTTCATTCTTTTGCATTTCTTCAGGTAATGATATGCCACAATATTCTCTTTTCCCACTATGATATTGCGTCCAGATTGATGTACTAGAACTGCCAGTTAGGAAGCCACGCACTACAAATTCGATCGGGAATGGTGTACATTTTTGAGCTAGGGTAACATTGGGATCAGGAATACCAAGCAAATGGTTAGACATAATGTCTTTGGTCTGATCAAACCACCATGCACCTGTTTGATTAAGAACCTGACCCTTGAACGGTATGGCTGCTAGAACGCGGTCAAAAGCAGACTGCCTGTCTGTTGTGATAAGTGCGAATTGATTACCGAGATCGTATCGATCTCTAACTTTTCCCTGATATTTGGGATGTCCGGTCAAATCGGTGCTTACCAGACAGTTCCCGAGATTTTTTGAGATAACATCACGATAGTCGTGAAGGGTTGTTAGTTTTTCAATCATTCAAAATACAAATCATTCAAAGGTAGATTGCACTCGGAAAAGTTCAAGCCCAAGCGTGAAAAATCTCGTTTCATTGACGGAATTAGGTAAACCATATAAAAGTTGAGTAATTTTATACAACTATTGCATGCCCATGAATCTCGAAAATTCCTATGATCTAATTATAATCGGAGGAGGTCCTGCAGGTTATGCGGCCGGTATCCGAGCAGGCCAACTGGGCCAACGTGCTTTAGTTGTGGAAAAAGAGAGGGCGGGAGGTACTTGCTTAAATTGGGGATGCATTCCTTCCAAAGCTCTGCTCAAGAGTGCCGAAGCATACCAGTCTGCCCTGCATTCGGAAAGTTTCGGTTTTACTTGTAAGGATATTGAGGTCGATTTTGCCCAAGTAATGGCGAGGTCCCGAAAAGTGGCAGATCAAATGGGTGGCGGAATTGAATTTCTATTTAAGAAAAACAAGGTGGATTATCTGGTAGGTTCTGCAACTTTGCTTGAGCCTGGTAGCATTGAGGTAGTGGACGGAAAGTACGCTGGAACGAAAGTTCAAGCAAGCCGGGTTATGATTGCCACTGGCTGCAAGCCCAGAACTTTGGATGAAGTACCCGTTGATGGGAAACGAATCATGACATCCCGTGAGGCACTAGCGATGAAAGAAATGCCATCCAGCATCGCGATTCTTGGTGCGGGGGCAATCGGTGCGGAGTTTGCCTACTTTTTGAATGCATTTGGTTGTAAGGTCACCTTAATTGAAATGTTGCCCACCCTTTTGCCCATTGAAGATGCTGAGATTTCAAAGACCTTGGGCAAAGCATTTGTAAAACAGGGAATTGATTGTAGGGTAAGCACACGCGTTGATAAGATTGATTTGATCGATGGTGGGGTCTCGTTAAGTCTGCATGGTGAAAAGGGTGACGAAATACTCGAGGTAGAATCGGTTCTTTTGGCTATTGGGGTTGTCCCTAATTTAAACGGAGTTCTGGCAGACAGCTGTAAATTAGATTTGAACCGGGGCTATATCAAAGTGGACGAGAATTACCAGACATCTTTGAAGAATGTCTACGCCGCGGGCGACATTATAGGACCGCCATGGTTGGCCCATGTAGCAACTTACCGAGCTGTGCAAGCTGTCAATGGAATGTTTGGTCATGCAACTCCTATCCCAATCGATTCTTTTCCAGGATGCACTTATTGCCAACCCCAAGTGGCAAGCATTGGGTTAACCGAAGAAAAAGCAAAGGAGGAAGGTGTGGAGTACAAAGTTGGAAAATTTCCTTTTGCTGCCTCGGGTAAAGCAGTAGCGGTTAACCATCCCGAAGGTTTTGTTAAAATTTTGGTGGGAGAGAAATATGGGGAAATATTAGGAGCACATATCATTGGTTCAGATGCCACTGAACTTATTACTGAATATGGATTGGGCATGAAGTTGGAAGCAACCGTGGATGAGATTCACCAAACAATCCATGCCCACCCGACCATGAGTGAGGCCCTGGCGGAAGCGGCAGCATCGGTACATGGTGAAGCGATTCATATATAATAAATTTCCCAATCTTTTTTTATGACACAGGATAAGGTTGTCTAATTTTTCATTTCATGAAATTTTAGAGTTATTGTTCTTTAACTCACCCTAGCCATGTGCATCCACAGATTGCCAGGTATCTGGCAGCCAACCGAACGTTTTTGAGCGGTCACGGTGGTACAACGGTCAACAAACCCGGATGTGCGGTTAAAATCTATAACCGAAATTTGCGCTCTGTTCGAATCCTAAGGCGATTCGAGCAAAGTGTGTAAAAACCAAATTACGCACCATGCATCAAACACCTGATCTATTCACTGAGCAACTAGCTATACGGCTGGACCTAGCGAACCCTAATCATCACTTATGGAACAACAATGGTACTTGGTGGATGCATTACACCGTCTACCCTACCCCAATCACCTCAGAAAGAAGACGAATATCACTTCGGACTCGTAGCCTTAAGCATGCCCGCCAGAAAAGAGATCAAATATTGAAAAGATTGGTTTCAGGTAAATTTCTCTGTGCAGCTTAAAGCAATTAAATGGTCAAGTTTTGGGAATATCAAACTTGTATCTGATCCGAAATGAAGTAGTGTAGTACACTTTCGGGCCCTTAGCTCAGTTGGTCAGAGCATCCGACTCATAATCGGCGGGTCGTCGGTTCAAGTCCGACAGGGCCCACCATTTTACAATTAATTATTTGGATTTGCCCTTGGCAATCTGTTGAGCCAAGGCAAAGCGTGCAGCCGCTTCCAGTTTTTGAATTGCGGCTAAATCCAAGTTACTCTTTTTCCCTTCTGCAAGGGCCTCTTGTGCTCGATTGACTGCATCTTGAATTGCAGAATCATCTTGTTCACTGATTATTAGAGCTTCATCTGTAAGAATCGAAACTTTATCTGAATAGACCTCAACAAATCCAGAACTCACAGCTAAATATTCATATGACCCATTTCGTTCGACTTTGAGGTCGCCTGCATTCAACTTGTCGATAATGGGAACATGGTGGGGCAAAACATCGATTTTACCGTTTGCAGTAGGCACAACCACAGAATCTACTTCCTCGGAATAAACCTTGGCGTCCGGGGTTACAATTTCAAGAGTCAGGGGCATGGTAGCTGTGTTTCTGGATAATTAAGAATTATCTCCTCCGATAACGGAATCAATTCCGCCTTTCATATAAAAATCATTTTCAGCTACTTCATCTAATTCGCCGTCAAGAATCATTTTGAAACCGCGAATTGTGTCTTTAACTGATACATATTCGCCTGCCACTCCAGTAAAAACTTCCGCAACATGGAAAGGTTGAGAAAGGAATTTTTGAATCTTTCTGGCCCGGAAGACAGTCTGTTTTTGTTCAGGAGATAATTCATCAAGTCCGAGGATGGCAATGATATCCTGAAGGTCTTTATAAGCCTGTAAAACTTCCTGTACGCCCCGTGCTACCTGAAAGTGTTCTTCTCCAACGATTTCAGGGG
>MDSZ01067619.1_pt1 | contig 56891 bp, 54 predicted proteins | sample 811201 | NCBI WGS metagenome assembly MDSZ01 (sample SAMN05326647, study PRJNA326480) | marine metagenome | isolation source: seawater | place: Indian Ocean: North | collected 2010
CTATCTATGAAGGAGTTGAGATTGAAGATTACGTCTTCTGTGGTCCTTCAATGGTGTTTACTAATATTAAACTTCCGAGAGCAGAGTTTCCACAACGTGGGAGTAAATATTATGCTAAAACTTTAATAAAAAGATCAGCAAGTATTGGTGCAAATGCTACTATTTTATGTGGGGTAACTGTTGGAGAGTATGCTCTCATAGGGTCTGGAACTGTAGTTACAAAAGATATTCCTCCATATGCTTTAGTTATTGGTAATCCTGGGAAGGTTGTGGGTTCAGTTGATAAAAGAGGAAAAAGAATTGATTGATTCAAGGTACCATCGATGAGAGTGCTCATAACTGGAGGTGCGGGATATGTAGGATCGCATGTAGTTTTAGCAGCTCTTGATAAAGGATATCAAGTCACTGTTTTTGATAATTTATCAACAGGGAAAAAAGAGAACCTTAACGATAATGCTATGTTTGTATTAGGATCGACTACTAAAGAATCTGATATATTGAATGTGTTAAAAAGCAATCATTATGATGTTGTTATACATTTAGCTGCGAGTAAGGCTGCTGGAGAGTCAATGAGTAATCCCTTAAAGTACTTACATAACAACATAATGGGAAGTCTTAACCTTATTAAAGCTTGTATAAAATACGATGTAAGAACATTTATTTTTTCATCAACTGCTGCAGTTTATGGTACACCAAAAAATGTACCTATTGATGAATTTCATCCTACAAATCCAGAAAATTATTATGGATATACTAAACTTGTTATTGAAAATAATCTCAAATGGTTTAGCAGATTATCTGGAATACGATATGCTGCATTAAGGTATTTTAACGCAGCTGGTTATGATATAAAAAAAAGAATTTCTGGATTAGAGGTAAACCCTCAAAATCTTATTCCAAAGGTTATGGAGACTGCTATGGGAATTAGATCTACTTTGAATATTTATGGCAATGATTATAATACAAAAGATGGAACAGGTGTACGTGATTATATTCATGTTAATGATTTAGCAGATGCACACATCGAGACGATTGGATACTTACATAAAAATCAAAAAGACTTGATAATTAATCTTGGTACAGGAATTGGGTATTCAGTTTTAGAAATAATCAATACTGTGAGCCATATTAGTAAGAAAAAGATCAAGTATAAAATAAGAGAAAGAAGAAATGGCGACCCAGACATAATGATTGCAAAAGCTGAATTAGCAAAAAAAATGATTAACTGGCAAGCCAAATATTCTGATATAGATACAATAATAAACTCTACATTGGAAGTGTATAACTTTAAAAGTTAAAGTTACAATATCTTCATTAAATTATGATAAATAATAAAAAGGAAGTAATCGCTATAGTTGGAATTGGCTACGTTGGTTTACCTTTAGCTATAGAGTTTAGCAAACTATATAAGGTTATAGGTTTTGACAAAGATAAAACTCGTATCAGCCAATTAAATGAAGGATATGATTGTACTGATGAAGTTTCTAGATCTATTTTAAAAAAATCGAGTAATCTCAGGTTTGTAAATGAACCAGAATACATTAAATCTGCAAATATTTATATAATTACGGTTCCGACGCCTGTTGATAAAAATAATATCCCAGATCTCAATCCATTAGAAACTGCATCCTCTATTGTAGGTAGTTATATTAAAAAAAATGATATTGTTATATATGAATCAACAGTTTTTCCAGGCTGTACAGAAGAAATTTGTGTTCCTATACTTGAACGATATTCAGGCTTAGTCTATAATTCAGAATTTTTTTGTGGATATAGTCCAGAAAGGATAAACCCTGGAGATAAAGACCGTAAAATATCTAACATAAAAAAAATAACATCTGGCTCTACCAAAGAAATTGCGAACTACATTGACTCTTTATACTCGAGTATAATTGATGCTGGAACATTTCAAACCTCATCCATGATGGTTGCAGAAGCTGCAAAAGTAATAGAGAACACTCAACGCGATGTCAATATTGCTCTGATAAATGAACTATCACTGATTTTTGATAAAATGGATATAGACACGACTGAAGTATTAGAAGCAGCTGGGACTAAGTGGAATTTTTTGCCTTTTAAACCAGGTTTGGTTGGAGGTCACTGTATAGGTGTTGATCCATATTATTTGACTTATAAAGCAGCTGAGTTAGGGTACCATCCTGAAATAATTCTCGCAGGAAGAAAAATTAATGATAATATGGGCTATTATATCGCTGAAAACACAATTTCAGAATTAGCAATCCAAGGAATAAGTCCCATTGGAGCAAAAATAGCAATTTTAGGATTTACTTTTAAAGAGAACTGTCCAGATTTACGTAACACGAAAGTTCTCACTATAATAGAAAAACTGAAACAATATCAGTGCTCAATTATTGTATCAGACAGTCGAGCTAATTCAGATGATGCAATGAGCCAGTTCAGGATTGAATTGCTAGATTTAAATGAAATTAAAGATCAAGATGCAATAATTGTAGCAGTTGCGCATGATGAATATTATACTTTATCTAATGAAAATTGGTCTAGGATGCTTAATAATGGGGGAGTATTGATTGATGTAAAGTCCATCTATGCAATCAATAGATTTTCAGAAACAACATTTAGGCATTGGAGGTTATAAAATTGAATGCTGAGAAAATATTAGTTACTGGTAGCTCTGGATTTATTGGTATGCACTTATGCAAAAATCTGCTTGATGATGGTTATGATGTCATGGGAATCGACAACATGAATGATTACTATGACCCAATATTAAAAAAAGCGCGATTAAATGTTTTGTTAAAGTATAAAAATTTTAGATTTACTAATATAAACATATCAAAATATTCTGATTTAAAATCAATTTTTTCCAATTATAAACCCCGAAAAGTAGTTAATCTAGCAGCACAAGCTGGAGTTCGGTATAGTTTAGAAAATCCCCACGCATATATTAATTCTAATATTCTTGGTTTTATCAATATTCTTGAGGTTTGTCGTCACTATGATGTTGAAAATCTTATTTATGCTTCAAGTTCATCTGTATACGGAGGAAATATAAAAATACCCTTTTCAATCCATGATGAAGTAAATACTCCAATATCAATTTATGCCGCAACAAAAAGATCAAATGAGTTAATGGCTTATACTTATCATCATTTGTATGGATTAAAATCAATTGGGCTACGTTTTTTTACAGTTTATGGTCCTTGGGGGAGGCCCGATATGGCTATATATATCTTCACAGAAAAAATCAATAATTCAGAACCGATCGATGTTTATAATGAGGGAGCTATGTATAGAGATTTTACCTACATTGATGATATTATCAATGGTACTCGCCTTAGCATTGAAAAAAACTATGATTATGAGATATTTAATTTAGGAAATAATAAAAGAGTAAAATTATTGGACATGATTAGTATTCTAGAAAAAAAACTGAATAAAAAAGCAAAGCTAAATCTTATAGAAATGCAACCAGGTGATGTTGAAAGTACATTTGCTGATATTACATATAGTAAAGAAAAATTAGGATTTAATCCAAGAACAAATATCGAGCAAGGAATCAAAAATTTTATAAAATGGTATAAATATTATAAAAATTTATCTTAGCGATCTTATTCCTCTTGTATCGTTACTTAAATTTTCTTCTGGAGAGGGTTTATTGAGTGTTAGCATGGCTGATGTTTATCTAAATGCAATTTATAATTTAATTGCATCTTGATATATGTGTTTACTCCCATCATATTAGATTTATCATACATAGATTTGACTTTAGATGTGGTGATCCCAGTTCCACCTCCTGCATCCATTACTTTATAATTTTTTTTCAAGCTCAGTTAGGCTTTCATTATATAATAACTTGGTAAGTGGCTTAAGATTTTTGTGAAGAATCAGTTTACTTTCTTTGATATGGTTAGTTAAAAATAACTTCTTATAAGATTCGAAATCACCAGAAAGGTTTAATTCAGATTTATCTGTAAATTTCACTCTTTCTTCTTTTTTCTGAAATCAATTAAAAATCATTAATATAATCTTTGATATTGGGACTTGATATTTTATAAAATTATGGTAGTTAATGGTAGTTTATAGACGACAATAATAAAAATTTATAATATTTGAAACAAATTTGAAAATATTTGGTTAGATGGTATATAAAAGGTAGTTTTTAGGGTAGCTAATAGGTTTAATAAAAATATTGAGGTAGAAATATGAGTAGTATTTATAGAAAAGGAAGAGATGGTTATTTCTATTATCAAACATATTGTTATAATCCTAAAACTGGTAAAAAAGACAAAAAAATTTTTCATGCATTAGGCACAAAAGATGAAACCGCTGCTCAAAAAATGAAAACGGAATATGATATAAAATATGATAAAAAAAATATTAAGATTGATAAAATAAGCTACTTTAAAAAAGTTACTACAATAATAGGAGTTACGGCTGCGATTTTTTACTTAATGCTAAAATTAAGACAAGAACATCCTACCCCAAGTAATAATTCTGCAAATCAAATTTCTAATTCCTTTGATCAAAGTATATTAGATCAAGCTGATATTGAGGCGACTAAGGATTCTAACATTTCCCAGAAAATAATTACTCCTGATGATAAAGGTTCATCATTAATGCCACTTGAAAACCACAATTTTGATATAATTGGTGCAAAGAAAGATCAAACTGTAATAATACCGGATTATAATACTATTCGAATAGAAGAGATTTCAGGTGTATTTCAACAGGGAAAATTTTATTTAACTGCAAATCCAAATTTGAGTAGTAATCAGCTTCGATTGATTTGCGATGATATAAGATTAAATTATAAAGAGTATTCTAATCTGGTAATATGCATTTATGCTGACACCCCAGATGGAGCTATTCTTGCAACCGGTGGAGATAACAAGTTGAATCAAAAAAAACGAACTGATGCGTGGCTTGGAATGTATACGTATAATCCAGTTGAAGGAGATTATTTTGATGATAATCCTACTGGTTATTTGGGAGAACTTCAATAATGATTAAAATAATATTCGTACTATTATCAGGCATTATAACCTGTTTAATTGCTCAAACAGAATTACAAATCCAGCAGGCAAAAGAGTTTATAAAGCAAACGGGTATGACAGAGAGTCAAGCCCGAGAAATGGCTAAATCAAAAGGTTACTCTGATCAAGAGATAAATCAAGTTATAGATAATGCTCAAAATATAGATGTTAGTAAAAAGATTTCTACCACAACAGGTGCGAAAACTTCATTTTCTGATAATAAAAACCCTAATGTACTAAATATGGACGTGTCAAATGAAAAAACACCCTCAGATGAAACTACTTATATTGAAGAAGAAGGGTTGGAAGTTGTAGATGACATGAATACTAATTTTGAAACTAAAAAACAATTACTTACCACTGATGGGGAATATTATGGTTATAATATATTTAAACAAGATCCTGAAGTCTTTCAAGGAAGTTCCGTAGGTGTTGTTGATCCGGATTATCTGATTGGGCCAGGTGATGAGATAATAGTTATGTTGTGGGGCGAAACACAATTTAGACAGGTGCTACCAGTGGACAGGGAAGGATTTGTCTTCATCCCAGAAATTGGCCAAGTATTTGTTAATGGATTAAATTTGAATTTATTAGAGTCAAAGTTATTTCGTGTGCTATCTCAGTTTTATGCAAGTTTGGCTCCTAGAGGTGGAAAGGCTACTACATTTTTAGATGTTAGTTTAGGGAAGTTGCGCCCACTGAGAGTTCAGGTCCTTGGCGAGGTTAGTCAACCTGGAGCATACACTGTTAATCCTTCCACAACTCTTTTCTCTTCACTTTATTATTTCAATGGGCCTACTATATTAGGCTCTCTAAGGGATATAAGATTAATCCGAGGTGATAAAGTTGTCACGTCAATTGATTTTTACGATTATCTTTTTACTGGCAAAAAACCAAAAGATGAAAAATTGCAATTAGATGATGTAATCTTCATACCTAAAAGATCAAAATCAGCTACAATAATTGGAGAAATCAATCAGCCAGGTATATATGAGCTTAAGGAAGGTGAAGGTCTGAGTGATTTGATTCAAATGGCAGGGAATTTAAAAATCACTGCTTATATGGGAAGGATTCAAATAGATAGGATTGTGCCTTTTAATAAAAGATCGGAGATAGGTATGGATAGGACTTTTATCGATGTGCAGCTTAGTGAGGTAGTGGATTCCGAAAATTTTTTTGATATAAATGACGGTGATAGAATCAACGTTTTTTCTATATTAGAATCAAGACAAAATATTGTGACCATTGAAGGCGCTGTTGTTCGCCCTGGACAATATGACATAGGAGGTTCACTAAGACTCAGTGAATTAATAGCAAAAGCTGATAGTTTATTGGGAGATGCTTATTTAGATCGAGTTGATATCATAAGAACTCGATCAGATTTCAAAGAAGAATTAATAGAACTAGATTTAAATAAATCCCTATCAGGAGATACAGAGCACGATATTTTTTTGAAAGGACTGGATCGTGTTCGGGTGTATCAATTATCAGAAATGGTTCCAGATTCTTATGTTTCAATAACTGGTTATGTTAAAGATCCAGGCAGATACCTTTTGCAGGAGAACATGACGCTATATGATTTGATTTTTAAAGCAGGTGGTTTTATTGATGAAGAATTCAGGGCGCAAGCATATTTGAATCGTGCTGAGTTGGTAAGGTATATGAATGAAAATGGGAAGAAGAAAATCATATCTTTTGATCTTAGCGATGTCTTAAATAAAAAAGGAATCGCAATGCAAGTATTAAGGCCGAATGACTTGATTAGAATTTATAGCTTATCTGAAATTATTGGAGGAGATCAATTTGTCACTATTAAAGGCTATGTTAAAAAGCCAGGGAGATATGAACTATATCAGGAAAACATGACATTGCATGATTTAATCTTTAAAGCAGTTGGCTTAGAAGATCAGATAAGATACAGGAATACATTTTTGCAAAGAGCAGACTTGTTACGGTATGATAAAAATCTCATAAATCAAGTAATAATACCATTCAATTTGGGAGAAGTATTTGCTGATTATAATAGTCAAGAAAATTATCGTTTGGAATCAGGTGATGAAATTATAATTTATTCAAAAAAAGTATTCAATGACGTTCGAACGGTGGAAATAGATGGGATTGTGTCAAACCCAGGAGTATATAAATACAAAAAAAACATGACTCTAAAGGATCTAATTTTGGAAGCGGGTGGGCTAGAGAGGGATGTTTTCCGTTATAGAGTTGAAGTGGCTAGAATTAATCCAAATTCAGAAAGTGAGAAATTTTTCGCAGAATCTCATTTGTTATACATTAATTATGAATATTCGCTCAATGATTTAGATGATAACGGAGCATATGATGAATTACTTAAAAATGAATATTCTCTGATGCCTTTTGATTTTATAACAATTAAACCTGATCCAAATTTTTCAAGACAAAAAAAAGTTTCTATAAATGGTGCTGTTAATTACCCTGGGTCTTATTCATTGCTTCATGATGATGAGACTTTAGCTGATCTTGTTATAAGAGCGGGGGGGTTGAAAAAAAATGCTAATTCTGAGTCTTCAACTTACTTGAGAGATGGGCGTAAATTAAATATTGATATTAAAAAACATATAAAACTTGGCAATAAAAAAGGGATAAAGCTCAAAGAAGGAGATGAAATTAATATCAAGTATAAGTCAAATACTTACCAAATATTGGGTGAAGTTAATGTGCCTGGCGATTATGTTCTACGGAGGGGAGATAAAATTTTTGATGCAATAGATAAGGCAGGCGGCTTTTCTGAGTTTGCAAATAAAAATGATATCTATGCTGTATATCCAAACGGGGAATCAATTAAGTACAAAAGATGGCTCTCAAATTCTCGATTATCTGATGGGGTTGTGATATATGTAGGCAGAGAAGAGGAAGATGAGCCATTCGACAGAACTGAGTATGCAAAAGATTTGACAAGTATTTTTGCAAACTTTGCGCAAGCTGTGTCAATCATTATTTTAGCAAGAAATTAAAATTTACTTGTATATTTTTATATAATGAGTAATTTAATTACTCAAAACATATGTTAACTGCTTTAATTACTTCAAAAACTCGGGTTAAGCTCCTCATGAAGTTTTTTTTAAACCCTGAAACAAAGTCATATCTGCGTCAATTATCTTCCGAATTTGGTGAATCTACAAATGGAATTAGAGTAGAATTAAATAGACTGGTTAGAGCTAAATTATTAAAATCGCGACACAGAGGCAGAGTGGTTGAGTATCAAGCCAATAGTGAAAGTTCTTTGTTTTCTGAAATTCGTAATCTAGTAGAGAAATATATGGGGATTGATCATATAGTTGAGGAGTTGGTTAAAAAAATAGGTGATGTAGAATCCGCTTACTTAGTTGGTGATTATGCTCGAGGAGTGGATTCGGGTTTAGTTGATATTGTTTTAGTTGGTCAAATTGATAAAAAAGAATTAGATCGAATTGCTGAAAATGCTTCCATAAATATTCAAAGAAAAATTCGATGGCTCGTGTTAACAAAAAATGATTTACAAAACTTTTGGAAGCAGTTAAAAATGGATGAAGCGCTTCTTATCTGGGATAATGCTCCAGAACTTTAAATAATTATTATATCTTTTTCCATTTTTAATATCTTTTTATGTCGCTTTATGTGACTTAGAAGGCGGAGCTGTATCAAATTTAAATTATAATAAAAAGTCCGCAATTAATCATTGAAATACGTGCGTTGTTATTTGATAAAATTTTAATATCATAGTATGAATACAAAACAAAAATTATCATTTTTAGATATACTTGCTATTATTGCAAAACAAATTAAGCTAATTATAGTTGTACCATTCATCACATGTGTAATAATGATTATATATGTTCTTTTTATCGCTAAGCCTGTATTTGTTTCTTCAGCTAAAATAATGTCATCATCGGGCGGAAAAGAAAGTGTAATATCGGGGGCATCTGGTATTGCAGCTCAGTTTGGTATAAACCTTAGTGGAGGTGATGATGATAATAGTTGGTTATACCCTGAGATTGTAAAAAGTCGATCTATGGCAAAAACTTTAATGATGAAAAAGTACGATACAAAAAAATTTGGAGAACAAAAAACTCTACTTGAAATATTAACTAACCAAGGTAATAAAATTGATAAAATTACAGATGAGCAACAATTAATGGGGATTCAAAGCATAGTTGATATGGTTAAAATTCAAAACTTCCGATCGATTTTCACTCTTTCAGTTTTTGGATCAGATCCAAAGCTTGTTAAAGAGATTGCTGATGACATAATTGTAGAACTTGATAATTATCAAAGATCTCAAAATAAGGAAAAGGCTTTTAAGACAAGAAAATTCATAGAACGAAGAATTGAAAGCACACAAAAAGAATTAGAAACTGCTGAAGATAGATTAAGAGATTTTGTCAATAGTAACAGAAGAATTCAAAACTCTCCTTCTTTACAATTAGAAAAACAAAGGTTAGATAGAGAAGTGCTTGTGCTTAATGGTGTTTTTACAACGTTAAAGCAACAACTTGAACAATCAAAAATAGATGAGGTTAGAGATACTGAATATGTCATAATTATTGATCCTCCTGAGATACCTCTAAGCAGAAAGAAGCCTCATAGGTCAGTTATGGTTTTTTATGCAGGAATATTTGGCATTCTCTTAGGTATTTTTACTGGTTTAATTAGAAATTATTTTCAGAATGTAACTTCATTAGAACGTAATCAAATAGCCGAGATAAAAAATACATTGCTAGAAACCGTGAAAATAACAAAAAAAACAATTTGATTTTTTCACTAAACTTTTTTCGTAATTATTTAATTTAATCTTATGCAAAATAAAATTAAATCTGTAATACAACTTTTTATTTCAAAATTATTAATTTTTTTTATAGGAATAGTAAAAGGATTTCTTGTGCCCGGTATCTTGGGAGCTAAAACTTATGGGATCATTCAATATTTTTCAATTTTACAAACTGTTTTAAGTTTTTCTGGTATGGGTTTTAATGCTGCCTATATAAGGTTATTACCTGATATTAAAAAAGGCAATAACCCTGAAGTTGAAACATCGAAACTTCAGAATTTAATTTTTAGTTTTTTATTTATCGCATCGCTAGTAAGTATGTTTGTAACTATTATGGTTCCATTTTTAATTAAACCATTCTCATATGAAGATAGGTTTATGATGACTTTTTGTTTCATAGTAATTGCGATTACACATTTTTTCACATTAATTGGGAGTTTCTTTTTTCAGAGTCAGTATATTGAAAAGAATTTTTCTTTAATATTTAAAATTAATATTTTCCAGTCTATATTTTCCATTTTTTTAATTCTGGTTTCAATTACTTACTGGGGTATTTATGGTTTTTTTATTGCTGAATTCTTCACAGTTTTAGCAACCCAAGGTATATACTACTATAATACAAATATCAAACTAAAATTTCAGTTAGGGTGGGAAAGTTTTAAAGAAATATTCAATTATAGTTTCCCATTTTTCATAGGTAATGTTGGTTTTTATTTCATGAGATTAGCCGATAAAAGTATTATTTCATTTTTTTTTACTTTCCGTGACTTGGGGTTCTATGGTTTTGCAGCGAATCTAGTGGAGCAATGTAAGCTTATCTCTGTTTCAATATCTGATGTTATTATACCGCATTTTATAGATGATATTTCTCAAATATCTAAATTAGAAGATTTAAAAAAAAAACTGAGGGAATAAAAAAATCAACCTATTTGTTGGCATTTATTACTTCTATTGTACTTTTTCCGATGATATTTCTTATTGATTTGGTCCCTATTCTACTTCCACAATTTGACAAGTCTGTTTTGATTGCAAAATTGCTATTAATTAATTCCTATTTAAATACCATTCCTTTACATCAAGTGCTTATTTTACAATCTGTCAAAATAAAAAAGCAAAATCTATTAAATATATCTTCGTTCTCAGCCGGAATTATTAATTCAATTTTATCGATAGCTATGATTAAAATTGGGTATGGAATCATAGGTGTTGCTATTGCAACCATAATAGCTAATTTTGTTCTTTACAGTTTACATTTTATCTTTTCACACAAATATTATATGACTAGTCTATCTTTAGGTTTTTATTTCAAAACTATAATCCCAATTATCGTATTATTCAGTTTGTTATTAATTGAAGTAACTAGTATTAAAGCATTAGGAATATTTTCACTGATAACTATAATTTCTTTTGCAATTTATACTATATCCTACCGAAAAGAACTTATTTACACTGTTAGACAACTAAAGCTTTTTATAAAAAACTATTTTAGTTTAGAAAACTAGTATGAAGCTCTTCATGCTTTTTATTTTAATTAACTTTGATTAGAGAAATATAACAGGTGCAAAATTATGTTTAATAATAAAACAATTTTAGTAACAGGCGGTACTGGTTCATTTGGAAAAGAATTCATTAAGCTAGTCTTTGAAAAGTATAAACCTAAAAAAGTAATTGTGTTTAGCCGTGACGAATTAAAGCAATTTGAAATGCAAGAAGATTATCCAATGTCAAATAAAAATTTTCCTATACGTTATTTCATTGGAGATATTCGTGATGCGGCAAGACTAAATATGGCATTTAATGGCGTCGATATCGTGGTTCATGCTGCGGCACTTAAGCAGGTTCCGGCAACGGAGTACAATCCATTTGAAGCTGTAAAAACTAATATCTTAGGTACCCAAAATGTGATTAATGCTGCAATTGAAAACGAGGTCAAAATAGTATTAGGACTTAGCACTGATAAAGCAGCTGCACCAATAAACCTATACGGAGCAACTAAGTTGACTTCCGATAAATTATTTATTTCATCTAACAATTATACTGGGAAAAATAAAACGAAATTTTCAGTTGTCCGTTATGGTAATGTCATGGGTAGCAGAGGCTCTGTAATTCCTGTATTTTTGGAAAAAAGAAGAGCTAAAACTTTACCAATAACGCATGAAGAAATGACTAGGTTTAGTATTACGTTAGAAGAAGGGTCTAAGTTTGTTTTAGATTGCATAGAAAGAATGTGGGGAGGGGAGATTTTTGTTCCGAAAATCCCATCATATAGAATTTTAGATGTTGCAAAAGCTATAGATTCAAATGCAAAAATAAAAATTACTGGGATTAGACCCGGAGAAAAATTACATGAAATTATGATCACAAAGCATGATTCAATCAATACTGTAGAATTCGAAAAATATTACGCCATTCTTCCGAATTCTATTTATGTTGATATTCATAAGGGGAATTATTATGATCGTGTGAGTAATGAAAAACACAAACCTTGCGAACCAAATTTTTGTTATTCAAGTGATAAAAATGAAAATTTTTTAACTGTGGAGGCTATTAAAAATTTGATTATTAAAAATGTCCCCAATGGAGAATCAATAAAATGATTTCTTACGGAAAACAAACCATAGACCAAGGTGATATTGATGCTGTAGTAGAGGTCCTCAAGGGCGATTGGCTTACACAGGGGCCAGCAGTGGAAACCTTTGAAAATGATTTGCGGAAATATTTTGGTGCGAAACATGTCTGCGCTGTATCCAATGGTACCGCAGCTCTCCATTTAACAGGATTAGCATTAGGATGGCAACCGGGCGATATTGTTATTACAAGCCCAATTACCTTTTTAGCTACAGCAAATAGTATTGTTTATACAGGTGCAACACCTGATTTTGTCGATATTGACCCTGTATCATATAATATTGATCCAAATGAGGTTGAGAAAAAGGTCAAACATTATCGTTCTATAGGGAAAAATGTGAAAGCCGTTATAGGTGTTGATTATGCTGGCCATCCCTGCGACTGGGAAGCATTGCGAACTATTGTTGACAAATATGAACTACAACTGGTTAATGACAATTGCCATGCATTAGGTGCTTCATACTTTGATGATAGACAATATGCCGTTAAATATGCCGATGTGGTAACCCAAAGCTATCACCCGGTAAAACATATTACCACTGGCGAGGGAGGAGCTATATTTACTAATAATCCAGAAATTGATAAAAAGGTTAGGTGCATGCAAACCCACGGAATGACTAAGGATCCAAATCAAATGGAAAAGATTGAGGGCCCTTGGTATTACGAAATGCACGATGTGGGTTACAACTACCGTATCACAGATTTCCAGTGTGCCTTAGGGGTAAGTCAGCTTAAGAGACTAGATAAATTTGTGAATAAAAGGCGTCAAATAGCTAAAAGATATAATGATTCATTCTCAAAAAATGATATGTTTAAAACCCCAGAAGCACACAGTTTAATTGATCATGCCTATCATTTGTACCCCTTGCAGATTGATTTTGAAAAATTGCAGTTGAGCAAATCACAATTTTTTGAAAAGATGAAACAGGCGGGTATTAATTTGCAAGTGCATTACATCCCAGTACATCTGCAACCTTATTATCGGAAACAGTTCAGTTTTAAAAAAGGGGATTATCCAAAAGCAGAAAAATTTTACATACAGGAGATATCTTTGCCAATTTATCCTAAATTGACAAAAAATGATCAAAATTTGGTAATAGATCAGATTAATCATATTTATGAAAGCTGATAATATATCTAAAATTGCTATTGGCACTGCGCAGTTTGGATTGGATTATGGGATTGCAAACCAAAACGGAAAAGTTAATATTAATGAAATTCGATTAATTTTAGACTTTGCTCACAACAATAACATAAATACGTTAGATACTGCTAAAGCATATGGAAACAGTGAAAAGTCTATTGGTAGGTATTTAAAACAAAGACCCCATTCGTGGAATATTATTACGAAAATTAACGATGGCGACGTAAGTATCGTTGAACAAATCCAAGATTCGAAAGAAAAATTAACGGTTTTTCCGAATATAATATTAGCTCATTCAGCAAATCTCTTTCTTGATCCAATTTTTCAATCAAGATTAAAAGAAATAAAAGATAAAGAATTAAGTATAAGTATTGGTGTATCACTTTATAGTGAGGAAGAGATTAACCAAATGTTAGATTCAAAAATAAAACCTGATGTTATCCAATTACCCATGAATATTCTAGATACTCGACTGTATCGGTCTGGAGTCTTAAGTAAATTAATTGATAGAGAAATTGAAATCCATGTCCGATCTGCTTTCTTGCAAGGCCTATTTTATCTCTCTCAAGATCAATTGAAGAGTCGTTTCAATGACGTTGTACCATATGTTAATAAATTAGAATCCATCGCAGAAGGGAATGGATTAAAACTTTCTGAATTAGCCCTGCTTTGGCTTGTTAGTTTAGAAGAAATTAGTAAGGTGGTGATTGGTGTGGATAATGCAGATCAGTTGAAAATGCATTTGATAGCACTTGAGAAAAGAGTAGACACTTCCGTATTTGAAGAAGTTTTGTCTGTTCATTATGAAAACGAAACTATACTAAACCCTTCCTTATGGCCATCAATATCTTAGCCATTGTTCAGGCGCGTGTTGGTTCAACTCGTTTACCAGAGAAGGTTTTGAAAAAAAGTCAACGGAAAATCGCTCATTAAAATCCTGTTTCACTGACTTTCCTAGTTGAAATAATTGAAAATACCTGCGTTATGAAAAAGAAATAAACTTCATACCATATATGCACAGTAATTATGGTAGAACACAGGTTTAGAATACATTATATTTTTACGGTTTATATAATAGTTTTGCAAAATAAAAGTAAGAGATGAGTGAACTTAGAGAAAAATTTTTAACTGATGGTTATTTAAAGATAGAAAATGCTTTCAATCCAAAGTTTTTAAATCAACTAATAGCGGAAGAGGATGAGATTGTTCTTAATAAGGGCCTAAGCTGTTATAAATCACTATGGAAAATAATAATTAATGAAAAAGTGCTTTCTTTCCTGAGGGATGTTTTTGATAATGATTTAAATTATAATTGTGATAGTGGCGCTCGAATTGATCATAATGCAAAAGTGCCACCACCAAAGAATTTGTTACATAGAGATAATCAAAATGTTTATAATCCTGGCGAATCATTTGAAGTAGCAAGATGTGCAATATATTTAAATGATTATAGTAATCTAAGTGATTGTCCTAGTATAGTACCAGGTTCTCACAAAACTGTGGATTTAAATATAAAAAATCTTCTAAGATTATTTGATAAAGGAAATATGTTTGTCCAGGAAAGAGAAGAAAGGCTTCATGGAAGAAAAATAAAATTAAAAAAAACTAGAATAAGACAATTTTTCAAAAAGAAAAAAATTAATATCATAACCAAACCAGGAGATCTGGTACTTTGGAACTTGAGAACATTACACCAGGGTTATTCAAAAAGGTTCAAATTCATGAAAAAGTATTGTATCCCCAATATTTTTTATTACATACTGCCGAAATTTTTATTATTACCAACTCCAAAAACAAGAGATGCTATATTTTTTGTAATTTATAGTCTTAAAAATGATGAAAGTGGTTCTGTTAAAGAATACTGTGACAGAAGGTATAAATCTATTGATAGAGCACACTGGGAATTTCAAATAAATCCTGATATGATTAAACATTTTAAAGAAGAGGGGATCAATATCGATGCAAGGGGTTTTGAAAAAATACATAATTAAGCAGTTAATATCATTTTTTTAAATTATAAATAAACTAGACTAACAACGTCCATGACCATTAAAAAAAATAAAAATAGAGAAACTAAATCACTTGGTACTGGTCAGAAACTTTACAAGCGTGCTAAAGAAATTATTCCAGGGGGCACAATGTTGCTCTCAAAGCGCCCTGAAATGTTTCTACCTGGTCAATGGCCATCGTATTATAAAAAGGCAAAAGGAATCGAAGTCTGGGATTTAGATAATAATCATTATTTTGATATGTCAATAATGGGTATCGGATCATGCTCTTTAGGTTATGCCAATGATCAAGTAAATAATGCGGTTATAAATTCAATTAATTTAGGTTCAAGTTCCACATTTAACTGTGCGGAGGAAGTTAAGTTAGCTGAAAAATTAATATCGCTACATCCATTTGCTGAAATGGTGAGATTTGCTAAGACTGGTGGTGAAGCAACTAAGATTGCGATTAGGATTGCAAGAGCAGCCAGTGGTAAATCAAAAGTAGCGTTGTGTGGTTACCATGGCTGGCATGATTGGTATCTAGCTGCAAATATTAATGATTCAAAAAATTTAGATAAACAATTATTACCTGGGTTAAAAACGAATGGTATTCCTAAAGATTTAGCGGGGTCCAGTATTCCATTCATTTACGGCGATATTGATGGATTTAAAAAAGTAATAGAGCAAAATAAAAATGACCTGGGCGTAATTATAACTGAAGTTCAACGCGGACGAGAAATTGACCTAGCTTTTCTTCAAACTATTCGTTCTATTTCTAAAGAACTAGGTATTGTTTTAATTTTTGATGAAGTCTCATCTGGCTTCAGGTTAGATGTTGGCGGATTACATAAACTTTATAATATTGATCCAGATATAATCTGCTTGGGGAAAGCACTTGGTAATGGATTTGGAATATCTGCTGTGCTTGGTAAGAAGGACGTTATGGAAGCTGCACAAGATACATTTATTAGTAGTACATATTGGACAGAGAGAACGGGTTATGCAGCAGGTCTTGAAACCATAAGACAGTTCCAAGAATTAAACGTAATAGAATATTTGATTGATATAGCAAAATACTTTGATTGTGAAATAAAAAAATTAATTGATACTACTGGTATAAACATTACTATGGGAGGACTTCTTACAATACCATCGATGATTATAAAAGAAAATGATCCACTAGTTATTAAAACCTATGTCACTCAAGAAATGTTGAAAAAAGGTTATCTGGCCTCAAATATCACTTATCTATCTGTCAAGCATACTAAAGAAAGGATAGTTGATTATTTAGAAATATTAGCAGAAGTTTTTGGTGATGTAAAAAATGAAATAAATAAAGGTAATGATTTAAGAAATCTAATTGATGGTGAAGTATGTCACTCAGGTTTTAAAAGATTGGCTAAGAATTAGTAAAATAAAGGTAAAATGAAATGGCAAGGTATCAAAATACAAAAATAATTGCAGAAGTTGCGCAGGGATTTGAAGGGAATCCATATCTAGCAAACTTATTAGCAAAAGCTGCTGTAAGAGCTGGCGCCAATGCAGTAAAGTTCCAGCTAGTATTTGCAGATGAACTTTGTGTAAAGACTTATCCTTATTTTGATTTTTTTAAATCTCTAGAAATGCCAATTAAAGTATGGAATGAAGTTTCTTCCTATATTAAAAAAAATAAATGTGAATTATATTTTGATATATTTGGACCTAAAAGTTTATCATGGGCAAAAAAGTTAGATGCTGATGGGGTGAAAATCTCAACTACTGATTTCAATAATTCATGGTTAATTACCAATGCAGTAAAATCTTTTTCAAATGTATTAATTTCAATTGGTGGAGTGGAGCCTCAAGAAATGGATAGCTTATGGGATAAACTTGGAGATCATACTAATAAAGTTACTTTTATGCATGGATTCCAAGCAGAACCAACACTTGTGAGAGATAATCATTTATTAAGGCTCAGTAAATTGAAGAAAAAATATAGTGGTATTAACCTAGGCTTTATGGATCACTCCCTAGGTTCAGATGAATTATCATTATATTTGCCCATATTATCTTTGGGGTTTGGTCTTGAGTGTATTGAAAAACATATATCCTTGGACCAATTATTAGAGGTGGAGGATCACATTTCTGCAATTTCACCTTCGAAGTTTAATAAGATGGTACAATTGATAAGACAGCTAGAATCTGCAATAGGTTCTGACAATAATAGACCAACAAAAAAGGAATTAGAATATAAATTAAGATCAGGCAAGGTAGTAGTAGCCGCAGAGGATTTAAAAAAACATATAAGGATTTCAGATAAAGATTTATTGCTCAAAAGAGTTACCACTAAACCTGATCCAAAATATTTAAGAAAATTTGATCAATTGGTAGATAAAAAACTTTTATGCGATGTTAAGAAAGATGAGCCATTCACAATGAGTACTATAAAATGAATAGAAAGTTAGTTGCTGCGTTAGCGTGTAGAAACCAAGGTACCAGGTTATACGGTAAGCCATTACAGAATCTTGATATTGGCAGAGGCATTACTATTTTAGATTATATGATTAGCAGTTTAAAACTTTATGAAGTTGTTGATGATATTGTATTAAGTATATGCGAAGGCGATCATAACATAGTTTATGAAGATATTGCTAGAAAGCATTCAATTAAATATACTTTTGGAGATGAAGAAGACGTCCTAAAAAGATTGATTGAATCAACAAAGCATGTCGGTGGTACTGATATACTAAGATTAACAAGTGAAAGTCCCTTTACTTATTTTGAATTATTAAATAAAGGTTGGGAACTACATCTGGCTAATAATTTTGATTTAACAGCCTTAGATGATGTCCCAGATGGTTCGAGCTTTGAAATTATTAAGCTTGATGCGTATATCTATTCTCATGAAAATGGTGTCGATAAACATAGATCTGAATTATGTTCATTATATATTCGCGAAAATAAAAATAAATTTAAGATACACTCACTTGAGAAACACCCTTCTATCAGAAGGCCGGATATAAGATTGACTGTTGACTATCCAGAAGATTTAATTGTCTGTAGAGCAGTCTTTGAAGAGTTCAAAGAGAAAGCACCTTTAATACCACTTACAGATATTATAAAGTTTATCGATTCTAGAGATGATTTAAAATTGTTGGTAGATCCTTTTGTAGATGAGGGATTAAAAACTATGTACCTTTAGATATGGTGGATACAAATCAAATTACAGTAATTAGTTTTGATACTATTAACGATGCTATTCAAGAATATAATGAATGTAAAAATTGCCTTCAAAAAGAGGGTTTAGTAATAATAAAAAATTGTTACTCTAGAAAATATATCAATGATATAAAAGATTATCTTTCCATCGTTGGAAAAAGTTCGCTCCCAACATACGAACCTGTAGTATATGGTGCTCCAAATTTTCACCGAGTAGTAAGAAAGGATAAAAGATCATATGTTTTGGGTTCTTTTCACCAATTTTCTTTTTTCCCATGGAATCAAGATCCTCTTAATCTTTTTAAGGAATTTTCATCGATTTATGAGTTGAAGCATTCATTATCACATGGGAAATCAACTGAATTTGACTGGGAAATAACAGATAAGTCATTAGTGCTTCCTAGACTATCTTTTCAACATTACCCAAAAGGAGAAGGCTTCTTATCAAGACACGCTGATCCAGCAGGAGATTATCAAGACTTTGTTGCTACACTTTGCATGTCAAGGCCTGGTGATGGATACGATACTGGGGGATTATATTTTAAAAATAAATCAGGAATATGTTTTCCTGAATCCATTGCCGATATTGGAGATGTTTTTATTTTCAAAGCAGATATACCACATGGAGTTGAGCCCATTAATGATCAAGAAAATGTAAACTGGCTTAACTTTGATGGACGTTGGATGATGATTTTTGCGACCAACTTAAACCAAGATATAAACAATAAGATACACTCTGTGCAAACTTAAATTATTGATAAATAAATTTTAAAACAGAAGATAAAGAATATTGAAAAAAAAAGTTGGAATTGTTTATGAAAATAATAGTCTTTCAGGTGGAGGGCATAAATCTCGTTGCTATACTATATCAAAAGTAATTAATTCAAGAGGACATGATGTCGATTTTATTTCAATTAATGAATTCCAGTACGAATCATTTAATAGTTGGGATATTGCTCTTGTAGATTGTATAGATTATCAACAAACACGTGAAATACTCAATTCATTAAATAATAAAACAAAAATATTTACTTTTGAATACTTTAGTAAAATAAGACCCTTCCCATATAAGAATATTGCTGTTTGCATGCATGGTAGAAAAACAGTTTATCCGACTGTGGAAAGCTTTGATTATGCAGTGGTCAGAAATGATTTAATTGAGCAAAAAAGAAAAAATAGACCACCAACTTCAAATCAAAACCTTTACATATTATTTACATTTGGAAAATCTGATTCTAAAGATCATTTGATTCATACATTTAATTCATTAAAGAACTATGATTCCAAAGGTTATAAATTTATTTTTATAGAGAGTAAGAAAGGTCAGCTTAAGAATTTAGATAAGGATACAAATTACTTTATTGATTATGATCCTATTAACTTTTGTGAATTATTGGCAAACGCAGCACTCGTAATAACGAGTGGTGGAATGACCGCTATAGAATGTAATTACCTTGGTAAACCAAGTATTTTATTTTCGCAAAACGAATTCGAAAAGTATTTTCATGAACAATTTATTAAAAATAACGGCTCTTTAAAGATTGATGAAAATTGGATTAGTCTATTAGATGATTTTATTGCTGGGAGATTAACAGTTAATATTAAATCTTTCATTGATGGGTATGGAGCAGAGCGTATAGCAGATATGCTACTTAGGGATAAATAATCATGAAAAAAGCGTCATTGTTATTTTTAGTAGCTGGTGAAGGGGAAATCCTACCTTTAGAATATGCAACATACAGTAAATATTAAGTCTTGAAAAAAAAACTATATAGGATTTTTGATTCAAATTGCCATCCAACTGTATCTGGAAGTTGGCTTAATAAAAAGCATCATAATTCATTCTTAAATCTTAATAAATCTATGAAAGATAATAACCTGATAGGTTCTTTAGCAGTAGGTTTAGCTGATATAGATAACTATTTACATAAGAGTTATCATGAAAACTGTTTAAAGTATCCTTTATTGATACCTGTTGCTGGAGTAAACCCACTAAGAGATAATAAATATGATGACTACCTTGTATTAAAAAATATGGGGTTTTATGGTGTGAAGATTCATCCAAGATTCTCGAGCCTTAATCTAATAGAAAACAAAAAACATTTATTTAATGTAATTAAAATATGTGGTGAAATTGGTCTTGCAGTTTTGTTCTGCACTTATTTTGATCATGAAGGTAAATCAATAATTGATAATCCAATCGATTATATTGAAGAAATGGCAATTAAATGTGATAATACAAATATAATGCTAATGCATTCAGGTTATTTAGAATTTTATTCATATTTCAAAAGACTTTCGCATTATAAGAATTTAATCTTTGACTTCTCGTATACTTTAATGTCAATTAAGAAAAATAACCTTTCCGAAGAGATAAAAGAAGTATTCGATAATTATAGTTCAAAAATATGTATTGGTTCAGATTGGCCTGAATATAATCATGATGATTTAATTAATCTTCTTCCCAACTATTGCGGGCATTTACATCAAAATCAAATTGATGATATATGCCATAAAAACCTTATAAGGCTCTTTGATGAAATCAAAAGACACTAAATATATAATAGACCATTTCAATGAATTATTAGATAGATATGGAGTCTCTGAAAAGGCGGTGGGGTGGCCAAAAAAAAGAAATCTCTTACGATATAAAATTTTAATAGAAAATTTTAATTTAAATAAAAATAAGAAGATCCTTGATTTTGGCTGTGGTTTAGGACATTTTAATTTGTATTTAAAAAGAATGAATATTGATGTTCAATATGAAGGCGTTGATATCAATCAAAGATTAGTTGATTCAGCAATCAAAGAGCAACCAGATATAAATATAAGATGCTTTGATGCTTTTCAAGCAGGGTTTAATAAAAAATATAATTATATAGTTTCATGTGGAGTACATAATAGTAAAATATCTGATAATATATCATTTATAGAAGATACTTTTCATTTATTTAATAAATATGCAACTGATGGTTTTTCGATGAATTTTTTATCATCAAAAGTTGATTATATTAATAAAAACAACTTTCACGTATCTCCTTCGAAAATTATTGAATTAGCAATGCAATTTTCGAATAATATTTTACTCCGCCATGATTATATGCCTTATGAATTTTCAATAATTGTAATCAAAAATTGTAAAACAATTGATAACCTAAATATTTTCGAAAAGTATAGAAAATTTATTACTTAGTTTTGATAATACTAAAGATACTATGTGACAAGATGGTAAATGTAAAAAAGAGACATCTATATATTGGGGTATCCCAGATTAACATAATAAATATAGTCTGCATCTTTTGATTATAGATTTTAAAAATGATTCTTTTTTTAAGAATTTAAAACAATTAAATGCTAGTAATAATTGGCACTCCGCGCTTCATTCCCAAAGTGCATTTAATTTTTATTCTCAGAGGCCATTAGATGAGGGTAAAGAGATTGAAGACTGTTCTTTTATTTTAAATTGGGAAGGTCAACCTTTAATTGGTTTTTTGGGTGCGGTTGTTAAATCTGATAATATGAGTGATATTCTTTTTGGAGAAATTCCGTGTATCGGAATTGAGAGTAGTGTAAATCTAAGTAAAAAAGCTGTAAAGTACTTTCTTAATGAGTTTGATCGTAGAATAAATAAAATTAATGGTAGAGTTTGGTTTAGAGATTATATGATAGGTGGCGTAATGTCGAATCTAACAATGCATCTTTTAAAAAAAGGCGCTCAGTTAAAACCTTTATGTTTTAGAGTTATCGACTTATTGGATGAAAAGTCAACAAAAAAATCCGCAATTAGAAAAAGTTACAAAAGTCTAATTAATTGGGGTTTAAAAGAATTGCATCCACAAATTTATGATAAAGATAATATCACTTGGAATCATATTGAGTCATTTCGTGAACTTCATATTAGAGTAGCAAAGCGAGAGACTAGGACAAAATCATCTTGGGAAAAGCAATTTGAAATGGTAAAAAATGGTGATGCCTTTATAATATTTGGTAAAATTAACGAACAATTAGTTTCGGCAGGTTTTTTTATGATAAATGGTTCTAATTGCTATTATGGTGTTTCCGCATCTCGTAGAGATTTATTCCATAAGCCAATTTTTCATGCACTTTTATGGAAGGCCATTATTTTCTCAAGGGAGATTGGTTGTCGTTGGTTCGAGTTGGGTGAGCAATCTTTTTTAAATCACCCGCTGAACCCCCGCTCTACAAAAAAAGAACGTGCTATAAGCGAATTTAAGGCAGGTTTTGGAGGCTTTATGAAATTATACTTGGATATAACATTAGATTGTTCTTTTAAAAGTACAACCTGAATTTTTTAACTATAGAAATGGTAGTCAGCATATCATTACAAATCTAATTAATAGTCCAGTTTTTATTTCTGGACATCCAAGATCAGGAACTAATCTACTTATGAGACTTATAGATGGGAATCCTGATATAATTGTACCTCCAGGTGAAGGGAAACTACAAATATTAAGAAGGTTTGCTAGTAAACCTATGATAAATAACTTAAAAAGTATGGATGTATTGGATATTTTTTCAGAAATACAACTTGACCTTAATAACGTAGATAAAAAACGATTTTTAAAATTTTTAAAAGTTGAATTAAGAAAGAATTCTTCTGTTAATAATCTTCATCAATTAGTTTGGGTATTAATTAATACTATTTTGAATTTCAGAGAAGAGGATGATAAGATAACAAAAAAGAAAAGTTGGTTGGAAAAAAATCATAATATTGAATTTTACTTTGGTAGAGCAAAACAATTATTCCCAAATTCAAAACTAATATTTGTGGCAAGAGATCCTCGTGATGTGTGGATATCTTGGAAAAAATATTGTCTATTACATGGGCTTAAGAATGATTTAGATCAAGCAAGGTGCAACCTTCAATTTCATGCATTTGATGAAATAATTGAAATGTCATATGGAGTTAAACGTTTTAAACAAATAAGTGATCTTATTAAATATTATAATATCAAACGTACTAGTTTCTTAGGACTAGAAAATGTATTGAAAAAGAATGGGGTAATTAGTTTTGTTAATGAAAATATTATATCAATGTCAAATTTTGATGAAATTGATACTAATGTAGGAAGATTCTCATGGAATTATTTTTGTATGCTAGACAGGGCTGTTTGGTTAGAAAAAACATTTAAAAATGATGTAATGATTTTAAAATATGAAGATTTAGTGGAAAGGCCAGAAGCAAAAATAAAAGAAGTACTTCATTTCTGTGACCTTTCCAGTAAAAATACTCTAATCATGCCATCGGAAAATAATAAAGAATGGGTTTCTAATAGTTCATTCTTTAAATCAAAAACAAATAAAATAAGTAAATCAAGCGTTGGTAAATGGAAATTTATGATTGCAGATAAAGAGGCATCCATCATAAATAAAATAGCAGGAAATATTTACACATCAATTTAACAAAAAAAAGATTTTTAATTACGACAGCACACCAGAATAGTTGGAAATTTGACCGACCTGTGTTATTTCTTGGAGAATGGTGTTGTAGGCCAAATCAAAAACATATTTGGAAAAAACTTGATTATAAAATAGCAAAACCGTTTTATCCAAATTTGAAAACACGATTACATTATTCTCAAAAATCAGATTTGATTTATGATGAAATAATTTCCTTAATACCTGATCATTTAAATAAAATTCATCAAAAATCATATGATAAAAGATTTTGGGAAATATTAGTTGGACCTTTTTTAAAAAGATATATAAGAGTTGTATTTAACCGGTATTTAACTCTTAAACAATTATTTCATAATTATTCATTAAATGAGACAATACATCTAAAATTTGATAAGAATAATTTTTCTATAGATACATTATCATTTATTAAGCTATCTGATGATGATTTATGGAATCACAGTCTATATATTTGGCTCATAAACGATTTCTTTGCTGATAAAGTAGAAATTATAACAAAAAGTATAGAAATAAATTCCAAAGATAATAATCTAAAGAAAGAGTCTGATTATGATATCAAAAAAGGCAACATGAAAAATATTGTAAAATATTTTCTGGGAATTATCAATAAGAGCATATGCAATTTAAGCCGTGGTCAGGAATATTTTTTATACAAAACTTATTTATCTAAATCTTCGGATTTTTATCTTTCACTAAGTTTAAAGCAGGTCCCATGTCGATGGGAAAGTGTTCCCAATGTTCATTTTACTAAACAGAGTACTCAAGTAGAAAGATTACCATTTAATAACATTATTAACAAGAAAGGAGGGGAGTTACATATTGCTATTGAAAATTATCTTCATCGTTTAATGCCAGAAATTTATTTAGAAAATTTTTTGATGCTTGAAAAAGAATATGAAAATTCAAACTGGCCCCATTCTCCGAAAGTTATTTTTACTGGAAATGCTTTTGACTTAGATGAAAAATTTAAATTTTATACTGCAAAAAAGACTAATAAAGGCACAAAATATATTGTTTCACAGCATGGGTCAGTTTACGGAGTAAATCCATTTTTTTCTTACACAGTTGAAGAACGAACTTCTGATAGCTTTTTAACTTGGGGATGGAAGAATAAAAAAAACCATGTCCCAGGATTTTGTTTCAATACTATAGGAAGAAACCTCCAGGCCAGTAAAAAAGGGGGTTTATTACTTTTAGAATTAATTCTTAGAAAAAGGTTGCAAATTTGGGATACGCATGAGGACCATAATGTTTATATGAAAAATCAATTAAAATTTATAAAAAATCTCCGAGATAATATTTTTAATAATACTACCATTAGATTGTATTCTGAACAGAAAAGAAGCTTCGGTGATGAGCATAATATTTTTAAAATTAATTTTCCAAACATAACTATTGATAAGGGTGAAAAATCTTTTTTCAAGGTTGTGAAAAATTATAGACTCATAGTTACATCATATGACTCTGCTGGAATTTTGGAACTATTAAATATGAATATCCCAGTCATTGCATTTTGGGATAAAAATGGATTTGACCAAGTTTCTAATCAAGCTTCTGAGTTATATAAGGAGTTAGAAGAAGTAGGGATATTATTTTATTCACCTGAGACTGCTTCTGAGCATATCAATAAAATATGGATTAATGTAAGTTTATGGTGGAATTCTAAAAGCGTTCAAAATGCTCGTAGACGATTTTGTTTACAATATTCCTCTAAGAGTTCTCACCCAATAAAGGAACTGGCTGGCTTACTGCAATAATTATAAAATAGAATAAAGTGAAAAAAACTCAATACAGATATTAACAGATTGTGGCTCAAATTATGGGATGGGACACTACATCCGTTGTCTCGAAATTAAAAATGAGTTAATTAAAAGGGGATATAATGTAATACTGACAATAATGTCTGAAGAAAAATTAGAAAAAAAAAGTCAGATGTATATTATTGATTTGCCATACGATATGACTCAATACATTGAAAATTTTTCTAAAGCTGGTGCGAAAGTACTGACTTTAGAATATTTTGACACATCAGCTATTCCAGATTTAAATATAAGTGTCCTTGATTTTCCCGCTGGAATGAGTTCAGCTAGTAATATATCTTTTGGTTTGAATTATATCATAATCAGAAATCAAATCAGAAATCTGGACAATAAAAATACAAATAATAATTATGGTCATATAATGCTTGGCGGTGCATTAACCTCAGAATTGTTAAATGAAATATATTTAAAAATCAAAAACCTTAATACACCTATAAAAGTTATCATAAATGAATATCAAAATATTGAAAAAATCAATAATGAAAATATTGAAATATTAGTTAATCCAGATGAATTACCGAATTTAATGAATGGTTGTTCATGGTGTGTTACAAATGGTGGAATTACAATGCTTGAGATGATTTATTTAGATAAAAATATATTTGTTTATCCTCAGACTCAAATAGAAAAGAGATTGGCAGAAATAATGCTAAAAAATAAACTAATATTATCTATAGATCCACCTTTTATTAATAATTCAAATTTTAGTCTACAGCCAAAATTAAAGAAAAATGTAATTTTTGATGGATTGGGATCAAAAAAAATTGCTGACAAAATTGATTTATTGCTAGATGAACTCTAACTGGATTATATCAATAACTGCTGGATGGGCTCAGGTTCATTCTATAAAATTCTGTAAGAAGTTAGGATTTAATGTTCTTTCTGTTGATCAAAATCCAAAAGCCAAAGGATTTGCATTTTCAGATGAATATTTAGTTGCAAAAATTGATGACATACACAAAATAACTAATTTTATAAAAAATAAAAATATTACTCCAATAGGAATAGTTGGATTTGTTTCCGATGCAGCAATCGTACCAGTTGGAATGCTTCGCAATCATTATAAAATGCCTTCACAAACAATAGATATGTTAATATCACAAATAGATAAAGAAAAACAATTGGCTCTATTAAAAGATACAGCCAATATCCCACAAAGTTTTGTGATTAGCAACTTAAAAGAAGCAAAAAGTACCTTAAATAGTTTGAAATATCCTTTAATTGCAAAGCCAACAGTAGGATCTGGCTCTAGAGGTGTGAATAAGATTGATTCAGCAAATGATTTAGAAAAAATAGAGGATTCTCTTGCAAATTCACGGAATGGGAAAATAGTTTTACAAGAATTTATTGAAGGCGATGAATATTCTATTGAAACCTTTTGCTATGAGAAAAAAATTAAATTTCTTGCGACAAGCAAAAGAGAAGTTAACGATTCTATGTCAGCAACTGAGATATTTACTTATGAAATAGATAAAACTTCGTTTAATAAAATGACTACGGAAATTGAGAAGGTTTATGAGGTTTTTAATTACCCAAATGGTCCAGGACACTTTGAATTGATTAGGGATCAAAATGGTTATAATTATATTATTGACATTCACTTTAGAGGCGGAGGTTTTGATATTTTCAATTATTTAGTTAAAGAAGTTTCTGGTTTTGATATTGTTTATAACACGATAATGCAATGTTTGAACAAAGAATTGAATTTGAATCATTCTAACACTAAAAATAATGTATTTATTAAATTCTTAAATGGACATAAAGGAGTTTTAAAAAAAATAGATGGTATTAATAAAGTAAATAAAATAAAGGGTATTAGAACAAAAACATTTTTTAAAGTTGGCGAAAAAATTTATGATAGCAAATCAGATGGTGATAGGATTGTCATGCTTACATGTTCTTCAAAAAATATAAATACTTGTAAAAAATTATTAAATGAAGCTGTTAAAAAAATTAATATTGAGATTGTATGAATAAATATAATGCCTTTTTAAAAATTAATAATAAAATAATTAACAAAGAATTTTTGAAATGTACTTTTACATACTGTGCTTCATTTGAGGAAATAAGATTAAGAGTCAATTACTAAAGGAAAAAATTATGAATTGCTACATAGGGGGAAAAAAAATTGGATTAGGGTGTTCAACTTTTATAATTGCTGAAATGAGTGGGAATCATAATGGTTCTTTAGAGCAGGCTATTCAAATTGTTCATGCTGTAAAGCAAACTGGAGCAAACGCGATAAAATTGCAAACATACAGGCCTGATACTATTACCTTAAAAACGGATAATCAGGATTTTAAGATCCCATCTGAGAGCCCATGGGCAAAAGAAGAGTCCCTTTACGATCTTTATGAAAAGGCATATACACCGTGGGAATGGCATAAAATTCTTTTTGAGGAAGCTAAAAAGGTTGATCTTATTATATTTTCTAGTCCTTTTGATAAGACTGCTGTCGATCTTCTTGAAGAACTTGATGCTCCTGCATATAAGATTGCTTCACCTGAAATAACTGACATACCATTAATTAAATATGTAGCTCAGAAAGGAAAACCAATTTTATTATCAACAGGGATGGGACAAAAAGAGGACATAGAATTAGCAGTTGAAACAATACGAAAGGAGGGTCTTGAAGATATTATTATTCTTAAATGCACATCAAACTATCCGACTATCCACAAGGATATGAATTTAAAAGCTATCCCAAGACTTAAGGAAGATTTTAATTGTTTAGTTGGGTTATCAGACCACTCTACTGACTATATCGCACCAGTTTCAGCAACTGTATTAGGTGCATCTGTAATAGAAAAGCATTTTGTCATTAGTAAAGAAGAAAAAACTGTAGATTCATTCTTTTCATTAAATATCAAAGAATTTACAGACATGGTAACCATGGTTAGGAATACTGAAGCAGCGCTAGGGACAGATACATATAATCTACCTGATAAAATAAACTTAAAGGGACGCAGATCCTTATATATTGCAAAAGATATCCAAAAAGGATCAAAAATTACCGAAAATAATATTGCCTCAGTGCGCCCAGGCTTTGGGTTGCACCCGAAATACTACGATCAAGTAATCAGTAAAATAGTAAATAAAAATCTAAAAAAAGGTGATAGGCTTAAATTGGAAGATTTAAGTTAAAAATAGATTAGTTTATTTTTCGTGTTGAATCAAATAATCAACTCTAATTAGTTAGTGAACTATTTTTTTATTTATAAAAAAATTAATCGGCCTATAGTAGAACGACTAATTTATCATAGAAAAATTCATTTTAACTACTTGAGTCTCTAGATTTGAAAGACAATATTACAAATAACCTACAAAAATTAGATTTTATTGATTTTTTAACTTTATTATTTATTGGATTTTATTATGTTACAAACCCACCATTCATTAAGTCTGGTTTCCAGGTACAATACAGTAGTTTATTAAATATATTAGAAATTACTATAATAGGGTTTCTACTGATTAGGGTGTTTCCAATTAAATATTCAGCAATATGTATAATTTTTTTTATCGGGTCCCTATATTTTTACACAAGTATTATAAATCAAGATTCACTTAAAAATGTTTTGGAAAAAAGTTCTATTGGATTGTCAATTTTTATTGTTTACCAACTTTTAAAAAATAATAAAAAATTATTAGCGGGACATACAATTTTATGGATAGGATTTTCAATATTTTCATCAATTTCTGCAATTTTAATGCTTATAGCAATTTCATTTTTCCCTGAGTTCATTACACCAGTTAAGATTTTAAATTATGAGTATAATTATTTACATATTCCTATAGGTGGATATTTTTTATTGACGGGAGATGGCTTCCCTCGATTTTGCGGATATTTTTTCGAACCTATTGTTATGGGCATGTTCTTTTCTTTAAATATTATTATTTCGGATTATCTAATTATTTCAAACAAAAGAAAAAATGTATTTCTTGTCTTATCAATAATCGGGGGAATTTGTACTTTTTCATTTGGTTTTTTTATTATCATAATTTTGTTCGGTACTTTTAAAGTAATTCAAAATAAATCAATTAATGTAAGTTTAATATTTTTTACTTTTATTAGTTCTTTTGTAATATATTATTTTGAAACATTTATATCAGGACTTACTTCTTATAAATTATTTAGTAGGTTCAATAGGTATTTGACATCTTTTGAAATTCTACAAAATTCATCAATTTTACATCTAATACATGGTTACGGTGATAAATCTGGTCACTTGGTAGAAGCCCATGCGTCAATAAATGTTTTCCTTACCTTAATTTTATTTCACGGAATTATATTAGGCCCAATTATTATCCTCATTTTTCTAAATTTGTGGAGTAAAAATAATCTTATATTTTTATTTTCAATTTTTTATAGTTTTTTACTTTTTTTCTTGTTTTACCCTATCATAAGTATTGGATTATTGTTCTCTATTTTAGTGTATGAAAGGAGCAAAACAGGCGATTCATCAAATCAGTTTAATTTTGGATATTAACGAGTTCAATATTTAAAGTTATGTGTAAAATAAGACTCCAATACTTTTACAAGGATTTATATATTACGAAAAAATATATATCCGGCATTAATAATCAAACTACCTTTAGAAGATTATAATGTTGTTGATATAGTTTCAGAAGTTAATGGAGAATAATATGAGCGAAAATTGGTGGAAAGTTGAAAACTTAAAAAAAGAAGAAGCAAAAGTCAGGTCTTCAAAAATATCTGAACTTAATATTAAGGGTGACTTTGGATCTTATAGAAAGGTATTAAAAACAGATAATTTAGAAGATAGTATGTTAGAATATCATAATGATCTAGATTCAAAATCTAAATTATTACAGATAAATAATCTTTTAGATATTTCTCCCAGAAAAAAATTTAAAATTCTTGATGTGGGTTGTGGGATGGGATTTACAACATTTCAAATTAAGAATATTTTTAGAAAGTCAACTGTAGTTGGGGTTGATATCTCCTCTGATGCAACTAGTTATGCCAAAAAAAAATTTACGGAATGTGAATTTATTTGCCAAGGTATAGAACCAGAAAACAAAATAATTGATGAATTTGATTTAATTTATTGTTTTGAATTTTATCCATTTACGCGCACAAATGATTGGAACATACATGATCAATATATTGAATATTTTTTAAAAAATCTAAAGATTGATGGTTTATTAATTATTAATCATCATTGGAATAACAAAAATTCATTATCTCATAATTATTTGCAACTAAATAATAAATATCAGGTAAAGCTTTATAACTCGATATCTAAAAAACTTTATCATTTAAAAAGTTTTGTTCCCTTATTTATCTTAAGCTTGATTGATAGATTAATTAAAAATCTTAGAAAGGCTGAAGATAAGATTTGTGTAATTAAAAAATCAGGAATAAAAAATGCATAGAATAATGAGAAATAATACAAGTTCTGATGAAATAGTACCCGATTATCTTATTTGCAATCATGATTTAGATAATATCAAGGTTTGTATTGGTTGAATTTTTCTCAAATGAAGACATTGATGCTATTCAGGGAGATCCTGAGCAGAATTTTTTTACACCAGTTCTTAAAACAGTAATAGAAAAAATGGGAAATGTGAAAAAAATTTGTGATGTTGGATGCGGCAATGGAGTTTTCACTGCAATACTGAAAGATTGGAATAATTGTGAATTAATTGGGGTTGATGGAAGCCAATATGCTCTTAAATTGGCAAAAAATTATAAATTTGATGGATTATTTTTTATTAAAGACTTCTCTAATGACAAGCTACCATTTGAAGATAATTCATTTGATCTTGTTATAAGCAAGGATGTTTTAGAGCATTTATTTGATCCCTTAAATTTGGCAACTGAGATATCAAGAATATTAAAAAATGATACGGGGCGTGCTCTAATTCATGTACCTAACCACTTTCATATTTATGGTAGATTAAAATTATTATTCAATAATTCAATTGACTCATATAATTATTTTCCTAATTCTAATAGATGGGATTTCCCACATATAAGATTTTTTAATAACGAGGATTTTTTGAGAATGTTTGAATCGGTAGGATTGAGCCCAATATTAAACTTAAGTTATCATTTTCATTCGATCCCGTTCATTAATAGATTCTTGCCAAAACAAATAAAATCACATCTTGCTACTGCTTATCCTAATATGTTTGCAGAGGGTTTTACCTATCTTTTTAAAAAATGAACATAGGTATTTTTCTGCAAAATCAAAAAAGAGGTGGTTTGGACACATTTATCATTCAACTGATAAAAAACTGGCCTTATAAACAAGATCGAATTTATATATATTGCAACCATTCACATCCTGGAGTTAATTATCTTCGTAACAAATTAGGTGATAACATCATTATCTATAATTTAATTCTCTATGAAGACCTGAAAACAAAAACAAAAAATTTTCCCCACTTCCTAACTCTTGTTTTAAAATTTTTATTTTTAGTTTTTGGATATTTTTATCAATTATACAAAATGAAGAATCTCTTTAAAGACACCAAGATAGATAAAATGTTGATTGTAAATGGTGGATATCCTGCTGGGGATGCCTGCATTATCGCAACGATAGCTTGGGGGGAATTATACCCACAAAACAAAGCTTGGCACAATTTTCATAACTTTGCATCACCAATACCGGCAAATACAATATTAAGTATCTATGAAAGCTGGATTGATAAAAAAATAGCTAATACTTCAGCTGGTTTTATATCAGTATCAAAATATTGTATTGATACACTAAACTTGCGTCCAGATTTGAAAAATGTAAAAAAAGATTTTATATATAATGGAATGGAAGAATTAAAACCTATTTTGAATAAATCAATTAGAAAAGAATTAGGATTAAAAGATAAGTCTAAATTAGTATTAATGCTCGGGACCTATGAGGAAAGAAAAGGCCATAAGTTTATAATTGAAGTTATGGAATCTGTATTGAAGTCTTTATCAGATACTCATATTTTGATATGTGGAGATGGAACGCCAAAAGAAAGGAAAATAGTAGATATATTGAAAAATAATTCATCAGCTCGCGATAACATACACCTTATGGGACATAGAGATGATATAGAAAATCTTCTTGCCCAAATAGATATATTGGTTGCTCCATCACAAGATTATGAATCTTTTGGTTATATGGCTCTGGAGGCTATGTGTTGTAAAAAACCTGTTGTTGTGACTGATGTTGGTGGCTTACCTGAGGTTGTTTTGAATGGGAAATGTGGTTATGTAATAAATAAAAATGATAGAGCGGGTTTTGCAAAAGCGATGCTAAAATTATTGACTGAAAAGGATCTTAGAGCGAATTTTGGCATTGAGGGATACCAGAGATACAAGGAATTATTTTCAGCTCGGTTAATGGCAAAGAATTACGCTGATTTAATAAGGGCATGAGCATTACTTTAATAATCTAACATAAGGAAAATATATTTATGGAATTAGTGATTTTATGTGGTGGGAAAGGCTCGCGTCTTGCAGAAGAAACAATTTCAAAACCAAAACCATTAGTGGAGATTGGAGGGAAACCCATCCTCTGGCATATTATGAAACTATACAGTTTTTATGGAGTAAAAAGATTTATTTTAACTCTTGGTTATAAGGGCTATATGATAAAAGAATATTTCTTTAATTATAAAATGATTGGTCCCGATTTTGAGTTGTCTTTTAAAGAAGATACACAAATTAATTATCTCAACAGTGTTGAGGAAAATGATTGGGAAATAGTTTTTGTTGATACGGGTGAGGACACATTAAAAGGTGGTAGAATAAAAAAAATTGAAGATTATGTTAGAAATGATACTTTTTATTTAACATATGGTGATGGAATTGCGGATCTTAATGTGGGTGCTTTAACAAAATTTCATAGATCTCATAATTCATTAGGTACAGTAACCGCTGTTAGACCTCCTTCAAGGTTCGGTGAGCTAAACATTGATGATGATGATAACGTAATTACACTTGAGGAAAAACCTCAAATGGGTAAAGGTTTGATTAATGGTGGTTTTTTTGTTTTTCATAAAAAGTTATTCTCATATCTTGAGGATGACATATCGTGTGATTTCGAATTTGGTCCATTGCAAAAAATTTCTAAAGCTGGCGAACTCAAAGCTTTTAAGCATTCAGGTTTTTGGCAATGTATGGATAATGTGAGAGAACGTGATTATCTGAATGAATTAGAAAATAATAATAAAGCCCCCTGGATGGTTTGGGATAATGAAAAAGATATTTAATAATACTTATCAAAATAAAAAAGTTCTAGTTACTGGTAATACGGGCTTTAAAGGTGCTTGGTTGACTGCATGGTTATTAAAATTAAATGCTAAAGTATATGGCATATCAAATGATATCCCTACAAAACCTTCTATGTTTGAAGAACTAAAAATAATAAAGCGAATAAAACATTTTAACTGCGATATTAGAGAGCTAACAAAAGTTAAAAAAATAATTGAAAATACGAGACCAGACTATATTTTTCACCTCGCTGCGCAGCCACTCGTTTCAATTTCTTATAAAGATCCATTTGATACATTTAGTACAAATGTTTTGGGTACAGCAAGTATACTCGAAGCAGTAAGATTATTAAATCACAAATGTACTTTAATTTTGATTACAAGTGATAAATGTTATGATAATGTTGAATGGAGCTGGGGTTATAGAGAAACAGACACATTAGGCGGTAAGGATATTTATAGCGGATCTAAGGGAGCTGCTGAATTGGTTTTTAAAAGTTATTTTCACTCTTTTTTTTCAAAGTCCGACTCGAAAATAAATTGTGTATCTGTTAGAGCAGGGAATGTGATTGGAGGAGGAGATTGGGCTGAAGATAGAATTGTACCAGATTGCATGCGATCATGGAGCGAGAGTAAACCTGTAATTATAAGAAATCCATATGCAACAAGGCCCTGGCAGCACGTATTAGAGCCTTTAAGTGGTTACTTAAGGTTGGGTCAAATTTTAAATCAAAATAAAGAGGTAAATGGGGAAAGTTATAATTTTGGTCCACCCGCAAATCAAAACATAAATGTAAAAACAATCCTTACAGATTTAAGCAAAAATTGGGGTTTCGTTGATGGTTTTGAAGCATATAAAATTATAAATAAAACAAAATTTCATGAAGCAGGATTATTAAAATTAAATTGTGATAAAGCTCTAGCGCATTTGGGTTGGGTCGCAACTTTAGATTATGATCAGCTAATAAATTTTACGACATCCTGGTATTATAAATTTTATAAACAAACTGAAGATATGTATGAATACACATTAGAACAAATTAATGAATATCAGAAATTAGCAGCTATGCAATCAAGCGAATGGATAACATAACTATTGATGGTGTTATTGTTACACCTCTAAAAATAATAAAACATGAGCTTGGTGACATACTTCACGGTATGAAAAGTAGCGATAATGGATTTAAGAGATATGGAGAAGCATACTTTTCAAAAATTAAGTACGGTGAGATAAAAGGTTGGAATAAACATAATTCTCTAGTGATGAATTTAATTGTTCCAATTGGAAAAGTTGGTTTTGTAATATACGACGATAGAAAAAGTAGTCAAACAGTTGGAGAATATTTTGCATTAGATATATCTAATAAAAATTATAAAAGACTTACAGTTCCACAAAATCTGTGGGTTGCTTTTTGTGGAATTGGTAAAGACGAAAATATTATTTTAAATATAGCTAGTGAGGAGCATGATAGAAATGAGGTGGAAAAAAAAGGACTAGACGATATACATTTTGACTGGAGCTGTTTTTGAATCGAATATTAGTTATTGGAGCCACTGGTTATATCGGATCGAGAATATCAAAACATCTTTCAATGCTTGGTTATGAAGTTTCAATCTTTGTAAGGAAAATACCAGAAAAAAAGAATTGGAATTTTATTAAAGGTAGTGTAATTACTGGGGATGTTGCGAAAAGAGAGTCCATTCATCAATTACGAAAATATAATTTTGATATTGCAATAAATTTGGTATCCTTAGATAGTAATGACTCAAATAAAGATCCGAACTATGTTGCTTCAATAAATTTAATGCCTACATGGAATATACTTGAAATCCTTGCGGAACGTGGACTGAAAAAGTTTATATATTTTTCTACAATCCATGTATATGGCGAACTTCAAAGAAAAAAAATAGATGAAGATACTGATCTCAAAACTACAAGCGTATACGGTTTAACTCATCTGCTTACAGAAAAAATTTGTGATTATTATAATCAAACTTCAGATATAGATTGTGTAAATCTACGATTATCAAATAGTTATGGAAGCCCTGCACAAAAAGACGTTAATTGTTGGTGGCTAGTTTTAAACGATTTTTCTAAATCAGCGTATTTAAATGGTAAAATAGTTATAAAGTCTGATGGGTCACCTCAACGTGATTTTATTCATTGGTCTGATATAATGCATGCACTAGAATTAGTAATAAAGCATAAAAAATATAGTGTTTATAATCTAGCATCAGGAGAAACGTTTACGATTGTAGAGTTAGCAAAAATTGTTAAAGAAGAATACTACAGGAGATATAATAAGTTTTTAGATATTGTAATACTTAAAGAAAAGAACCATACTACAGAATTGAATAGGTACAATTTTTCGACTAAAAGATTAAAAGATATTGGTTTTATAAAAAAAACAAGTGTGAATGATGGTATAAATGAACTTTTTAGTTACATGGAAAAATCATTTTAGGGGTTTTCCAACGTAGTAAAATTATTGTTTTATGGAAAAAAAATATTCACCATTCTTTAGTGTAGTGATCCCAACTTATAACTGTGCTGATTTTTTAGATAGAGCACTAAAATCTGTTTTTGATCAAACTTACCCCAATTATGAAATAATTGTAATTGATAACAGCTCAACAGATCACACAAGAAACATATTGGACAAATATTCTAATGAAAGATTAAAAGTTTATAGATTAAATAATAATGGTAACATTGCACTATCAAGGAACAAAGGAATTACATATGCAAAGGGAAAATGGATTGCATTCCTTGATTCAGATGATACTTGGTATTCTAAAAAGCTGGAGACAGTGTTCAATGAAATTGAGAATAGCCCTGATGCAATACTATTCTGTCATAATGAAAATCATGTTGTTGGCAATAAAATAAAAAAGAGTCTTAGCTATGGACCAGGTGGGAAAAAAATAAACGAATATCTATTATTCAATGGTAATTGTCTTTCTACTTCAGCTGTATGTATAAAGACAACTATTGCAAAAAAAACAAATGGATTTTCTGAGAGATCCGATTTTATAACAGCCGAGGACTACGAATATTGGATTCGGTTGTCAAATTATGGAAATTTTTCATTTATAAAACAAATATTGGGAGAATGGCATACGCATAATAATAATTATAGTGGAAATCCAAAAACCCATGCAAATGCGACAATTGCAGTTTTAGAATTTCACTTAATAAATCGGCAAGAAAATCACAAAGATATATCAAGAAAAATCAGCAAAGCTAGGAGTAGAGCATACTCAAATGGTGCTAGAATGTTTCAGGTTTCTAAAATGTTTGAAGATGCCACACGATATGCTTTTCAAGCTTTGAAGTATAACCCAATAAATATAAAAGCTTTTTTTATAATAATTTTATCATTGCTAAAAATAAATAAACCTTAGGGTTTTAATCAGGAATTCACAATTTTTTAAATAAATACGTATGAACATATTTCAAAATAAAAATATCATATTCTTTGGATATGCACGAACAGCACTCGAGTATTGTTTTAATCTTTTAGATTTAAAAAATAATGATGAGGTTTTGTATCCAGACTATATTTGTGATGTTTTAATACCTCCAGCAAAAAAGCGTAAGATTAAAATAAAATTTTATAGGACAAAAAACAATCTTGAGCCTGATTTGTCCCATGCGTTGGCATTAATTAATAAAAAAACGAAAGCTTTTCTTGGTGTAAACTATTTTGGTTTTCCACAACCTTTTGAGAAAATAAAATTATTTTGTGAGAAAAATAGTCTAGTCTTCATTGAAGATAATGCACATAGCTTTTTAAGTAAATATGAGGGAAAAAGATTAGGTAATTTTGGAGATGTTTCAATAACCAGTTTCAGAAAATTAGTGCCACTGGTTAATGGTGCAGCTTTAAAGTCAAATCTAAGTATAGATTTGAAGTTGTTAACTGACAAGATTAAAAAGAACTCTTTGATGCAAGAGAATTCATTAAAAAAGGAACTCAAATCTTTTATACACAGAAAATTAATGCTAGGTGGTTTTAATTTGAGTAATTATATCAATAAAAAAAAACATATTCCAAAGCATGGGAATACCGAGCATGAGGAATTACCATACGCCATACACAAATCTTCCCTACATATACTCAATAAATTGCCGCACAAAGAAATTATAAAAATTAAAAGAAATAATTTTTATAGAATTTTATCATATTCAAATAAAAGATTAGTACCAATTTTTGATACTTTAGATGAGGGTATAGTTCCAACAGGGTGTGCCTTTCTCACTTCCGATCGTGATAAATGGATTAAATCACTATCATCTAAAGGTGAAGAAGTAAATACCTGGCCTTCTTTACCTAGTTCTGTATGTAACAAAAAATCAAATGCTTTACGATTATGGTCAGAGATCATAGTAGTTAACACATAAGAACTTATATTAAGTGTCAAACGAATTTAACCTTCAATCTAATTTATCTTCTAAAGAATGGGATTCTAATATGTCCAAATTGAATGATTACAATGTCTTTCAGAGCTATAATTTTGGTGAATTTTATAAAAAAAATAAACATGAGAGTACAATCATAAGAAGTAGCCTTGCTAAAGGTTCATCATTAGTTGTTATGTCCCAAGCGAGGTTAAAAAAAATCAAATTACTTAATTTTGCTTTGATATATATGAATGGTGGTCCTATGTTTAATTTTAGTAATGAGGATAAAGTAAACAAAAAATATTTGAAACAATTTTTAACAAGCTTTATTGATGAAATTAAAAAAACTTATAAAAATCACTATATTTATCTAAACATAAATTCGCCTTCAAACTCTCTTGACAAACTAATCTTAAAAGAATTAGGCTTTCAAAGGCCTGTTTTCCCTAAAAATCAACCATTTACATTTATTTTAAATACCAAACGATCTCTGGATGAAATCCATAAAAGTTTTCATCCAAAATGGAGAAATCAGCTAAAAAAATCACAATCTTATAACCATACTTATGAAATAGGTAATAATAGAAATTTCATAAATAGATTCATTGACATACATATTCAAATGTGTGATATGAAAGGGAATACGGATATAAAAATCTCCAAACCTTCGTTGAATAAATTGCAGCACCTGATAAAAGACAGTTTGCAAATAGTTATTGTCAAGCTAGATGATAAAGATGTCGCAGGATGTGTCATACTAACTTTTGAGCAAAAAGCTTATTATCTATACGCTGCTGCCAATGAAATTGCCAGAAAACATTATTCTTCAAATAATATGATATGGTGCTTGACGAAGTATCTTATTAATAATGGAATCTCAGAGCTAGATACATCAGGAGTGGACCCGCTAAAATTTTGGGGCGGATATAATTTCAAAAAAAAATTTAGTAGTTTTCCATTAGAGTACAATGGAGAATGGGAATACGCAAGTAACAAAATATTAAAACATTTTATTAACTTTTTAATCAAAATGAGATAATATTCATGATACCTTCAAATTTTAAAAGAAATTTTATTCTAAAAATTTCGGGAGTTTTAGGACGAGTATTTAACAATCCTTCTGGTTATATAATTTTAATGTACCACCGACTTTCTAAGGATGAAGACTTTCCTTACGAAATTGATAAAGAATTATCTGTTAAATTGTCCGACTTTGATAAGCAGATGAAGTTTATATCAAAACATTATAATGTTATATCACTAGAGGAAATGGTAAATAGAATAAAAAGAAATGAGAAAATTAATAAACTGTCATTTGTTGTCACGTTTGATGATGGTTATGCAGACAACTATCTTCTGGGAAAATCAATATTAGAAAAATATAACATAAATGCTACGATCTTTATTACTACAGATTTCATCGATACAGGGATTATACCTTTCTGGGATAAAATAAAGTTGTTTTTAAAAACTCCTTCAAATGCCAATCAGGTGAACAAGTATTTAAAAAATGATGAAAAATTTGATTTTTCAAAACTTAATGGCAGAATACAGTTTTTTAAGTTTTGTTCTAAAATAATTTATAATAATGACCCTTTGGGTTCAGAATTATTGGAAATTATTGATGATTATTTATCAAAAAATTCAATAACAGACGATATATTTCTTGACTGGGGAATGATTAAAAAGGCATCAAAAAGTAGAAATTTCACTTTTGGATGCCACACTTGTGGTCACAAAAGGTTTGATCTTTTAGGCAATGATTTAATAACTAGGGAAATAAACGAATCAAAAATCATATTAGAAAACAAATTAAATATTCCAATTAATTTATTTTCTTATCCTTTTGGCGGTGGTAATTCTGCTCCTGATTTATCAGTACAAGAAATCTTAAAGAATAGTGGCTTCAGATGCGCTCTTATGAACAATATTGGTGTAAACAAGAATCACGATAATCTATTCATGCTTAAAAGGCTCGCAGTATTAGGGAATGAGGACTTTGTTAAGTTCCAAAATAGGATATCCCTAAGCAATTTTTTATCTTATTTTTAAAATATTAAATCTAAACAATATGAAACTTCTTATTTTATGGCCCTATGAATTGCAGTCTCCAAATAGAGCAAGATATCAAAGAATCCGAACTTTATCGAGTAAATATGATGTTATATTATTTACAATATTTAAGTCGCAGATAGATTTAGAAATAAAGAAATACATCAGAGGAATCATTGCAACACCCATTGAGAATAAACTAGCATACATAGTTTATCCATTACTTATATTTTTTTCATTATTGAAAATAAGATTCAAGAATAAAGATGTGAAAATTTATGTATTTTATAACTGGACAATAATTTTAGCAATTATTTCATCATTTATTTTTAGAATCAAAATATTTGTTGACTTTTTAGATGATCCTGAAATTGTAATACAAGAAATGGAATTTAGAGGTGGGAGCAAACTAAAAATTAAAATATACAAATTTATAAATTACATTTTTGATATTTATGTAAATAAATCTGATAAAATATTTGGATTTTCAGCAATAGGATTAAATAAAAATTCGCATCTTCCTAAATTATATTTAGATAGATATTCAATCAATCCAAATAATGTTATTATAATCCCAAATGGATCCTCATTATCTTTTTACAATTCATTTTCAAAAAGAAAAGCTGATGGGAATATTAAAATTATTTTTGTTACTCATATTGGGCCTGAAAAGGAAATTGATGTATTGATCAATCAGCTTAAAAAATTGAAAAATATTGCTATCAAATTATATTTAATTGGTCCCATTAGAAACAAATCAGATGAAATTTGGATTAAGATGTTAATTGATGGACTGAACTGGATTACCTATAAAGGTGAATTACCTCACTCTAAAGTTTTAAAATGTATTTCAGAATCTGATTTAGGTATTTTTATGGCTAATAAAAAAATAACTAATTACAGATATACTCACCCAATTAAGGTCATGGAGTATCTAGCGATGGGGAAACCTGTAATTGCGCCAAATTTTGAAGGAATTCAAGAAATTATTGAAAATGGATACAATGGTTTCACTTTCGATCCTACTAATCCAGAAGGCATAGTTGATATCATCAATCAAAATAAAGAATTAATATTAAGAGGTGATTTATCTGAAAATGCTCTGGAAAGTATTAAAAAATTTAGCTGGGAAAAAATAAACAAAAATTTCTTAAATAAATATGAAAAACTTTATAATAATAGTTTTTGCAAATAATATCATTTTGGCAAAAGAAAATTATTTAGCTAAACTAATACTAAACATTCACATCGATATTCAATATTATGTTAAAAGGAAAAAATGAAGATATTAATTATAGGCATAGACGGTTACCTAGGGTGGCCATTAACACAATATTTAGCATCTAGAGGACATGTCGTTGGAGGCATTGATGCTTATTTTCGTCGTAAACAGGTTAAAGAAGTTGGAGGCCAAAGTGCCATTCCTATTGCTGATCCTACTGAGAGAAGATTGGCCTTCAAAGAAAAGTATGGCTACAAATTACATTGGGTTGATGGTGATGTAACTGATTGGGACCTGACACTAAAATTATTTAAGGATTTTAAACCTGATTCAATTGTGCATTTAGGTGAGAATCCATCAGCGCCGTATTCAATGATAAGCCAAAAAGAAACTTTATGGATACATCATAATAATGTACTTGGCTCCTTAAATATTTTACATGCCATGAAAGAAGTTACGCCAAATGCACATCTAGTTAAACTTGGTACAATGGGAGAATATGGAACTCCAAATATTGATATTCCAGAAGGTTTTTTTGAAGTTGAATATAGAGGAAGGAAGGACTATCTTCCCTTTCCTAGGCAGGCTGGTTCTTGGTATCATCAAACTAAAGTCCATGATACAAATAATACTATGTTTGCTTGTAAGATTTGGGGACTTAGGTCCACAGATATTATGCAAGGAGTTGTATATGGTACTCGAATAGATGAAATGGGCGAAGTTGATAAAAGGTTTAGAACCAGGCTAGATTTTGATGAATGTTTTGGAACTGCGATAAATAGATTTACCTGCCAAGCCACAATTGGAGAACCGATAACTGTTTATGGCGCAGGCAATCAGACAAGAGGGTTTTTACCACTCAGGGATTCTATGCAGTGTCTAACTATTGCCGTAGAAAATCCTCCTGATCATGGTGAGTACAGAACTTTCAACCAATTTGAAGAAACATACAGTATACCTCAATTAGCAAATACTGTAGCAGAAGTAGCATCGAAAATGGGGCTAAACCCTGTTATAAACAGATTAGACAATCCTAGAATTGAAATGGAAGAACATTATTTTAACCCAGATCATAATCATCTTCTAGACCTAGGCTATGAACCAACACATGACATGAAATCGGAATTAAGTTTGATGTTTCAAGATTTGGTTGAGAACAAAGATAGAATAAAAGATGTGAAAGATGTTTTAGTCCCGCAGATTCGCTGGGATGGGAATAAGAAAAAATCTGAAAAACTTTCTTGAATCTTCGATAAAGCTTATTCTAATAAGGGCAAAAAATTTCATATTTTACGGAAAAAAATGAAAGCTGATAAACTCCGTTCGAAAATAGAAGAAATTTCTAAGATTTCTAATGATGTTTGGATGAAAAGTCTTAACGAGAGAAAAAGAAAAGAGTTCGAATTCCATAATGAGTGGTATGATAAGGAACGCATTGATAATATGGATGAAGATTCATTCGAAAAGTACTACTCAAACGAGAAGTTTTACAGTACGGTACAAAAATCAGATAATTATAAAGATAATTGGATAAAAGAACATACAAAAAATAAGGTTTTCCTTGATTACGCATGTGGGAATGGAAAGAATGCAATTTATGCAGCGAAAAATGGAGCATCACTATCTCTGGGATTTGATATAAATAGAACCTCAGTTTTAAACGCAAAACAAACTTCAGAAAAAGAGAAAATTGATAATGTAATTTTTTTCCAAGCAGATGCAGAGAATACTAATTTACCAGATGAATGTGTTGATACAATTATATGTTCTGGCATGTTACATCATTTGGATCTTTCATATTCTTTCCCTGAATTAAGAAGGATTTTAGCAAAAAATGGCAGAATCCTTGCAATCGAGGCTTTGGATTATAATCCATTTATAAAATTATACAGGAATTTGACACCATCAATGAGAACTGAATTTGAAACAGAGCACATTCTAGATCATAAAGATATAGAATTTGCAAGACGATTTTTTGATGTTGGTGATATAAAATATTGGCATGTTACAAGTTACGCGGGAGCTTATGTACCTAAACTATTGCCTCTCTTTAATTCTTTAGACAGTTTATTAGTGAAAATTCCAGGTGTCCGACTGTTATCATGGATTTTTACTTTTGAACTCTTGAAAAAGACAGAAAAATAATTTCAATTAATTATTAATTATGAGCGTTAATTCATTAGCAGTGATAATGTCAGTATATCATGCTGAAGAACCGCAGAGGTTGCGAAATTCTTTAACAAGTTTAAAAAAACAAACATATAATAACTTTGATGTTTACTTAGCTAAAGATGGTCCTTTGAATCCAGAGCTGGATTCGGTTATTGATGACTTTCTCAAAGATAAAAAATTCAATTTATATGTATCTGAATTCAATCAAAATGCTGGATTAGCTGTTAGATTAAATGATTTAATTGATAAATTGAATGGGGGATATGATTTTATAGCCAGAATGGATACTGATGACTTAAGTATAGAAAATCGTTTTGAAAAACAAATAAATTATTTGCGTGAGCATAAGCATGTAGATGCTCTTGGTGGATCAATTATTGAGGTAAATAGTAAAGGTGAGCATTTAAAAGAAATATCTTATCCTCCTAACAATATTGCAATGCTACCAAAATTCGTAAAAAGAAATATAATGGGACACGTAACGGTCATGTTTAGATCTAGCTATTTTAAAAAAGCAGGTGTTTACCCTGTTACGAAAAGAGCATGGAATAATAATATTGCTTTACCAGTTGAAGATACTCTAATGTGGATTGAAGGGTTAGCAAATAATTGTAATTTGGTAAACTTACAAGAACCCTTGGTTTATGTTACTGCTGCAGAAGATTACTTTCATAGAAGAACGGGGTTTAAGTTAGCTTTTGTTGAATATCAAATAAGAAATCAAATAGTTAAGCGATTAAATCAACCTTCTCATCAGTATATTTATGCATTATTATATTTTGTTGCTAGAATATTACCCTCATCAATAAAAAAAATCATCTGGAAATTTAGATAGTGCGAAATTAATTTGAGTTTAAAAACAATAGAAATTTTATTTTTATCTTGATAAAAAATTTTTAATTTAATTTTTAACAATTAGATGTAATAGTCACTAATCAATTTTATTTCACACAAATAAGTATTTAATGAAAGTTCCATTTTTTAATTATTCCCATCTTTATAACTATCAGAAAGAAAGAATAAATAAGATTGTTCATGATGTTATGGAAAGAGGTGCTTATATCCTACAAAAAGACTTAGAAGAATTTGAAAATGCTTTAGCAAAATACTGCAATGTTAAACACGCTATAGGAGTTGCTAATGGGACAGATGCTATATGGCTTAGTTTAATGGCTTCGGGAGTGGGGAAAAATGATCAAGTTATAATCCCATCTCACACTTATGTTGCCACACCAGCGGCAATAAAGTTTGTGCAAGCTGAACCAATTCTTGTTGAGTGTGGTTATGATAATTTAATAGATGCTAAAAGCATTGAAAACTCTATAACAGATAAAACAAAAGCAATTATGCCAGTCCAATTGAATGGTAGAACTGCAGACATGGACAAAATAAAAAAAATTGCCGAAGAAAATAACCTAATAATTATTGAAGATGCAGCTCAAGGTCTAGGATCATTATACAAAGATCAAATGGCGGGAACATTTGGTATAGCAGGTACGTATAGCTTCTACCCTGCAAAGGTTTTAGGGTGTTTTGGTGATGGAGGTGCAGTTGTCACAAATAATGATAGATTAGCAAAAAAAATTAGGCTATTGCGAGATCATGGTCGAAATGAAGAAGGTAAGTTTGAAATTTGGGGCTTTAATTCAAGGTTAGACAACTTACAGGCCGCTATTCTAATGGAGAAATTAAAAACTTTTGATACTGATATTCAAAAAAGAAGAAAAATTGCAAGGATCTACCATGAAAAGATCGAAGTGGAGAATAGGATTGTTCTTCCCCCTTCTCCAAAAAGTAATTCAATCAATTTTGATACTTATCAAAATTTTGAACTTCGGGCGAAACAAAGAGATCAGTTAAAAGAGTTTTTGGCTCAAAAAGGGATAGGAACATTAATTCAGTGGGGCGGGAAAGCTATTCATCAAGAGGAAAATCTGGGACTAGATAATTTTAATTTACCAATAACAGATGATTTCTTTAAGGAGTGTTTAATGCTTCCAATGAATACATCTTTAACAGAAGAACAAGTCATATATGTTTCTGATAAAATAAATGAATTTTACAATGAGTGATAATAATTATTTACATAAATATAATTTGAACGAATTTAATGATCCCGAGAAATTTCAGGATCAAATTGAAATTGATAAATTCCCAATAGAAACTTTTATTGAGGGTTTAAAAACAATGAAATTAATACGACGTTCAGAAGAGGTTTTGGGTGATAATGTTGAAAATGGTAAGATAGTATGCCCTTGTCATTTATCTATAGGTCAAGAAGCAATTCCAGTTGGGATTTCTAATTTTTTAAATGATAAAGATTTTGTTTTTGGAAACCATAGGTCACATGGTCATTATCTAGCTTTGACAAAAGACTCATATTCTCTTTTTGCTGAGGTCCTTGGTAAGGTTACAGGTTGTGCAAAAGGGATGGGAGGATCGATGCACATTGTTTCAACAAAAGATGGATTCCATGGTTCAGTACCTATCGTTTCGGCAACTATTCCAATCGCAGTTGGTGCAGGACTTACCTCAAGGCTGAAATCAACGGGCTCTGTTGCAGTATCATATTTTGGAGATGGCACAACAGAGGAGGGGACATTCCACGAATCTCTAAATCTTGCATCTTATTATGATTTGCCTGTGCTTTTCGTTTGCGAAAACAATTTATTTTCATCACACATGCACATTAAAGAAAGGCAACCATTTGATTCAGTTTCACGTTTTGCTGAAGTAAACAATATAGAAAACATAACAATTGATGGGAATGATTTATCACAGGTATTAAAATTTAGTGAATATGCAGTTGGAAGAATGAGAAAAACAAATAAACCTTTTTTTATTGAAGCAGTAACCTATAGGTGGAGAGGACATGTCGGTCCTGATGAGAATATAGATGTTGGACTTAGGAGAAAAGATGATTTATCAATTTGGAAAAAAAGAGATCCAATTGGAAGGCTTGAAAAAACTCTACTAAACCTTAATCATCTTGATAAAAATCAAATTGAAAATATGAACCATGAAATTGATGAATATATAAAATTATCTTGGGAGAAAGCCGATAACGATGAGTATCCAAACTCAAGACAATTATATGAAACTGTTTATTATAAGTAAGATTAAATAAAATGGGAAAAATCACATATAGCGTTGCAATTAGACACGCATTTCAGTATTTGTTAAAAAATTATAAAAACACATGTATTATGGGCCAAGGACTATGGAGTCCGTGGTATGTTGGTAGCAGTATGAATGATCTTGAGCATGAATTTGGGAAAGACAGAGTTATTGATACACCAGTTTCAGAAAATGCGACAACAGGTATGGCTCTTGGCGCAGCGTTAACAGGTTTACGGACAGTAGTAGTCCATCCAAGAATGGACTTTATGATTTTAGCAACAGATCAAATTGTAAATCAAGCTGCAAAATGGCAATCTATGTTAGGTGGCGGAATAAAAATTCCGTTGACTGTGAGGGGGATCATTAATCGTGGAGGTGAGCAAGGTGCGCAACATTCACAAGCTTTACATGCCTGGTATAGTCATATACCAGGTTTAAGAGTAGTCATGCCTTCTACTGCATTAGATGCTAGAGATCTACTTATTTCAAGTGTTTTATGTAATGATCCTGTCATCTATATTGATGATAGATGGTGCTATGATCATGAAGAGGATGATACTCCAATTAAAGAGGAAGATTTATTAGATGTAAGACCAAGGATTTTAAATCCAGGAGATGATATATCTATTGTCTCTCTTTCTTATGGTACTTTACTTGCATTAGAAGCTAGTAAACAATTAAAACCCCTAGGCATTAGTACTGAAATAATTGATTTAAGGATAATTAGTCCACTTCATATTGATAAAATTTTGAAATCAGTAGTAAAAACAGGTAGATTGTTAGTTATCGATGGGGGTTGGGCTAGTAATGGATTATCAAGCGAGATAATTGCATCAATTTCAGAAAAATATAAATTTGAAAATAGTTTACCTCAAAGAATTACAATAAGTAATACACCTGCACCAACCAGTAAGCCATTAGAAAGTGAATACTATATAAAAGTAAGTGAAATTGTTAATAAAGTAAGACAAATTTGCTCACCAGCTACATGATCAAGAGATTATTTGATTTAATAATATCAATACTTCTTATTCTAATTTTTTTGCCAATAATAATTGTGTTTACAATTTTAATTTGGGCGCAGGATTATAAGTCTCCTTTTTATATCGCTCCAAGAATGGGACGGAATGAAAATATTTTCAATATGATTAAATTTAGATCAATGATAATTAATGCTGATAAGAGTGGTGTAGACTCTACATCTTCAAATGATAGTAGAATTACAAACTTAGGTAAAGTTGTAAGAAAATATAAAATCGATGAATTGCCAAATTTTTTTAACATTTTGGTAGGTCAAATGAGTTTTGTAGGACCTAGACCAAATGTAAAAAGAGAGACAGATTTATATACGGATGTAGAAAAAAAATTATTGTCCGTGAGGCCTGGGATTACTGATCTCTCATCGATTATATTTTCAGATGAGGGAGATATTCTTAAGGATAGTACAGATCCAGATTTGGATTATAACCAATTAATTAGGCCTTGGAAGAGCAGATTAGGAATTCTTTATATACAAAATTCGTCTATTATTGTTGATGTAAAATTAATGATAATTACAGCGATATCAATTATTTCTCGGGAAAAAGCGATTGAAATGATATCCAAAATTTTAAATAATATTTCAGATGATGAAAAATTAATTAATGTTTGTAAAAGAAATGATAAACTGTATCCCTATCCTCCTCCGGGTGCTGAATCAGTTGTCCAATCTAGAAAATGAAAATGAGGGCTGTCTAAGTTAGTTTACGTAATATATAAAGAAAGAATTATAATGTATTATTAATACTTATATTTATATAAATTTAAAGTTAATTAACTTATTTACTGTACCAAAAACAAATTATATTTATGAATAATAGAAAGAGAACACCAGTGTTTATGCTTGTGGATTTTATTGCTGTTATATTAATCCTTTATACATCATTTATGCTAAAATTTGAGTTCTCTGTTCCTGAGAGCTCGGTAAATCTTTTTGGCACATGGATACTTTGGTTCATTATCATTCAGCTTGGAGTATTCTATTCTTGCGGTCTTTACGAAAGGATATGGCGTTATACCAGTCTCCATGATCTTTATGCAATTTTCATTGCCGTTACACTATCTTGCTTAATTTCATTTTTAGCTGTTTTCTTAATAATGGGATCAGAAATTTTTCCAAGATCTATTTTATTTATCTACTTTATTTTAAATATGGCTATAACATCCATTCTTCGATTAAGTGTAAGAGTTTATTATAGTCATTATTATCAGTCTGCATATATTGATACTAATGAAAAGAAAAAAACTTTAATTCTTATTGGAGCAGGTAAAACTGGTGACAAAATAGCAAGAGAAATTTTATCAACCTCTCGAAATGAATACAATATTGCATGCTTTGTTGATGATGACATTGAAAAACGTGGTGGTAGGTTACATGGGATAAAAGTTATGTGTGGCATTGAGGATTTACCAAATTTAAAAATAAATTATGATGAACTTTTAATTACTGCACCATCTGCAACAGGTGTTCAAATGCGAAGAATTGTGGATGCTTGTAAACAAACAGGGAAGAGGTATAAAACTGTACCTGCGCTGAATGAAATCCTTGATAGTGAAATCAAACTATCAAACATTAGAGATGTGTCATATTCAGATCTTCTAGGAAGAGAAGAAGTTAAACTAGATATGAATTCAATCGAAGAAACACTGCATGGGAAGAGGATATTGATAACAGGATCTGGAGGTTCAATTGGTTCTGAGTTGGTAAAGCAATGCTTAACTTTCCAGCCTGCAGAAATAATATGTATAGATGTAAATGAAGAAAAAATATACCAACAAAACCAATTTTTAGAAACTCTCCACACTAAAACTGTTAAAAAAACAGTATTAGCAAACGTCAGTAATAGAAATGAATTAGAAAAAGTATTTATCGAAGTTCGTCCCCACATAGTATTTCATGCAGCTGCTTATAAGCATGTTCCTATACAAGAACTTCATCCCTGGGCGGCAGTAAAAACAAATATTGGAGGAACACTTAATATTATTCAACTAGCAAGTAAATATGATGTTGAAAAATTTGTCCTAGTATCTACTGATAAAGCTGTCAATCCAGTTAATATTATGGGTGCCACAAAAAGGTTTTCTGAAAAACTCATTCAATCAATTAATCTAGAAGCAAAAACATGCTTTATGTCAGTTAGGTTTGGGAATGTATTAGGTAGTTCGGGAAGTGCAATTCCTACATTTCAAAAACAGATAAATAATGGAGGCCCGGTTACCATAACACACCCAGAAATGACAAGATATTTTATGTCCATACATGAAGCATCGCAGTTAATTCTACAATGTTGTGCCCTTGGAAATGACGGTGAAGTATTTTTGTTAAAAATGGGTAATCCAATAAAAATTTTACAACTAGCAAAGGATCTTATCAAGCTCTCAGGACTAGAACCTGATGTTGATATACCTCTTGTTTATACTGGCTTACGTCCTGGAGAGAAACTATATGAAGAATTACACTTGAATGAAGAAAAAAAAGTCAAAACAAATCATAAAAAAATAATGATTTTAAAGGATGATAAATCTATAGTTCCGTGGTTGACATTATTAGAAAGTTCAAAATCATTACTTTTAGCAGCAAAGAATTTAGATAATGAGACAATTTTGTCTTTGCTAAGACAATTACTTCCGTCCTATTCACCAAGAGATTTTGATACTTATCAAGAGAAAATATCAATAAAATCTGATTATCAAAGCAATCATAAAGCAGAAGCTTGAATACATATTACTAACTAACTTGGGTAGTTGTTTTACCTGATTGTTTCGTTAAAATATAATTCCTTGGATCTATAATTTGTGAAAACCATTCTTACTGTTTCATTATATTATATCACAATCTTTTATTTATTTAATTTAGGGAAAATTTATTCGCAACCGATACCTGATGATTTTTTTTTGGAAAAACAACAGAATATGCTGTATGATAATGGTATAAATTGGAAAACATTAACTTGTTTTAATCCTTTGAGATTTCAGCAATTGAAATCAATCCAAAATAGTGATACATACCCGTATAAAATCAATTATATGATTGGTGGAGGGTTAAATAATAATGATTTAAAAATTTTTGGTTATGGTCTATTAAAATATAGAAAATATTTTTATGCCTACATTTCACCAAAATTATCAACCGAATCTGGTAATAGAAAAACTAGTATTCTTACAGAATATTCAGGAATTGGTTTTCAAAATAGTTGGCTAAAATTACAGATTGGTAAAGGTCGTGAAAATTGGGGTGCAGGTGAAAATATTGAACTGGCTTTGAATATTAATAGCCAGCCGTATGAATATTTTATGTTAGGTTCGAATTATGGTAATGTAAGGGTAAACTATATTCATGGTTCTTTAGAGACTTTAGATAACAATATTTTTCGTTACATTACAGCACGAGGTTTAGAATGGACAAATAATAAATCACTAATAATTGGTATCTCTGAAACAATAATTTATTCTGGTATCAATCGACCAATTGATATTGGTTATATAAATCCTATTTCAACACATCTTGAAGTAGAACTTAATAGAAGGCTAAATAAGTACGGAGATGAATTTGCAAATGCTGTTTGGCAACTACATGCTGATATGTTTTTCAAAGAAAAAATACGAATTTCTACAAATATATTATTTGATGAATTTGTAATTGATCCTGATTTAGAAATTGGTAAAGAACATGGAAGAGCTTTATCAGTTAGAGGTGCATATAAACCAAATCAGTTATTTTTTAGACCTTATTTTTCTTACGTCTTTGTTGGAACTCCAACTTTTCGGCATGGGAATGGATCCAATAATTTTGTTCATAATGGATCCCCATTAGGCTGGGAAAAAGGTAGTGATTCAAGAGAAATTAAAATAGGATTTAATTATTTAAATAAAAATAAGATGATTGCATCCGTGTCGGGAGGAATATTTACAAGTGGCGAAGAAAATATTCTCAAAAGAATATTTGATCCTTACGCTGATTACTTAAAAGATAAATTCCCTAGTGGGGTTGAAAAAAAATCTAAATTTTTGGATATTTATATGGATTATAAATGGAAATATAATCTTGTTTTTAAAAGCAAGATAAGATGGGAGAAGGGGTCTTTTGTTGAAAATGATGGGAAGGAGATATCACTAGGGATTAGTTACCTTGTTGACTGGTATTGATAATTGTTTTAATTATTTGGTATGTACATTTATAAAGAATAATCTAACCCGATACAAACTCCACCCCAGTAAGTTGTGTTCCCTGAAGTTCATCAGCTTATTTTGTTAAAAGATAACATACATAGATATATTAAAATCTGATTAATCTTATAATTCTATCTAATATAACCCATGTATCGAAAATATTCAGTTTTTTTCCTTGTTTCTTTGTTCTTCGGTTATATTTTAATGAGACTGTTCTTATGTTATTGGTTTTTTCAACCAAAATAGATAAAATTTCGATATCAATATCAAAATTTTTTGATTTCAGTTTATTATGGTCGATATCTTTCTTGTAGAAAGCTTTAGCACAACATAAAACATCTTCAAAATTTGTTTTATGTATTAGATTAAATAAAAATGAAAAAAAAATATTTCCTATATTCCAAATATTTAAGACCATGGGTGAATTTTCAAATCTATTACCAGAAACGCAATTAATATTGTTTTTTATATTTAAAATCATCAGTTTTTTTATATCAGATGGACAAAGTTCTAAATCACCATCAAAAATTATAATATGGTCATTTCTTGCAACTGATAAACCATGTTTAACTGCTACGCCTTTTCCTTTGTTTTGTTTGAATGAGTAAAGTTTAACAAAACTATATCGCTCTAATAGCACTTTTGATTCATCTGTACTTCCATCATTAATTATAATAATTTCATGCCCATCCTTTTTGTAGGGCTTTAACTTTTTAATAAGTGAGGGAATAGACCTAGCTTCATTATGAATGGGTATGAGAATTGAGTAATAGTTTGTCAATTTTAAAACTAAAAAAAAAGCGACTGAGATGTCGCTTTTTTTTTATAATTATTTGGTTTATATATTTAAAAAGAATAATCTAATCTTACACCAAGTCCACCCCAATAAGTTGTGTTTCCTGAAACTTCATCGGCTTTTGTCGTTAAAAATCCTTCTGCACCAATTAATACATTAACTGGTAAGTTCAATCCATTTTGTAAGATTCTTTCTAATGATACACCAGAAAAATGTCTAACACCCATTCCAGCTCCTATGTAAGAAGCGTGAGTTTCTGAAAATAACATATCAAACAAGGTGGCATTTGCACCAGCGCCAAAAAGAAAAGCATTGAGTGGTTCATTATCACCACCATTACCATTGTAAGATCCTAATGCAAAGCTTAGAGTCAAAGAAAGCCCATTTTCTCCACCAATCTGAAATCCATAAGGGGTTGTGATCACAAGACTAGCACCAACGGGTGTATTTGTAATATACTCGCCATTAAGAAAACCTACACTTCCTGTAAGGCCAAGATTAATTCCCAATGATTCTTTTGCTTCAACTACGCCAGCAGTATCGATTTCTGCATCAACATCGCTTTCATCAGTATCCACATTATCATTTTCTACATAATCTAATCCCAATTCTGCAGCCATTTTACGCTTTGCTTCCGCAGCGGCAGCTTGTGCTGCAGCATCTAATTCAGCTTCTTCAGCAGCAGCTGCTTCTGCAGCTTTTCGTGCTTCTTCTTCTTCTTTTTTACGCTTTGCATCTTCACGTGCTTCTTTAGCAGCTTTTGCAGCGGCAGCTTCTATAGCTGCTTCAGTGGCAGCGGCAGCATCAGCAGCAGCTTTATCAGCAGCTTCTTTTGCTTGCCGAGCTTTTTCAATAGCATCTACATCACCTTCACTCTGAGCACTTAGTGAACATAACCCAATCAAAATGGCCGTGCTTAATTTTAAGAATATACCTTTTGTCATCATAATACCTCTGTTTTAATGTGACTTGTAAATTAAAAATCTGGTTCTGAAATTATTGTCATAAATGTGATGATACAAGTCTTTAAATTTTATTGATTTTTTTTGTCTAAACTTAAAGGTTGTAAGATCTGATTAATTCTCAGATTTAATTTAAAGGAAAAACTAAAATACTGACAATAATATTTACACAAAGATTTCAAAATGTTTGTATTAATATTATTGATAAATTTCTTATGAATCCATATAACGATTGCCTTTATAAAATATAGTAAAAATTTAAATGGACTACATAAATAACTTGATTTATTAAATATTATGATTTTCACAAATTTAAAAAATTGCGTTAATTATTTTTTATGATCTTAAGGATTTTCATTTTTTTTGGTTTAATTAGCAGCAATAATGTATTTTTTCAAGTTTTTGATGGGTATACACTTTTATCTGTCTATAGTGATAACATTGAAGAATATGACCACAAAACTATTTTGATAAATAACACAGGAGATACGATTAATTCTTGGATACATGATCGTGGAGTTGCAAGTATGTCCTATTTGTTGGAAGATAGTACACTGCTTTATCCATATAGAGTTGAAAATCCTTCTATGTGTAATGGGGGTGTTGGTGGCGGAATTGTACTACATAATTGGTTTGGGGATATTTTATGGCAGTATGAATTCTCTAATGACATGTATCAACTTCATCATGATATATCACCTCTACCAAATGGAAATATTTTAGTTTTAGCTTGGGAAAGACATCCTGCATTTCAGGATCAAGAATCGGAATACTATGGAGGAGTTGGTAGAGGATGGGCAGAAATGGGTAGGATAGAAGTGCAAAATCCATTAAACCAAATGTGGTCTGAAGCTATTTTTGAAATTGAAATGATTGGTACAAATGAAGCTAATATTATCTGGGAATGGCATCTGTGGGACCACTTAATTCAAGATATAAATCCCGATTTCCCAAATTTTGGTGTTGTGTCAAATCATCATGAGGTGCTTGACATAAATTATGGTAATGTTGGCGACTTTGATGGTATGTGCGGTCCTCAAGCTGATTGGATTCATTTTAATGCGATTGATTACAATAGTTCCCAAGATCAAATTGTTGTATCTAGCCGCAACAATAATGAAATATATATTATTGATCATAGCACTACTACAGATGAAGCAGCTAGCCATAGTGGTGGAATTTCAGGAAAAGGTGGAGACTTTTTATATAGATGGGGTAACCCAACAGCATATGGGATGGGCTCTACAGAAGATCAAATTTTAGAAGCTCAACATGGAGTAAATTGGATTGCCCAAGGTAACCCTGGAGAGGGTAATTTAATTTTGTTTAATAACTTTCATGGTGACTGGCTATCCATGCCAGTTAACGATTGGGAGTCCGCTGTTTATGAAATTGAGCCACCGATAACCGCCAATTTAGAGTATCAATTAACTCAAGAAGGTATTTTTGGCCCAAACGAACCGATCTGGATAGCTACTGGAGATTTTTTTTCTTTCTTTCAGTCAGGTGCATATAGACTACCAAATGGTAATACGTTAATAACTGTAGCTACAGAAGCTAAAATCTTAGAAATCTCTTATGATAATCAAATTTTGTGGGAGTATCAACTAGACAGTGGACAGGTGATTGCGAGAGCTCAAAAATATGGTTTAGATTATCTTTTTCCACCATATACTTTAGGTGATACTAATTTTGATAATTTTATAAATATTCAAGATGTTTTAATTATATCCGACATGATTTTAGGCTACGGTTACCCTATTGCTCCAACTGCTGATTTCAATAGCGATTGGGCGATTAATATTTTAGATATGGAAGTTTTGATAGAAAATATAATGGGAATACATTAGATAATGATTTTTAGAATTTCATCTATTTTAGCAGCCATCTTTTGTTTTGCAACTTTATATTCACAACAACATTGGGAGACAGCAATATTTGCTGAGGATTATTGGAAGTATCTTGTTCCGAGCGAGGAAGTTCCATCTAATTGGAATGAAATTAGTTTTGATGACAGTGAATGGAGTATTGGTTCGGGTGGATTTGGATATGGAGATGGCGATGATGGTACTATAATTGATAATACAATATCTGTTTTTTTTAGAAAGGCTTTTACGGTTTTTGATTTATCAAAATTGTCAAGTGCTGTGGTAAGTGCTGATTATGATGATGGATTTGTTGCTTATCTTAACGGATATGAAATAGGTCGCTCTTATAATCTATCCGCACCTGGAACTTTTGTTGCATATAATCAATCAACCACGTATGATCATGAAGCCTCCTTATACAGTGGAGAGCTTCCAGAGAGCATTTTATTGGATTCTCTTTCGTTAGATACTTTACTTATAGATGGTGAAAATATTTTTGCTATCCAAGTACATAATGTAAGTATGAATTCATCAGATATGTCTGGAAATTTTTATCTCTCTTTTAAAGTCAATGATGATTCTCAGTTTTACTTCCCACCTCCAGCATGGTTTCAAGAGCCAGTAAATTATGAAGAATCTAATTTACCACTAATATTGATTGATACATATGGACAAGAAATCCCAGACGAGCCAAGAATACCTGCTTACATGGGAATTATAAATAATTCGAACGGTGTAAACCATATCAATGATTCTTTTAATGACTACGATGGACATATAACAATTGAAAAACGTGGTAATTCATCTCAATGGCAAGATAAACCACCCTATCGATTTGAAAC